>Ga0182736_1003122_pt1 | contig 11490 bp, 9 predicted proteins | sample eDN5th30CKraftBY_FD_128882 | JGI IMG/M metagenome (GOLD analysis project Ga0182736, IMG submission 128882) | Enriched backyard soil microbial communities from Emeryville, California, USA - eDNA 5th pass 30_C Kraft BY (version 2) (version 2) | ecosystem: Environmental > Terrestrial > Soil >...
CTCGTCGCGCCCCATCACGGACGCGATGCGCAGGGCGAAGCACTTCTTGCCGAGCAGTGCGTTGCCGCCGTACCCGGAGCCGAACGACCAGATCTCACGTGTCTCGGGGAAGTGCGCGATGTACTTCGTCGGGTTGCACGGCCACGACACGTCGTCGGCGCCCGGCGCGAGCGGCGCGCCGACCGAGTGCACGGCCGGGACGAACGGCGCGCCCGCGGCGACGAGGTCGAGCACCTCGGTGCCCACGCGCGTCATGACGCCCATGCTCACGACGACGTAGGGCGAGTCGGTGACCTGCACGCCGACCTGCGACAGCGGTCCACCGACCGGGCCCATCGAGAACGGGACCACGTACATCGTGCGGCCGCGCATGCTGCCGGTGAACACCCCGTCGAGCTCGGTGCGCATCGCTCCCGGCTCGCGCCAGTTGTTCGTCGGGCCGGCGTCGGAGGCGTCGCACGGGCAGATGAACGTGCGCGACTCGACGCGGGCGACGTCGTCGGGGTCCGAGCGAGCGAGGTAGCTGCCGGGACGCAAAGTGGGGTCGAGCGGGATCAGGGTGCCGGCGTCGACCATCTGCGCGATCAGCGCGCGGCGCTCGTCGTCCGACCCGTCGCACCAGACGACCTCGTCGGGCTGCGTGAGCGCGGCGACGGAGTCGACCCAGGCGCGCACGTCGCCGGCGACCGCAGCCGTCGTGACGTCGGCGAGCGTGGTGCGGGACGGGGCGGGTGCTTCGGCGAGCGTGGTCATGTGCGGGGATCTCCTTCCGCGGACCTCGGCCGGTCCGCGTTCTGCGTCCTGACCATCGTCGCGTCAAGCCGTGCTGATCTGTCGGGTCGATCTGCTGTCAAGGAACATCGTTCTTGACGTAGGGTCACGATGTGGCGATAGACGACGACGCTCCTGCCGGTGACTCGCTCGTGCTCGGACGGCGCATCCGGCACCTGCGCACCGCGCGCGGCCTCACGCTCGACGCGCTGGGCCGCCAGGTCGGCGTGACGCCGAGCCTGCTGTCGCTCGTCGAGAACGGCCATCGCGAGCCGCGCCTGGCGCTGCTGCGCGGCGTCGCCGACGCGCTGGGGGTGACGGTCGCCGACCTGCTCGACGCCGAGCCTCCCTCCCGCCGGGCCGCGCTCGAGATCGCCCTCGACCGCGCGCAGCGGTCCGCCGGCTTCGAGCGCCTCACCCTCCCCACCGTCCGGCCGGGCAAGACGCTGCCGATGCCGGTCCTCGAGCAGCTCGTCGGCCTGCACGCCGAGCTGGCCCGCCGCGACCTGGAGGCCGTGGCGACGCCCGAGGAGGCCCGCCGGGCCAACACGCAGATCCGGCTCGAGCGGCAGGACCGCGACAACTACCTGCCCGAGATCGAGAAGGTCGCCGAGGCGATGGCACGGGCGGCCGGGTACACGGGCGGCGCGCTGACGCACCGCGCAGTCTCCCGCATGGCCGAGCAGCTCGGCTTCGCGATCATCCACGTCGACGACCTGCCGAGCTCGACCCGCACGGTCACGGACCTCGCGCACGGCCGCATCTACCTGCCCCCCGCCTCGACGCCGGGCGGCCACGGCCTGCGCTCGCTCGCGCTGCAGGCGATCGCACACCGGGTGCTGGGCCACGAACGCCCCACCTCGTACGACGAGTTCCTGCGCCAGCGCATGGAGATCACCTACTTCGCCTCGTGCGCGCTCATGCCCGAGACGGCGGCCGTCGAGCACCTGCAGCAGCACAAGCGCGAGAAGGACCTCGCGATCGAGGACCTCCGCGACGCGTTCGGCGTCACGCACGAGGCGGCCGCCCAGCGCTTCACCAGCCTCGCCACCCACCACCTCGGCATCCCGGTGCACTTCGTGCGGATCGGCGGCGACGGCGCGATCTACCGGGCCTACGCCAACGACGGCCTGCCGCTGCCCACCGACGTCACCGGCGCGATCGAGGGGCAGCTCGTGTGCCGGAACTGGGGCGTGCGGCGGGCGCTGACCCGCCGCGACCGCCTCTCGGAGTCCTACCAGTACACCGACACCCCGGCCGGCACGTTCTGGTGCTCGACGCAGACCGGCTCGGGCACCACGGGGCAGATGGCGCTCACGGTGGGTGTGCCCTTCTCGTCGGCCTCGTGGTTCCGCGGCCGGGACACCACGGTCCGGCACCGCTCCACGTGCCCCGACGAGGCCTGCTGCCGCCGCCCGGCCGCGGCGGCGACGGCCCGCTGGCAGGACGCGTCGTGGCCGAGCGCGCGCATCCACCAGCAGGTGTTCACCGCCCTGCCGACCGGGGCGTTCCCCGGGGTCGACGCGCGCGAGGTGTACACGTTCCTCGACCGGCACGCGCCGCGGGAGTCGGGCGGGTCGGTGTAGCCCGAGCAGGTGGTTGCGCACGCTTCTGCGGCCGGAGCCGCGCACAACCACCTGGTCGTCACCTGGCAGGTCTACTTCCGGGCCCCGCGGCGGTTCGGCTCCTCGATCGGCGCGGCGTCGACGAAGGTGAACGCCCGGGCCACGTCGGCGTCGTCGACCAGCCACAGGTGCAAGCGTGCCGACGACACTCCGACCGGAGCGGGGACGTCGAGCGTCACCGCCTCGGAGAGCGCGAACGGCTCCACCTTGACCACGTCCGACTCGACACCCAGCTCGGTGCCCTCCGGAGACGACGACCCCGGAGTCGACCACGCGGCGCGGACCCGACCCGCGAGGACCGACGACCCGTGGTGCGACACGTGCACATCGAGCGTGAGCGGCTCAGTCGGCAGCGCGATGTCGGCGCCGGCGTGCGCGGGCACGAGGTCCACGACCAGCGTCGTCGTCGCGTTCACGTGCGCGGGAACGAGGCCGCCGCGGTCCTTCGGCCGGCGATCGGCGTCCACGACACCGGCCATCTCGTGCTCGACGTCGGCGAGCTCGGTGTACACGTAGCCCGCGAACCGGTCGTGCCGACGCAGCTCCTGCGTCTGCCACCGCATGCTCCACGCCCGTTCGAGGCTCGTGAACCCCGCCCCGTACTCGCTGTTGAGGATCGGCACGCCGGCCCTCGGGTGGTCCGGCGAGCCGTAGAGCGACTTGTCGACGACGAAGTCGGGTCCGAGCCGGACCTCGAAGTGCTCGAGCGTGCCGGCCGCCATCGCCGCCAGGTTGTCGGCCCAGCGCTGCGGGTCGTCGTCGTAGTAGTGCCAGTCCACGAGGTCGGTGCGGACGTGCGCCCAGCCGGAGTTCTCGACGATCGGTCGGGTGCCATCGAGGGCCCTCATCGTGTCGTAGGCGTGGGCCGCCGCCGCCGCCCGCTCGGGGCTCCCGGAGATGTCCCAGTCGAGGCCCCACTCCTCGTTCCACAGGCCCCAGACGACGATCGACGGGTGGTTGCCGTCCCGCTCGACCATCGGGGCGAGCTGCGCCTCGAAGGCGTCGGCCGCCGCGGGCGTGAACCGGCTCGGAGCCGGCGGCTCGGCCCAGACGAGCATGCCGACTCGGTCGGCGTGGTGCAGCCAGCGCGGCTCCTCGAGCTTGAGGTGCTTGCGGACCAGGTTGTAGCCCAGCTCCGCGGCCAGGTCGATGTCGCCGAGCAGCGCTTCCTCGGACGGCGCTGTCAGCCCGGTCTCCGGCCAGTAGCCCTGGTCGAGCACGCCGCGCACGTAGAGCCGTTCGTGGTTGAGGAACAGCTGCTCGCCCCGCGTCTCGATCCGCCGCAGGCCTGCGGTGACCACCATCCGGTCGTCGGGCTGCCCCTCGGTCACCAGCTCGATCTCGTACAGGTGCGGGTCGGCGGGCGACCACAGGTGCGGCTCGGCCACCGGAAGGCGTCCCGTGACCACGCCGTCGGCACTCGGGACGAGCTCGACCGTGCCGTCGGCGCCGACCACGCGTGCGACGACCGTCGCCGTCGCGGGCGCGTCCCCGACGAGCCGGCCCGACAGCTCGAAGCCGGTCAGCGAGTCGCCGCGGACGGCGATGGTGGACAGGTACGTCCGTCCGCGGGCCTCGAGCCAGACGCTCTGCCAGATGCCCGACGTCGGCGTGAACGACACCCCGTCGTAGTCGTCGCGCGGGATCGAACGCTGCTTGCCGTGCGGGATCTCCCGCTTGTCGGCGGGCGCGACCACCTCGACGACCAGCCCGAAGCTCTGACCCGCGCGGACGTGGTCGGTGACGTCCAGCTCGAACGAGTCGTAGCCCCCGACGTGGGTGCCCACCTCGTGCCCGTCCACCAGGACTCGCGCGCTGTGGTGGACAGCGCCGAAGCACAGCACGACGCGGGCCTCGCCCCACGCGGCGGGCACCGTGACGGTCCGGCGGTAGACGCCGCGCTCCATCCAGGTGCGGGCCACGCCCGAGACCGCTGTCTCCCAGGCGAACGGGACGACGATCGTCGCGGGGCCGGCCTCGGACTCGAAGTCCCACTCGCCGTTGAGGGTCAGCCACGACGCCGATCGGTCGCGGTCCGGGCGCGGGTACTCGGCGCGCGGGAGGGCTGAGGTCATGGTGGTGCCTTTCATGTGCGGGCTTCAGCCCTTGACGCTGCCGGCGAGGATGCCGTTGATGAAGTGCTTCTGGAGCACGATGAAGATGAGCAGGAGCGGGACGAGGGCGATGGACGCCGCCGCGAGGAGCTCGCCCGTGACCGTCGCGTAGTCCGCGCCGATCCTGTTGCCGGTGATGTTCTGCGCGAGGGACGACAGGACCACCTGGAGCGTCGCCATCCGGTCGGAGCTGGCGATCACGACCGGCCAGACGAAGTCGTTGTAGATGTTCATCACCGTGAGCACCGCGAGGCCCGCGAGGGCGGGCCGGATGACCGGCAGGATGATCCGCCAGAAGATGCCGAACTCCGTGCAGCCGTCGACGCGGGCCGCGTCCAGCAGCTCGTTCGGGACCGCGGCGATCACCTGGCGCATCCAGAAGATGGCGAAGGCGTCGACAGCACCCGGCAGCACGAGAGCCTGGTACGTGTTGACCCAGCCGAGCTCCTTCATCTCCAGCAGCAGCGGGATGATCAGCACGATCGTGGGGAGCATGAGCGTGATCAGGACCGTGCCGAACAGCAGACCCTTGAAGCGGAACTCGTACTTCGCGAACCCGTAGGCCGCCAGCGGCGCGAAGAAGAGCGTGAGGCTCCCCTTGAGCACCAGGACGACCGCGGTGTTCACGAAGCCGCGCACGATCGGCACGTCGGCGAACATCCGCGTGAAGTTGTCGAGGGTCGCGCTCGACGGGTCGAACCCGAGCGGGTCGTTGATGATCTGGGCCGCGGGCTTGAACGCCGAGAGCACCGCCCACGCGACCGGGGCCAGGAACGCGAGCGCGAGGACGACGAGGAAGACCTGGGTGACGGTGCCCGGCAGGCGGCGCCGGACGGTGACGGATGCAGTGGTCATGTCAGTCCTCCGACCGGAGCAGGCGTACGAACCCGAGCGAGAGCACCATGACGACGATCACGAGCAGGAAGGAGTTGGCAGCGCCCGTCCCGAGGTCCGCGCGCGTGATGTGGTTGTAGAGGTAGAGGCCTGCCGTCGTCGTCGACCCGTAAGGGCCGCCGTCGGTCACCACGAACGGCTCGGCGAACATCTGGAAGATGGCCAACGTCTGGAGCACGACCGCGAACATGAGGGTCCGACGCACCAGCGGCAGCGTCATGCTGCGGAGCTGGCGGAACCGGGACGCGCCGTCGATCGACGACGCCTCGTAGACCGTGGGATCGATCGACTGCAGACCCGAGAGCAGGATGATGACGATGAAGCCCGTCGTCTTCCACAGGAACAGCAGCGCGAGCGTGGGCTTGGCCCATTCGCTCGTCGTGAGCCAGCCGACGTCGGGCAGGCCGAGCGCGTTGAGGACCGAGTTCACCGCCCCGTACTGCTGGTCGAAGACGACCACCCAGATCTGCGCCACCGCGACGAGCGGCGTCACGAACGGCACCAGGAAGGCGACGCGGTAGAAGCCGCGCATGCGCGTCTTCGCGTTGTCCAGGAGCACCGCGACGAGCAGGGCGACGACGATCTGCACCGGGACGATGAGCAGCCACATGACCGCCGAGTTGCCGAGCGACGACCAGAACGCCGGGTTCGTGAGCAGATAGGTGTAGTTCCCCCACCCGACCCAGTGCGCCGATCCCGAGCCGTGCCAGTCGGTGAAGCTGAGCTGGAGCGTGAACAGCATCGGGTAGACGCCGAACGCCAGGAACAGGGCGACGAACGGGAAGACGAAGACGTAGGGCGCCAGCTTCCGTCGCGACGGAGACCGGTGCGGTCTCCGTCGCGACGTGGCTGACGGCGCCTGCGCCCTCGGAGGGGCTGGTGCGAGTGTCAACGGAATGTCCTCGGGTGCGCAGGGTGCAGGACGGCTACTGACGGTCCACGAGGTTCTTCTGGATGTCCTTCGTGGACTGCTCGATGACCTGGTCGGGCGTCATCTTCCCGTCGAACATCAGCTGGATGTTGTTGCCCAGGTAGTCGACGGCGCCCGCCCACCACGCGGGGATAGGAGCCCCGCCCGGGATCTGCGCGCCTGCGTCGACCGCGGTGGCCCACAGGTCCTGGCCTCCCAGTGCCTCGACGGTGCCGAAGAGGGGCTTGGCCGGGTCAGCGGCAGGCTCGTAGCTCGGGATCGAGGTGTTGAGCCCGTCGGGGTAGACCTCGTTCGGCCCCCACACGGCCTGGTAGCCCTGCGGGTCGAACATGAGGAACTCGTAGAACAGCCACGCGAGCTGGGAGTTCTTGCCTTCCTTGGGCAGCGCGAACGACGAGCCGCCCATGGCGCCGCTGCGCGCCCCGCCGGCGGTCCAGGCCGGCAGCGGCATCGCCCGCCAGTCGCCCTTGGTCTTCGGCAGCAGCTGCTGCGGCGCGAAGTCGAACCAGATCGCCCAGGGGTAGAAGACCTCCTTGGCCGAGTCGAGCGGCTTGATGTCGCTCGGGCTCAGGTACTCCGCCCGCGTGCCGAGCTTCTCCTTCTGCACGGTGTCCAGCCAGGTCAGGATCTGCTGGTACTCCGGGGAGTCGAGGCGCAGCTGGCCCTTCTCGTCGGCGATGCTCGTGCCGAGCTGGCTCGCATACATCTCGAGCTGCAGCTGGCCGAGGAACGCACTCTGCTCGAGGTGGATCGGGGCCGCGTCCGGCACCATCGCCTTGTACTGCTTGGCAGCCTCGAGCAGGTCGTCGTACGTCTCGATCGTGGTCGCGTCGACGCCCGCCTTCTCCAGCGCGGTGGCGTTGTAGTAGAGCAGGCCGGGGTCGAGGTCGAACGGCACGCCGTAGATGCCGCCATCCAGCGAGTTCACGTCGAGCTTCTGCTGCGCGATGTCGGCGGTGTAGGGCTTGAGCACGTCATTGAGGTTCCACAGGTACTGCGCGTAGCCGGCGACCTTGGCGTCGTCGAGGAAGACGCCGTCGGGAACGTCGGTCCCTGTGATCAGGGTGTTCTGCAGCTTCGCGTCGATGTCGACGGCCTCGTGGTTGACCTTGATGTTCGGGTACTTGGCGTTGAAGTCCTTGATCACGGCGTCGAAGACCTTGAAGAGGTCACCGGAGCGGTCCCAGATGGTGATCTCTCCGCTGGGCGACGCCTCGGTCGGCGCCTGAAGCGCGTTCGGGTCGGTGGCGGCCGCGGTGTCGCCCGGTGCCGGGGACCCGGTCGGCGTCGCATCGCCTGAGGTGATGGAGGGGCCGCACGCGGCGAGTGCCGACGTGGCGAGAAGCGCGCCGACGAGCGCGGCGGTGGACCGGCGGAAACTCTGGCGGGGGCCAGTTCGGAGCTGGTGCATGGAGCACTCCCTTGTGCACTCGGGTGGCCAGGCGCGGCTTCTCCGCAACGCTTTGCCAACGTGTGCAAACGTAGCGCTGGTTTGCATACGTTGCAAGCCCTATGATCAGGGACATTGCCCAGCCGAGAGGGGGAGACGTGGCGGCAACGCTCCGGGACGTCGCCCTGCGCGCGAACGTGTCCGTGCGCACGGTGTCCAACGTCGTCAGCGGGTACGAGCACGTCAGCGACCAGATGCGCGCGCGGGTCGAACGCGCGATCGCCGAGCTGGACTACCGCCCCAACCCGGTGGCGCGCACCCTGCGCACGGGTCGCACCGGAGTTCTCGGGCTCGTCGTGCCCGAGATCGACGTGCCCTACTTCGCCGAGCTCGCGCGTGAGGTGATCACCGCTGCAGCGGAGGTCGGCTACCGCGTCATGATCGACCAGACGGGTCACGACCACGACCGCGAGCGCGAGCTCCTCACCGGCGGCGACCGCGGCATGCTGTTCGACGGCGTGCTCTTCAGCCCTCTCGTCACGCGGGCCGAGCTCCTCGAGATGCAGGACAGCCGATCGATGCCGTTGGTGCTGCTCGGTGAGCACGAGTTCGACGGCCGCTACGACCACGTCGCCATCGACAACGTCCAGGCCGCGCACGACGCGACCGCGCATCTCGTCGAGATCGGGCGCACGCGGATCGCCGCGATCGGGGCGCAGCCCCAGGAGGACTACGCGACGCCGCAGCAGCGCACGGCCGGCTACGAGCGAGCCCTGCGCGCGGCAGGGATCGCTCCCCTGGAGGACTACCTGCGCCCGGCGGTCCACTACAGCCGGGCGGACGGGTACCAGGCGGCCCGCGAGCTGCTCGAGCGCGCCGAGCGCCCCGATGCGATCTTCTGCTACTCCGACCTGCTCGCCATGGGCGCGCTGCGCGCGATCTACGACGCAGGCCTGAGAGCCCCCGAGGACGTCGCGGTCGTCGGCGTCGACGACATCGAGGAGGGGCGGTACTCCCGACCCTCGTTGAGCACGGTCTCGCTGGACACACCGTTCATCGCCCGGGAGGCGATCGCCCGGATCACCGCACGGATCGCGGAGCCCGACGGCCCAGCGGTCCAGGTCACCGCGCCGCACACGCTCGTCGTCAGGGAGAGCACCCTCGGTCAGGTGACCGACTCCTCGCTCCTCTGAGCACCGAGCACCACGGGCGACGCGGCTCGAGTGCTCGTCGGGTCTCCGCATCGACTAGCCTTCGCCGCGTCGTCGAAGCGCACCGGCTCGACGGCCCACGGGCACGGGAACGAGGACCAGCAGTGCGGCGGACAGCGCGGACGGGTGCAGTCGTCGCCCTCGCGACGGCCGCAGCGCTCACCGCCACGGCCGGCGTCGCGGACGACGTCGCCGTCACGCCGGCGTCGGCGTCGCAGTGCCCGGCCGCGCACCTCTGCGTCTGGTCGTCCGCCGCCTACGGCGGCGCGGTCCACACGGTGTCCTCGACGTCGGTCTCGTCGACCGGGATCCTCCTCGCCCGGTCGGTGTGGAACCGCTCGTCGTACGCGGCGAACGTGTACTCGGGTACGGCCGGCGCCGGGAGCGCGACGTGCTTCGAGCCGGGTGAGCAGATCTCCTCGACGAGCGTGTCCGCCCGGTCGTTCCGCCTGCTCACCACCACCTCCTGCTGAGCCGGGAGCTCGTCATCAGGGGGTCTGCATCCGCGCAACCAGCGGCTGAGTTCGAGGCGTTCTTCGTCGCGACCGCCCCGTTGGTGCGCCGCTACGCGAGCCGGATGGTCGACCACGCGAGCGTCGACGACATCGTCGCGGAGACGTTCACGATCGTCTGGCAGCGCTGGGTCGACGTCCCGGTCGAGCCGGACCCTCGTCGGGCCTGGGCGTTCCGCGTGGCGCACCACCGCGTGCAGCACTGGTACGAGTCGAAGCAGCGCGACGTCCGGCTCCACCGCCGGCTCGCCCCGGCCCGGACCGACGTGGCCGACCACGCCGGCGAGGTCGTCGGCGAGAACGACCTCGCCACGCTCCTCGCCCTGCTGCCCCCGTCCGAGCGCGAGGCGATGTGGCTGGTGGTCTCCGCCGGCCTCTCGCCGACTGCCGCCGCGTTCGTCCTCGACTGCTCACCGAGCGCGCTGACCTCCCGGCTCGCGCGAGCACGTCAGCGCCTGGCCGTGATCCTCGCCGACCGTGCGGAACGGGAGGTGACCCGATGAGCGACATCGCCCGCGCGCAGGCCGAGGCCGACGCCATCGCCGCCCTGCTCGGCACGCACGGCTTCGACCCGACCGACTCCCCGGCGCCGCTCGCCCCGGCGGACGAGGCGCTGCTCGAGCGCCTCGTGCGTCCCCGTCGCGACCGTCGCCGCGTGCTGCTCCAGGTCACCTCCGCCGCCTGCGTCGCCCTGCTGGCGCTGGTCGGCATCCTCGGCGTCCAGTCCAAGCACAGCGCCGCGCTGGCCGGCCCACCGCCGACCCTGAAGTTCGGCACCGCGTCGGCGCAGGAGCTGTTCGCGGGAACGGCGCCGTCCGCGTCGACCGAGCTTCGACGCCTCGCCGACGTCGCCGCCGCGCAGCTCCCGGCGAACGAGGTCGGCAGCCCGCACGTCGAGTCGTACGCCTGGTACAGCACGAGCGAGACGGACACCGAGGGGAGCACCACCACGGTCGTGCAGCCCGTGTTCCAGAGCCTCACGGTCCACCCGGACGGCTCCGTGACCAGCACCGAGGACCGCTCGTCGGGCATGGACGTCAACGGTGAGATCGTGGACCGCGCCGTCGACCCCACGGCCGGACAGGTCGTGACCGACGAGCTCCCGGCCGGCACGCTCGACCCGACCTGGGCCCGCAGCCTGCCGCGCAACGACCCCGCCGCGATGCGCACCGCGATGATCGACAAGCAGGGCGGCGACGACTTCTGCCTGTCGCTCGGGGACGGCGGCATCCCGTACTGCATGCTCGTCACCACGCAGGACATGTACTACTCGTCGCCGGTCCCGTCCGACGTCGCCGCGTCGGCGTGGGGCGCGTTCGCCGACGAGCAGGGGGTCTACCTGCTGGGCCAGACGGTCGACCGGGTGGGACGCCTGGGGGTGGCCGTGGCCGTCCTGGAGCCCCCGGCCGAGGGCGTCACGCCCCGCGCGGACATCATGATCATCTCGCCGACGACCGGCCAGCTGCTGTCGTGGGAGTGGATCGACCGCGCCCCCTCCGAGCCGGGCGGGGCGATCGTCTCGGCGTTCCAGGCGATCACCTCGTCGGAGTTCATCAAGCCCGGGACGGCCGGTTCCTAGACCTCGTTGTGCCCCCTGACTCGATCGCCGGTGTTGCGTCCAAGTCTCGTAGCCAGTGCCGGGAGGGTTGCGTTCAGAAGTTGACGGCGGCGCGGGGCACCGCGTAGACATGCCCGCATGTCGATCGCCTCCGGCGGCAAAGGTGCCGCCACACGTTCCACCGGCTCGCAGCAAGCGCTGCGCGAGCGGAACATCCAGCTCGTCGTGAGCACTCTCGGTGTCGACGGCCCCCAGACGCAGGCGATGCTCGCGCGACGCACGGGCCTGTCGACCGGGACGGTGTCCAACATCGTCCGCGAGCTCGCCGAGCAGAAGCGGATCTCCACCGAGAGCACGATCAGCGCAGGGCGCCGTGCGGTCGAGGTCACCCTGGTCCCGGACGGCCGGGTCGTCGTGGGCGTCGACATCGGGCGGTCGCACGTGCGCGTCATGGGCATGGACACCGCACAGGTGCCGTTCGGGA
>Ga0182736_1003123_pt1 | contig 11488 bp, 14 predicted proteins | sample eDN5th30CKraftBY_FD_128882 | JGI IMG/M metagenome (GOLD analysis project Ga0182736, IMG submission 128882) | Enriched backyard soil microbial communities from Emeryville, California, USA - eDNA 5th pass 30_C Kraft BY (version 2) (version 2) | ecosystem: Environmental > Terrestrial > Soil >...
CCCGCCGTCCTATAAGAGCCGTCTCGGCAAATGAAACGGCTTTCAGCGAGGCACACAGCGTCCGGCCTCCTGCTTGCCGTGCACGACCTATAACCGCATCGAGGCACCATGCAAAGCCACATCGCACCAGTTGTAGTCATCGCCCTATTGGTTGGCATCGTCGCGATCATTGCCAGCAAGGTCGCCGCGAAGCCCCGATATAGGGCTGTTCCCCTGCTGACCGCCAACGAGAAGGAGTTCTTCGAGCGGCTTCGTCGCGCGCTTCCCGAGGCGTTGATCTTTCCGCAAGTCGCGATGTCAGCGCTCATCCAGCCGATCTCCAACGGAAAGCAGCGCACCATCGACTTTCGACGAATCTCGCAAAAGCGGGTGGACTACGCGGTCTACGACAGACAGCTCACGCTCGTCGCCGTTGTCGAGCTCGATGACCGGACGCACGACGCCGCGCGTGACGCCGTGCGCGACGCATATCTCGCAAGCGCGGGTATTCGGACAGTCCGCTTTCAGTCGAAGGCGAAGCCGGATGAGAGCGGTATCCGGTCCGCGTTATTCCCCGCGGAGACGCGCGTCCAAGCAACGGAAGCTTCCTCTCTCTTCTCTCGGGTGTGAAGCGGCGGCAGGTTCCTTGACTTCCCGTTGGTGTCGATAGGCTGGTTTATGACGCGAACGGACTCGCGTCGCTATCGTCACCCAAGCGAGGTCCCATGGAACCCAACAAGAAAGAGCCCGTCGACGCGATGAAACTGATCAAGTCGGTCATCGACGTCATCCAAGCATCCTTCGCGACCGCGTGGAAAGCGGTCCTCCTCCTGGGCGGTGCTGTTTTGATCGCCTACTGCTATTTCGAAAGCATCGTGCCCGAGGGCTTGTCGCTCGGCGATGCCTTCTTCCTCGCCTCCGCCGCGTTCTCATTCACCTGCATTGCGCTGATTGGCATCGGCTTCGGTGCCTTCGCGGCGTTGTGGGCGCTCAAGCTTTTCGTCGTCGCAAACAACTTCCGCCTCAAGCGGCGCGGGAAGCCGCCGGCAGCGTTGCTGCATCGCGCAGTCGATAATGGGGCAACGGTCTTCATGTCATTGATCGTTACGCTCGCGTTTGGCTCCACGTTGGTTCTTCTGGAAGACCAAGCGCCCGATGCGCGCATGCACGCGACGTTGTTGTTTTTCGCGGCTGCCGGCCTAATCGGCGGAATCCTCCTGCTCATCGTACCCACCACCACGGCACAGCGACCCAGCATTCGCCTGACCGTGAGTTTTCTTGCGATGACGATCTTCGGTTTGCTCGTAGCAACGCGCCCCGCCTTGTTAAATCTGGCAATGGTCAACCTCGGCGTGCGCTCGGCTCCCGGCCAAGTCGTCCTCTTTTCCGACGCTGAGCACACGCAGTTGGCTGCGATCGCGACGGCGAGCGGAGTCAAAGTGCAGTTCTGCAAGCTTCCGACCACTGATAAGTGGGGGACGCGCGATGCCCGCGCCGTGTGGCATGGCGTGGGCGGCAGTTCCTACGTTCGGCTCTTCGACGAAACAAACGGGTCGCGAGACGTTCTCGTGCGGGCGAACCGCGCGGATGTCGAAGTAATCCGCGGGGAGCGGACCGGCTTCGACTGCCCTCCGAAGGTGGCCGCTGCTTCGATCGGAAAGTCGTCATGACGCGCATCTACGCGACGCTGAGAAAGCGCTACACCACTGAAGCGCTCAAAGGCATGGGGTTCGTGAAGGACGGCGGGCTGATGGTGAAACGGGGGGCGATGCGTCGTATCCGTGCGCAGGCATCAAGCCTTGATGGAGTGTGGTGGCGCGTGACCCCGCTTGAGCGCCGATGGCGTTAGGCGGTCAGCGATGAAAGAGCATCAAAAAGACGCCTCTTTTCGGTCCTGCCGTCGTTTCTTGGCCGGTAGCCTTGTTATCGCCCTGGGAGAGTTGACGCCGCGTCGCCAATGACCTCCCCGGCACGTAGCACCCCTGCCCCTTGACTCCCGGCTCCAGACGGCGGGCGACACCTCCCTAAACGCGCGCAGGACCCGGCTCGCTGGAGCGAGCCGGCGTAGTACCGAATTCGACGAGCGTTTGCACGAGGGCCGCTGCCCTGGCTGACTCACGACGCCAGACACGCTGAGCCGATGTCGCGAAGCAAGAAAGTGATTTTGATTAAAGGTCCGGGTTTGAAGCCAATACAAAGGACCATACGACACAACAACGAGGAAACATGAAACTCAAAATGATCGGCGTGGCCGCCCTGTCCGTTTTCGCCCTGTCCGCTTGCTCCGAAATGCAGATGGGCGCACCGTCCGCCAAGACGGCTGCGACCGGTTCCGCTGCTGGTGAAGCGTCGCAGAACGCCAACGCAGGCCTTCAGCACTGCACGGCGCCGCTCGGCACCGTCGCGATCGTCGAAGATACGGAAGCGCCGTGGTACGGCCTTCTCACCGGTCAATACCAGCTCGGCTCGACGGTGCCCGTTCTGAAGCTGCTCGTCCAGCAAAGCAACTGCTTTGTGATCGTCGATCGCGGCCGCGCGCTCGGCACTGCGATGGGAGAACGCTCGCTGAACGCATCGGGCGAACTGCGCAAGACCTCGAAGATGCACAAAGGCCAGATGGTCGCGGCCGACTACACGATCAGCCCGACCGTGACATTCAGCAACCGCGACGCTGGCGGCGGCGCAGCGGGTCTGCTCGCATTCGTGCCCGTGGTTGGCGGTGTGCTCGCCGGTGCCGCCGGCACGATGAAGGCGCAGGAAGCCTCGACCATGCTGACGCTCGTCGACAACCGCTCCAGCGTCCAGTTGGCGGCCGCCGAAGGATCAGCGCGTAACGTCGACTTTGGCATGCTCTCCGGGGTGTTTGCTGGCGGCTTCGGCGGTGCTGGCGCTGCAGGCGGCGGTGCCTACGCACGGACTGCGCAGGGCAAGGTCGTCGTCGCAGCATTCACCGACTCGCTCAACAACCTCGTCGGTGCAGTTCGCCAGTACCGGGCGCAGAACGTCAAGGGCGGCCTCGGCAACGGCGGCGCTCTGGTCGTCAATTAATCGAGCCGAGGGCGGAAGGCAGCACGCACTTCCGCTCCGTTAAGGATTTATCTAAGGGGCCGTTATCACGGTCTCGTCGAACCATTAAGGAACCCAACATGCGCCTCTTTCTCGCCATCATCATCCCGTGGCTCCAATTCTTCACGATCGGCCGTCCGATCGCCGGGATCATCTGCTTTCTGTTGCAGATCACGCTGATCGGCTGGATCCCAGCCGCTATCTGGTCCGTTTTCGCACTCGGCCAGTACAAGACGGATCGCAAGATCGAGCGCGCGCTCGGCAGCCGCGCCTGAGTCAACCTCTTATGGCCGCCGTCGGGGCAACAGCTTCGCGTCGGCCTTACTGTGCTCTCGATCATCCCCCCTCATCAGCAAGGAGCGATGCTTGCGCCAGATCGACGTTAGGTGTTGCCTTCGGTTTGGCGGTTCGGGGTGGCAGAGGAAACGGCTCCGCGTGCATTGCGTCGGCCGGATAAAGCTGCAGGAAAGACCGCGCTTCGTCCGTGCTTTTGCATGACAGCCAGTCTTCGTATTCCGTCTGCGGGATGATGACCACCGACCGTTTCTCCGATCCCGGCCTGTGGAAGCGCTTCATCAACGGGTGATCTTCGGCGTTGACCGTCAACATCGTCATCGACAGGCTCGTTGAACCGTCGGCGGGGTCTTTCCATGCGCGCCACAACCCAGCGATCGCGAGCGGCGCGCCATCGGCCATGCCGATGCGCCAGCGCACTGCCTTGCCAGTCTCGTAGTCTGGCTCGTAGAACCGGCGGCATGGAATCAGAGCGAGTTGCAGCTTGTTCCACGCAGTGCGAAAACTCGTCTTTTGCCCCACTGACTCGGATCGCGCGTTCATCGTATCGAAGGCTTTCACGCCCTGCGGGATGAACTTGCGCGGGACCATCCCGAACGTCGCTGCGTCAGTCAAATATTCACCATCGACGCGGCGGAAGATCGGCGCGGCATAGTCCTTGTAGATTTCCGGCTTGTATTCGAAGTTCGGCACCGGAAACAGACTGAAGACGTCGAACGCGTCTTTCGGATTAGACTCATAGCTCGTGCACACTGTTTTCGCCCTCCGTTGTCGAAAATATACACGGAGGCGGAGAGGGTCCCCGCCTTCTCCGTTGTTGCGGCTTGGGTTGGGAGGTGTGGCACCCGTTTTGCGCAAAACGCCCGTTGGCCTTGCCGCGTGACTGGGATGCGCCGCCAAGAGCGGCATCGACTGTGGCCGGCCAGATAACCTACGCGAGAGGTTTCTATGGCTGCGCGTTCTATCGCTTCAATGACGCTGAGTTTCGGTCTCGTATCCGTGCCGGTGAAGGTCTACACGGCCACGGAGAGCAAATCCGGCGTGGGTTTCAACCTCATGCACAAAGAGTGCGGCACCCGGCTCAAGCAGCAGTACGTCTGCCCGCACGACGGGAAAGTCGTCGAGCGCGCCGATATGGTCAAGGGTTACGAGTTCGAGAAAGAGAAGTACGTCATTTTCGAGAAGTCGGAATTGGACGCGCTGGAAGCGAGCGCGAGCCACACAATCGACATTGTGTCGTTTGTTCCGACCGATGCGATCGACCCAATTTACCTCGACAAGCCCTACTACCTCGCTCCCGACAAGCGCGGCGGAAAACCGTACCGGCTGCTCCAGGAAGCCATGAAAGACAGCGGCACGTGCGCCGTTGCCCGTTGGACGTGGAAGGGCAAGCAGCACATGGTGCAGGTGCGCGCCGGCAACGACGGCCTAATTCTCCAGACGCTGCTCTACGCCGATGAGGTTCGCTCGCAGGCCGATATTGGCATTGAAGAAACCGAAATCCAGCCTACGGAATTGCAGCTCGCCGAGCAACTGATCGATCAGTACCGCGTCGACAGCTACGACGCCGCCGCGTACAAGGACGAGGAGAAAGAGCGCATCCTCGCCGAGATCGACAAGAAGATCGCGGGCAACAAGATCACCGCCGCGCCCGCCGTCGAACAGCCCGGCGCGCAGGTGATCGATCTCGTCGAAGCACTCCGGGCAAGTTTGAAGAAGAAGCCATCTGCCGAACAGCCAGCAGCACCGCGAGCGGCGCGCAAAAGCGCGCGCACCGCCGCGCCCGCGGATGACGCGGCCGAAGCTGCTCCGGCGCCCAAGCGCCGTGCCGTGCGCCGTGCGGCCACTGAAGACCAACCGGCACCGGCGCGCAAGACTGGCACGAAACGGTGATATGCAAGACGACGGGTACAGCCTCCGCGATGTGCAACGCATGCTCGGTGTGTCGCGCAGCGTCGTTGACCGGTTGATCGCGGCGGGTTTCGTATCACCGCTAAGCGGCGAAAAAGGCGAGCGGCGCTTCACCTTCCAGGACATCGTCATGCTCAGGACCGCGCACGCGCTCCGAGTGGCGGGTGTCTCGCCCATGAAGATCGTCCGCGCACTCGATCACCTTCAAAAGAGCTGGGGCCGCGAAGGATCGCTCACTGGCGTGCGCATTGCTGCTGTTGGTGATCGCGTTGCGGTGCGGGATGGGGCGAGCCGCCAGTGGGATGCGGAAACCGGCCAACTGCTGCTGGATTTCGAGCAGGCACAGGCTTCGGGAAACGTCGCCTCCATGCAAGCGCCGCGCGAGCAGCGGGCGCGTGAAGAAGCTGTCAACCTGTTCCGGCAGGCGCGCGCGCTGGAGGAGGATGACCTCGACGCTGCGGAAGCGGCCTATCGGAAAGCGCTCGAACGCGCGCCCGACTATACCGACGCATCGCTGAACCTTGGGGGCATCCTCATGGACAGCGAGCGATTCGACGAGGCCATCGGGGTGTATCAAGACGCGCTGCGATACCGTGCAAACGACCCGGTGCTGCTGTTCAACATCGGCGTGGCGCTTGAAGATTCGGGCCGCTTCCGCGAGGCACTGCAGTTCTATGAGCGTTGCATTGAACAGGATCCCGACTTCGCTGATGCCCATTTCAACGCCGCGCGTATCCATGAAGAACTGGGCGAGGCAACGCTGGCCATTCGCCACTTCAACCAGTTCCGCAGACTGCAGAAGCTCTAGGAGACGCTGATGACGATCGAAGCCGTTTGGTTCTTGATCGTCGGGGCATTGATGGTGCTAATGGCGCTGGGCCGCAAACTGGTTGAGCGGCTGCCGATGACCGGCGCAATGGTGTACCTCATTGTCGGCTTCCTCCTCGGTCCAGCGGGCGCCGGACTGTTGACGATCGATGTCGAGCGCGACGTGCGCCTGCTTCGCACGCTTACCGAAGCGGGACTTGTGGTGTCTCTATTCGCCATCGGTATGTACCTGCGTGTCGAGCTTTCCAGGCCGCTTTGGCGACTGACGTTACGCCTCGCCGGGCCAGCCATGCTCTTGACCATCGCAGTAATGTTCGTCGCCGCGCGGTGGGGCCTCGGGCTCGCCGCAGGTCCGGCGTTGCTGCTGGCGTCTGCGCTCGCGCCGACCGATCCCGTATTGGCCAACGAATTGCGCGTCGAGGAAGCTGGCGACGATGAACCGCTGCGCTTCGCTCTGTCGTCGGAGGGAGGACTCAACGACGGCGCGGCGTCTCCGATGGTCTACATTGCTCTCGCGCTTTGCGGAGTCGGCAGTCTTGGCAGCGAAAACCCGTGGACGTTTGCCCTTGCCATCGCGTGGGGGCTGGCGAGCGCACTTTTCTTCGGCTGGGCGTTGGGCACCGGTGTCGTCGTGCTGGTGACCAAGCTGCGCACGAAGTACGACCATGCGCTGGGTCTCGAAGGTTTTCTTGCGCTTGGGCTTGTGGCCTTAGCCTACGGTGCGACTCTGATCGTCGATGGCTATGCGTTCATCGCAGTCTTCGCCGCCGGCGTCGCGCTTCGGCGGCAGGAAATGAAGGCGACGGGCGACAAGCCGCCGAGCGAGGTGTTGGAATCAGTCGAGCGGGGCCAGCGCGAGGAAGCCGCCAAAGATCCGGAACTGGCTCATGCGTATATCGCGGAAAACATGATGGGCTTCTCGGTCGAGGTCGAACGCTTTGTCGAACTGGGCCTGATGGTCGTCATCGGCAGCGTCGTATCCGCGCACTGGCGCGAGCTAATTCATTGGTCCGTTGTCTGGCCGGTGCTTTTCCTGTTTATTGTGGCCCGGCCGCTCGGCAGCACCCTCTCTCTGATTGGGTCGTCGATGGACCGCCAGCAGCGGTTTCTGTCTGGATGGTTGGGCTTGCGTGGCGTCGGCGCGTTCTACTACCTGCTCTTTTCCCTCGAACAGGCCGGGCAAGACCGCGTTGGGCCGCTCGTGCCGATCATCTTGGCGACCATCGTCCTGTCGGTGTTCGTGCACGGCGCCAGTGCCACGCCCCTCCTCAATCGCTATCTCAGCCGAAAGTAATCGGGCCGGAACAATCTTTGCTCTTTCCCAGCAATAACCGAAAGCGCGGAGGAACTCATGGCAGAACAGCACAAGCCCGGCGAGAAAGTTCAGACCTCGGGCATCTACAAGGTCGTGAAGGAAGGCGATGGCGGCTCTGGCTTCGAGGTGACTTGCGTCGAGGGTGAGCACTTTCCGCCGACGCGAAGTGGCAAAGGCGCTCACTACGAGCTAGTCCATGCCGCTACGCATTCGCACAAGCACAGCGAACTAGGCAGCGGCGACTAATGGCAGGTGGCCAGCATGGACGCGACACGGAAACACTGGGGGATCGCCTATGCGTCGGCATTCTTGCTCGCCGGTTGCGTAGCGGTCGGCGAGATGCCACCGCCCGGCAGGTACCTTACGGACCGCGAATGCCACGACCTGACGGCGCTGAGGACGAATGCGAACCCCACGATGGCGGCGCACCAGTCAGAGTTGGCCGCGTTGCGAAAAGCGGGATACGACCCGTCGCCGTTTGGGTATGACCCCTACTATCCCGAGGACCTGCAGTACGCGCAGCGCCTCGTTGACTACTGGTACCGGAACGAATGCGCGCCAACACAAACTCAGTGAACAGGTGACCAACGTCGAGTCGACTTCAAGTACGGACGCTCGGCAATTGTCGATCCGTATAAGTAAGGCCCGCATCATCCCGGGCTCTCCAGGGAAGGTCACGTTCGTCTTGCTAAATCAATCCCACTGCGATTTCGAGGTCGTCAGCGGCGCGTTTGAAATCAAGCGCACGTACATCGGCGCACGACACTCGCTGCCGAAAGCTGGGTGGGCTACGCCGTTACGGACGCGGTCAAACCGGGCACGTTACTGCCAGCGCGGGGCGAGCTATGGACGACGTTTGAGGCAGACACGCGCACGACATTCCACGGACGCGTTCCCGCGAGGGCACCGGCTCCAACTGAGCCGCACTACTACTTCGCTGGACGCCTTCTGTACCGCCGGACTCGCGGAGAACTGCTCGAAACGAGCTTATACCGAGGGCTTGCCTATCCCGAACTGGAATGTTCGATTATTGAGCCGAGCGATGCCAGACTCAACAAGGAAGGCGCCGTCGTGTTTTCCGTCGCCTAATCCGGGTTCATACCCCCCGCGGCTTAGCGGCTTTTCAGCTACCGGTACAAGAATGAATGCAAGTCGCCTCGCCCAGGCTCCCGTGATGCCGCCTATGTGGACAGACGCACCGGTGACAGGGGCAACTCGTCGCCCTCAATGAAAGCGGTCGCTGACAGGAGCGCGAATCGCATCGCCGATTGCTCGTTGGCGAAGTATCCTAGTTCGCCGAGCGGCGTCGAACGACCGTCCTTCTCGAGAATCGAGGCGGTCGCTACAAAGACATTCCCACTACGCGTGACGTTCGGCTCGAACGCCGCGTCGCCGTGATAAACGATCATTTTGTTCTCTCAGGTTCCGTTAGCGATCGAGCCGTCGCTTAACTGCGACCAACATTACCGGGTCATATTTCGTCTGACCAGCAGTTTTCACGTTTTCTTTGCCGCATGTCAGAGATGGCGCAACAACTAGGACCGCTGTGTCGCTTTTTGGGCCTTTCCTTCCATCGCAGCGCGGCGAAACGGCGGCTGACAAGGGCGGCCTCGCTTCATGGCAAAGATTAGCGATGTTTGCTAATCTTTGTTTGGCAAAGGTAATGGCCAACGGAGCAACTATGAATGTGAATTTAACGCCCGCGCTAGAGACAATGGTCAAGGACAAGGTAGCGACCGGCCTCTACAACAATGCAAGCGAAGTCGTCAGGGAGGCGCTGCGGCTAATGGAGCTTCGTGATCGACACGAGCAGCTTCGCAGTGAAGCGGCCGGAGGCGCGGAGCAAGTACGCAACGGAAGGACGTCTCCGCTCGATGTTGAGGCATCCAAAAAACGAGCGATCGCGAACTCGCGGCAGGGCAAAAAGGTGAAACCTGTTGTCGCGCCGTAAGCTTCCTATCGTTCTTTCGGACCTCGCGCAGGAGGACTTTGCCGACATCTTGCAGTACACCCTCGAGATCTGGGGTGAAAAGCAGATGGACGCCTATGCTTCGAAATTAGAGAAGGGAATGCGCCTGCTCGAAACAAACCCCGCTTTGGGCATCGCGCGCGACGACTTGTTCGAAGGCTGCCGCGTCCTTCCGGTCGAGCACCATCTAGTGCTGTATGTGGCCGGCGAGGGGGCGATTGCTGTGGCGCGTATCCTCCACGAACGAATGAACGTAGAGGATCAGTTCTGAGCAAGGAGACGGCCGTGCCTGACGGCAGAGCCGTCAGCGCATGCCCACCGCCCTTCGCATTGCCACGGTTACGCCTTGCCGCGTGCGGTGAAATCCTTCCCATGGATCGGCTCGGAGCGCATGCATGCGCTGCGCGGCCGTCTTTATCGTCCACTGATCGGCGCGGCCGATGTCATTTAGCTCGTCCCACGCGATTGGCATCGACACCCCCATGCCGGATCGGGCACGCGCGGAGAACACCGCGACCGTGCTCGCCCCCTTGCTGTTGCGCAGGTAGTCGATGAAGATTTTTTTCACTCGGTTCTTGGGTCCAAGGACGGCGGAAAAGCGCTCGGGCATCAGTCGCGCCATGTAGCGGGCGACCGCCTGAGAGAAGTCTTTCACCTCGCCCCACTGCTGTCGGCGCGTGAGCGGCACAACGATATGGAAACCCTTGCCGCCGCTCGTCTTGATAAAGCTCTTAAGTCCGATCTCGTCGAGCAGCACCTTGGAGAGCGTCGCCGCATCGACCATCATCTGCCATGACAACTCTGGGTCTGGGTCGAGGTCGAGGATGAAGCGATCCGGATGATCGAGGTCCGGCTGCACGGCGTTCCAGCTATGCAGCTCGACGACGTTCATCTGAGCGAGGCCGATGAGCGCTTCGTGATGGTCGACGACCAGCAGCGGCGGGTGGCCAGGGTGCATCTCGACCGGCAACCGCGTGATACCGGGAATCTTCGAACGCTCCTCGTGCTTCTGGAAAAACAGCTCGCCGTGGATTCCCTCAGGCGCGCGGACCAGCGACACCGGTCTATCCTTTAGGTACGGCAACGCGAACTCCGCAATCTCGTCGTAGTAGCGCACGAGATCAATTTTCTTCATGCGCGTCACGTCATCAATGATGCGTTCCGCGTTGGACACTTTCACGCCCGCGATGACGAGCGTTCCCGCCCGGCCGGGTGACACCCGCGTGGTCCCCTTGGCCTGCGGCAGGCTTTCGGGTTCATCGACGTCGACGACAGTCTCTTCCGTCACGGCAGTGGCGGGCTTGTCGTCGCGCATGCCTTGGAAAACGGGGTGACGAACTTCGCCCGAAGGCGTCCATTCGAGGAACGACGCTTCAACGACGAGTTCAGGTTCCAGCCAAACGAAGTCGCGTTCTTTCTCGCGCGGGGGCGGGTTATAGAAAGGCGGATTGTCGCGAACGAGCTTCGCCGCCTTCTTCTCAAGTTCAGCGAGCGGGCGCGGCTTCAATTCCGCCTTCACAGTGCCGGCGAACCGCAAGCTGCCATCTCGCTCGTGCACGCCGAGCATCAGCGATCGCATCCCGCTCCTTGCGCCGGCTAGTCTTGTGTACCCGCCGACGACAAATTCTTGACGCCTTAGGCATTTGAGCTTGATCCAGTCCGTCGAGCGACCGGAGCGGTACGGTGCGTCGGCGCGCTTGCCGATGATTCCCTCGAGACGCATGCGGCATGCGGACGCGAGCAGCGATTCCGGGTCTTCGGCGAAGGACTCGCTGAAGCGAATGCGCTCGCTTGATGTTTTGGCAATCAACTCGCCCAGTAACTCCCTGCGCTGAGAGAGCGGCACTTCACGCAGATCGCGTCCGTTGAGGAACGGGATGTCGAACGCGAAAAAGGTCAGTTGCGCCGTGCTGCGGCGGTCAAATGCGTTCTGCAGGGCATTGAAGTCAGGCACGCCGCTCTCGGTAAGCACGACCACCTCACCGTCAAGCCACGCGTTGTCGACCGGCATTTCCTCGATGGCGGCCGCCAGCGTGCGCATCTTCTCAGTCCAGTCGTGGCCTCCGCGTGTGATGAGCTTGACGCGCCCGGTTTCCAGCCTGCACATCAGGCGATAGCCATCGAAC
>Ga0182736_1003125_pt1 | contig 11481 bp, 12 predicted proteins | sample eDN5th30CKraftBY_FD_128882 | JGI IMG/M metagenome (GOLD analysis project Ga0182736, IMG submission 128882) | Enriched backyard soil microbial communities from Emeryville, California, USA - eDNA 5th pass 30_C Kraft BY (version 2) (version 2) | ecosystem: Environmental > Terrestrial > Soil >...
AGGTGCGGATGCCACCGGCTTCGATATGCACGCCGGGGTTCTTCGTATCGACGAGGAACATGGTGATCCCGCCGCGCTGGCGCTTTTCGGGATCGGTCACGGCCTGAACCATGATGAAATCGGATTCGTTCGCGCCCGAGATCCACATCTTGGTGCCGTTCAGGATCCAGTCGTCGCCGTCGCGCACCGCGGTGGTGCGCATCATGCCGCCGGGATCGGATCCGGCATCCGGCTCGGACTGCGCGAAGGAGGCGATCATCTCTCCGTCGATGACCGGCTGAAGCCGGCGCGCGGCCTGCTCTCCGGTGCAGGAGTAAAGGATGTTCGGCACATTCGCGAAGGGGAAGGGCACGGCCGTATACATGAACTGTTCATAGATCACGACCTGCGCCAGCAGCGACAGGCCCATGCCGCCATGCTCCTCGGGCACCAGCAGATACCACAGGCCGGTATCCTTCGCGATCTTGACCAGATGGTCGACGACCTTCTGCGGGAACACCGATTTCAGGTTCGAAAGCTCGCGCAGGCCGAATGCCTGCTGGTCCGAGGCGAGGTATTCCTGTTCGAGGGGAAGCAGTTCCTCGCGCACGATGCGCTTTGCGAGTTCCTGATATTCCTTCACTTCGGCAGGAAGCTCGAAAACGCCGTGCGAGGAGGGGTCGAAATGATCGTTCATGGACCTAGCCCTTGTTTTTGCGGCCGCGCGATGCGGCAAATCTTCTCCGCTCCGCCCGGAGTGTTCCGGGCGGGGAGCCTTTGGCAGACGGTTTGGTGTCGGTTTACGCCGCGTGGGCGGCAGCGCTGGCCTGCCGGAACTTGGCGAGCGCGCCGCCCTTCATTACCGATCCCGGCAATTCCCGGCCGACGATGTCCTGCGCGAGGCGTGCGGCCTCGATCATGGCCTCGAGGTCGATGCCGGTTTCGATCCCCATTTCGTGGCACATGAAGACCAGATCCTCGGTGCAGACATTGCCCGACGCGCCCTTGTGGCCGGCGAAGGGGCAGCCGCCCAGACCGGCGACGGCGGTGTCGTAAAGCCGCACGCCCATCTGCAGCCCGGCCAGCGCATTGGCGATGCCCATGCCGCGCGTGTCATGCAGATGCAGCAGCAGCGGCAGGTCGGGGTGGCGCTCCCTCACCGCGCCGACAAGGCGCTTGATCGAGGCGGGCGTGGCCCAGGCCATCGTGTCGCCCAGTCCGACGCGCTCGACCGTTTCACCATTCTCATGGGCGATGGCGAGGATGTCGTCGATCAGCGCGACGACGCGCTCGGTCGGGATGTCGCCCTCGAAATTGCAACCGAAGGCGGCGGTGACGAAGGCGCGCTTCACCTTGACGCCCTTGTCCTGATACATGCGGATCAGGCCATATTGCGCCTCGCGCTGCTGTTCGGGCACACGGTTCTGGTTGCGCTTGAGGAAGGCGTTCGAGGCGTAAAGGTTCAGCGCGCCCTCGATATAGAGCTTGTCGGAATGCGTCAGCGCACGCTCGAAGCCCTTGTCGTTCAGCCAGAGGCCGGTATAGCTGACGCCCTCCTTCTTGCGGAAGCCGCGCACGACCTCCTCGGCATCGGCCATGCCCGGCACGGCCTTGGGGCTGACGAAGGACACGCATTGGATGTGGTCTACGCCGGTTTCGGCCAGCGCCTCGATCAGCTCGATCTTGCGGGCGGTCGGAATGTCGCCCTTTTCGATCTGGAACCCCTCGCGCGGGCCTTCCTCGTTGATGTGAATGGATTTCGGCAAATCGGTCATTCTTTGATCTCCTCCGCTGGCCCGTGAGAGGCCGATATTCCTGTTTGCTCAGACGACGGGCGGCACGAACGGGTAGGGGACGGCCGGCCCGCCCCGGAAGGGCAGCGCAAGGGTGGCCTTGCCCGGTGTGCTTTCCTTGCCCTCGCCGTTCATCAGGCCAACCTCCAGTTCAACCAGACCGAAGGCGGGATGCGCCGTCTTGGTGGTGACGCGGCCCCATGCGCTCAGCGTCTCTCCGACCCGGTTCATGCCGCGGAATTGGAAGGAGACCTTCCAGACCCAGCCCTCGCGTCCCGCCCAATCCTTCAGGAGTTGCGCGATGATCTGCTGCTTCAGCGTCCCGTTGACCAAAAGGCCGGGCAGCTTGTCATGCTCGACCGCGAATTGTGCGTCGTAGTGGATTTTGTGCCAGTTCTCGATCGCCGCCGACCAGCGCATCAGATGCGTCGTCGTCAGCGGCCCCTTCACCAGCGGGGGAAGCTCGGTCCCGACCTCGACATCCTCGAAGTCGAGGCGCAGCGGAATGGCGTCAAACCGGCTCGGCGATACGTTCATCTGTCCCTCCCTCAGCGGCGGATCTGGGTGCGCGTGGCGCGGACGATGAGGTCGCCGCCCTCGCCGCGATATTCGCTTTCGGTGATGACGAAGATCATCTTTCCCTTCGACGTCTCGCGCTCGTAGATATCGGCATAGCGGGATTTCAGCGTCACCCGCTCGCCGTGACGGGCGAAGCGGAAGAACTCCAGCTCGTTCCCGCCGTTGAGCGAGGAGAGATGCGCCAGCGGCTCGATCGCGGGCAGGCCCTGCGTCGCGTTCTGCCCGAGGCCGTCGAAATCCGGGTCGGACGCCCGCTCATCAATCGGGTCGGCGTCGTAGAAATCGCGCCTGAACATCTGGCTGGGATAGATCAGCGGTGCGACCGGCCCGCCAAAGCGCGCATCGCTGTCGCGATAGATGGGGTCGATATCCCCATAGGCCTGCGCGAACCGTCTTACGGCCCCGGCCTCGACCGGGTCGCAGGCCAGAACCTCCTCGGTCTCGATTCCGATGTAGTTGCGAACGCTCTCGTCCACGGCGCCCTCCTCCAGGTTGCCGGAAGTATTTGCAGTGCGAATTATGATATCGCACAATGAATAAGCTAGCTGAGAGGGCCAAATGCGTCAACTGCGTTCTATCAAACAGAACGACGTTTTATTAATCCACTTGAAATGTCCGGCGCATTAGGCGAACGAAGACGTGACGGAGGAAAAACATGGCCGAACCAGACGAGCGCGGGCCGAAAGGCGACCGCCAGTTCATCACCGCCCTCGCGCGCGGCTTCGAGGTGCTGCGCTGCTTCAGCGCCGCCCAGCCGAGCCTGAGCGCGACCGAGCTTTCCCGCATGATCGGCCTGCCGCAGCCGACGGTATGGCGGCTTTGCCATACGCTGCAGAAGATCGGGATGCTGCGCCAGAACCCCGAAAATGGCCGCTATTCGGTCTCCGTCGGGGTGCTCGGGCTGGGTATCGCGTCGCTGCAGAACGTCTCGCTGGATGCCGCCGCCAGGCAGGAGATGCGCGCGATCGCCAATACCTACGGCATCGCGGTCTCGCTCTGCGTGCCTGAGCGACATTCCCTCTTGGTTATGGCGCGCGAGCAGGGGAACGGCTCGCTGGTCCTGAACATGTCGGTGGGGTCGCGCTATGAGATGGCGCATTCCACCGCCGGGGCGGCCTATCTCTCCCAATTGCCGGAGATCGAGAGGCGGGAGGCCTTCGACACGCTGGCGCATGAGGAAGGCGAGGACTGGCCCCAGCGTCGCGAGATGCTGTTGGGCATGATCTCCGAATGTCAGCACCACGGTTTCCTGTGCTCTCCGGGCCTTCTCCACCAGCAGATCGGCTCTTGCGCCGCGCCGATCCGGCATCCCGAACCCAGCCAGAGCGCGGTTCTGACCGCCGGCGGGCCGGTCCGGGTGATCCGGGAGGATCTGCTGCGCGATGAAATCGGTCCGCGGCTGCTGACCCTGGCCCAGAGCCTCGAACGGGCCGGGCCGGTGGCGGGCTTCTTCCATTCATCCTTCCTGAACGCGATGGGGGCCGGCCATGACCTTTGACGCGCCACCCTTGCCGGGCCTCACCGCCGCAATCGTGGATTTCGCCACCCGGCCGCCCGAATGGTCGGCAATCCCCGACGCGATCCGCCAGATGGCGCAGGCCGGAGTGGTGGACACGGTCGCGGTCATCCTCGCCGGGCTGGGCGAGGATTCCGTCCGGTTGCTCGCCCGGCATCACGGCGTAGCGGCGGGGCAGGGCGCGCCGGTCGGGCTGGGCCTGCTGGGCCGCGCGCCCGCCGCCACCAGCGCGCTTGTCGATGCGGTCGCGGCGCATGCGCTTGACTATGACGACGTGGGCTTCGGGCTTCACCCCAGCGCGGTCATCGTCCCGACCCTGATCGCCGGCAGCCACGGGGCAAGGATCGACGGCAGGCGCTTTCTGACCGCGCTGGTCGTCGGATACGAGGTTGCCGCCGTGCTGGCGGCCCGCGAGCCGGGATCATTGCATGAAAAGGGCTGGCATCCGTCATCGGCGCTTGGCGGGGTCGCGGCGACCGCGGCGCTGGGAACCCTGCTGGGGCTGGACGCCGGGACGCTTGCCAATGCGCTTGGGCTGGCCGCCGCCACCGCGAGCGGCCTCACGGCGAATTTCGGCACCATGGCCAAGCATCTTCAGGTCGGTCTCAGCGCCCGCGCCGCGCTGGAGGCCATCGCCCTCGCGCGTGCAGGGATCACCGCCTCGCAGACGGTCATCGAACATCACGGCGGGTTGCTTGCCGCCCTCTCTCCCACGGGAAGGGCCGCGCGGGGGCCGCATCATTTCGGGGCGGACTGGCAGCTTTTGCGGACGCCGGTGCAGGTCAAGAAATATCCGGTCTGCTTTGGCGCGCACAAGGCCCTGGACGCCTTCCTGACGCTGCGCGAGAGCCATGGCCTCCGCGCGGAGGAGATCAGGGAAATCCGCCTGCGCATCCGCCCGGCGCAGCTTGCCATCCTGCATGCACATCGCCCGGTCGACCCGATGCAGGCGCGCTTCTCGATGGAATTCGCCATGGCCTCGGCCGCGCTCTTCGGCCGGCTCGGCCTGCGCGAACTGACGCCCGAGGTGATTTGCAGCCCGGCGGTTCAGGACTTTTATTCCCGTGTCACTCCCTTTGTCCCGGACAGCGCGGATCCGTCCTTCGGCAGCGAGGCGATCGAGATCATTTGCGCGGATCGCCGCTTCGCGCTGGACGGCCTGTCACCGCCGACCGCCGGGACGGACCTGCTGCCCAAGTTCCGGGACTGCCTGTCCGGCCATCCGCAGATCGACGCCCCGGCGCTTTTCGCGCGCCTGTCGGGACTGACCGATGCGGCGGATTGCGCCGAAATATTCACCCTCACCAACTAAGTTACGAGAGAGACATGGAAATCATCTGGCTTGGGCATTCGGCCTTTCACGTCAAGACCAAGGGCATCGACCTGTTGATCGACCCGTTCTTTACCGGCAATGGCACTTTCCCCGCTGGATATGAGGACAAGCTTGAGAAGGTCGACCTGATCGCGGTCACGCATGGTCATGGCGACCATCTGGGCGACACCGTTCGGCTGGCGCAGAAACACGATGCCGTGGTCGTCTGCATCTATGAGATCATGCAATATCTGAAGGCGCAGGGGGTCGAGAAGATCTCGCCCCTGAATATCGGCGGCGGGGCCAAGGTCGGTGCCCTGCAATTCGCGATGACCCATGCGCAGCATTCGGCTTCGGCCTTTTCGGATGGGCAGCTTGTCTATCTCGGCGTAGCCGCCGGCCTTGTCATCGATGACGGTGAGCAGGTTCTCTATCATGCGGGCGATACCGGGCTGTTCTCGGACATGGCCCTGATCCAGCGCCTCTACAAGCCGACGATTGGCATCCTTCCGATCGGCGACCGGCTGACGATGGGGCCCGAACATGCCGCGATCGCCTGCAACGAGTTTCTTGAGCTGGATCATGTGCTGCCTTGCCATTACGGCACCTTCCCCTTCCTCAGCGGCCAGCCCGACAGCTTCCGGGCGCTGGTCCGGCGCGGGCAGGTGCATGTTCCCGCGCCCGGCGAGGTCGTGACCCTCTGATACTGTCTGGAAGAACCGAGTTCCGTTCGGCTCGCGGAGCAGATAATATCCGCGGGCCGTTCGATGGATTCCCATGATTTTCAGCAGGTGAAGCTTGAGCCAATCACAAGGCGTTGCCGCGGTCGACCGCGCCCTCAGCATTCTCGACGCGTTTCGCGACAGCGACGGCTGCCTCAGCCTCAAGGATATCGCCGAGGCGACGGGGCTTTACAAAAGCACCTCGCTGCGGCTGCTGGCCTCGCTCGAGCGGTTCGGCTATGTTCACCGCCTTGACGAGGGGCGCTATCAGATCGGGCCGAAGCCGGCCGAGTTGAGCGCGGTCTATCAAAGGTCGTTCAACCTGCGCGACTATGTGGTCCCGGCCCTGAACGAACTGGTCAACGAGGTGAATGAAAGCGCCTCGCTTTATGTCCGGGTCGCCGACCAGCGGCTATGCCTCTTCCGGGTGGAATCGAAGCAGGTCCTGCGCGACCACATTCAGGAGGGCGATACGCTGCCGCTGGATGTCGGGGCATCGGGCAAGGTGCTTCGGTTCTATTCCGACCACGCTTCGAGCGAGTTTCTGGCGGCGCTGCAATCGGGCGATTTCGTCACCCGCTCGGTCGGAGAGCGCCAGCCCGACATGGCGGCGCTGGCCGCGCCCATATTTGGAATCGGCGGCAAATTCATCGGGGCGCTGTCAATTTCGGGCCCGCGCTCGCGTATAGACGACGCGGCGATGGACCGACTGGAGCGTTCGATCCGCCGGGTGGCAATCAATCTGTCCATCCGGCTGGGCGCTCCTCCCGACCGCCTTCCCACACCCACATAGCGGCGGGGAAGGACCGGCGCGCTCAGTCGAGCTTCAGATTAAAGGACAGCGGCCTTGAGGATGCCGAATTTCGCATTGATCATCACGGCGTTCTCGATCACCGTATCCAGCGCGACGCTTGGCATCCGCATTCCGCTTGAGCGGAAGCCCTCTCTCCGTCGACGGGTTCATGACCCGGTTCTCCTCCCCCAAAATAGCAGGGAAAGAAGGTTAGGTGGACGGGTGACCAAATGTCCCTCGGGGACGCCCGCAGGGCCACAACACGAGAATCCGTTTTTCAGGGGATCGATGCCCATCTGCTGAAATCGACCCCAGAGCAGCGGGGTCGCGTCGAGGCGAGGCGAAAAGAGGCTGGGCACCGTCAGCAAGAGGCATGAGCACCGCTGCCGGAAGCTTTCGGCGAACTGATCGCCAGCACAGGGGCCGAAAGACGCGAAGGGATGCTCGCGTCACCCTTCGCGATCAGGCGGAGAGGAACTTCTCGGCCGCCTGACGACCGGCCAGATGCGAGAGAGGGCCGACATCGAGGCGGCTCAGGCCCATATCGGCCAGTTCGCGGTCGCTGGTCATGTCGAGTTCTTCGAAAGTGCGGCGCTGGACGCGGCGGGCGATGAAATAAGCCCTGATCCGGCGCGAGATGCCGAGTTGCTGGTTCGCCGGGGTCCGGCTGTGGCCATGGCTGGAAACTGCTGCTGTTGCCATCGATCTGTTCCTTCTGTTTGCGCTATCGACATGGATGCTGCAGCGCGGCATGAGTAGACCCGTTCGGGGCATTCCAGCCATGCGGAAAGGGGATGGCAGGTCGATCGGTCGCACCCTCCGCGCGACGTCTCGGGTGGTGGCCGTGCGTCAGGCGCTCCGACGGTCGCGTCTTAATCCGACACTTCGCCGCGCTGGGTTCTGACGCGGCTTTTCAGCGGTCCGAGGGCGGCCAGATGCTTGCGCATGAACTCCGAGGCTTCCTCGTTCTGCCCGCGCAGCACGAGATGCAGCAGTTCGATATGCTCGATGCAGCGCTCGCGTGCGACGTCGCGATCCAGCATCTGGCGATAGTCGATCAGGCGTCGGAGCCGGTCGACCCGCTTCAGGGCGTCGATGAAAAAGATGTTCTGGCTGCATTCGATGACCGATTCATGCATGCCGCTGTTCAGCTCGAAAAGCTTGGCGTCGGGGACGGTCCAGATGCCGCCCTCGACCAGCCATCGCTGCTCGGCCAGCCGGCTTTCCAGCACCGGGCGGTTCAGCTCGAAACGGGGCTCAAGCAGGGCGGCGGGTTCGATCAACTGGCGGAACCTGTAGCTGTCCCGATAGGATTCCAGCGAGGTCAGCACCGGCAGGAACTCCCAGCCGTGACCCGGCAGGCGCTCGATCCAGCCTTCCTGCGACATCCGCCGCAAGAGCTTGGTCAGTCGTCCCCGGGTCAGGTCATAGCGGCGCTGGAACTCGCTTTCGGTGATCCGCTCGGGCAGCAAACCCGTCACGCGGTCATTGGCAATCCGCAGATAGACCTTTTCGTCCTCGTCCACCTCGGCCACGGGCGCGCTGAGGCTTTCGGCCGCGGCGATGTCGACGACGCGATAGCCGCTGCGGTCGCCCGAGGTCAGCACGCCCGCTTCCTCAAGCTGCTTCAAAGCGACCCGAACCGGCGAACGCGAGACGCGGAACTGCTCGGCCAGCTTGCGCTCGGTCAGTCGGTCTCCGGGTTGTAGCCCGTCGGCCCGGATATGGCTGGCGATCTGGCTGACAAGCGTATTGGCGAGATTGGTCATGGATGCACCGGCTGATTTCCCGAAACAAATGCCACTTTGCGACGCTCATGCCAAGATTGATGGTATTTTTATATTGCAAAAAACCTTCATGCTGCGTAATTGGCATTTATTGACAGCAAAAGACCATGCGGAAGCGGCGCACCGGAGTGGTTCGGACAGCTTCTCGCCAACAACAAGGATGAGTGACGTGCGGCTTCTGGTTCTGCCCGGCGACGGGATCGGCCCTGAAATCACCGAAGCGACCCTGCAGGTGCTGCGGCAGGCCGATCGGCAATTCGGCCTCGGCCTCAAGATCGAAGAGGCGGATATCGGCCTCAAGTCGCTGGCCGAGCAGGGCACGACACTGCCCGAGGCGGTCATGACGCGCATCCCCGAGGTGGATGGGGTCATTCTGGGACCGGTCTCGCATTACGACTATCCGCCCCGCGACAAGGGCGGCATCAACCCCTCGGGCGAATTGCGGGTGAAGTTCGAGCTTTTCGCCAATATTCGCCCCAGCAAATCCCGCCCGGATCTGACGGTGCTGAGAAAGCCGATGGACCTGATCATCGTGCGCGAGAATACCGAGGGCTTCTACTCCGACCGCAACATGTTCGCCGGCACGGGCGAGTTCATGCCCGATCCCGACATGGCGCTGTCGGTCAGGAAGATCACGGCCCGCGCATCGCGAAACGTCGCGAAAGCGGCGTTCGAACTGGCCCGCGCGCGGCGCAGGAAGGTCACCGCGGTCCACAAGGCCAATGTGGTGAAGCTGTCGGACGGCCTCTTCCTGCGCGAGGTCCGCAAGGTCGCCGCGGAATACCCGGATGTGCAGCTTGAGGAGTTGATCGTCGACGCGACCGCGGCGCTGCTGATCCGCAGGCCGGACGCCTTTGACGTCATCGTCACCACCAACATGTTCGGCGACATCCTGTCGGACGAGGCGTCGGAATTGTGCGGCAGCCTGGGCCTTGGTGGCTCGATCAATCAGGGGGCGGAGGTCTGCGTCGCGCAAGCTCAGCATGGCTCGGCCCCCGACATTCAGGGTCAGGGCAAGGCCAACCCGACCTCGCTGATCCTGTCGGCGGCGATGCTGCTCGATCATCTGGGCCTGAAGCACGGCGACGCGAAGCTGAACGAGGCCGCGCGCGCCATCGGGGCCGCCGTCGAAAGCACGCTGGACCGGCCGGATCTTCGGACCGCCGATCTGGGCGGACCGCTTGGAACGGCGGCATTCACGAATGCGGTCTGTGCCGCGCTTGCCTGAAATCAACACGTGTCCTGGAGGGGACCGAAGGGAGGAAGACCATGAGAAAAATCACTCGACGCGCTCTTGGCGTGCTGATGGCCGGTGCGCTTGGCGCAGCCGCGCTGACCCCGGCCACGGCCGAGGAGATGCTGCCCTCGCTGGAATTGCTGGCGCCGTCCAGCCCCGGCTCGGGCTATGACCAGCTTGCCCGCGCGGTGCAAGGCGTATTGCAGGCGCGTGGCACCGTCCCCGCCGTCGAGGTCACGAATGTCGCCGGTGGCGGTGGCACTGTGGGCCTGTCGCAATTCGTGACCAGCCGGCCGCGCAAGCCCTCGGCGCTGATCGTGGGCTTTGCGCTGGTCGGCGGCGTGCTCTCCACCAAATCCGCGGTGACGCTGGATGACGTCGCCCCGATTGCTCGCCTGATGGGGGATGTCGATGCGATCGTGGTGCCGGCCAGTTCGGAGATCAAGACGCTCGATGACCTGATCGCCCGGCTGAAGGCCGACCCGGGCGGCGTCTCCTGGGCCGGTGGCTCGATCGGCGGCGTCGATCACGTGACGGCCGGGCTCTTCTCGAAGACCGTGGGCGTCGATCCTACCGCGATCAACTATGTCGTCCATGCCGGCGGCGGCGAGGTGCTGGCCTCGGTGTTGGGCGGCCATGCGACGGTCGGAATCTCGGGTTACGAGGAGTTCCGCGCACAGGTGGAAAGCGGCGATCTGCGGGCGCTCGCCGTCTCGGGCGAGGCGCGCATCGAAGGTGTCGACGTTCCGACCTTCAAGGAGGCGGGGGTCGATCTTTCGGTCCAGAACTGGCGCGGCATCGTCGCCAATCCCAAGGCCAAGGAGGCCGATCGCGCGGCGCTGGAGGCGGCAATCGCGGACATGGCGAAGTCGCCGGAATGGGCCGAGGCGCTGAAGACGCGCGGCTGGATCGACAGCTATCAACCCGCAGACGAGTTCGGCGCCTTCCTGAAGGACGAGACCACGCGCATCGGTCAGGCCCTGCACGCCGCGGGCGTCCTGTGACGGAACGGGAAGGGGCAAGGCCATGAAACTGCTGCAACCGCATACCGCCGAACTGGTGCCGGGCGTGTTCTGCCTTGGCCTTGGCGGCTACATGCTGCTCGACGTCTGGTCACGGCCGGGGATCGCCACCAAGGCGGCGGTGGGCCCGGGGGTGTTCCCGGTCATCATCGGGGCGGGGCTTGCGGTCGTAGGCCTGCGCCTCTGCCACGAGGCATGGCAGCGGCGCGGTCAGGGCGCGCCCTTTCCCGAACTGGACATTCGCGCGGCCTTTCAGGGCGCGCTGGCCTTCCTCGTGATGATCCTGACGCTGGAATGGCTGGGTTGGGTCATCGCGGGCACGCTGATGTATGCGACCGTCGCCCATGCCTTCGGCGAGCGGAGGGTTCTCCGCTCGCTGTTGCTGGGTCTTGGCCTGACGGTCGCGACCTGGTGGCTCTTCGACCGGATGCTGGATCTGGCGCTGCCCGTCGGCACGGTGGTCGAACAGGTGCTGACCCATTTCGGCTATGAGATCTGAGAGGCAGGGATGGATACCTTTTCCGCATTGATGCACGGATTTTCGGTCGCCACCACCATCGGCAATCTCGGCTGGTGCTTCCTTGGCGTCGTGCTGGGCACCGCAATTGGCGTGCTGCCCGGCATCGGTCCCGCGCTGACCGTGGCCCTGCTGCTGCCCGTGACCTACGGGATGGAGCCCGCCTCGGCCTTCATCATGTTCGCCGGCATCTATTACGGCGCGATGTATGGCGGCTCGACCAC
>Ga0182736_1003127_pt1 | contig 11478 bp, 10 predicted proteins | sample eDN5th30CKraftBY_FD_128882 | JGI IMG/M metagenome (GOLD analysis project Ga0182736, IMG submission 128882) | Enriched backyard soil microbial communities from Emeryville, California, USA - eDNA 5th pass 30_C Kraft BY (version 2) (version 2) | ecosystem: Environmental > Terrestrial > Soil >...
AGATACTGCACTTGCATATGTGCGTGAGCTTGCTGCCGACTTCGGTGCCGTGCAAAACCAGATCGACGCTCAGACAAAGTTCGTTGAGGTTCTGTCCGACTCGCTGACGAACGGTGTCTCCGCGATGGTCGACGCCGACATGAACGAGGCTTCGACCCGCCTGCAGGCTCTGCAGACGCAGCAGCAGCTCGGCGTTCAGTCGCTCTCGATCGCGAACCAGAACAGCCAGATGATCCTGAAGCTCTTCCAGTAAGAGCCTCCTGATCGGTGATACGAGGCCCCGTCTTGCAAAAGGCGGGGCCTTCTTTTTGGACTGCTCGCGGATTGCTGAGCCATGTTGAACGCATCTTATCGCGCAATTCTCCTCGCGTCCGCCTGTGCTCTCGGGGCGGCGGCTCCCGACCTGAGCGCCAAAGCCGCGACCGGCGCTCTCCGGGCCTGGAATTATGCCCTCCAGACCGATCAGGACGGCGCTCCGAACCGGGCGCTGGCGCAGATCAGGGGGGAGGGGGGAAGCTCTCTCTGGTTCTCCTGCACGAAGGTTTCCGGAGAAGACGAGCCGCCGCAGGTGGCCGTTACCGCCACCGTGATGCAGAAGGCCTATCTCGGGCCGAGCGACCACCGGGGGCGAAGCACGGTCTATTGGCTCGACGACCGCCCGCCGGAGGTGTCGCGGTGGGTCTATCGCGACCGCTACGGGCAGTTGCGTGGCGAAGGCGAGGTCATGGGCTTCGTCGCAAGCCTCGCGACAGCACAGACGCTTATCGTGGAACTTGCGAATTTCCGCCTCGAGCCGCAGAGCGTGAAGTTCTCTCTCGATCCCGACGAGACCCAAGCCGTCACCGACCGGTTCTCGAAGGATTGCCGCACCATCGCAACGGCGAAGGAATAACGACGGGCGACTGCGAATCCCGGCCTGTGGGACGAGCGTCGGCCATAGGAGTGAATCATGATCAGCACGATGACCCGCTACCAGATGTTGCAGACCAACACGGCGCTGACCAAGACGCTCACCCAGAACGACGCCATGGTCAAGCGCGACACCGAGTACTACCAGGCGAACATCTCGAAGGTGAAGACCATCGACGATTTGATGAAGGATTACCGCCTCTACAGCTATGCCATGAAGGCTTACGGCCTCGAGGACATGATCTACGCCAAGGCCTTCATGAAGAAGGTGCTCACGGAAGGTGTCACGGATACCAAGAGCATGGCGAACAAGATGACGGACAAGCGGTACCTGGAATTCGCCAAGGCGTTCGACTTCGTCGCCAAGGGCGACAAGGCGACGTCCGAGGCCAGCGCGACCACGGAGGCGGTCAGCAAGTATTATCAGCAGACGCTGGAGAAGAAGGAGGGCGAGCAGAACGAGGGCGTGCGGCTCGCCCTCTACTTCAAGCGCAAGGCGTCGAGCGTCACCACCACCATGGGGCTTTTGGCCGACAAGGCGCTCCTCAAATTCGTGCAGACCACGTTCAACATCCCGACCGGCGCCTCCAAGGCGGATCTCGACCTGCAGGTCCGCAATCTGGAGAAGCACATCAACATCAAGGATCTTCAGGATCCTAAGAAGGTCGACAAGCTGATTCAGCGCTTCTCGGCCATGTGGGACATGAACAACGCCAGCATCGAGCAGATTTCGCCCGTGCTGACCCTGTTCTCGGAACCCACGGAAGTGGGGATGAGCGTCGACCTGATGATGAGCATCAGCAAGCTCAGGCTCGGGGGCTTCTGATCAAGAGCTGTTTCCACTGACATGGGAAACAGCTCTCTTCTTTGTTGTGCCGCATTTTTTGACGGTGAACCGGACCCACTTCACCGAAAAATGCTCTAGCCTTTCGCCGACACCACGTTCACGACGATCCTCTCATCGACGGGAACCGCGTCGGTGGGTGCGTTCACCACGAACACGCCGCTGCAGATCGTCGTCACCTTGCGGACCGGCGCGTGGTGCTTGTCGGCGCCGATCATGTAGTTCACCGTGTAATAGGGCTCCCCGCCGATATAGGCGGTCTGCTTGCTCTCGAAGATGTATCCGACTTCAGTCGGGCTGATCCGATAGACCGTGCGAGGCGGGCCCCAGGCGGCGATGCGCGCCGAGATGGGCTTGCCGATATAATCCGAGCACGACAGGGCGAGGGGCTCCTGAACGGTCGGCACACAGCCGCCGACGCCGAGGCCAACTGCAAGTGTCGCGAAAAGCGTTCTCAAAACAATCCCCGATCCGATGCTCCGACCCGCACTATACTGGTGATCCGGATCGGATGAAGTTTTTCCTGCGAGCGTAGTAAATCATCTGATGCGCAGGACACGGTCACGTCAGGTTCGGACAAGGTTTCGGCATCATAGTGAGGGAGTACCCCATGTGGTGAGGAGAGATCCGTGGCTGTCGTTCTGGTGCCGGTCGTCGCAGCATCCCTGGTCGGGCTGATTGGAACGCCCGTCATTCGCCTCATGATGTCGTCCGCACGAACGAGGCATTGGGCCAGAAGCCGCAGCATGGCGCAGGGCCGGTTCTGAGAGAAACCGCGTCCCTTGGCGCGCTGGCGCCGAATGGAAGGCGCGTGCCCGGCGGTGAAGCCGCAGACGAGTCTTCGCTCCATTCGCCGCGAGAGCCGGTTCACCGTTTACGGATGCGAACCGCGCGCCGACATCGACATGATTGTATTGGTGGCGCGCCGATACTGATCTTTCCTCTTCATTCGGAGAGGTCATGAGCGGCGATTGCTTGTTCTGTTGCTGGAAGTCAACAGTGCCGGGCCGTTCGTGAACTTGCGACAAGTTCGCGCTTGCGCCGGGCATCCGCTGCTGACAGCTTTATTGAAAATAATAAAGCTGAACAGGTGCGGGGCATGTGCGGGATTACTTTCAGAACTTCACGACGGCGCAGTAAACGCCTTCATCGCCTCGCCGCATCGGCGGGTCTCGCGGCCCTCGTCCTGTCCGCCACGTCTGGAGCTGGATCGGCACGCGAATTTCCGCAAGTCGCCACGCGGGCGCCGGGCGATACGCTTTTCGCCGTCGGAGCCGCCGGGCCCACGCCGGCCTGGATCGAATTCTGCACGCAGCTGCCGCGGGAATGCGCGCACAACCCTTCCGAGCCCGACACGATCGTTCTCGACCAGACGACCTGGAAGCTGATCGTCGATGTGAACGAGCAGGTGAACAAGGAAATCCTGCCGGTCACGGACCAGGATCACTGGGGCGTCGCGGATCGCTGGGATTACCCGGATGACGGCATGGGCGATTGCGAGGACATCCAGCTGCTCAAGCGCCATCGCCTCACGAAGGCGGGCCTGCCGCAGCGGGCCCTGCGCATGACCGTGGTGATCGACGAACTCGGCGCGGGCCACGCGGTCCTCATGGCGAGGACGGATCGTGGCGACTACATCCTCGACAACAAGCGCAACGCCGTCCTGACCTGGCAGCAGACGGGCTATCGCTATGTGAAGCGGGAAGGATCGGACAGCGCGGCTTGGGTGTGGCTCGGAAACCAGGCCGCGCCGGTCGTGACAGCCACGAAATAAGCGACGCGCCTCTCGGGCAACGCCGCTTTCGGTTTCCTCGAGGATATCAGGATGGGCGCGATGGTGCGCCCTGTCCTGTTCAGCTCGAAGCCTGCGCGGGCGACTGCGTGATCATGGTCTCGGTCGTCAGGACCACCCAGCCGGCGTCGGAGCGCTCGATGGAGATCACCTGGCCGATGCCGGGCAGGGTCATTCCGGGCGTGACCCACCATATGCCGTCGGGGCCTTCGATCAGGGCGGACTCGCCCGTGGCCCGGTGGAGAACATAGCGTTGGAACTGCGGCCCCGTGTTGGCGCTCTTCGTCGTGTCGCCCTTGCGGCCGGCGCTCGGCTCGACGTCCTTCTTCGTCAGCGAGCCGGTCGTCGCGGGGCTCAGGTCGACCGTGCGCGTCAGGTTCGCCGTCACGGCCTTGCCGACTGCCGTGTTGGCCACGGCGCTCGTGAGATAGGTGTAGCTTTCGCTGAAATGCAGAGCATAGACCGGAAGGCCGATGGCCGACAGGGTGAGCGCCAAGCCGAGGCACATCACGATGCGATCGCCGACCGCCTCGCGCGCGCGAATCGATTCCTCGATGCGCAGCACCTTGCGCTCTCGCCGCTCGGCCCTGGCAACCTGCTCCAAAACCTTGTCGAACCGAGAACCCATGGAAACCGCCACGTTGAGAATTACGTGCAATCATTCCTATGGGCTTATGCTTAAGAATTCGTCACTCAACGCCGCGAAAACCAGCGTCTACCACTTAAGGGTGAGAGCGGGTTTCGGACAAGCTTCGCGCAAGCCTCAGGGCGATACGATGCCATGTCGTTCAAAAATGGTGCGGCAGCGACCGCCCGAGGTTTGTCATGAAAATTAGGACAAAGATTTTTGCGCTTGTGGCGGCCTTGAGCCTGGTTGCGGTCACGACCGCCATCGTGGGCATCAACACGTTGCACACCTATCACCAGGCCGTCGACGATGTCCGCCTCGCGGCCACGCGCGCGCTTTATGGTGAGCGCCTCAACCGGCTGGTGACCCACGTGGTCATGGAGGCCAGAGGCATCTATGCGTCGAAGGACAATGCGGAGGCTCGCAAGTTCGGCGACGGGCTTCTTTCCACGTTGAAGGACATCGATGCGCTGCTGAAGCAATGGGAGCCGATCGTCCCGGCCGACGGCAGGGCCCTGTTCGATGCGGTCGCGAGGGATGCGACGGAGTTCGCGAAGTTCCGCTCCGAGACGGTCCGCCTGGGGAGCGAGGTCTCGCCCGCCGCCGCCAATGCGCAGGGCAACAACGAGGCCAACCGCGCCAACCGGAAGGCCTTCCAGGTCAGCATCGACGCTTTGACCAAGCGCGGCAGCGAGGAGATCGAGGCCGTCGACCGGCGTGCGGCCGAACTCTACGACCAGCGCCTGCTGCTGCTCGTCGGGATCGCGCTCGCGGGCACGATCCTCGCGCTGCTGATCGGCTGGCTCGTCGGTCATCGGCAGATCGCCCAGCCCCTGAAGGGCGTGACCGAAGCCATCCGCAGGCTCGCCTCGGGCGATTACGACCTGCCGCAGGCAAAGGCCAGCAAGGACGAGATCGGCGACATCTGGCAGGCGACGCAGGTTTTCGCCGGCGCCATGCAGGAGGCAGAGACTCTGCGGCACGCGCAGGCCGAGACCGAGAAGCAGGCGGCGGAGCGGCGCCGGATCGACATGATGGCGCTCGCCCAGAATTTCGAGGGCAGCGTCGGCGGCCTCGTGCAGCATCTGTCCGTCGCCGCGCAGCAGATGGAGGCCACGGCCCGCTCGATGGCTTCGACCGCGCAGCAGACGAACCAGCAATCGAACTCGGTGGCGGCAGCCGCCGAGGAAACCTCCAGCAACGTGCAGGCTGTCGCGGCGGCGGCGGAGCAGCTCGCCGCCTCGTCGAGCGAGATCGGCTCGCAGGTGTCGCAGACCTCGGTCGCGGCGGCCCGCGCCGTGCAGAATGCGCGCAGGACCAATGCGCTCGTGGAGACGCTGGCGGAGGGCGCGCAGAAGATCGGCGAGGTCGTCGCCCTGATCAACACCATCGCGAGCCAGACCAACCTGCTCGCGCTCAACGCCACCATCGAGGCGGCGCGGGCCGGAGAAGCCGGCAAGGGCTTCGCGGTCGTGGCCTCCGAGGTGAAGGAGCTCGCCAACCAGACCTCCCGGGCAACCGAGGAGATCGGCGCGCATATCCACCAGATCCAGCAATCGACCAAGGATGCGGTCGAGGCCATCCGCGACATCGGCCTCACCATCGAGGAGGTGCATCAGATCGCCACCAGCGTGGCGGCCGCGGTCGAGGAGCAGCAGGCGGCCACGCAGGAGATCGCGCGCAATGTCAGCGAGGCCGCGAAGGGCACGCAGGACGTGAGCGAGAGCATCGTTCAGGTCCAGGGCGCAGCGACCCATGCGGGCGCGGCCGCGTCCCAGGTGCTCGCCGCGGCGGGCGAGCTGTCGGCCAACTCGAACGCCCTCAGCCGGGAGGTCGACGGCTTCCTTCAGGGCGTGCGGGCGGCCTGAGCGGCGCCCTCGGGACTTCAGGCGGTCTTCGGAACGGGCGGAGCGTCGGCGTCTCCGCCCGCTTCGTTCCGCGCCCGGACGCGGGCGGCCTGAGCCTTCTCGGCGGCCGCGCGGACGTGGGACACCAGGGTCGCCTGGGAATAGGGCTTGGCCAGGAAGGCCGCGCCCGGCGGCAGGTCGTTCTCCCGCGGCCACTCCCGGCCCGACGCGATGAGAAGCCCGATCCAGGGCCAGCCCCGCTGGACCTGCCAGGCCAGGTCGAAGCCGGTCATGCCGGGCGGCATCTCCACGTCCGAGACGACCACGTCGACGCCGATCTCGGCCTTCAGGACCGTCAGGGCCTCTTGCGCGTCGGCGGCCTCGATCACGCGGAAATGCGCGTCTGTAAGAATGTCGGCCGCCACCAGCCGCACGAGCGGCTCGTCTTCCACCAGGAGAATGACGCCTAAGGGGTTCGGATCGGACAAGAGGCCAACATAAGAAGAGGGACGTGCAAAGAACGCGGTCATTGATAGACCGTTCCGTTCCCCCAGGCCAGCCGATCGCAGGAAACCGGCACGAATTTGCGCAAGAACCCTCGGGACCGATGCACGTTGTCCGCGTGTTGTATCGCGTCAGGGGCAAGAATGAGCGCTGCATCCGTCACGGTTCTTCCACGCCGGACACCTCCCACCATTCTCGTTGTCGAAGGCGATGTCCGGACCCGGTGCCTGGTCAGCGACGAACTGCGGGGCTCGGGCTTCAAGGTCCTGGAGGCCGGGTCCGCCCACGAGGCGCTGACGGTGATCGACGCCGTCCGGGTCGATCTCCTGTTCATCGCCCTCGACCTGCCGGGAGCGCAAAGCGGCCTGGAGACCGCCCGTCTCGCCGGCGCGCGGCAGAAGCCCATCAAGATCATCCTCGCCTCCTTGGACGGCGAGGTCGACCCGGGCGGCCTCGGCCCTCTCGTGCGCAAGCCCTATCCCGCATCCCAGGTCGTGGGCCTCGTCATGCGCAGCCTCAACTGGCCTGCACCCGCGTGAGGCCGAAGGGAACAAGGACGAAAGCTCAGCGGTTAGAAGGCCGTGAGCACTCTGTCGACGAACATCACGGCCGAGGCCGGATCTCCCCACCCGACCATTCTCGTGGTCGAGAGCGACGTTCTGGTGCGCCTCGTGATCGCGGATTACCTGCGCGAGTGCGGCTACCGGGTCCATGAGGCCGTGAGCGCCGAGGAGGCCGTGGCGATCCTCCAATCGCCGGAGGTCTCCGTCGACGTGGTGTTCAGCGATGTCGAGATGCCCGGAACCATGGACGGCTTCGGGCTGGCGCGATGGACCCGCACCAACAAGCCGGGCACCGAGGTGATCCTCACTTCCGGAGCGGAACGCTCGGCCGATATCGCCGCGACCCTTTGCGAGGCCGGTCCGCTGCTCAGGAAGCCGTATCCGTCGCAGGACGTGGTCGACCGAATCAAGCAGCTCACGGCAAAGGCCAGGCGCTCCTGAAGTAGCCCTCTTCCTCATCGGGATGGCCAGGACAGGCCCGGTCATGACCGTTGGGTCGTTTCCGGTCATGCCGCTCCTGCCGATGCCACAACCCAAGGGAGAGGCCCTCACGCCTGTGCAAGTCGCGGGAACCGGATCCCGGCAGGCCCGTTTGAAGGTGCATGAAACCTCATCGCAGAATCGTAAGGCAGCCGGTCGTGCTCCTGGTTGAGGACGAGCCGCTCGTCCGTCTGACGCAGGTCGATATTCTGCGCGAGGCCGAGTTCTGGGTCGTCGAAGCCCAGGACGCCGACGAGGCGTTCGAAGTGTTGAAGACCCGGCCGGACATCTCGGCCGTTCTCACGGACGTGGACATGCCGGGCTCCATCGACGGCTTCGAGTTCGCCCGCCTCGTCCGGCAGGGCTGGCCCGAGGTGGGCGTTCTCGTCATCTCCGGCAAGACCGGACCAGGTCCCGGCGACATGCCGCCCAACGCGGCGTTCCTGCACAAGCCCATCCTCCCGGACGACCTGGTGGCCGCCCTGACGAAGGTCATGGCGACGGCGCAGGGCGGTATGAGCGAGGGGCCTTGAAGCGAACGCGCTGCATTCTCTGTGCGCTCCTGACAACCCATCACGTCATCCCCGGGCTCGTCCCGGCCATCCACGTCTTCGTTCCCACCTCTCCACCCTCATCCTGAGGAGGTCACGTCAGTGACCGTCTCGAAGGAGGATCCAGTGCGCACTGGATCCTCCTTCGAGAGGAAGCCTCACGGCTGCTCCTCAGGATGAGGGTGGAGGGTGATGGTTCAAGCCCGGACGGCCTTCGGTGTCCGTTGATCGATCACCTCAGTTTCCACCGCGACACGCTCCCACAGACCCTCGACATGCGACTGCACCTGATGGATGGCGGCCTCCTTGACCGGGCCGTAACCGCGAATGTCCATCGGGGCCTTGGCGATGGCGACGAGATCGGCGAAGGGCCGCTGGTCGAGGACGCCGAGGATCCTGTCGACCTGCGCTTCATACCAGCCGATGAGCGCCCGTTCGTGACGCCGCTCGGCCGTGTAGCCGAAGATGTCGAACGGGGTGCCGCGCAGCACCTTCAGCCGGGCGAGAACGGACAGGGGCGTCTGGAGCCAGGGGCCGAAGCTGCGCTTCTTTGGGCGGCCGCGCGCATCGCGCTTTGCCGGCAGGAGCGGCGGCGCCAGGTGATAATGCACCGTGAAATCACCCTCGAACTGCTGCTTCAGCTCGTCGAGGAAACCCGTCTCCATATGCAGGCGTGCGACCTCGTATTCGTCCTTGTAGGCCATGAGCTTGAAGAGCGAGCGCGCCACCGCGTCGGTCAGCGTCTCGGACCCGCGCGCGGCCTCGGCCCTGCGCACCCGCGCCACCAGAGCCTCGAACCGTGCCGCATAGGCGGCGTTCTGGTACGCGGTGAGGAACGCGACCCGCCGGGCGATCACCTGGTCGAGGGTCTCGACCTCGTCGGGCTTGTCGCCAGCAACCTGGTGAACGACGTCAGGAGCGGCGCAGAGCAGCCGGCCCCAGGCGAAGGCCTGCCGGTTGCGCTCGACGGTGACGCCGTTGAGCTCGATGGCGCGGGAGAGAGCCTGCAAGGACACTGGCACGAGGCCCTGCTGCCACGCGAAGCCGAGCATCATCACATTGGCATAGACCGTGTCGCCGAGCAGCGTCTCGGCGAGGGCGTTGGCGTCGAGCGTCGCCATGTTGCCCGTGCCGATCACCCGCTCGATGGCGCGGAGCCGCGTCCGGCCGGCGAGATCCGCATCGCGGAAGCGCACCACGTCGCCGGTGGGCATCTCGGCGGTGTTGACCACCGCACGCGTGCCGTGGCGATAGGTGCCCGACGCCTTAGGCGAGGAGCTGACGACGAGATCGCAGCCGATCAGCGCGTCGGCCGCGCCCTGGTCGATGCGCACCTGGTGCAGCGCATCGGGATTTGCCGCGAGACGGACGAAGCTCAGCACCGGCCCGAACTTCTGCGCGAAGCCCGTGAAATCGAGCACCGACACGCCGCGCCCTTCGAGATGCGCCGCCATGCTGATGAGCGCCCCGATGGTGACGACGCCGGTGCCGCCGACGCCGGTCACGAGAAGATCGAAGGGCTTCGAAAGAGCGGGAAGGCCGGGAGACGGCAGGGACGCTGCGCGGGCGGCGGCATCGAAGCCGCTCGTGGTCTTGGCCCGGCGCGTGGCGCCCTCCACGGTCACGAAGCTGGGGCAGAAGCCCTCCAGGCAGGAGAAGTCCTTGTTGCAGGTGGAGAGGTTGATCTTGCGCTTGCGCCCGAACGGCGTCTCCTTCGGCTCGACGCTCAGGCAGTTGGACGCGACCGAGCAATCGCCGCAGCCTTCGCAGACGAGATCGTTGATGTAGGCGAAGCGCTTCGGGTCTTCCATCTGCCCGCGCTTGCGCCGCCGCCGCTTTTCCGTCGCGCAGGTCTGTTCGTAGATCAGCACCGTGACGCCGGGGATGTCGCGCAATTCCTTCTGCACCGCATCGAGATCCTCGCGCGGATGGATCGTCACGCCCTTCGGCAGGTCGGCGGACCTGAATTTCTCCGGATGGTCCGACACCAGCGCGATGCGTTGCACGCCCTCCGCCCGCACGCTGTGCGCGATGGCATGGACGCTGACCGGACCGTCGACCGGCTGGCCGCCCGTCATGGCGACCGCGTCGTTGAACAGGATCTTGTAGGTGATGTTGGCGCCCGCCGCGATGGCCTGCCGGATCGCCATGGAGCCGGAATGGTAATAGGTGCCTTCGCCCAGGTTCTGGAAAATGTGGCCCTGGCCGGTGAACTTCGATGACGCCGCCCAATTGACGCCTTCACCGCCCATCTGGATCAGCGACGACGTCTCCCGGTCCATCCAGCTCGCCATGAAGTGGCAGCCGATGCCCGCGAGCGCCTTGGAGCCTTCCGGCACTTTCGTCGAGGTGTTGTGCGGGCAGCCGGAGCAGAAATAGGGCGTGCGCGTCGCGCCCGGAACGGCGATCACGCGCTCGGGTTCGGGCGTCAGCTCGGCGGCGCGTTCCGCAAGGTGGAGGTCGGGAAAAATCGCATCGAGGCGCTTTGCCAGGACGCCTGCGAGGAAGCGCGGCGAGAGTTCGCCCGTCCAGGGAATGAGCCGCTCGCCGGTCTCGTCGTGCTTGCCGACCATGCGCTCGGGCTTCGAGCCGGGATAGTCGTAGAAGTATTCCTTGAACTGGCTTTCGATGATGCCGCGCTTTTCCTCGATCACGAGGATTTCGCGCTTGCCTTTCACGAATTCCATGGCGTCGTGCAGAGCGAGCGGCCACACCATGCCGACCTTGTAGATGTCGATGCCGTGGGCGCGGCAGGCATCTTCGTCGAGGCCGATGAGGCGCAACGCCTCCATCAGGTCGAGATGGGCCTTGCCGGCGGTGACGATGCCGTAGCTGGCATGCGGGATGTCGTAGATGCGCCGGTCGATGGGGTTGGCCTTGGCGAAGGCATAGACCGCGTGCTTCTTCGCCTCCATGCGCTCTTCGATCTGCGGTCCCGGCAGGTCCGGCCAGCGATAATGCAGGCCGCCGGGCGGCGGCGTGAAATCGGGCTCGATGAATTGGCGCGGCGGACGCAGCTCCACCGACGCGCCGGATTCCACGATCTCCGACACGGCCTTGAAGCCCACCCACATGCCGGAGAAGCGGCTCAAGGCATAACCGTATTCTCCGAATTCGAGATATTCGCTGACGCTTGCCGGATGGAGCGTCGGCATGAACCAGCTCATGAAGGCGACGTCGGATTGGTGCGGCATCGAGGAGGACACGCAGCCATGATCGTCGCCGGCGATCACCAGCACGCCGCCATGGGGAGAGGATCCGTAGGCGTTGCCGTGCTTGAGCGCATCGCCCGAGCGGTCGACGCCGGGGCCCTTGCCGTACCAGAGGCCGAACACGCCCTGCACCTGCCGGTCGTGACTG
>Ga0182736_1003130_pt1 | contig 11472 bp, 7 predicted proteins | sample eDN5th30CKraftBY_FD_128882 | JGI IMG/M metagenome (GOLD analysis project Ga0182736, IMG submission 128882) | Enriched backyard soil microbial communities from Emeryville, California, USA - eDNA 5th pass 30_C Kraft BY (version 2) (version 2) | ecosystem: Environmental > Terrestrial > Soil >...
ATGCGGGCAGTCATTGCAGGCACAGGCATTATTTGGCGGTGCTGGGATAAACGTCTTTGTTGGATTAGCTTTCTGCATTTGATGAATAATCCCACTTTCGGTTGCTACAATAAAAGTATCTGCTGGATTATTTATGGTATATTTCAACAGGCCGGTGGTAGATCCGATATAATCAGCCTGACGCAGGATATGTTCTTCGCATTCTGGATGGGCAATAAATTTAGCTCCTGGATATTCCGACCGTAGACGATCAATTTTTTCCTGTGAGAAAATCTCATGAACCATACAAGCACCATTCCACAAAACTAGATCTCTACCTGTTTTACGTTTTACGTAATCACCCAAATTCTTATCTGGGCCGAAAATAATCTTTTGATCCTTTGGTAAACTTTCTACAATCTGTACTGCGTTGGAAGAAGTACATACAATATCACTTAACGCTTTCAGCTCGGCCGTACAATTTACATAAGTGATTACTAAATGATCTGGATATTGCGCTTTGAATTTAGCAAATAGATGCGGTGGACAACTATCGGATAAACTACATCCAGCTTTTAAATCAGGCAATAGTACTTTCTTATCAGGTGATAATATCTTTGCTGTTTCGGCCATGAAATGTACTCCAGCAAATACGATGATAGACGCACTTGTTTTGGCAGCTTCCTGGGATAATCCTAAACTATCGCCAATATAATCCGCAATATCCTGAATTTCAGAATCTTGATAATAATGTGCTAAAATAACCGCATTCTTTTCCTTCTTCAAACGGTTAATTTCTTCCACCAAATCCAATCTAGGATCTATCGCTTCATCAATATATCCTTTGGCATTTAGTTGTTCGGTATATGTTTCCATTGTTGTTTAGCCTATTCCTAATTGACCTTACAAAGGTAAGTAAAGAAATTGAAATGAAATTTGTTGGTGTTTTCCACGATTCAATAAAAACAATAATTCTTTTATAAAAACTTATTTATTGTTTATTAGTGTGTTAGTATTGTTAAGAAAATAACATATTATTAATTTTTTTTACGCTTATCTTTTACTTATCAACATGTTTTTAACATATTTTGTATGGTAATTTATTGATTTACAACTGTTATGTCCAGGCAAGCAATTCTCCTTTTGACATAAAAATGTCAGTTTCTTTTTTTGGATAAAAGGTTAAGAAGTAAAATTGGCACGCACTATAAAAGCTAACAAGTTTAGGGTAAATGTGGAGATGTCGTGATTTTAACAAGTTATTCTTTTTAATCCACCGTTATTTTACAAAAAAATCCACATCTTTAACTAGTTTTTCCACCATAATGGTGAGTAATTCGTTATATATATTTTTCAAGAACATGAATGTTGACTTCTTGGTTATAGGTTCGGGCATAGCAGGTTTGAGTTTTGCTTTAAAAGCTGCGAAACATGGTAAGGTTCTGATTGTTACAAAATCTAATGAGGATGAGTCCAACACAAAATATGCACAAGGTGGAGTCGCGGTAGTTGTTAATAAGTCTGACAGCTTTGAGAAGCATATAGCTGATACTCTGGTAGCTGGTGATGGATTATGCGATAAATCGGTTGTGGAAAACGTGGTGAAAGAAGGACCGCAAAGAATCCAGGAGATCATACAATATGGAACCCATTTTGATGAAGTTACCAGTGGTAGTTATGATTTGGCTCGGGAAGGTGGGCACTCTGAACATCGCATTCTGCATTATAAAGATGTTACGGGATTTGAAATTGAGAGAGCACTATTGGAAAGAGTTCATGCTTCTCCCAATATTACCATGTTAACCCATTATTTTGCTGTGGATCTTATAACACAGCATCACTTGGGCTTATTTGTTAATAAGAATAGCGAGGACATTACCTGCTACGGAATTTATGCCTTAAATACAAAATCTAATCAGATTGAAAAGATAATAAGCAAGGTAACGGTGATGGCTTCTGGTGGTGCGGGGCATATTTATTCGTCTACAACTAATCCGGTTATTGCTACCGGTGATGGTATTGCGATGGTTTATAGAGCAAAAGGAAAAGTGCGCAATATGGAGTTTATTCAGTTTCATCCGACCTCTCTATATAATCCGGGAGAATATCCTTCTTTCTTAATATCGGAGGCTTTACGTGGCTTTGGTGGTGTATTACGGAGACGAAGCGGTGAAGAGTTTATGTTAGAATATGACGAGCGTGGCTCGTTGGCTCCTAGGGATATTGTTGCGAGGGCAATTGATAATGAGATGAAGAAATCAGGAGATGATTTTGTATATTTAGACATAACACATAGAGATAGAGGAGAACTGTTAAAACATTTTCCAAATATTTATGCGAAATGTTTAAGTATAGGTATTGATTTGACCCGAGATTATATTCCGGTTACGCCGGCAGCTCATTATTTATGTGGTGGAATTAAAGTTGATGCCTTTGGTTTATCGTCTATAAAATATCTCTATGCTTGTGGGGAATGTGCTTCTACGGGGTTGCATGGTGCTAATAGGCTGGCTTCTAATTCGTTATTAGAGGCACTAATTTATGCACATCGTATTTATGAGCAGGCTATTAGCGTTTTTAATACTATCGAATCGCCACCCGAAATTCCGGATTGGGATGATACGGATACCCACTTATCTAATGAGGATATTCTAGTAACCCATAATCTAAGAGAAACGCAGAAGATTATGAGCGATTACGTAGGAATTGTGCGCTCAGATTTTCGTTTGGAAAGGGCTATGCGTAGACTTAAGCTCTTGTATGAGGAAACTGAGGATTTTTATAAGAACACCAAGTTATCTGTTAAACTTTGCGAACTAAGAAATGTAATACAGGTATCCTATATCGTAATCAAATCGGCTATGGCTAGAAAGGAAAGTAGAGGCTTGCATTATACTACCGACTATCCTTTTCATTCGGATAAATTAGAGGATACGGTATTTTAAGTTAAAAAAATGGCTTTAATAAAATCAGTTTTAGATAAGTCGCCACTTATTGGCGAGGCTTGTTTTATCGCCGAGAATGCTACTATTGTAGGCGATGTTACCATAGGAAATAATTGTTCGGTTTGGTTCAATGCGGTGGTTCGGGGTGATGTGAATTATATTAAAATTGGTAATTATAGCAATATACAGGATGGTGTGGTTATTCATGGTACTTATTTAAAGAATGGTACAACAATAGGAAATTATGTTAACGTAGGGCATAATGCTTTGGTACACGGCTGTTGTTTACGTGATCATACATTAGTTGGTATGGGTGCTATAGTCATGGATAGAGCCATCGTTGAGGAGTATGTTATAGTGGCTGCTGGTGCAGTTGTTTTAGAGGGGACGGTTTGTGAAAGCGGGTTTCTCTATGCTGGTATTCCGGCAAAGAAAATAAAGCTCTTAAGCGAGGAGCAAAGGGCTATGTTGGACCAGTTACCACATAATTACGTTAAGTATGCTAGTTGGTTTCAGGAGGCGGAATAGTATCTCTGGCCGGCGGAATTGTATCTATAGGCAGGCTTTCTTTTTCTGGTATTACGGTAGTAGCCGAAATTGAGGGAATAGCAATAGGTTCCTCTTGTTCCCAATTTGGTCTCACCGTTATGGTTTTATCATGATACCAAATCTTTTCTGGCTGTATCCGTTTTTCCACATCAGCGGGGTCCCATTTATTATTTTTATTAGCATCATATACAATTCTTATTAGATATTTTCCTCCTGGAAATTGTTTGAGAATTAACCTTTCTGACTGTTGTATAGTCCTGGATTCATATAGAATATCTTTTTTATCGTTGGTAATTTGTACGAGATATTGGTTTTCTAAAGTATCTGGAACAGTTATTTTCAGTATGATATCTCCGAAGTTCTCGGTCTCATCTAATGTAAATTTTCGTTTTACCTCTTTTGACTTTTCTCCGAAATACCCTTGGAAAGCATCCTCTTTGAGTTCTATTTCGTAGTTTTTCTTGGCTCTCCAGTTGTAGCGTAAGTGATATTTTCTATTGTTGCTCGTATCCGGTGTGAGTTGAAAATTTGGTTTCGGTATGGAATCTTCTGTCAAGATAATATTTTGTTTATTGGCTGATTTAATCGGTGCTGTACTGCTAAGAATAATATGTTTTATTTTATTAACTTTTTGTCCGTTGATATTATCGGTAATGATGAGATCTCTGTCGTATTTTTCATTCTTTCCTCTCCTTATTATTGTCGAGTCTAATAGCTTGTTATTTTCTATAATATGAACCTTGAGGGAGTCGAAGTCCATGGCAGTGAGCCACATAGAAGCACTGTCTTGTTTTGAGTTGTAGTTTACAATTTTATCTTGGTTAAGGTTGGCTGGAACCACTATTCTCAAATCTGGGTTATTAATTGGGCGATTAAATAGAAAATTTATTGTTCCATTTTTTTCTATTTTTCTATCCAATAATCGAAATCTTTTTGGGATAGTTTGCGAGATGGCAAGTTTTATTCCTGATGTATCTTTATTTAGATAAAATGAATCGACTAAGAAAGCTATTTCCTCTTCATCAGAATTAAATATCCGATCGTTATTTTTTTCTTTTAAGGCGTATATTCTATAAGTATCTTCTTTTAGATTTTTGAGTTGAAAATTTCCTGATGAATCGGTTAGGGTAAATATATTAGCTTTCTTTTTACCAAATATAGAATCTTGTCTAGTAGGAATAAGTAGTACATTCACTTCTTTTTCTTTTTCTAAGGTAAAGGCGTTGGTTACATTACCACTGATATTTAAAGAGTCGATCTCATCGCCGGTAGCAAAAACATAACTATAATTAAGCAGCGGATTTCCTTCATTAAAATCGCCAATAGCTTTACCAAAATTAATGGTATAAGTTGTCTTTTCTTCTAATGAATCTGGTAAAGTAATTACCAAATTTTTTTTCTTTACTTTGTAGAGCGGTAGCTTTTCCATGTCTGGAGTTACGCTGATCTCTTTAAATTCATTTTGAAGTTTAATGAATTCATCAAATTGGATAACGATTTCTTTAGCTTTAAAGTTTCTTGTTAGATTTGGCGGAGTCTCTTTGAGTATAGTAGGTGGGATACTATCCTTCGGACCACCCATGGGTTGCTGGATGCTTGCGCAGTGCGTATTAAATAGGAAAAGGCCTATAAAAACGATAAAAAATAGATGCTTTAAATTTAAGCTGGTTTTTAGCTTATTTAAATAACTTTTATTTTTTTTGGATACTAGCATCAAAAAATTAGAAATAATGTTTTAAATCGCTTGTTTTTATCTTTATTGTTTTTTGTCATAAATTATTGATTATCAATAATTTATGACATATACACCATAAGTACGCTTATATCTGCTGGAGAAACGCCAGAAATTCTGGATGCCTGTCCTAATGTTCTCGGTTTAATTTTAATTAATTTCTCTTTGGCCTCTTTCGACAGGGAAATAAGTTGATTGTAATCGAATTCTGGATTTATTTCTTTATCTTCCATCCTTTTCATTCTTTCGATGATTTCTATTTCTTTTTCGAAATAACTATCATATTTTACTTTTATTTCTGCTTGTTCGATTACTTCTTCGGGATAGCGTTGGATTAGTTCGTTAAAAGTAGTATCACCTTTAGCTAAATCATAAATATTTACTTGTGGACGGCTAAGCACATTAAACATTTTTATATTTTGTGAAAGTGTGCTTGACCCCAAATCGACTAATATTCGGTTGATACTATCAGCTTTTATGGAAGTTTTACGTAAGTAAGTTACCAATTCATCAGATTGGGTATTTTTTTTATTTACCTTTAACATGGCCTCTTCTGTAGCCAGGCCGATTTTGTACGCCAGCGGAGTAAGTCTTACATCTGCATTGTCTTGGCGTAGTAGCAAGCGGTGTTCTGCTCTTGAGGTGAACATACGGTAGGGTTCTTCTGTACCCTTGGTTACTAAATCGTCTATTAGTACACCGATGTAAGATTCTGATCTTTTAAGTATTAGCTCAGTTAAATCGTTTATTCGCTGATGGGCATTTATTCCAGCAATTAATCCTTGGCTTGCCGCTTCTTCATAACCGGTTGTTCCATTAATTTGCCCCGCAAAGAAAAGGTGTTTAATTAATTTGGTTTCTAAAGTAAGATCAAGCTGTACTGGTGGAAAATAGTCGTATTCTATTGCATATCCGGGACGGAACATTCTTACATTTTCAAAACCAGGTATTTTTCTTAGTGCTTTATATTGGATATCTTCCGGCAGAGAAGTAGAAAAGCCATTGACATATATCTCCTGAGTTCGCAATCCTTCGGGTTCCACAAAAATTTGATGACGATCTCTTTCTGCAAAACGGTTAATTTTATCTTCTATTGAAGGGCAATATCGGGGACCTAGACCTTTAATTCTACCGGTAAACATTGGTGATTTTTCAAAGCCTTCTTTTAGTGTTTCGTGTACCTGTTCGTTGGTATAGGTAATCCAACAGCAGCGTTGCTCTTTTGGAAGTTCAATATTTTTGAAGGAAAATCTTCCCCTTTTTTCATCCCCCCATTGTTCTTCCATTTTAGTGTAATCCAAAGAACGTCCATCTACTCTCGGAGGAGTTCCCGTTTTCATCCTGCCGGATTCGAAACCTAGACTTACTAATTGTTCCGTTAGCCCTGTCGCCGCTTTTTCAGCTGTTCGTCCCCCACCGATTTTTTTCTCGCCAATGTGAATTATACCATTTAAAAAGGTGCCGTTAGTCAGTATGACAGCGTCAGCTGTTATGTTGATACCTAAGGAAGTTATTACACCAGTAGCTTTACCGTCTTTTACTGTAATTTCCTTAACAGTATCTTGCCAAAAATCTATATTTGGAATATCTTCCAACTGTAAGCGCCATTCTTCAGCAAAACGCATGCGATCATTTTGCGTTCTTGGACTCCACATTGCTGGTCCCTTTGATAAGTTGAGCATTCTAAACTGGAGGGTACTTTTATCAGCTATTATACCCGAATAGCCCCCCATCGCATCAATTTCTCTAACAATCTGTCCTTTTGCTACACCTCCCATTGCTGGGTTACAGCTCATTTGAGCTATTGTACCCATATTCATAGTTATGAGTAGGACTTTTGATCCTAAATTAGCTGCTGCTGCTGCTGCTTCACATCCTGCATGGCCAGCTCCTACTACTATAATATTATATTTTGGAAACATATATTTAATCGTTCCACGTGGAACCCGTTATTGAAGTTTCACGTGGAACATAATTATTTAAATTAACTCACCTAGTTCTATCCAACGTTCACTCTTTTCTTCTAGCGTTTTATTAAGCAGTAAAATATCTTCTGCTAATAAGGCTAACTTCTCATGGTTTTCTGTTTTTTCCATGTTGTTGGTTTTTTCTTTTATTTCTTTTTCTATTTTACTTATTTCTTTATCTAATGATTCGAATTCTTTCTGCTCTTTAAAGCTTAATTTTTTCTTTTCACTTTCTTTTGTTAATGCAATAGGTTCAGGTTTAGAAGAGTTTTCTTTTTTTAACTTTTTTAGTGATTCTTCTTCTGCTTTATAATCACTATAATTTCCATTATAAATAGTTATACTGCTATTCGATTGAAAAACAAAAAGTTGATCTGTTAAACGGTCTAGTAAATATCGATCATGGGAAACCAAAACTAATATACCTGGAAAATTGTTTAAGAAACCCTCTAACACATTTAACGTATCGATATCTAAATCGTTAGTTGGCTCATCCAAAATTAAGAAATTTGGATTTTGCATAAGAATACGCATGAGGTGGAGTCTCTTTTTTTCTCCACCACTCAATTTCTCTACAAAACCAAATTGCTTTTCTGGGGGAAATAGGAAATGCGTTAATAGTTGCGAGGCTGTAATAATTTCGCCATTGGCCATTGTAATGTATTCTGCAACATTTTTAACAATGTCAATTACACGGTCTTTATTTTCAAAAGCTAGGCCACCTTGTTTATAGTAGCCATATACGGTGGTCTCTCCTACTATTACCGAACCACTATCCGGATTTAGTTGTTTTGTTAATAAATTTAAAAAAGTTGATTTTCCACTGCCATTTTTCCCCGCTAAGCCTATTCGATCCCCTTTTTTAAAAATATAAGAAAAATTCTTTATAATGTCTTTGGCTCCGAAAGATTTCGAGATATTTTCTAATTCGAGTATTTTATTGCCTTGTCTGCTTACCTTTACGCTTAATTCTACACTATTCGTTGAATTTTGATTTTTAGTCTTTTCTTCAAGGTCATAAAAAGCGCTTATTCGGGATTTTGATTTTGTTCCCCTTGCCTGAGGTTGTCTTCGCATCCATTCTAGTTCTTTACGAAGAAGATTTTTATTTTTCTCCAGACTGGAAGCTTCTGATAGTTCCCGTTCACTTTTCTTTTCAAGGAAATAACTGTAGTTACCTTTATAAGGATGCATTAACCCATTGTGGAGTTCCTTTATTTCGGTACAAACATTGTCTAAAAAATAGCGATCGTGGGTTACTAAAAGCAGTGTTTTTTGGCCAACGGTAAGTATCTTTTCTAACCATTCAATAGTTTCTATATCGAGGTGATTGGTTGGTTCGTCTAATATATAAACATCTGGCTCGTCTATTAACAACTTGGCGAGTGATAGTCTTTTTCTTTGTCCACCAGATAAACTAGCTATTTCCTGACTGAGATCAGTAATGCCTAATCTGCTTAATACTGTTTTTATTTCATCTTCATATGACCATGCATCTTTTAGGGTCATCTGCTCCATTAGCTGTCCTAATTCTTTTTCATCATGATTTGGATCGCTAATCGTTATTTCATATTGCCTAATTAATTGCTGTACATCATTATCTATACTATAGATAAAATCTTCAACTTTATTTAAATTACTGAAATCAGGATCTTGTTCTAAATATCCTACTTTTAAATCTCGAGAAGAAACAACTTTGCCCTCGAGCGACTGGAGTTTGCCGGCTAAAATTTTTAACAATGTGGATTTTCCTGTACCGTTTATTCCAACAAGTGCAACTCTATTACCCTTTTGTAAACCAAAAGTTAATTGTTTAAAAAGCCACCTATCGCTGAACGAATGTCCAATGTTTTCTGCGGATAATATACTCACGCTATTGTCTTGATTATTTTTGATTGAATAAATTGAATTAGCACAACCGTTATTTAGCAATTAAAAGAAAGAATTACTATATGTTCGTGGATGTTGTTTAATTCTGATAATTATAATATTCTGATAACCAGTAAATTACTGTAGAATTAAACTCGTGATCTAAATCATTGAGCAAAACTCATTATACCTCATTTATGTATGCTCTTAGCCATAATATATTACAAACTTAGAGAAAAAGCCTATTATATGCAATAATAGTAGTTGGGGCTTGCTAGTTAAGTTTATGGTCAGGAATTAAATAGAATTTCGGTATACTCACATCAAATATAGTTCCATCCATTTCGCGAAGCATTTGATAGGATCCCTGCATACTTCCCATATCACTTTTTAAATTACATCCTGAAACATATTCATAGTGCTCGCCAGGTATAATTATTGGTTGTTGCCCAACCACTCCCTCTCCTTCTACCTCCCGATGAGTTCCATTAGAGTCAAATATATACCAACGCCTTCTGAGCAGCTGTACACTATAATTACCCATATTTTCTATGGTAATCTTGTAAGCGAACATAAAGTGCTCGTTTTCTGGGTTAGAGTACTCGGGTTGATATATCGCTTCTACCGAAACTTTAACACCCGCTGTAATTTCAGTAACCATATCTCACAAATTTGTGGCAAGATATAAAATATTTATGTTTCCTTAGTCACAAACACTCAACAATTAGCCGATTAGCGAATTGATCCAAAATGATTATGTCCAAAAAAGGGCATCGGAGAAAGGCGTCTTTAACTAATGACAGACTCTAAAAAAGTAGATGAGATTTCATCTAAAACTTCGTCTACTTCTTTTATATTAGTTAAGCTCACTAATTTCATACGGTATTCTTTAAAATTTGGGATACCTTTAAAATAATTGGCATAATGTCTTCTCATTTCAAATATACCGGTTTTTTCTCCTTTCCATTCAATTGATTTATGAAAATGTGTTCGACAAACTGCTACGCGCTCTTCTATCGTGGGGCCTTCTAAATATTCGCCTGTATTAAAGAAATGTTTTATTTCCCTAAAAATCCAGGGATAGCCTATGGCTGCTCTACCAATCATAATGCCATCAACTTCATATTCCAGGCGCCAGGCTGCTGCCTTATCAACACTATCCACATCGCCATTTCCAAAAATTGGAATTTTAATACGTGGATTTCTTTTTACCTGCTTAATGAGGTTCCAATCTGCTTGCCCTTTATAGAGTTGTGCTCTGGTGCGGCCGTGAATGCTGAGAGCCTGTATGCCAATATCCTGTAAACGTTCGGCAACTTCGTAAATGTTTTTAGTATGATCGTCCCAACCTAAGCGGGTTTTAACCGTTACAGGTAAATGGGTAGCTTGTACTACTGCTTTTGTCATAGCAACCATCTTGTCTATATCTTGCAAGAGACTAGCGCCAGCACCTCTACAGGCAACATTTTTCACAGGGCAGCCGTAATTTATATCAATCAGATCGGGTTGGGCCAATGTTGCTATTTCGGTTGCTTCCTGCATGCTGGTAATATCACTACCAAATATCTGAATACCTATTGGACGCTCATATTCAAAAATATCAAGCTTTTGTTTGCTTTTTGCTGCGTGTCTGATGAGACCTTCTGAAGATATGAATTCCGTATACATCATATCAACACCGCTTTTTTTACACACATAACGAAATGGGGGATCGCTTACATCCTCCATTGGTGCCAAAAGTAGCGGGAATGCACCTAAATCAATATTATTTCCAATCTTAACAGACATTGCCTATATTCAACCCAAAATTAATAATTCGCAAAAATACAAAATTTTGAACGTATACGATCATATCCGGTCTGATAACCATCCAAGTACCTCTTTTCTTTACTTGCTGATTACGGTATTTGTATCGGCAATAATTTTTAGCTTAATAGGTTTAGCTATCGGAGCTGCCATTTATGGTACAACCGTACTACAACTGGCGGCCAATGGGTTTGAAAATTTACAGGATAAGGAGCTGAATTTTTTAAGTATAGCACAGATCTTTTCGGCTATCGGAACATTTGTTGTACCTGCTTTACTGTTAAATAGACTTGAACGGAACCATCAGCCCTATTTTAATCTTAATTTCAATTCCAATTGGAAATTATACCTAATAGTTATACTCCTGATGATGGTATATACCCCGTTTTTTGAATGGACAATTATACTCAACGAGCAATTGAAATTGCCGGACTTTATGAGCGGTATAACGGAATGGATGCGTGCTAAGGAAGATGAAACAGCCACCTTAACAAACGCTTTGCTTTCCAGAACATCCATTGGGGCATTCTTTACCAATTTATTTATGGTTGGTTTTTTAGCTGCTATTGGTGAAGAATTACTGTTCAGGGGATGTGTACAACAAATACTGATAAAGTGGTTTAAC
>Ga0182736_1003131_pt1 | contig 11469 bp, 12 predicted proteins | sample eDN5th30CKraftBY_FD_128882 | JGI IMG/M metagenome (GOLD analysis project Ga0182736, IMG submission 128882) | Enriched backyard soil microbial communities from Emeryville, California, USA - eDNA 5th pass 30_C Kraft BY (version 2) (version 2) | ecosystem: Environmental > Terrestrial > Soil >...
CGTGCATGCGTCGTTGCCGTTTCTGGCAGTACTGATACTATGCTTAGCGGTTCTCATTGTCTTCCCAAGCATCAGTCTGTTCCTCCCAGAACTGATGTCGCGATAGCAGGTCGAAGTGGCTCAGCATGAGTGTTAATTGACCTGCCCCGGGTAACGTCCTCCAGATGGATCAAAGTCCGGCCCGATCGAGGGACGGGCGGATGAAGCGGAAGCGGTTCACGGAAGAGCAGATCATCGCGGTACTGCGCGAGCATGAGGCGGGGCCAAGCCAGCCGACCTCGCGCGCAAGTACGCGATCTCGGAGGCGACGGTCTATAACTGGAAGGCGAAGTACGGCGGCGTGGACGTCTCCGACGCCGAGCGCCTTGAGGCGCTTGAGGATGAGAACGCCAAGCTGAAGAAGTTGCTCGCCGACCAGATACTGGAAGCGTCGGCGCTGAAGGAGCTTCTCGAAAAAAACGTAGGACCCGCCGGCAAGCGCCAGGCCGTTGTGCACCTGAAGAGCGCTCTCGGCCTTTCAGAGCGGCGGGCCTGCTCCGTCGTCAGCGCCGATCGCAAGATGATCCGCTATCGCTTGCGGCGACCGCCGGACACGGAGCTGCGCCAGAGCCTGCGCGCGCTGGCCAACGAGCGCCGGCGCTTCGGCTACCGGCGTCTGTTCATCCTGCTGCGACACGAGGGCGAGCTATCGGGGATCAAGCGCATCTATAGGATCTACCGTGAGGAAGGCCTGACGGTACGCAAGCGGCGTGCCCGACACGTCGATCTCGGGCCGGCGCGTTGCCCGCGAGCTGACTACCCTCATCGCATTGCGCGGCAGGCCGGGCATGATCGTCTCCGACAACGGCACAGAGTTCACCCCCCAACGAAATTCTCGCCTGGTCGACGGATCACCGCATCGTGTGGCACTTCATCGCGCCGGGTAAACCCATGCAGAACGGCGATGTCGAGAGCTTCAACGGGCGAATGCGCGATGAGCTGCTCAACGAGAGCCTGTTCTTCGGCATCGGCCATGTTCGCAGCGCCGTTGCCGCGAGGGGTGCCGACTATAATGCCGAGCGGCCGCATTCCTCGCTGGGCTACCTGACGCTGCGCCAGATGACAACTCCGCGTCAGCGCCGCCTGCTCACCACACGCCACACGGAGTAACAGAAACGGCCGAGGCTCTAAACGCCGCTGGATGAAACATCAGTGGCGGGTCACGGCGTCGCAAGTCCTGGATCGTACATTGCAGATCCCCCCAGTTGTTCGTTCAGACCATCGTATGGACCTACAAGCGAGAGAACGGGGGCATCGACCCGGAAGAGTTCCAGATCGCTGAGGATCGCATCAAAACGCTGGCCGAGCGTGGCTACAAACTTTTAGACGCGCTCCGACGCGTTCCCGGTCGCAATTCACTCGGCGTGCTGGAGGAAGTTCGTCTCGCCGCTTTGGTTGCTACTGTCCGCAAGGCCTGCGCGGATCTGGACCGCATCAATATTGCTGATGTTGCATCGGCCAACTCCTCGCGTGCGCACCCATCGGTGAAGACGGCGTGTGGCCGTGCGAACCGGTGCGGGAAGTACTGGAAGACCTCGAATCCGAAGTCATATTGAGGGGCGCTCATACAGGAGTTTACAATTTGCGTGGCGTCTTCTGGCGAGGTGAAGGCGGAAAACACGAACGCGATATTGCAGAGAACTATCGCAAGTGGGGACAAGCTCTGCAAACCTCGCACCCTTACGTATCCTCCAGGCTCTTGCTGGGGCTGGGAAGAACGTACGAACGCGAGGCGAATCAGGAGGACATTGAAGCAGATATCCGTCGCCAGCTGCGCTGACGACCTCTCTGCCGGTGCTCCCACGACGCAACAATGGCATCAATGCGAAGGCCGCTTACGGTAGCTGATCATGTCTATATCCGCAGTGCTCACGGCCTGCTTTCGATGGTCGTAAAGCTTGGTGGTGTTTACGGACGCGTGGTTAGCCAGACGGCGAGCATCATCCAACGCGCCGCCGGCGCCGAGGAAGGTGGTGATGCCGGTAGCCCGGAAACTGTGGTTCGTCACATCTGAAAGGCCAATCTTTCCCGCGCAGCCTTTTACCATGCGGTAGCAAATCATACGGGTGAGGGGCCGGCCAGTTAGAGCCTGCCGACGCTTATCCCAGCGACGGAACAGCCAACCCTCCGGATTTTTGTCGCAGTCTTCAGCTTCCACCGTCGCGCGCCCCATGAATGCGCGAAGATACTCTTCAAGCTCCGGATGGCAGGGGACGTAGTGTTTGTTGTCCCGCTTTTCCTCCAGTTCCAGGTGCAGGCGACCGTCGCGCGTGGAGACGCTTCCCAGCTTCATTCTGATGACCGCACCGACACGTGCACAGGAGAAGGCCATCAAAGCGATAACAGCGCGGTCCTGGAGACCTTTCAAAGAGCTGGTGTCGATACTGTCTAATAGGCGGCCCATGTTGTCGCCGGTGAGGGGCTTGGCATGCCCAATCCTGACCTCGAGCCGGTAGTTCTCGACTGATGCGGCGGGGTTGGAGGGGAGGGCGCCACCGCGCACCAGCGCATCGAAATAGCCTCGAAGGCACGCAAGCACTTGGGCTCGCGTGCGTGGAGACAAATCCTTCCTGGCTTTGAGTGACGAGCGCTGAAGGCCTTGAATGTAGTTGCTCAGGTCGGCCGTCGTCAGCTGAGCAAGCGATTGGAGCTCGGTGCGTTCGACCCATTGCAGGAAGGCCTTCAGGATTCGGAGATAGGCACCACGCGTGTGCTGGTTATGCCGCTTCTCAAGGAAGTCCCTCGTGATCTCGGGTGTGCGCGGATGCGTAAGGTGGAGCACGTCGGGCAACCAGCCCTCGAGGCTTACGGACGCATCTTCGAAAGCAGGTACCGAAACCATGTCCAAATGTGCAGGGAATCGATCCAGGGAGGCAAAATATAATGTCGATTATGTTTCAAAACGCGAGAGGGGGGTATGGCTTCGGCGCTATAGCGATGTGATTTAGGGGCCAATAACGGCGAGCTTCAGTCCATCCAGCGCTTCCTGCGAAGTTATCAAGCCAGGATTGTACGCGAGGAAAGCACTCGCCAGCAAGCTTCCGTCAACGTGGGCTCTGCATCAAGCGCTTCATAAGGCTGGCGCCTATCCCGGCGATCGTCGAGTACCACGACGGCGTCCAGGACGGCATTCGGGAACCGCCGATCGAGCGCCTGAAATACCGTTTGGCCCAAATGCAGCCACCGCGGCTCGTCGATGACTTATGCACCACACCATCAATTTCCTGTTGCCGAAGGCTGCGGAATCCGCCGCGCCCCGCGCAACCACAAGTTCATCTGGAGCAAGCGAACTGACCCCCGCCGAGCTACATCGAACTCAGCCCGGACAAGAATTGCTGACATATAGCGCACATCGACACACAATTTTGGGCGCAAACGCTTGGTCGATAAAATCGCAGTTCAAGTTAGTCGTTTATAGTGCGGCGTTTTCCAAACGCTGAATGGTGACAAAATGCACTGGGCCGCTATTTTAAGCCTCGTCCAGGTCACAGACACCAAAACAAGCTATCAAGCTGCGTAAGATCTTCAGCTGAATGCCTTGCAAGACAACAAGAGCTAATCAGCAGCTTCCTGTGGCATTTTTCCGACAGACCTCAGGCCGCATTATCAGCGCGGCATTCGCTCGCCCAAAACCCCATGTCAGGATTGGCTTGTACGGTAAACGATAAATTATTGCATCGAAGGAAAGCTAAACTCATGCGTGCTCTTACTTGCAACATACTTTTCAGAACCCGCCTCCGGGCGGCATGTGCGTTCACGCTAATCTTCGCCCCCTTGAGCGGCTACACTCTCGAGGCGACGGCCACAGGCGTTCGAGACCAAGCCGTCCTAAACAGTCTCGGAATCCGCATGGAATCCGAAAAGGCTGCCATTGTCGCAGTAATCAACGAAGCGCTCGCCCGAATCGCCCTGCTTGAAGGCCGGGCCGACACACTCGAGATCACCGCCAACAATCTGCGAAGTCGCCTCAGCCTCGCGGAAACCGAGATCAATCTGCTCAAGTCGCGGGCCGCCAGCCTGGAATCTCGAATCGCCACCGTCCAGTCCGACATCGCGACGATGAAGTACCAGATCGCCAACCTGCAGACCCGTGTCGCCAACCTGGAATCCTATGTTCTTTGGCTCAACAACCGAATGACGGCCCTCGAAGGAGCAGATGCTTCCGCCAGAAGTCGTCTGGCCGCTCTCGAATCGCAACTAGCAAGTCTCGGCGCCCGCGTTACCTCGCTGGAAGCGCGTATTAACCCGCGAGAGCTTCCCTATCCAAATCAATGCAGCGGAGCCACCCCCATCAGCAATGGCTCCGTTTGGGGATGCGACGTGACAGTGATTCTGAACGCCTCATCGTGCGGCGGCCACCGATGCACAACCGAGCAAGCCCAAACCGCGACCGCCAATCGTCTCTGCCAGCAGCATGGTTACTCTTACGCCACGGGCATCAAGACCACCTACGGTGCCGGATGCAAATCCTGCTGGAACGCTTACTGGACTGGTTCAGGCTGGGCGGCGTTCACAAACGACAATGCCGCTGCCATTGGATCCATCGGGTGTTTTCAGGCACCTTGACGCACCAGCGCAGAAGCCTCAAAAATTGCGGCTGATGGTTCCTCGACCCGAATTAGGCGCAATTGTCCCAGCAAGGCTGTTGCAATTCGTTTTTGAGGTGTCCGCAACGTGGTCTGCGGTCGAGCAAATTCAGGACAAAGATGTTGATGAGGCGCGCTCAGCTCGATCAAAGACCGAATTGCGGAGATCGATTTTTCTAACCTCGTTCGAGTTTCAACAGCCTGCTAGACAATCATACTTCGCCGAACATGGCGCAACACCACTGTCGACAACAACGAGCCACGCGTTAACCGCAAGATCGACGTATTAACCACCAACGGCAAGAATTCGCCCGCCGCGATTTCGGCACTGGAGCACGCAGAGGCAACGTCGGTTCTCCATCGCGGCAAGTGCGGACTCGATTGCGCAGCACGTATTCGCTTTAGCTACCGTCAAGATTCGCCCCCGAGCGCCGATCCGATCGCGCGGCAACGAACCCTTCACGTCCTCACACTCAAGGCTTCCTCGGGCTGGTCCTTGAATCGGGATTATCGTCTGCGGATTTTTCGCCCTTGATGGTCGAGAAGAAGTATTCAGGGCGCACATCCAGGGCCTGGCAAGCTTTCATCATCAGCTTCGCGCCTAAGCGTTGACTGCCCTGTTCAATTCCCATCAATTCACTAGAAGAAATTCCAAATTTATCAGTAATTTGCTCTACGGACCAGCCCATCGCCTCGCGACGTTTGCGCAACCGCTGACCTATAATACGATCAATCGTCGACATGCACATGCCACCCTGTTCAATTGTACAGCTAGCTGATTAGCATCTCGACCGATCAATTGACAACATACGGTTGCGGCGCGCGCTAATGACTTGTTAAGCTTGATATGGCCGGTATTGAGCATAAAGCGTCGTGGAGAGGGCATCGTGAAGGCCACTGCGGGTAAGCTAGTGATGTTCAATGAGGCTGGCGAGCCGCGAACGCCAGATCTTCTCCGTAGCGACTTCGACACCGGCGGCGGAACTCGCTTCGACCTGCCCCGCTTCCTGGTCGTCAATGCAGGTTGGGTTGGAGTTTACCAGCTTAAGGCCCGCTTGGTCGTTTTTCTGCGTCCGGCCAAGGTATGTGCAGGCGCGCTATCAGGCGCGTTGTATTGGATCGCTGATGCTGTCACCGCAAGTGGCGTGGGCAGCCTCATTGTTCTCGACGGTGCTGCTCCAATCGCGTTTGAGTACCCGGACCGTTATGCTTTATTGCAAGCCGTCTGCGATACGGTCAACGCCGCGCAACCCCCCCCATCTGATCGGTTCGCGCGGCGGAATGCGCGACGGTCTGAGCTCGCTAGCAATTCCCCGCTGCTTGGAATTGCCAACATCTGGCATGAGTTGAATGGACAGCTAGATATTGAACGCATGTGGCGACTGCTGCATGGTGATCTGGGGCGGCGCTTCATTCTGTTGACAACCGATCCCGATGCCATGCGCATAAAACGCTTCGGCGGCGGCTTCGAAACACTACCCTCATACTGGGAGAGCGATATGCGCGGGTCACGAGTTCGCGATCAGCCGGATTTGGCTTATGGCAGGTGGATTGAGAACGCTTATCGAGAAGCCGACGCAATCGATGGTCCGGTTGTCGAAGCCATCGATTGCGAAGTGGACTGGCCACGTGAAGGGTTGCGCTGCCATCGATATTGGCGCGTCACTGTGCCGTTTGCTCTCGATGGGCAGCGCCTTGTCTTAGGTGCGACGATCAGTGATGTCAGCATCTCGCTGCGTGACGGGCGAGGTAGCAGAGCGGCGATCGACGCTACCAATTAGCGTAGCTTCCAAGTCGTCCAGGGTTTCTGGGATTGTCATCTCCAGAAAGCAGAGACGCACACGCTCTGCCAAGCGTGAATGTCTCCAGTCCATCCAGTGATCGATCCTGGAATAGCCTGATATTCGCCAAAGACCCCGATTGAAGACCGTTTCCGTCATGACCGCAGTGTGATGGGTTATATCGTACTTGCCGATCACGTACGCTCGACCCATTCTTCCCATGAGTTGGGTGAGCCGGCTGCCACGAAAATCGGGACGGATCCAGATGCCGCCGCCGAGTGCGACACGGCCGGTCACTTTGTATGCTGATGGCGCGGTGACATGGCACGATTCTCCTGAATTCGCATCGGCCTCCGGATTTCGATAGAAAATGCGCAACGCGTTTGCCTCGGCACCGAAGTTCGTATCGGTGCTCCAGTGAAAGACGCGTGTTGCATGGGTCGTAACGATCTCGCCAGCGGAGTCGCGACCGACGATTGCGAACGCATTATGGTCGTCACCCCTCCACACACTCGGATCGTAAGTAGGCGTGATTGGTAGCCAGCTATCGCCATTGCGCCGATTGATCTCAACTACAGTCTCTAAAGTTTCGAAGCTAAGCGTTATGCCATGTTGGCGTGCGATAGCGTCGCCAGCAATCAGACAACGACTCAGTCGCTCAAGAGGCCCGTAATCGAGCACGACTTCGTCGAGCAAGGGGCGGCCGAATTTAACAGACATTGCAGATACTCCCAGTCGCATGAGTGCGCCTTGACACGGTCGCGAGGCGAGCTGCCGGAGTGGCAGCCACACCCGCGCCGGACGCTCGGTCTGGGCTCTTTGGAGAAGCGGATTGGCAGGGGTGGAGGCCACCAATCCCGATCGATCGTCGGGAGTAAGGATGGGGCCATTGGGAGAGACGGGGATAAGTCCGCTGGATCGGCGTGTGACATGGTTTAATATTAAGTTTACCACTCGCTCCGCCGGCGCACGTATGGGCGCCGTGCCGGCGCAATCCCGGCTGGGCGCTTTGATAAGTCGATAGCTTCAGTCATCGACGAAGGGGGCGATATATATCGCTGTCTATCGCGGACATGCCGTTGGCTGAGGCCGCGACCGGTGACCATCTGCAGAGCGGACGGCCGTGGTCGTTCACTTGGCTGCGGGTTTCTCCCACGCCTGGGCTTTGCGAGTTTTCTGTCGCAACCCAACGATGAATGTCAGAACTTCGAGTTGAGTGGCGCGATCAACGACCATACCATCGAACCTCCCCGCCCGAGGCATCAGCCCTCAACAGACCACGGACGTCCTGACCAAGCTTGTGAACCGCTGGCCGGCCTCCCGCATCGACGAGCTGACGCCCTGGGCTCACGTCAAGCCAGTCTGAGCACCCGTCAACGTGGGGAGACCGGCCCGCTTACCCCGCTTTGGCGCCGGCTTGCGTCGCGCAACCGCTTCGCCCGCCCGCAGACAGCCGCACACCGTGTTCCGCGACCGGCCCGTCGCACCTGCCGGCTCACGGATGCCGGCCCCGTGCCGATTTATCCAACGCCATCCGCTCCTCGACCGTCAGCATCGGCCCCTCCATCTCGGAGGAGCCACCTTGGACGGTGGGTCAGAATCGAGCTGCCGGGTGGGCCAGGTTCACACTGCCGATGGCAACAGCGTTCGCTTCGATGATCGATCGAAGTGTCATATATGCTTCAAGAAAAGGGTGTTTCTTTGTGTTCCGGATAAGCAGCCGCGGTCAGCACTGGCGGACAGGCTGGCCCGCGGCGCCAGATCGATCACCAGCGATATCTCACGCCGGCAAAGACGGCGCGACCACTCCCCGGCTCGAAGAGCGTCGAAGCCGGCTGAGCGACGTCGATGATGCTCGCGCTTCCGATGTAGGCTTTGTCGGAGAGATTGCGCCCTTCGACATAGACGGAGAATGGACCGCCATCGTCGAAGCCGAGCTTGAGCCCCCAGATGCCATACGCCTCGGTTTTCAGCGTGTTCGCGCTGTCAACATAGTAGGCTTGCGGAACCCACTCGACATTGGGACCGAAGAACACGCCGCCCGGGTGCCGGTAAAGCAGCTCCGCTCTTACGAAGTGTCGCGGTGCTCCGGGCAGAATGTTGTTGCCGAAGGTGGCATCGTCATCGAAGCGGAAGTCGTTCAGCGTGTAGGCCACATTCAGCCAGAGGCGATCTGGCGAGGGGCCGGGTGCGGCGATGCCCTTCAGGATCGCGAGTCCGAAGCCAGCCTCAACACCCTGGTGAACGGTCTGATCCGCGTTGACGACCTGACAGGTGCCGAAGGAGCTGTAGAGGCACTGGAGCTCGTTGGCGATGTTCATACGGTAAAGAGCCAGATCCCAAGTGAAATCCGGGCGCCGCCCCCGTGTGCCGATCTCATACGTCGTCGCGCGCTGTGCCTTGATGTCGGTGAAAGGTATTGCGCCGACCGACGAGCTTTCGCCAAAGCTCGGGACCTCGCCACTGCGCGAGACATTGAGGAATGCTTGCCAACTCGGGGCGACATCCCACAGCAAGCCCACCTTGGGACTCAAAATGTTGAACCTCGTACGACCGGACTGATCCCCATCTCTCATCAGCCGGTCCGTGCGATCGCGCGTCGCATGCAGGAACTGCGCGCCCGTTACAAGTGCGACGTCAGGCACGACATAGAAGGAGTTCTCGGCATACGCAGTCAGGTTCTCCGATCTATCCAGCGAGCTCGAGAGAAGATTGCCCTTTATCGCCGATCCAAGGTTCGTGTTATTCTCGTATTGGCGATTGTCAAGAGTGCCATTGTGGAGCTGGAGTCCCGCGGCAAGGCGATTGCGATGACCACCCACGATGCGGTCGTCGGCGATGCGCGCGAAGCCGCCGTAGTCCTCATATTGGTAGTCCAACCACTGATAGATGGGATGCATGAGATGACGGTCGTTGTAGAACGCGCCGAACTCGAGTGCCGTCCCGGGGGCGAGCACGATCGTCGTCTTGTTGGCGATCCGCCACGCATCAACGTTGCGTTGCCAATCGTTGAACACGTTTCCCGGTGCCGGCGTCTTGGGGGAGTTGAGTGCTGTGTCGCGCGATACGCTGCCCGGAATGCGCTGCATGATATCGCTTATGCCGAAATAGAAGCGTGTCTCAATATTCTCGGAAAGCCGGACACCAATATTGCCGCGCCCACGTGTGGCCTCGCCCCAGCTATGATCGCGGAAGCCATCCTGCTCCTGCCATGAGCCCGTGAGGTAAAGATCGAATGGCCCGCTCGCGCCAGCGATGCTCGACTGTAAACGATGAAAGCCGAAACTGCCGATGTCTGCGCTCGCCGAGGTGCGGCTTGCGTCGCGCCCTGTCGGCGTGACGAAATTGATCGCACCGCCAATCGAATTGGCACCGAAGCGCAGCGCATTCGCGCCCTTGTAGACCTCGACATAGCGGTAAACGCTCGGATCAATCTCCTGGAAGTCGCCATATCCGTCGGCAGTATTCCGCGGGATGCCGTCCTCAAAGAGCTGGACACCGCGCAGATGGAAGTTGCGAGAGAGGCCCGAGCCGCGGATCGAGAGACGTGAGTCCTCGCCCCACTTGGGCTGCACGAACACGCCCGGTACATAGTCAAGCACATCCTTGATCGTCGTGGCGGGCGTACTCTGCCTAAAAGCCGAATCCGCTACCACAACGACGGCACCCGGAACACGGGCAAGCTCGGCCTGGACCTCGGACGTTGTCGGCACGGTGAGGCTGTTGCGACCTTCGATCACAATGGGAGCGCCGGCACCGGTCGCAGAAGGCGCCGATATGGGCAGTTGCTGCGAGACAGACTTCGGCGCGGCCCTAACAGCTTTCTCCGGCACCTTCGTCTTGGCCGGCGGTCGAGCCGCTTCCACCACCAAGGGCGGCAGAGGTACTGCTGTCTGCGTCCAGCCCGTCTGGCAAGTCGCAAGAATTGCGGCCGCCGATAAAGCCAAGACGGCGGTGATCTGTCGATGTCGCGCGGATGTGCGTCGGCGCGCCCTTGGCGCCAAGACGATAGGCATGATCATTCCCCAAGAATCGTACAGACTGCGCGAGTTACCGCGCCGCTGATCTCGTCAATGCGATCAGACAACCGTAGGGGGACCGCGGGCCGGAGGGCAGACGGCACTTCGCTGGACGGTGAGGAGCCGTTGTCGAAACTGCCGCTCGAAGATGGTTGCTATCGTAGCCGTGATTTCTGGCGGCGCTGGAGCCGCAAGAGCAAACGCCGAAACCTGCCCGCTGCAGATCGGGCAGCTGCTCCTTGTATCCAACGGGACCGGCGTAAGTCCGCTGCCTTGGAGACTGCCGAACCCTGCATCCGCACTACCATGGCAAATAACAAGCAGGCTCGCGGCGAGCGAGTCACCGAAAGAGTTGGCAAGCGCAGCGCCATTGTGGCGAACGAGAGCACCAACGTGCAACAGCACACTAAAAACAGCTATAAATCTGATCCAGTAGCGCCAGCGCATGCTCTCTCCCGAAGCGGAAAGCTTGGACTATCCGCGCGCTAACGCAATGCGGCTTTGCGTCCACTCAGGGTTAAGCCCAAGCGTCGGGACGCCGGATGTCAAATAATTATTTGTTGGACTCATCGCGACAAGTTAGCATTTTCGGCTTCTACTTGAACGCTGCACAGGTGTCGGTTCAATAGGAGCTTAAGGTATGCCTAGTTTGATAATGTAGGATTTATCGCCTTACGTGCAAACGAGATCGCGATTGAGGCGGAAGCGTTCTGGAGAGCAGATCGCGGTCCAGTCTCCGATTGTTGCTCCAAGCTGCCAGTCCCATTATTCTTTCGGAGAGCAACGAACTCTTGCAAGCGTCACCGGGGGATTCTAAATGCTTGAGGTACGGCAGATCGAGACTGCGCCCGGGCTGGTATTCGATGTCTCTGTGGGCGGCCCCGACGATGGCGCTCCGGTGCTTTTGCTGCACGGCTTTTGTGTGTCCCGACACTACTATCAAGCGCAGGTCGAAGCCCTCGCAGCGGTGGGCTATCGCGCCATCGCCCCGAACCAGCGCGGGTACGCCGCTGGCGCACGTCCGGACCCTAAAGACCTCGACGC
>Ga0182736_1003132_pt1 | contig 11466 bp, 6 predicted proteins | sample eDN5th30CKraftBY_FD_128882 | JGI IMG/M metagenome (GOLD analysis project Ga0182736, IMG submission 128882) | Enriched backyard soil microbial communities from Emeryville, California, USA - eDNA 5th pass 30_C Kraft BY (version 2) (version 2) | ecosystem: Environmental > Terrestrial > Soil >...
GGACTTCCGCCGGGCGTGCTTAACGTAGTGCCTGGTGTAGGTGAGGTAGTAGGTCGAGCACTTGGCCTGCATAGAGATGTGGACATGCTGACGTTCACGGGTTCGACCGAGGTAGGTAAATGGATGCTCCAATACTCCGGCCAATCGAACATGAAGCTGATAGTGGCCGAGTGCGGCGGTAAATCTCCGCAGATCGTGTTTGCGGACGGCGTCGACCTCGACGCAGCGAGCGAATCTATTGCTAAGTTTCTTCTCACCAACCAAGGTCAGATTTGCAGTGTTGGGTCGCGGCTGTTGGTGGAGCGATCGATCGAGAAGATAGTGCTCGAGAAGATCGCAGACCGGCTCAAGTTGGCAGTCATGGGAGATGCGCTTGATCCAAGAACTACGTTTGGCCCGCTAGCCTCGGCGCAGCAGCATGCGAGGGTCATGCGATATATCGAGGGTGCGCAAGAGGATGGTGCGCAGCTCCACTGCGGTGGGCGTAGAGCCCTGCAGCAAACAGGCGGATATTTTGTTGAGCCCACCGTGTTCAGTAACGTGTCGCCCACAGCCCGGATTGCTCAGGAGGAGATCTTTGGGCCGGTTCTATCAGTGATTCCGTTCGACGGTGAGGAAGAGGCGGTGCGCATCGCGAATGGGACGATGTACGGACTGATGGCCTACGTTTGGACAGCAGATCTATCGAGAGGGTTGAGGGTGGCGAAGGCCATTCGTTCCGGAGTGATCGTCAATTCAGCGATGCCAACCGGTGATGGGCCGGGTCATGCCTTCTCACTCGAGCCAACGGGACTTTCGGGGCTGGGAGCGGAAGGCGGCCTTGCAGGCCTTCAGAATTATCAACGTCGACAGCTAATCTGGATCAATCACGCTTGAGCGCCTACTCCCGTTCTGGACGCCTGATCCAGTTGCTGCTGCTTGCTACTGCGACATGGGCGGCAATGTACTCACGCTCGGCACTGGGGCCGCTGCAGGAAACAATCCGCGAGTCGCTAGTGCTTAGCGACAATCAGATGGCACTGCTGCAAGGCGCGGCAATGGCGCTTCCCATGGCATTAGGCTCGATTCCGTTGGGGTTGCTTGCGGATCGTGTCTCTCGAGCGCGCATGCTGCTGTTCTTTGTGGGATTGAGTTTCGCCTCTTGCGTCTTTAGCGCTCTAGCCTCTCAGTTTGCCTTGCTGTTCATCGCGCGCTGCCTTGCAGGCCTATCGTCAGCCGCAATTCTGATTGCTTGCTTTTCCGTAGTCGGAGATCTCTACGCACCAGCGGAGCGTGGACGCGCTTCGATGGTGGTCGCGAGCGGTGAAATCTTCGGTGCGCCGGCGTCTTTCGCGATCGGTGGAGCGCTTGTGGTTATGGTTGGCTCAACGCCCGGTATGACGGCTATAGGGTGGGACCTGGCTGATTGGCGCTGGTCCCTATTGTGGATGGCAGGCCTGCTCGTGCCAATCGTACTTATGATGATGTTGCTGCGCGAACCTGCACGAATGGATGTTGTGCGGCAGAGACCCCCGCTGCGAGTGGTGTGGCCGGAGCTATGGAGCTATCGCGCCGTGGCCATGCCCGTACTGGTTGCGCGTGCGATGATTTGGCTGGCTGATGGCGCTGTATTCGTGTGGGCGGCTCCAACATTTGCACGTAAGTTTCACCTCCCTCCCGATCGAGTCGGCGCCATCATTGGCGTGGTGCTTCTGGTGAGCGGGCTGCTCGGTCCGGTGCTTGGTGGTCCGTTGGCCGACTTTTGTCAACGGCGAGGTGGACCGCGCCAAACCATGGCGGCACTTGCCGTTGTCGCTCTGTTAAGCGTGCCCGCTGCCTCGTTCGCGCTCATGCCAACCGCGACCGGTGCTGCTTGTGTGCTGGCGCTGTTCCTGATCTTCGGGTTCACCATCAGTACAGCAGGAGTGACGCTGTCGATCATTGTGATTCCAGGCGAGCTGCGCGGTTTCTACCTTGGCATTACTTTCACAGTGGGTTCGCTATTCTTCGTTGGCCTCGCGCCGTTGGCGGTGAGTTTGCTTTCTGGTTTCTTAGGAGGAGAGGCCATGATTGGCCGAGCACTCGCCATTGTCTGTGCTTCGGCGGGCCTACTGGGCGCCGTCGTTTTCAGTCTAAGCGCACGTCTACTGCCAGTAGCAGCAGCACAAGATCGCGAAGCTGCGGCAGATCCGGGGCGTGCCATGGTAGACAAAAGGGCTGTCAATGTTACTCAATAGCAATAAAAAGCAGGAAGCGTACCGACGCATGCTGCGGATTCGAAGATTCGAAGAAGAAGGCACGCTCCTGTACAAGGCCGGAAAAATCCCGGGAGCATTTCACGCAAGCATTGGCCAGGAGGCAGCGATTGTCGGTGCGTGCTTGGCGCTGCGCGACAACGATATGATGACCGGAACGCACCGTTCCCATGGTCACCCCATCGGGAAAGGTGCGGATTTGAATGCTCTGATGGCCGAGCTCATGGGTAAAGCGACAGGTATTTGTAAGGGGCGCGGCGGATCGATGCACCTGGCGGACAACAGTGTCGGAATTGTTGGTGAATCGGCAATTGTCGGCGGCGGCATACCACTAGCAACCGGCTGCGGACTTTCTGCAAAGGTTCGGCGCACCGATCAGATCGCTCTTTGCTTCTTCGGGGATGGCGCTGTCAATCAAGGAACATTCCATGAGTCACTCAACATGGCTTCACTCTGGAAGTTGCCAGTTATCTATCTGTGCGAGAACAATGGGTACGCGCTAACCACATCAGTGGAGCGCAGTCACGGGCAGCCGAGCATCGCAAAGCGCGCCGATGCGTACGGCATGCCGGGTGTCACTGTCGACGGACAAGATGTATCCGCAGTCTATGCAGCTACAAGCATAGCCGCGGAGCGCGCGCGCGATGGTGATGGTCCTACATTGATCGAGGCTCGAACCTACCGCTTCGATGAGCATCAGGTTGGATTGTTTACACCGGGTACACCGTATCGAGCTGTCGAAGAGATAGAACTGAACAAGACCAGTAGGGACCCGCTAGTGCTTTTTCGATCACGGCTCCTATCTGAGGGTTTCGATGAGCCAGAACTGGGTGCGATCGAGACGGAGGTCGCAGAAGCAGTTCAGAACGCAATCCGCTTTGCGGAGAGTAGCGCGTACCCCGATCCAGAAGAGCTGTACGAATATTTGTTCTCTCAGCCCATCCTTAGTCCAGCAAGCTCGTCCGCGAAAAATAGTTGAGGTGATCCGCTGTGTCTGCCGCTATCAAATCTGAGTCTGATGGTTCGAGCGTGCGGATGAGCTATCTCGAGGCCCTATTTCAGGCGCAGGTCGAGGAGCTCGAACGCGATGAGCGTGTCATTGTGATGGGCGAGGACGTTGCGATCTATGGTGGAGGAAAGCTCGTACAACGCTTCGATGCAAATCGCATCTGGAGTATGCCAATCTCGGAAACGAGCTTTACCGGTGTTGGCGTTGGAGCGGCGATCTCGGGTCTTCGCCCGATTGTAGACTTGACGATTGCCAGTTTCATGTATCTCGCATCGGACCCCATCATCAATCAAGCCGCCAAGCTTCGCTACATGACAGGGGGGCAGGCGCGCGTTCCCATCGTATTTCGCTGCTGTATGTACTATGGCGCGGCTCTTGCCGCCCAGCACTCCGACCGCCCGTATCCGATGTTCATGAATGTGCCGGGGCTGAAAATTCTGTGTCCGTCGACGCCTGCCGAGATGAAGGGGCTTCTGAAGTCGGCTGTGCGGGATGACGACCCAGTCATGATCTTCGAAGACACGAAGTTGTGGCCCATCAAAGGTGAAGTGCCGGTTGATACTGAGTACCTTGTGCCCATTGGTAAAGGGGACATCAAGCGTGCTGGGGATGACGTAACTATCGTTGCCATCGGTGGTGCCATGAGGTTAGCCATGGACGTAGCTGATACTCTAGCGAAGGAAGGGATATCTATTGAGGTGATCGACCCACGGACACTAAAGCCGTTGGACTCCGAAATGATCATTGAGTCGGTCGAGAAAACGGGGCGGCTGGTACTCGTAGAGAACGCTCATCGCGTGGCCAATGTCAGCGCCGAGATTGCCGCAGTCATTTGCGAAGAAGCTTTCGATAGCTTGAAGAGGCCAATCCAGCGCGTGTGTGCGCCGGACGTGCATGTGCCATTCAGCCCCGCACTGGAGGGAGAGCTATTTCCCACCAAAGAAAAGACCGCAGCTGCAGTCAGGAAGCTTCTATGACAACGAAGGTAAATCTTCCAAAATGGGGCATGGGCCTCGAAGAAGGTACGGTGTTGCGCTGGCTGAAAGCCGTCGGAGAGCGAGTCGACAAGGGAGAGGCCATTGTCGAGATTGAAACAGCCAAGGCGACTCAGGAAGTCGAAGCCCCGGTGAGCGGAACGCTCACGAGGATTCTGCTTGCAGAGGGACAGACAGCCGCCGTTAATACGGCTATTGCTGAAATTAGCGAGGGAAATTGAATGAGCCGGCTGCCTCAGAAGAGCGCACTTGTGACGGGAGGGGCTTCAGGAATAGGCAAGGCCATTGCGCAACGTCTGAAGGTCGATGGCGCACATGTCACAATCTCGGATGTTCAGCGCGACGTCGGGCAGGCGACAGCCGAAGAGTTGGGCTTCGTATTTATCGAGCATGACGTGTGTAATGAGGCGAGGTGGACCGACGTCATCGGCGAGGTCGAAGATCGTCGCGGTCGCTTGGATATTCTGGTGAACAATGCGGGGATCGCCGGGCCCATGGGGGCCACGAATCCTGACAATACTCCGTTGAGTGTGTGGAAGATGATCTTCGCGATTAACGTAGAAGGTGTGTTCCTGGGTTGTCGGGCGGCGATTCCTGCCATGACGAGGGCGGGTAGCGGATCGATCGTAAATATCTCATCGATCGCGGGTTTGTTGGCGACGCCTTACAACATGGCCTACGGAGCAAGCAAGGCCGCTGTAACTCAGATGACAAAGTCGGTTGCCCAACACTGTGCCCAGCACAGGCTGAACATCCGCTGTAACTCAGTGCACCCCGGTGACGTGCACACTGCACTTTGGGACAAGGTGGCAGATGAAACAGCACGGCAGCAAGGGGTGTCGGCTCAACAGGTCATTGAGGCTCAGGGGATAAACTATCCCATGGGTGGATTGACACTTGCGGAAGATGTCGCTGCGGTGGTGTCTTTCCTCGCATCTGATGAGGCGAGGCGGATCACTGCTGCAAAGCTGGTTGTCGACGGGGGGCTTGTAGGTTGCGATACGTATCACATGGTGGCGAGAAATTCTCTCTACAGTGAGCGACCTAAGGTGGCCGTATAGTTCTCGGTATGAGTGGCTCAGGACTGATCGAATCAATTGTCGCCGATGAACAATACCTGACGATACTGCGTCGCGATCTTCATTCGCATCCTGAAATTGGATTCCAGGAGCGGCGCACGTCGGATGTTATTGCTCAGACACTCTCTGGCTGGAATATCCCAGTTCATCGAGACATAGCCAAAACGGGCGTCATCGGCATTATCAAGAGCGGCAGTAGCAACCGGGCGGTTGGCCTGCGCGCCGACATGGACGCACTTCCCATTGCCGAGCACAACTATTTCGCGCATGCAAGTGCGTATGTCGGCAAAATGCATGCGTGCGGTCATGACGGTCACATGACTATGCTGCTCGGGGCCGCAAAATACCTATCCAAGCACCGGAATTTCGACGGGACAGTCTATCTGATCTTTCAGCCCGCAGAGGAGGGGGCCGGCGGTGCCAGCGAGATGGTGAAGGACGGCTTGTTCGATCGCTTTCCCATGCAGGCCATCTTTGGCGTTCACAACTGGCCAGGATTGAAAGTGGGGCAGTTTGCTATTGCGCAGGGGCCGGTATTCGCGTCGAACAGCACCTTCAAAGTTGTCATTCGAGGCAAGGGGGCGCACGCTGCATTCCCTCATGAGGGGCGTGATCCGATTCCAGCAGCGTGCCAGATGGTGCAGGCATTCCAAACCATCATGACCCGAAACAAGCGCCCGCTAGATGCGGGTGTGATTTCTGTCACCATGATCCACACGGGGGAGGTGGCTAATGTTGGGCCGAGCTCCTGCGAAGTGCAGGGAACCGTGAGGGCATTTACCCTTGATGTTCTAGATCTGATCGAACGACGAATGCGCGAGATTGCTGATGCAACTTGCCGGTCTTTCGAAGTCAGCTGTGACTTTGATTTCCGTCGAACTACTCCCGCTACTGTCAACGATCCAGCCCAGACAGATTTCGCGCGCAATCTTCTCGGAGCGATGGTTGGAAAAAGGAACGTATTGGAGTTTGAGCCAACGACGGCGGCCGAGGACTTCAGCTTCTATCAATTGCGTACGCCGGGCTGCTATTTCGTTATTGGGAATGGCGATGGGGACCATCGCGCCGTTGGGCACGGCGCGGATGCATGCCGCCTGCATAGTCCGAGTTACGACTTCAATGACGAACTAATTGTCCTTGGCGGATCGATGTGGGCGCGCCTAGCAGAAGAATGGTTCTTGGCCGGCGAATCACAATCCGTTTGAAAAAGTAGATTCCCGCCAAGGCAGAGTCACTCGCCATGACTGGCATCATGCTGTTACAAGATTGGCGTGGCTTGTGCATTGATGTCATCGCGATCCGTCGTATAGCAGTTCGGGTTCTCTTTCAACTGGGGTTCCCCAGCGGACATATCTTGCACGTTTACTGGCAGCAATTGACTACACGTCGTTGATCTACAAGCCAATAGTCGATGATCCGAGACCTAACGAATCCATCTACAGGTCCAGGAACTTGCCTAGACCCCGTTGCAAAGAAAGCACGGCAGCTCATCCCATACGGAATGATACCCCGTCACGGAAGAAGTAATCGGTGAGCGTGATGTCCTCTTTGATGTCCGCGGCATGGCGTGCTTCAGAGGTAACGATTGATGAATGATGAGAGCCCTGTCGATATGGAGCGAAGATTTGGTTCTCTCTCAGAGAGTGAGCGGAGATATGAGGCGCATACGGCGCGTGAATCCACGGATCAGTTCGACATGGAGGAATCTGTTGACGAGTCGGTGGTTCTGGAGCTGCCGGTACTGCCTCAGCTCGAACAACAGCACATCGACACAATAGTGGAGACGGTTCCAGGCGGACGAAGGAATGTTCAGGACATCTGCCCCCTGTCTCCTCTGCAAGAAGGCATGCTTTTTCACCATCTTCTGAATGAGAAGAGCGACACCTATGTTCTGTCGACTCTGTTCGAAATTCAGTCCCGCGCCCAGATGGAGTTGTTCATAGACGCGCTTTCGATGGTCGTCGATAGAAATGAAATTCTACGTAGCGCAGTCCTGTGGGAGCGACTGCCGCAACCCATGCAGGTGGCCTATCGAGAGATACAGGTGCCTGTCGAAGAGCTGGTACTGGATCTCGGGGTGGATCCACTCGAACAGATGAATCGCCAAATGCAGCCAATCGAGCGGTGGATGGATGTGCGCAAGGCTCCATTGCTTCGGCTGCAGATCGCTGCGGACCCAAATGGTTTGAAATGGTATGCGCTGCTAAGAGTTCATCACTTGATCTGCGATCATCATTCGTTGAGGGCGATAGTTGCGGAGATACTCGCGATTGTCGATGGGCGTGCGAACACGCTGCCAGCGCCGGTGTCAATTCGAAAGTATCTGTCGAAGATTTTGCAGGATGGAAGTGGCCAAGATTCGGAGGAGTTCTTTCGGCGCAAGTTTTCAGACGTCAGTGAGCCGACAGCTCCCTTCGGGCTGTTGAATGTTCATGGAGACGGCACTCAAGTCAAAGAATGCCGTGAGACATTGAATTCACAAGTTGCGGCTCAGGTGAGGCGGCAGGCACTACGCCTTGGAGTGAGTGCGGCGCGGTTATTCCATGCGGCATGGGGCCTTGTCGTAGCGCATACAAGCAATCGCGACGATATCGTGTATGGCACCGTCATACTTGCAGGTCGGAGCGTCAGATCGGGATCGTCGGCGATTGCTGGAATGTCCGTCAACACGCTGCCATTGCGATTACAGCTGCGGGGACTGACCTGCATGGATCTCGTGGATCAAGTTCAGGCTGAATTGCAGCAGTTGCTAAGCCATGAGCATGCTTCACTTGCCTCCGTACAGCGTGTCAGCGGCATCGCTGTCGGAGCACCCCTGTTCACGACGATTCTCAATTGTCGGCGCAGCCTGCAACAGTCAGATTCGGAGCTTGTGACTACGACAGGAATTCGAGTCCTCGGCCAAGGAGAGGCTTGGTCGAACTATCCGGTAGCACTCACAGTAGATGACCGGAATGGCGAGTTCGAGCTGATTGCGCAAACAGATCGGCGTGTCAGTCCGAGCCGGGTCATCGGATACATGTTCGCGGCGATTCGATCTTTGGTCGATGCACTGGAGTGCCGGCCACAGTATCCAGCGCTAGCACTACCCATTCTCGAGGAGGAGGAGCGCCATCAAGTCATAGAGCTGTTCAACGACACCAGGCTGGACTTCCCGACGGAGAGGCTGATTCATGAGTTGTTCGAGGAGGTGGCCAGACAAGCTCCCGACAAGGTAGCGGTCGACTATGAAGGACGCCAGGTTACGTATGCCGAGCTCAATAGACGAGCTAATCAGTTGGCCAGGCATCTGCGAGACAACGGAGTAGGTCCAGATATTCTAGTTGCACTCTGTGTGCGGCGTAGTCCTGAGATGATCATCGGTCTCCTGGCTATTCTGAAGGCCGGCGGTGCTTACGTACCGTTGGATCCGAACTATCCCCCAGAACGCCTAGCCTACATGCTGGAGAATTCCAAGCCGAAGGTGCTGTTGACACAGTCGATTCTTGGGGAAGTGGTTCAGGGCAGGCCCGTCACAAGCATCGAGATAGATGGCCATTGGAGTGTTGTTGATAAGTACGCGGCCGAAAACTTGGATCTGAGGGGAGTGGGGCTATCCGCGAGCAATCTGGCTTACGTGATCTATACCTCCGGCTCGACGGGAGAGCCGAAGGGCGTGATGATCGAACACAGGAGTGTGATGAATCTGTGGAGGGGGCTCGAGCAGGTCTATCGTAGAGCTTGGCGGCTGGAACGGGTTGCTTTGAATGCTTCACTGAACTTTGACGCGTCTGTCCAGCAATTGGTCCATCTGCTGATGGGCCGAACGATGTTCGTTGTTCCCGCTGAGTCGCGCAGAGATGCGGTTCTGCTGCTGAATTTCCTGGAGCAGTGTCGGATAGATGCGATCGATTGCACGCCATCACAGCTCAAGTCGTGGCTGGCAGCAGGTTTGCTCGACAATGGGGCTCGGCCTCGCGTTGTGCTGGTTGGCGGCGAAGCCATAGACAAATCGATGTGGGAAACATTGTCACAGTGTTCCGAGATCGAGTTTCTTAACGTGTATGGGCCTACAGAGTGCACAGTTGACACCACATTGGCCCACGTGAGAGGCGACGACACGGCGCCGCACATTGGAAAGCCGATGGCAAACAGACGCCTGTATATTCTGGGGCAGCATGGCGAACCCTCGCCGCTAGGTGTCCCAGGGGAGGTTTGCATTGGGGGAAGCGGGGTGGCGCGCGGCTACCTGAATCAACCTGCACTGACTGCCGAGAGGTTTCTGGCAGATCCATTCTCGGGCGACCCTCGAGCACGTCTATACAGAACGGGGGATCTGGGGCAGTGGCGGCCCGACGGGACGATAGAGTACTTGGGGCGAAATGACCACCAAGTGAAAGTGCGCGGATTTCGGATCGAACTGGGAGAAATCGAGGCTCAGTTGGCCCGGCATGAGCGGGTGAATGATGCAGTAGTTATGGTGAGGGAGGACGTCCCAGAGCAGAAGCGGCTCGTGGCGTATGTCACACGTCGTGATGGCGCGATTCTGACTGCGGAAGAGTTACGGAATTACTTAATGGCGGCCTTGCCCCGACACATGGTGCCGAGCGCATTAGTCATCCTTGAGGCCATGCCTACCACACCGAGCGGGAAGTTGGATCGGCGGGCGCTGCCCGCTCCCGGTCTGGCAGTGTATGAGGGCAGCAAGTATGAGCGTCCGCGAGGTGAAGTAGAGGAGATCCTGGCGCAGATCTGGCAGGAATTGCTACAGATCGAGCGCGTCGGGCGCGAGGACAACTTCTTTGAGCTCGGAGGGCACTCGCTTCTCGTACTGAGTGCATTGTTCAAGATCAACCAATCGCTTGGTTGCGCCATCAAGGTGACCGATGTGTACAGAAGTCCTACGGTGCGGGAGCTTGCGGCCCGCATATGTGGGGACCACGCCCAAGACGGTTTGATCGATCTAGCGAGTGAATCGATGCTTAATGTTCTCATCGATGCCAAGTCATGGCATCACGATGGGCCGCCGAAGGCCGTCCTTCTGACGGGAGCGACAGGATTTGTTGGACGGTTCCTGCTGTCACAGTTACTCCAGCACACCGAGGCACATATATACTGTCTGGTGCGCGCTCCATCGCAACACGATGCTTCTGCGCGCCTACGGGCAACGCTACTGAAGTGGCAGCTGTGGCCCCACGCCGATGAGCAAAGGATTGCGGCAGTGCCGGGCGATCTCCGTATGCCAAAACTTGGAATCGAGGAGTCCACCTACGAAGTTCTCTCGCAGAGCATCGACAGTATTTATCACTGCGCCACGAGCATGAATCACCTTGAGTCGTATGCGATGGCGAAGCCAACGAATGTCGATTCAGCGCGAGAGATTGTCAAGTTCGCGGCAAGCAAACGCCTCAAGTTGATCAACTACATGTCCACTTTGGACGTGTTCAAAGCATCTGTGGCGGGAAGATCTCGCGCAGTAGATGAGACGAGCTCGATAGAGAATGAACGACACTCAGTTGCGAGTGGCTATGCTGGCAGCAAGTGGGTGGCGGAGAAGATTTTCATGAACGCTGGCGAGCGAGGGGTGCCCTGCAACATTTTTCGTCTAGGATTGGCATGGGCAGATGCGGAACAGGGGCGCTTCGACGAGCTCCAGCGTGAATACAGAGTTCTCAAGAGCAGCCTAATCTCCGGCTATGGCATTGAGTCATACAACTACGAAATGATGCCAATCCCTGTTGACTATATGGCGCGGTCGATTGTGTTCCTATCTATTCAAGGTCGGCTCGGTGGAGGCGTATTTCACCTTGCATCCCCCAAGCGTAGCGTCCATGGACTGTTCGAACGGTTGAACGAGATGTCTGACAGGCCGCTAACGTTGGTGAAATACTTCGATTGGATTCAGAACATCAAGCAGCTTCACTACAGTGGACAACCCCTACCGGTGGTGCCGCTCATCGAGTATGCCTTCTCGATGACGGAGGAGTCTTTCGAGGAGCATCTGAGATCCACTAACGCGTCGAGAATTCGCTTCGATAACACTGCGACAGCCAGAGAGCTGGAACGGGCGGACATCGTACCGCCTGATCTGAGCAATGATCTCATCAAGATGAGTGCTGAGAGCATAATCGCGAGAGATGCGGAACTGCGTGCGCTCATTGATTGTAACC
>Ga0182736_1003133_pt1 | contig 11463 bp, 9 predicted proteins | sample eDN5th30CKraftBY_FD_128882 | JGI IMG/M metagenome (GOLD analysis project Ga0182736, IMG submission 128882) | Enriched backyard soil microbial communities from Emeryville, California, USA - eDNA 5th pass 30_C Kraft BY (version 2) (version 2) | ecosystem: Environmental > Terrestrial > Soil >...
CCCGGCTCCGCGCGGGTCTGCTCGCCGCCGCGTAGCGGCCGAGCGGGGCCGGATCGCCCGGCTGCCGCAAGGCCTACTGCAGCGCGGCCTTGCCGAGCGCCAGCAGCAGCGGCCGGACCTCGGCGGCGTCGACGGCGAACCGCCGGAAGCCCAGCCCGTGCAGCTGCGCGACCATCTCCTCCGACACCTGCCCCGACAGCCGCATGCCCACCCGGCAGCCGGCCTCCTGCGCCGCCGCGACGCGGACCAGCAGGTCCGCGACCGCGGGGTCCAGGGTGGTCCGCGGGTCGCAGGAGAGCAGCCCGCGGCGGACGTAGCCGTCGAGCGGCTCGGCCGTCAGCAGGTGCCGGGCAGGGATGCCGAACACCGCGGCCTGCAACGTCCGCACCTCGACCCACAGCACGTCGGCCGCGGCCGCGATCGCCTCGGCGGCGAACGCCGCCCGGGGGCCCGTGACGTAGGCGCCCACCCCCACCGCGGCGCCGCGGCCCAGCTCGCGCAGCGCGGTCGCCTCGGCGGCGTCGGAGACGTGCCGGACGGCCAGGTGCACCCGCGGCGCCCCGCCCGCCTTCTCGACGGCGCGTTCGAGTCCGCGCAGCTGCGCCTCCACCAGAGCGGGGCGGCCGAGCGGCACGGTCAGCTCCGGGTGCCGCGTCGTGACGGCGGTCTGCTGCAGCAGCTCCCGGGCCTCGTCGGCGACGAGGTCGATCGCGCGGACCCCGACCTCGACGTCGCCCGCCGCCGCGAGGACCGGGGCGAACTCCTGCGCGACGAGGTCGGCGACACCGTCGAGCGCCTCGACGCCGCCGTCGGCGAGCAGGTGCGCGACGAGCCCGTCGAGGTGCCCGGTGGCGACGAGGACGTCGTCGATCGCGGTGACCAGACCTGCGGCGCCGGCCTCCCGGGCGGCGTCGACGTCGGCCGGCAGGGTGACCCGGGCCAGCACCTCGCCCGCCCCCGCGGCGGCGGCGATCCCGAGCAGGTCGCCCAGCGCACCGGTGGCGGCGGCCGGGGTCGAGACGGCGAAGCGGCCGGCGAACAGCTCGCCCGTCGAGCCGTCGAGGGAGACGTCGTCGCCCTCGTGCAGCGTGCGCCCGTCGACCTCCAGGGTCCGGGCCGCCTCGTCGACGCGCAGCGCGCCCGCGCCGACGACGCAGGCCGTGCCGAGCGCCCGGGCCACGACGGCGGCGTGGCTCGTCGAACCGCCCGTCGCGGTGACGATGCCCTGCGCGGCGATCATCCCGTGCAGGTCGGCGGGGCTGGTGACGGTCCGCGCCAGCACGACGTCCTCGCCGCCGGCGGCCCGCTCGCCCGCCCGGTCGGGGTCGAGCACGAGCACGCCGCTGACCTGGCCGGGGCAGGCGCCGATGCCCGTCGTCAACAGGCGTCCGGCGGAGCGCGCCCGCTCGACGTCGGTGTCGGCGAATCCGGGCCGCTGCACCTGCCGCACCTGCTCGACGGAGACCCCCCGGAGCGCGGTCGCGGGCGTCGTGAGCCCTTCGGCGACGATGTCGGCGGCGATCCGGACGGCGGCCTCCGGGGTGCGTTTCGCGCTGCGCACCTGCAGCAGGTAGAGCGTCGAGCGCTCGACGGTGAACTCGATGTCCAGGACGTCGCCCTGCGCGCGTTCCAGCTCGGAGCACGTCGCGCGCAGCTCGGCGAGCAGGTCGGGGGCCAGCGCCTCGGTGACCGGGTCGGGGGTCCGGGTCCCGGCGACGACGTCCTCGCCCTGGCTGTGCGCGAGATACTCGCCGAACAGGCCCGGCTCGCCCGTGACCGGGTTGCGGGTGAACACGACGCCGGAGCCGGAGTCGTCGGACAGGTTGCCGAAGACCATCGCCTGCACGACGACGGCGGTCCCGAGATCGTGCGGGATCTTGTGGAACTCCCGGTACGTGCGGGCCCTGCGGGTGTTCCAGGAGCGGAAGACGGCCTCGACCGCGCCGACGAGCTGGGCGCGCGGGTCGGCGGGAACGGAGTCGCCGGTGTCGTCGGCGAGCGCCGCCTCGCACGCCGCCCAGACGCGGTCGTACACCGCGCCGGCGTCGTCGCGGGGGCCGACGTCGGCCACGAGGTCGCCGATCCCGGCACCGGGATCCAGGGCGCCGAGGACGGTCTCGGCGTACATCGCGTGGAAGCGGGCGACCACGTCGGCGACGAAGCGGCTGTCACCGGTGGCCTCGGCGAGCGCGACGGCGGCCGTGCGGTCGAGCCCGAGGTTGAGGATGGTGTCCATCATCCCCGGCATGGAGACCGGGGCGCCCGACCGGACCGAGAGCAGCAGCGGGACGGGCCCGCCGCCGAAGGTCTTGCCGGTCCGGGCCTCGAGTGCGGCGAGCCGGGCGAGGACCTCGTCGGCGAGGCCGTCGGGAAGGGTCCTGGTGCCCAGGTAGGCGCGGCAGGCGTCGGTGCCGATCACGTAGCCGGCCGGGACGCGCAGGCCCTGGCGCGTCATCCGGGCGAGGCCGCTGCCCTTGCCGCCGAGCCGGTCGACGTCCGCGGGATCGGCCTCGTCGAACGCGAGCGTGAAGGCGGTCATTCCGTCCGTTCCCGGCCCAGCGTGCGCAGCAGGTCCTCGTGGAACTCGAACCAGACGTTGTGCACGGAGTCCAGCGTCGGGGACGAGACGTACTCGTGCTCGCCCCGGTCGATGCGCTCCAGCGCGGACCGGAAGCGGGCCGGGTAGGTGCCGAACCGCGCGTCGTGGCCCGCGAGTGCCTCGAGCAGGGGGCCGAGCCGCGCGATCAGCTTGTCCAACCGTGCGATGACCTTGTCGTCGTACTCGGCGTCGGAGTGGTCGTTGGCCACCTTGCGGCCGCCGACGTCGACCTGCTGCCAGGACGACATCGTGGTGAGGAACTGCGAGTTGACGGTCTCGAACCGCTCGACGAGCCCGCCCACCTCGGCGTCGGCGCGCACCGCGCCGTAGCGCCGGGCGGCGGCCGCGGCGAGCGCGGGCTCGGCCTCGTCGGTCGGCAGCGCGGCGCCGCCCGCAACGACGAGCAGCCCCTGCGCGGCCAGCCGGTCCAGTGCGGCCTCGACCTCGGTCCGGGGCAGCCCGCAGGCCTCGGCCACGACCTGCGGGGTCGCCATCTTCTTCAGCGCGACGGTGTTGAGGACGTCGTAGTCGGTCTTGTCGGAGGCGAGTGCGGTCATCAGGTGTCCTTCACGCCGGACCGGGCGGCGCGGCGGGGTCCGCCGCGCCGCCCGGTGGTGGGGCGGGCGATCGTCCGGCCGACGTCTCCTAGAGCCAGCGGCCCTTGGAGTTGCGCAGGCTCGCCTTGTCGGAGAACGGCAGGTACCCGGCGCCGGAGAAGATCTTGCTCGGCACGGTCTCCTGGGCGAAGCCGCGCTTGGTGATGTCGTAGTAGTAGTTCGCGACGCGCTGGTCGATCTCCCACAGGTCGTAGTCGCGGCAGGCCTTGTCGTAGGTCCCGGCCAGCCGCAGGTGCGGGAGGATCATGTCGATGTAGTAGACGTACTGGCCGTTCCAGATGAGGTCGCGGCGGCACATCCTCGACGTCTTGGTGTAGAGCTTGAGCGTCGCCTGCTGGACACGGCCGAGGTGCTCGCCCAGGTCGTCGATCTTGATGGGGTAGACCTCGCCCATCGGGGTGTTCCACTTCTCGCGCGCGAACACCGCGCCCCCGACGATCGCCTCGATGTAGTTCTTGGGCCGGGTGAACGTCGTGGAGATGTCGTTGACCCGGATCTCCTCGAGCGCCATCTTCTCGGGGTCGACGACCAGCGCGAGCGTGTAGCAGTGCGGCAGGCCGGCGTCCTCGCAGACGTCGCTCCAGTGGAAGACCTCCTCGTTGACGAAGAGGTCGCGCAGGATCAGCAGGTTGCCGTCGGGCAGCTCGTAGGGTCCGGTGTCGCCCAGTCCGAGACGGCAGTCGTAGTGGTCGAGGAACGACAGCAGCTCGGCGGCCGCGTTGAACTGGGTGAACGCGGCGTGCTTGGGGCTGCCGTTCTCCAGCGGCTCGACCTGGCCGGTGAGCTGCTGGAGGAAGTCCTCCTCGTGGATGCGGCACCGGTAGCGGTCCTGGGAGTTGAGGATGTAGCCGTCCTGACGCTTGCCCCACAGCACCCGCTGCATGAACTTCAGGATCTCGTTGGACTCGCCGACGTAGTCGTCCGGACCGATGGCCTCCAGCGCGAGCAGGCCGCAGCGGCCCATGCCGAAGCCGACGGCGCCGATGCACCAGTCGTGCACCGCGTTGACCTTGGTCCCGATCTCGCGGCGGGCGGTCGCCCCGATGTCCATGATCCCCTGGCCGCCACCGACCTCCGCGGTCGTCATGCGCAGGATCTCCGGCCAGCGGTAGAACTCGTGCATGAAGGCCAGGATCTCGTACTCCTGGCGGGGGATCATGCCGCTGACGCCCTCGGTGGCGCGCATGACCAGCACGTCCCAGATGTTCCAGGCGAGGTAGTTGTTGAGGTCGTTGAGCTCGTCGATGGTGAACTCGTCGCGCAGCACGTCGTCCTTGGACACCTTCTCCAGGACCTTGCTGCGGGCACGCGACTTCATCGTCTTGTCGCCCTTGATCCCGTCGGTGACGGGCTCCATGCCGACGAAGTTGCCGGTGTAGGTGAGGCTCTGGAAGCGGAGGCCGTCGTCGGCCTCCTCGTACCGCTGCTTGTAGGTCGCGCGCTTGCCCTCGGTGGTGGTCATCGTCGGCTCCTCCCTCAGTCGTCCGCCACGACGCGGCCGACCTCGTGGTCGGTGCAGTCGAGCCGTACCTTGCGCCCGTCGAGGGCCTTGGCGATCTCCTCGAAGTGCGACGGGTCGGTGTTGCCGACGACGTAGCGCGACTCGCTGGAGGTCAGGTGCGCGGTCATCACACACGGGGTCTGGAACTCGCGGGAGAGGATGCCCAGGTGCGACTCCGGGGCGCCGGACATCGTGATCACGCCGATCGCGCCCATGCTCAGGGCCGGCGCGAGGAACGTCGTGGTGCCGCCCTGGACCAGCAGGATGTGCTCGGCCAGCCTGCCCGACTGGATCAGGCCGATGACGTCGGCGGGGGACTCCAGGTACTTCACCGTTCCGCTGGGGGATTTTGCGGTGTCGAAGACGTTGTAGCCCTCGGCCAGCACGTCGGCCATCGATGTTCCTCCTTGAACTCGTGGGTGCCCCGGCCACGCCGCCCGCGGTGACCGTGCCGCCGCGCGGTGGCCACGCGGAGTAGCGTCCGTCACAGTGCCGTGGATCACCAGGGTCGCCGATGGACCGCGCGGATAGAACTGTCCGCGGCCGTTGTCCGGCCCGGATAGCGGGGCGCCGCGCTCCGGCCGCAGGTCGCGACGGGCCGACGGCACGCAGCGCGCACGGCGCACGACCCGGACGGACGCACACCGGAGGCACAGGTCCGGGTGCCGTCACGGACGGAGGTCGGGACCGCGCGCGGGGGCCGGGGGAGCGCGGGACGGTCGTGAACGGCGATGGTCGCCATGGCGACCACCGCCGCTCACAGGCCTTTGGCTGCCGTCACCGTGTTGCGCAGGAGCATGGCGATCGTCATGGGGCCGACGCCGCCCGGGACGGGGGTGATCGCGCCCGCGACCTCGGCGACCTCGGCGGTGCGGACGTCGCCGACCAGTCCGTGCTCGCCGCGGTGGATGCCGACGTCGATCACGACGGCGCCGGGCTTCACGGCGTCGGCGCCGATCAGGCCGGGCCTGCCGGCCGCGACGACGAGGACGTCGGCGCGCCGGCAGACCGCGGCGAGGTCGCGGGTGCGGGAGTGGCAGGTCGTGACGGTGGCGTTGCGCGCCAGCAACAGCGCGCCCTGGGGCTTGCCGACGAGATCGGAGCGGCCCACGACGACGGCCTCGGCCCCCGCGAGGTCCACGCCGGCCTCGTCGAGCAGCACCATCACGCCGCTGGGCGTGCAGGGCCGCAGCCCGGGACGGCCGAGCGCGAGGCGGCCCGCGCTGACCTCGGTGAGCCCGTCGACGTCCTTGTCCGCGGGGATGCGGGCGATCAGCGGCGCGGCGTCGAGGTGCCCGGGGAGCGGGAGCTGCAGCAGGATGCCGGTGACGTCCGGGTCGGCGGCGAGCTCGTCGATGACGGCGGCGAGCTCGGCCTGCGAGACGTCGCCGGGCAGGTGCCGGTGCAGGTCGGCCATCCCGGCCTCGACGCAGAGCCGGCGCTTGTTGCGGACGTAGATCGCCGAGGCGGGGTCGTCGCCGACCAGCAGGGTGGCGAGCCCGGGGACCCGGTCGAGCGCGGCCACGTCACGCGCCACCTCGGCGCGCACCCGGGCGGCGACGGCCTTCCCGTCGATGATCCGCGCGGTCACGGGCGTCCCAGGGCCGCCCGCAGCACGGGCTCGATGTCCGTGGCGGCGGCGGCGCCGTGGGCGTCGCGCAGGCGGGGCAGGTCCGACGTCGGCGAGATCGTCCACTCCTGCGCGCCGTCGGTCTCCAGCACCAGCGTCGCGACGAGCGTGCCCAGCTGCGCGGCCCGCTCCACGGACAGTCCGCCGTCGACCCCGGCGAGGAACCCGGCGCGGAAGCCGTCGCCGACGCCGGTCGGGTCCTTGATCGCCCGGGCCGGGACGACGCCGAGCTCGATGTCGGTGCCGTCGGCGCCGACGATCCGCACACCCTTGTCGGACAACGTCGTGATCCGCAGGCCCACCCGCCGGGTGATCTCGTCGGCGTCCCAGCCGGTCTTGCGGGTCAACAGCTCCCACTCGTACTCGTTGGTGAACAGGTAGCGCGCCCCGTCGACCAGCGCGCGGCACTGGTCGCCGTCGAGCCGCGGGAGCTGCTGGGACGGGTCGGCGGCGAACGCGACGCCCAGCGCGCGGGCCTCCTCGGTCTGGGCGACCATCGCGTCGGGGTCGCTCGCGCCGATCAGCACCAGCTCGGTGCCGAAGCGCTCCACGATCGGGGCCAGCGCGATGTTCTTCGCCTCGGTCATCGCGCCGGGGTAGAACGACGCGAGCTGGCACTGGTCGTCGTCGGTCGTGCAGGTGAAGCGCGGGGTGTTCGCCGAGTCGACGACGAGCACCGCGCCGGTCTCGACGCCGTGGCGCTCCAGCCAGGCGCGGAAGTCGTCGAAGTCGTTGCCGACGGCTCCGACCAGCACCGGGCGCTGACCCAGCACGCCCATGCCGAACGCGATGTTGGCGCCGACCCCACCGCGGTGCACGACCAGGTCGTCGACGAGGAAGCTCAGCGAGATCCGGTCGAGGCGCTCGGCGACCAGCTGGTCGGCGAAGCGGCCCGGGAAGTGCATGAGGTGGTCGGTCGCGATCGATCCCGCGACGGCTGTGGTCCCGACAGGCATCGGCGAATCTCCAGTGGTCAGAAGACGATCGTGGTGCGGCCGTTGACGAGTACCCGGTCCTCGCAGTGCCAGGCGACGGCGCGGGCCAGCACGGTGCGTTCGATGTCCGCGCCGCGGCGGGTCAGCTCCGCCACGGTCGCGCGGTGGTTCACCCGGACGACGTCCTGCTCGATGATCGGGCCCTCGTCGAGGTCCTCGGTGGCGTAGTGCGCGGTCGCGCCGATGATCTTCACCCCGCGCTCGCGGGCCCGTTCGTACGGTCCGGCCCCGGCGAACGCGGGCAGGAACGAGTGATGGATGTTGATCACCGGGACGCCGACCCGGTCGAGGAAGTCGCCCGACAGGATCTGCATGTAGCGCGCGAGCACGACCAGGTCCACCTTGCCGCGCAACAGGTCCAGCTGTCGCTGCTCGGCCTGCGGCTTGGTCGCCCTCGTCACCGGGACGTGCTCGAAGGGCACCCCGAAGGACGCGACGTCGTCGGCGAGGTCGGGGTGGTTGGACACGACGGTCACGACGTCGATCGGCAGCTCGCCGCGCCGCGCCCGCCAGAGCAGGTCGAGCAGGCAGTGGTCGTAGCGCGACACGAACAGCGCCACCCGCGTGGGCACCGCGACCTCGCGGAACCGGTAGGTCCCGCCGAGCGGCCCGGCGACCTCGGCCTCGAAGGCCTCGTCGAGAGCGGACAGGCTCGTCGCCAGCCCGGGCAGGTGGAAGACGATGCGCAGGAAGAACCGGCCGCCGGTGGCTCCCGTCGAGTCCTGGTCGGACTGGACGATGTTGGCGCCGTGCCGGTGCAGGAACGACGAGATCCGTGCGACGATCCCCGGTCCGTCCACACACGACACCACGAGCCTGCCCAGGTCGCGGTCGCCGTCGGCGAGGCCGGCGGCCCCGACCGCCGCGCCGGGGGTGGCGCGGCGGTCGTCGTGGAGGACGGTCATCAGGCCGTGGCGGGAGCGGCGTCGGCCGACAGCCCGGCGGCCTGGCGCAGGGCCTCGGCGCGGTCGGTGCGCTCCCAGGGCAGGTCGACGTCGGTGCGGCCGAAGTGCCCGTAGGCGGAGGTGGCGGAGTAGATCGGGGCGTGCAGGCCCAGGTAGGACCGGAACGCGGCGGGCCGCAGGTCGAAGTGCTCGGCGACGAGCTTCTCGATGTTGCCGCGCGAGATCCGCTCGGTGCCGAAGGTGTCGACGAGCACCGACACCGGCCGGGCCACGCCGATCGCGTACGCGACCTGCACCTCGGCCCGCTGCGCGAGCCCGGCGGCCACCACGTTCTTGGCGACGTAGCGCGCGGCGTACGCGGCCGAGCGGTCGACCTTCGACGGGTCCTTGCCCGAGAACGCGCCGCCGCCGTGGCGGGCGAACCCGCCGTAGGTGTCGACGATGATCTTGCGCCCGGTCAGGCCCGCGTCACCGACGGGGCCGCCGATGACGAACCGGCCGGTCGGGTTGACCAGCAGGCTCGAGCGCAGCTCGTCGGCGTCGTAGAACTCGGCCGGCAGCACCTGCGTGACGACCTGGTTCCACAGGTCCTCGCGGATCTGGTCGTTGGTCGCCTCCTCGGCGTGCTGGGTGGAGATCAGCACGCGCTCGACGGCGACCGGCACGTTGTCGTGGTAGCGGACCGAGACCTGGGTCTTGCCGTCGGGACGCAGGTAGTCCAGGCCGCCGCGGCGCACCTCGGCGAGGCGGCGGGAGAGCCTGTGCGCCAACGCGATCGGCATCGGCATCAGCTCGGGGGTCTCGTCGGTGGCGTAGCCGAACATCATGCCCTGGTCGCCGGCGCCCGCCTTGTCGAGCTCGTCGTCGGAGAGCTTGCCGCGGTGCTCGTGGGCCTGGTCGACGCCCTGGGCGATGTCGGGGGATTGCTTGTCCAGCGCGACGAGCACCGCGCAGCTGTGCCCGTCGAAGCCGTAGCGGCCGTCGTCGTAGCCGATGCGGTTGACGGTGTCGCGCACGATCTGGGTGTAGTCGAGCTGCCCGGGCGTGGTGATCTCGCCCGCCAGCACGACCATGCCCGTCGTGATCAGGGTCTCGCAGGCCACCCGCGAGTACGGGTCCGCCGTGAGCGCGGCGTCGAGCACCGCGTCGGAGATCGCGTCGGCGATCTTGTCAGGGTGCCCCTCCGTCACCGACTCGGAGGTGAAGAGGTAGTCGTGCGACTCCTGCTGGCTCATCGTCATGCTCCTCGGGCGACGGACTCTGGTGCTGTCTCTGTGGGTGACTCGCTCGCCGCAGCGATGTCGTTCACCGGCGGTGCTGTGATGCGGGGGGCGAGCTCGGCGCGCACGGCGGCCGTGCCGGCGACCATGGCGGCGAGCTTGGCGCGGGCGACCGCGCCGGTCACGTTGCGCAACCCGCAGTCGGGGTTGACGACGAGGCGTTCGGCCGGGACGAGCTCGAGCGCGCTGCGGATGCGGGACGCGATCAGCTCGGGCGTCTCGACCTCCGACGACTTCACGTCGACGACGCCGAGGCCGATGGTGCGGTCCCAGCCGAACTTCTCGATCACGGGGAGATCCTCGTAGCCCTTGCGCGCGAACTCCAGCACCAGCTGGTCGACGCGGGCGTCGAGGACGGCGGGGAACAGGAAGTCGTAGTGGCCCTCCCACAGCGGTCGGGCGTAGCGGTTGCCGTAGCAGACGTGCAGACCCCAGGTGACGTCCACGCCCTCGGTGACGATGTTGACCGCCTCGATCGCCGTCCCGACCGCGTCGGGGTAGCCGGCGAGGAACGGCTCGTCGATCTGCAGCAGCTGCGCGCCCCGCTCGGCCAGCGCGTGCGCCTCGGCGTTGAGCACCCTCGCGATCGCCAGCACGAGCTCGCGCTGGTCGGCGTAGGCCGAGTCGTGGATGCGCCGCGACAGCGAGAACGGCCCGGTGAAGGAGAACTTGACCGGGCCCGACGTCTGCTCGGCGGTGAACGCGAAGTCGTCGGCCAGGCCCAGCGGGGCGGTCGCGAACCGGTCGGGCAGCGGCGCCGGCACCCGCGCCTCGTAGTAGTCGAAGTAGAAGTCCTTGGCCGTCTGCGGGATCTCCACGCCGGGCATCCGGGCCAGGAAGTAGTCGATGTCGTTGTCGCGGCGCAGCTCGCCGTCGGAGACGATGTCGATCCCGGCCAGTTCCTGGTCGCGCAGCGCGGCCTTGATCGCCATCTCGTGCAGGTCGGTGAGCTGGGCGAAGCTCATCCGGCTGCGGTAGTAGTCGGTCTTGAGCCGCTCCATCCACTCCGGGACCGGGTACGAGCCGACGACGGTCGTCGGCAACAGCGGCACCCGGCCCATCAGCGCGGCGTTCCTGGGCGCCGACATCAGTCCCTCACCTGCGCCGTCATCGTCACGATGTTGCCCCCCGAGCGGTGTGAGAACGGGGCGTAGTGCACGTCGAACCCGTGCCGGCGCCCGACGTGGGCGAGCAGCGGGCCGTTGACCCAGTTGACCACGGAGCCGTCGTACTTGCCGGGTCCGCGGAAGTGCGAGCGGTAGGACTGGACGTCGGTCACGAACAGGTCGTGGCAGACGAGCTTGCCGAAGGGGTGCAGCAGCTGCAGGCTGTCGACGAAGCTCGCGAGCGCCCCGTTGTTGACGTGCATCCGCACGTCCGCGCCCGACTCCAGCAGCGGGCGCAGCATCTCGCCGCCGACCTCGGGGGCGATCTCGTAGAGGTCGAGCCCGGCGAGCGGGACGTAGCGCTCCTCCAGCCGGATCGCGCTCCACGCCGCCCGCCAGAAGGTCACCGCCGCGTCGGTGTCGGCGAAGTTCGCCGGGGCCGCCTCGGCGAGCAGCGCCGGGCCGAGCCGCAGCAGCTTGTGCACCAGCGCGCCGACCTGGTCGGGCGTGGTGTTCGCCTGTCCCGCCAGCGCGCGCGCCTGCTCGGGCGGCAGGTACGCGCGGGTCTGCACCTGGTAGGTGCGCCCGCCGAGCTGGGCGACCTCGTCGGTCGGCAGGTTGTCGTAGACGTTGGAGATGTAGACCAGGAACACCTTGTAGCGCAGGAACCCCAGCGACGTCCGCGGCCGTGTCGCGTCGAGCGCGAACGAGCTGACGTGCGCGAGGTGGTCGCACACGGTCTCGCGGGCGAGGTCGAGCACGTGCTGGGAGTAGTCGCACATCAGGTAGTGCAGCCGGCGGTAGTAGCCGCGGCCGTGGGCGAGGTCGAG
>Ga0182736_1003135_pt1 | contig 11462 bp, 17 predicted proteins | sample eDN5th30CKraftBY_FD_128882 | JGI IMG/M metagenome (GOLD analysis project Ga0182736, IMG submission 128882) | Enriched backyard soil microbial communities from Emeryville, California, USA - eDNA 5th pass 30_C Kraft BY (version 2) (version 2) | ecosystem: Environmental > Terrestrial > Soil >...
AGCCGATGACGGACCCCGGGCAGCGACACGGTCATCGGAGCCGGTCTCCTCACCGCCGCCCCTGCGGACGGCACGACGACGGCCGGGGTCGCGTGTGGATCCCGGCGGAACAGGGGTCGGTACCCCGCCCGCCACGATCACAACCACCCGGCCAGAACCACCCGGGCACAACCACCCGGCGGCGCCGGCCGGTACGCCGGGGCTTTCGGGGGTACCCACCCGTCATGGGCACGCACCCGCACGGCTCCCGTGACCTGCACCCCCGCGACGAACCCGATGCGGTGACCGTCGAGGACGAGCACCCCGACGGCGGAACCGGCCCGGACCGCGGCGGCCGGCCCGACCGGCGCCGCGACGACCGCGACACCCGCCCACCCGACTCCGGGACGAGCTCCGGGGCACCGCAGGGCCAGGACGCCTGACCCGCCGACCGGGACACGCCGGGCGCGGTTCCCGGCGGACCCGCGTGGGTACCACCGACCTGCACCCGCGGTCGTCGCGGGCCCACGTCCGGTTCTGCCGGCTCGCACCCCGGAGGTCACCCCATGGGCCGTCGCCTGTCCGACATCGCGTTCGAGGAACAGCACTCACTCGACGACGTCCGCGCCGCCGTGGCCGAGCTGCTCGCGGACCCGACGGTCACACCGGAGGCGGTCATCGCCGACCCGGGGACCGAACGCGAGCGGATCGAGACGGCGTCGGGCATCTTCGTCGACCAGCAGCTCACCGACGCGGGCGACGAGGCCGTCACCGAGATGCTGGGCCGGCTGCACTCCGGCGGGGGCACTCCGGACCACCCGGCGCTCTGACCGTCCGGGCAGCGGCGCTACGCGACGGGCGTCCGCGCCGTCACCGGCCTCGTCCCGCCTCGGGACCCAGCAGGTTCCCGAGCGGGCCGAGGTCGATGTTCAGGTCCCCGGGCTCGAGGCCGAAGTGCTCCCGGAGCTCGACCATCGCCTCCTCCAGCCGCATCAGGCCGACCCCCAGCGCCTCGATCTTCTCGTCCGGGAGGTCCCCCGCGTCGACCCGGCGCAGCGCCTGCCGCTCCATGAGCTGGCGCAGGAGCTCGACGACGGTCAGCACCAGCCGACCGAGGTCGCGGCCGACCGTGTCGGGCTGGGCGTCGATGCGGCTCGGCAGCTCAGGCACCGTCGCCCTCCCCCGGGTCGGGGCCGACGGCGAGCGTCGACACCGAGCTGATCAGCGCGCGCAGCGACACGTGCACGAGATCGACCTCGGCGAGCGAGATGGTGACCTCCCCGGTGAGCACCACCCCGCCGGCGAGCAGCCGGTCGAGGAGGTCGACGAGGCTGAGCTCGTCGTCGGGATGCGCGAGCGTCACGGCGGGTCCGCCGTCGCGAACGAGAAGGGCGGCCACGGCCCGGTCAGCTCCACGGTGGCACCGTCGCCCGCGCCCGTGACCGCGGCCCGGAACTCCGCCTCCTGCGTCTCGTCGACGAGGAACGTCGCGTTGAGGACCATCTCCTCGTTCCGGCCCGAGAGCCGGGCGTCCTGCAGCGCGAACCGACGGACGTCGACCGCGTGGGTCCCGGCGGCGTCGGCGACCGACTCCGCGACGGCGCGTGCGCGCTCCCGACCGGCCGCACCGCGGTCGCGATCAGCCTTGCGCCGCAACAGGTATGCCGTGCCCGGCCGGTCGCCCGGCGCCGGCGCCGGGCTGTCGTCGCCGCCGGCCCGCGTGTCCGCGTAGACCTTCACCCCCCACTCGCGGCGTCCGCGCACGCGGTCGAGCGCGGCCTTGAACTCGTCGGCCCGTTCACGCAGCATCGCGACGACCGCCTCGTCGTCGCGGAAGACCGTCGCCAGCCGCACCGGGGCGACGGCCCCGGCGCTCCCCGCCTCGACCACGACGGCGTGGTGCGCCCTCGCGAGCGCCTCCAGCCGGGCGAGATCCTCCATCGCGGCGGCGAGCCCGGCCTCGTCGAAGCCCTCGTCGGCGACGGTCCCGACGACCGCGCCGAGCGTCCCGGCGGCGACGACGCGGGGCCGCTCACCGTCCACACCGGACACTGCGGGCGGGTCGTCGGCGTCCCCGTCGCGCACGGCGTACACCCAGACCAGGCTCACCCGTCGGACTCCTGCTCCTGCTCCTCTGCTCTGCGCCGCGCGGCAGACCGGCGCGGCCGCTCCGGCGCCCCGTCCAGCTCCGCGGTACGCGCGGCCTCGAGGTCACCGATCCGCTGCCGCAGCCGGCGGTTCTCCTCGTTCAGGTCGCGCTGCCCCGAGCTGAGGGTCGGGTCGTGCTCCCACCAGTCGATCCCGATCTCGCGGGCCTTGTCGACCGACGCGACGAGCAATCGGATCTTGATCGTCAGCAGCTCGATGTCGAGCAGGTTCACCCGGATGTCGCCCGCGATCACGATCCCCTTGTCGAGGACGCGTTCGAGGATGTCGGCCAGGTTCGTCGACTCCACGCGGCGCTCGGCCGGGCGGGACGCGCCGCCGGGCATCGGGAGCCCTCCGCTGGTCATCGTCCTCCGTTCTCGTACAGCCGGCCGCGGCTGTAGCGGCCGACGCGCCGGAACCCGGCCAGCTCGCCGTCCTCGTCGACGCGCACCTCGAACAGCGCCAGGATGTCAGCGGAGTCGGGGATCCGCCGGGTCTCGACGACCTCGACCCCGATCTGCCACCCGCCCTCGTCGTCGTCTCGCTCGATCGACACGACGCTCTCCAGGTCCCGGCCGGTCAGGCCGACGATGTGCTCCGCGGCCCGCCGGGCCGCGGCGCCCGGGGAGATCCCGTCGCCGGGGTTCCTCCGGCCCGAGGTCTTCCGGGCAGGGGACTTCCGGGCAGGGGACTTCCGGGCAGGGGTCCCGTTCTCCGAGCCCCCGTTCTCCGAGGCCCCGTCCTCCGGCCCGGCGTCGGTCGCCGCATCGTGCGACGACCCGTTGCGCCGCCCGCCGGCCGCGGACCTGCGCGACGTCGTCCGGCCCGCGGTGCGGGTGGAACGGCCACCCCGGGTCGCCTCGACGCGCCGGCCACGGGACCCGCCGCGGGCGGCCGGGGCGGGCTCCGCGTCACGGTCCCCGTCCCCGTCGTCTCCGTCCAGCTCGTCGCCGAACCCCTCGTCGGGCTCGTCGTCGGGTTCGACACCCTCGTCGGCGTCGGGCTCGACACCTTCGTCGGCGTCGGGCCCGGCGTCGGGGCCGCTGTCGTCCGGATCGGCGGACCGGTCGATCACCTCGTCCGGCCGGTCCTCGGAGTCCTCGGCACCAGCCGGCCGACGCCGCGCCGGCCGGTCACGTGCCGGCCTGCGGCGTGGTCCCTCGCGGTCATCGCTCATGTCCTCGGTCGCGTCTCGTCCCGGCTGCCCGGTCAGGTCCGTCGGACCATCAGCCGTTGCAGCAGCTCGTTCTCGCGTTCGACGCACTCCTCCTCGGTGAGGGTCCCGTTGCGACGGGCCTCGTCGACGGCCTCCAGCTCCGCGCGGATCCGGGCCGGGTCGTAGTACTGCTCCTCGGCCTGGTCCTGGATCTGCCGGGCCAGCCACACGACCCCGCGGACGGGGGCGAGCGGCAGGCCCAGCAGACCGGACACGAGTCCCATCGGCGATCACTCCTCCGCCGGGACGAAGTCGTAGGGCGCGAGGGGCCCGAGCAACCGCAGGCGCAGCCACTCGTGGGTGTCCGCGCCGAGCTCCTCGACCTCGCTCTCGAACTGCTCCACCCCGTCACGGCGGACGAGGAACGCGATGTCGACGACCTCGTCGGGCTGGGGAGGCGTCGTCGGCGACGCCTGCTCGGCGAACGGCGAGATCCGGTCCAGGATGTCGTTCGCGTCGACGTCGCGCCGCTCCTCCATCGCCTTGGCCACGATCTCGCCGAGCTTCACGCGGTCGTAGTACGACGCGTCCTCGGACACCCCGCGGATCCGCTCCTGCAGCTCGGCGACCGCCGGCTCCTCCTCGACGATCTCCTTGAGCAGGACCTCCTCCACGTAGCGGCCCTTGAGCGAGTACTGGACCATGCCGTCGAGCTGCTCGAGGGCGCGCAGGAAGCGGTCCTGGTGCGGCGCGAGGAGCTCGTCGATCACCTGGGAGTCCTCGACGACGGCCGGGAACCGCATCGGCAGCACCGTCGTCGCGGCGGCGACGGTGTCGACGACGGCCTCGTGGGCCGTCAGGTCGTCGCGGGTGCCGAGCGGCCGGTCCGGGACGTCACCGACGATCGCGGCGACGCCGTCGTGCTCGACGAGCGACACCCGTCCCGACGGGCCGAGGCCGACGAGGTCCTCGGGCAGTGTGGTGCCGGCGGCCACGAGGCCGTACACGTAGGTGGCGGTCACCGCTCACGCTCCCGTTCCCGGGCCCGCTGCCGTGGGCGTTTGCGGACGGGCTCGCGCTCGTCCTCCTCGTCGCCCCCGAGCAGCTCGCCGACCTTGTCGACGGCCGCGTCCAGCACTCCGGCCGTCTTGCCCTTCGCGCCGCCCTCCATCATCCCCTGGGTCAGCTCGGTGAGGTCCTTACCGCCCTTGCCCTTCCCGTAGAGGTCGAGCCGGTTGGTGGCCTCGGCGAACCGCAGGAACGTGTCGACGCTGGCGACGACGACCCGCGCGTCGATCGTGAGGATCTCGATCCCCACCAGCGACACCCGGACGAAGATGTCGATGACCAGTCCCTTGTCGAGGATCAGCTCGACGACGTCGGCCAGTCCGCTCGAACCACCGCCGCCACCGCGGTCGACGTGACCGCCTCCACCGGCCTGGGTCGCGACCGTCATTCATCGGCTCCTTCCGGCAGTCGCGGGCCGACGACGCGCGCTGCGCCGGCGGGCGGGCTGCTCGTCCTCGGCCTCGTCGGCCTCGTCCCGGGCACCCTCGTCGTCGTCCGCGTACTCGTCCTCCGCGTACTCGTCCTCCGCGGGCTCGTCGTCCGTCTCCTCGTAGTCGTCGGCCGCCCCGTCGCCCGCCTCGTCGTCGGCGTACTCGTCGTCGGCGCCCTCATCGGCGCCCTCGTCGTCGTACTCGGCGTCGTCGTACTCGTCGGTCTCCGCGTCCTCGTCGCGGTCGCCGGCCTCGTCGTCCGCCTCGTCGTCCGCGTACTCGTCGTCCGCGTACTCGTCGTCCGCGTACTCGTCGTCGGCGTACTCGTCGGACTCGTCGCGGTCGTCGCCGCGCCCGGCACCGCGCTCGTCCTCACCGTCGCGGCCGCCGGCGCGCTCCTCCTCCTCGAGCGCCTCCTCGTGGGTCTTGACGACCTCGCTGTCGCGGATCTCGCCGCGCCAGCCCTCGATCTCGTCCTGGTGCAGGATCGCGGTCGTCATCGCGTGCCGGCGGAAGTGCTTGAACTCCAGCCGCGCGCGGCGGCCCTGGGCCCGCCAGATGTTGCCCGTGCGCTCGAACAGGCCCTGCGGCCAGTACTCGAGCACCAGCAGCACCCTGGTCAGGTTCGGCCCGAGCTCGGTGAACGCCACGGCGCCGTCGACGTGCCCCTTCGCGCCGGTGGACCGCCACACGATGTGGGAGTCCGGGACCTGCTCCACGGTCGTCGCCTCCCACTCGCGGTGGGACAGGAAGACCTGCGCCTTCCAGTGCGTCTTCTCGTCGGAGACCTGCTCGACGCTCTCCACCTTCTTCATGAAGCTGGGGAAGTCCGACAGCTGGGTCCACAGGTCGTAGGTGGTGCGCAGGGGCAGGCCGATGTCCTGCTCCTCGACGATGTTGGTGACCTTCAGCTTCTTTCCGCTGCCGGAACCACCACCGCCGCCGGAGTCGCCGCCGAACATCCCGGAGACCTTCTCCTTGAGCCCGGCGAAGAACCCGCCGCCGGAACCGTCGCCGGAGTCGTCGCGGTCCCTGTCACCCTCGGCACCCTCCTCGGAGTCACGGTCGGCCTCGTCGGAGTCACGGCCCCCGAGGGCCTTGCGCAGGCCGGTCCCGCCGTTCTCGGTGATGCCGTCGAGCTTGTCGGTCAGGCCGGTGACCCGGTCGGTCGCCGCCTCGGCCGCACGCTGGACCAGCAGCGTCAGCAGGCGCTGGCCGGAGTCCTTCAGCGCGTCGGTCGGCAGCGCATCGGTGAGCTTCGCGTCAGGCATTGCTGGTCCTCCGTCGGCCCGTGCCCTTCCGGGCCGTGCTCGTCGCGCTCTTACCCGCCGACCGGGCTGCGCTCGTGGCACCACCCGCGGCCTTCTTCGCGGTGCGGGTCGTCTTCGACCCGGCGCCGGACCCCGACCGCGTGGCACGCGCCGACGTCTCCGCGACGTCGGCGCGTCCGGCGGCCTTCGCCGAGCGCCGCCGCCGCGGGGCCGGGCGGTCGTCCTCGTCCTCGGCCCGCTCGTCGTCCTCGGAGACGTCGTCGGACAGGTCGTCGCCGTCCTCCGCCTCGTCGGCGACGGGCTCGTCGGAGACGTCCTCGTCGGACACGGCCTCGTCGTCGGCCGTGTCGTCGGACCCGGTGTCCTCGGAACCGGCGTCGTCGGCCTCGGCGCCCCGCCTGCGGCGACGGCCCACGACACCCTCGGCCGCGCCCCGGGCGGACGACGCGGCGTCCGTGGCCGACGAGACGGCGTCCTCGCCCGCGCTGCGCGCCCCGGAACCGACGTCGCCGAGCGACTCCACCCGCTTACCGACCTTGTCGGTCAGGTTGGCGACCTGTCGTGCGGCTACCGCCATGGCGGCACCCTTGCCCGCCTCCAGCAACCGGCCGCGGACCTGGTCGGTCAGCGCCGCCAGCTCGGGGGAGCTGTTGAGCAGCTTGCTGCCCTGGGCCAGCAGCTCACCCGGGCCACCGGCACGTCGACCTGCTGCCATCCCACCGAGCATCAGGGCGAGCTTCATCTTCTTCGTACGGCCCAGGAAGTAGCCGCCGGCCACCCCGAGCGCCACTCGCGCGCCGCATTTCATCTTTCCTCCTTGATCGTGACCCGCCCCGGACTCGAGATCCGAATTCGAAGATCACGAATCGGAGCGGAGTGCAGGTCGGGCCTGGGTCGCCACCAGTTACCCGAGCCAATCCGGACCCACACATTCGCGAGCCCAATCACCGATAAATGGGCCGTTCGGCCTATTCCGCCGGGCCATTTCACGCGAGTGATCGAGATTCATCCGGGTGCCGGACCTCCGAATGCCCGAACGCCTTGCTCTGGTCGGAATCCGCCGCCGATCGCGGCGGCGCCGACCACGAGACCGGTCGCGTCATTCCGTCGCGCGCGCCGCGGCCACGACGATCAGCACGACGAGCGCGACCAGCAGCACGACCACCGTGATCGGGAGCAGCAGGATCGCGAGCACCAGCACGGCGACGAGCGCGGCGCGCATCCCGGGGCTCATGGCACCGATCGCGCCCTTGAACGCACCCCAGATCGGGTTCGACCCGGCCATGCCGGCCCGCACCGCGCCGAGCAGCCCGCCCATGGCCAGGCCACCGGTCGAGGCGCTGCGCTCGAACATCGCGGCAAGGTCCTCGACCTTGTCGAGGACGATCCCCGTCGTCGCGCGCAACGCCGAGCGCAACAGCTCCTTGAGGCTGTCCTTCAGGTCCTCGACCGCCGCGGCCCGGCGTTCGGAGTCCGACGGCCGGCTGCCGTTCGTCGACACGTGCCGCGGGTCGTCGATCTCGAGTGCCGTCGTCGGCCGCATGCGTCCACCCTCCGCTGGGTGCCACCGCCCGGCTGCGGCGGCACGACGTGCCCGGTTACCCGGCACCGGGCCCGGGTTATCCGCGTCGCACGGGAATTCCGCGTCACGCGGGAATGCCGCGTCGCGCGGGAACTCCGCGCGCGGGAACTGCGCCACGACGCACGCCGTGGTCCCAGGCCCGTCCGTACCTGCGACCGGGCGGGACCGATGCGCGTGCCGGCCCGGCGCCACGATCCGGCGGCTCGCCGGAACCGCTCGTGGCCCGGGGCCGCGCGGTCAACCTCCCGACATGCGCTGCATCCGGCGCAGGACGTCGGTGCTCGGGAACGCGCCCTCGCGCGACTTCTGCGCCAGCAGCTCGACGTACTCGGGAACCATGTCGGGCGGGATCGACTGCTCGATCATGTCGAGCTGCGTGCCACTCGGGTACGGGTCGTCGCGGACGGTGTCGAGCAGCAGCCGGATGAACACCTCCCTCGGCGTCGCCTCGGGCTGTTCGTCGTATCCGTCCCGGTCCGTCGCGGTCATGTGCGGCTCCTGACGTCGCTGCTGTGGGCCCCGGCCCCGCCCGGGTTCCCGGGTCCGGCGACGCTCAACCGTCCGGGTCGCGCCCGGTTACGGCGACGTTCAGTGGACCGCCACGATGTCGCCGAGCCCCGACAGATCGACAGCCCGGCGGACGATCGAGCCCTCCGGCACCCGCACGTCGAACGCCACCTGCAGCAGCTCGAGCCGGGACGCCAGGGTGAACAGGACGCGCAGGCCGGCGCTGTCGAGGTACTCGAGAGCGCCGAGGTCGATGGTGACCGACCGAGCCTCGTTGTCGACCATGTCGTGGATGCGCCGCTCGACCGCGCCCGCGTTCTGCAGGTCGATCTCCCCGGTGACGACGATCTCGACGGTGCCGGGCGCCGGCTCCCGGCACGTCACCTCTGCATCGGTCATGCCGTGTCCTCCCTCCGGCCCAGCGTCGTCGTGAGCACCACCTGCGTGCCACCGGGACCACGGTCGACCCGGATGTCGTCCATCAGGGCGTACATCAGTGTCGTCCCTCGGCCCCGGTTCGTCCCGCGGGGATCGCGCCACGAGCCGGTGTCGGTGACGGTGACGGTCAGCCGCGGGCCGTCGCGCTCCAGCTGGACCTCGACCGTCCCGCCACCGGGTCCGTAGGCGTGCTCGACCGCGTTCGCGCACGCCTCACCGACGGCGAGGACGAGGTCGGCGGTCTCGGCGGGCGTCGCGCCGAGCGCCTCGACGTAGGTCCGCACGGCGTGCCGGATGACCCGAAGCGACCGGGGTTCGGCCGGCTCGACGAGCGTGAGGGAGCCGCCCGTCACCGCGGCGGCCGACCGCATCACGACGAGCAGGGCCACGTCGTCGACCGCCTGGTGGTTGCCGATCATCCGACCCATCACGGTGCTGCACACCAGCTCCGCCGGGCCCGGGACGACGGCGGACATGAGCCGCTGCAGCCCGGTGTCGAGCGACTCGTGGCGGCGTTCGACGAGCCCGTCGGTGTAGAGCACGAGCCCACCACCCGCGGGCAGGTCGACCATGGTCGTGTGCCGTCGCCGTGACCGGGTCAGGCCGATCGGCGGGTCCGCCGGCATCTCCACCAGCTCGCCGGGGTGGCCGGGGACGGCCCGGATCGGCGGCGGGTGCCCGGCCGACGACACGCGGGCGACGTCGAGGGTCGGCTCCACGACCGCGCACAGCACGGTCGCCATGACGTCGGGCTCGAAGTGCCGGGTCTGTTCGTCGAGGCGCCGGAGCATCTCCGACGGATCGTCGCCGACCAGGGCGTACGCGCGCATCGCACTGCGCAGCCTGCTCATCGCCACCGACGCGTTCAGCCCGCGACCGACGACGTCCCCCACCACCACGCACAGTCGTCCCGACGGCAGGTCGAACACGTCGTACCAGTCGCCGCCGACGTCCCCGCCGCCCCCGGGGACGTAGCGCGCGGCGAGCTCGAGGCCCGGGATCTCGGGCAGCAGGCCGGGCAGCAGGCTGCGTTGCAGCACCGAGGCGGCCGTGAGCTCGGCATGCGTCATCCGGGCCCGGGTGGCGAGCGCGATGCGATCGGCCGCGAGCTGCAGCAGCTCGGCGTCCTCGGCGGTGAAGATGCGTGGTTCGAGCGTCCCGACGTGCACGACCCCGATGACGTCATCGCCGATGCACAGGGGGACACCGAGCAGCGAACGGATCCCCTTCTCGCGCAGGATCGGGTTGAGGACGTTGCCGTGGTCGACCTCGGCGATCGTGACGGCCTTGCGCTCCTGGGCGACCCGGCCGGCGAAACCTCGGCCGAACGGGATCCGCACGCCCTGGCGGGTCTCCTCCTCCAGACCCAGCGCGGCCCTCGCGACGAGGAACGCCCCGGACGGCTCGAGCAGCAGCACGGCGCCGGTGTCGACCTGCAAGAGGTCGCGGACGCGTTCGAGGACCGCCTCGAGCAGCTCGTCGACGTCGAGCCGGGCGAGGTCGGAGTCGGTGAGCGCCTGCAGCCGTCGCAGCTGCTCACCGTGGGGATCCATCGGTTGCACCCCTCGCCTCCTCACGTCCACGCGCACCGTCGCCGTGGCGGACGGGAGGTGGCCCGGGGTCCCGGGCGACGATGCCGTCCCAGAGATTACGTGGACGCGAGGTCATCGTTGGTCGCGGCCAGCCCTTCCCGCAGGCGTTCGAGGGTGCGCGCGAGCAGCCGCGACACGTGCATCTGCGAGACCCCGACCCTCGCGGCGATCTGCGACTGGGTCTGGTCGCCGAAGAACCGCAGCGTCAGGATCAGACGTTCACGCTCGGGAAGCTGTTCGATCAACGGTTTGAGCGCGATCGCGTACTCGACGTGGTCGTAGGCCTTCTCGACCGTCCCGACACGTTCCTCGGGTGCGTCGTCGTCGTGGGTGACCGGGAACAGCGGCGTCGCCCGGCGGTCGGCCGCGGCGGCGAGCGCCTCGATGACCTCCTCGCGGTCGACGCCGAGGTGGGCCGCGAGCTCGCTCGGCCGCGGGGCGCGGCCGAGCTCCTGGGTCAGCGGGCCGGAGGCCTTGCCGATCGCGACCCCGAGGTCCTTCAGCCGCCGCGGTACCCGCATCGACCAGGTCCGGTCGCGGAAGTACCGCAGGATCTCGCCGCGGACGCACGGGATGAGGTAGCCGAGGAACTCGCCCTTCGCGCGCTCGGGGTCCCAGCGGTCGATCGCGGTGATCAGCCCGACGGTTCCGGTCTGCACGAGGTCGTCGTACGCGGCGACCCGGTAGCCGTTGCCGTAGCGGCGGGCGAGGTGCTCGACCACCGGCAGGAACGACAGCACCAGCTGCTCGCGGATGCGCTCGCGTTCGGGATCGTCGGCCGGGAGCGCGGCGTAGCGCTGCAGCAACGGCATCTGGTCGGCGTACTCGCTGGGGCCCAGCTCGGTCGGATCGGCGGCCGGGTCGGCCGTGTGGTCCGCCGCGTGGTCCGCGGCGCCGTGATCGGCGGTGCGGACGGCATCGTCGTCCACCGGCACCGGCACCGGCACCGGGCCGGCGGTCGGGCGGGCGTTGTCGAGCACGGAGCCTCCTCGAATCTGCGATCGAGAGGCAGCTGGTTGTACCTCCACCGGGACCCGGCGGTGGACCGCCCGGACACCCGTCCACGGGCCGCGGCCGATCAGGGCCGCGACCAGGCCGGGTTCCCGGCGGCGCGCGACTTCAACCGGAATCCGGGGAACTCGCGCCCGACCAGCGGCGACACGCGCGGTCACCGCCGCTCCGCCGCAACCAGCTCCTCGTCGTCGGTCCACACCGTCAGGCAGGTTCCCGCGTCGCCGGTCGCCAGGGTCATGCCCTGCGAGACCGACCGGATCAGCGCCAGCCCGTTGC
>Ga0182736_1003136_pt1 | contig 11455 bp, 11 predicted proteins | sample eDN5th30CKraftBY_FD_128882 | JGI IMG/M metagenome (GOLD analysis project Ga0182736, IMG submission 128882) | Enriched backyard soil microbial communities from Emeryville, California, USA - eDNA 5th pass 30_C Kraft BY (version 2) (version 2) | ecosystem: Environmental > Terrestrial > Soil >...
AGCTGCTCGGTGAGCGTGGCGATCAGCGCGTTCAGCCGGCTCAGGGCGGAGTCCTTGCCGGCCATGTCCTGGGAGAGGAAGAACTGCACCATCACGAAGACGGTGAGCATGAACACCACGCCGAGCACGAGGGTCGACAGGGCGTCGACGAAGCCCGGCCAGTAGTCGACGGTGCGCTCGTTGCGGCGGCCGCGTGCCAGAGCCATGGGTCAGGCTCCTGCCGTCATGGCTTGGTGATCTCCTCGCGCGCCAGCGCTTCGAGCAGCTTGCGGATGTCGCGATGCTGGTCGGCCTGGGTGTCGGCCCAGTCGCGGATCATCTGCTGCTCGGTCCGCATATGGTGGACGAGGCCCTGAATGGCTTCGGCGAGATTGGCCATGGCGGCGGTGGCGGCCTTGCTGCCGCCGCTCTCGGCCACCGTTTCCTTGAGCTTCTCGATGGCCGCCGTGAGACCGGCGGTGGCGGCAGGAGAGTCCGCCGCCGGGCGCTCCTCGACACCGAGATCGCGGACGGTGGTGGACAGCCAGTCCTCCAGCTCGGTGTAGAAGCGGTTCTGCGCCTGGCCTGCTTGCAGGTCGAGAAAGCCGAGGATCAGCGAGCCGGCGAGGCCGAACAGCGAAGACGAGAACGAGATGCCCATGCCGCTCAGCGGCGCGGCCAGGCCCTCCTTGAGCGAATCGAAGGTCGCGGCCGCATCGACCCCGACCTTGAGGCTGTCCAGCACGCCGCCGACGGACGTGACGGTCTCGATCAGGCCCCAGAAGGTGCCGAGCAGGCCGAGAAACACCAGCAGGCCGGTCATGTAGCGGCCGATGTCGCGGGCCTCGTCGAGGCGGGTCGCGATGGAATCCATGATGCCGCGCATGGTGATGGAGGACATGGCGAGCCGCCCGGCACGCTCGCCCAGCAGCGCCGCCATCGGCGCAAGCAGGGACGGCGGCCGTTCCACGGCAAGGCCGGGATCGGCAAGCCGCAGCCCGTTGACCCAGGCGACCTCCGGGAACAGGCGGATCACCTGCCGGAAAGCCAGCGCGATGCCGATCAGCAGCACGCCGAGAATCAGGCCGTTGAGGCCCGGATTCGCAAGAAACGCCGTCCAGATCTGGCGATGCAGAACGACCGCGATCAGGCCGCAGAGGATCAGGAAAACCAGCATCCGGACGAGGAAAATCCGGGGCGAGGAGAGCTTATGCGGATCGACGTCCCTGGCCATGGTGCTCTTCACGTGAATGACGCGCCATGATGACACGGATTGCCGGGCTGACAAACGCCAAAGGACCGGCAGGCGCTCCGCCGGATTCCGGGGGAATCGCCTGATTCCGATGAAGAATGTGTGTCGGCCCGGCCTATGGCGTTTTCGGCCGAAGCGGGCGCCGGCCGCTGTTGGCGTGAAGAAAGCCTGCCAAAAGTCTAGCGCGCGCTTTTCAGCACGGCCAGCAGGTCGCGGTGCAGGGTGTCGTTGCCGGCGACGATGTCGCCCTTTTCCAGAATCTGGTCGTGGCCGTCGAGATCGGTGGCGATGCCGCCGGCCTCGCGCAGGATGACGAGACCGGCCGCGAGGTCCCAGGCCGACAGGTTGCGCTCCCAATAGGCGTCGAAGCGGCCTGCCGCGACCCAGGCGAGGTCGAGCGCGGCGGAGCCGAACCGGCGCAGGCCGGCGACGCGCACCTGCACGGCGGCGAGTTCCCGGTTGGCCTGGCCAAGGTTGCCACGGCCGAGATGGGGCAGGCCGCAGGTGATGACGGCATCGGCCAGCGAGCGCCGGGCGGCGACGCGCAGGCGCTGGTCGTTGAGGAACGCGCCCTTGCCGCGCTCGGCGACGAACAGGTCGTCCGTGATGGGATTGTAGATGACGCCGGCGACCAGCAGGTCGTCGCGCTTGAGGCCGATGGAGATGGCGAAATGCGGAATGCCGTGCAGGAAATTCGTGGTGCCGTCGAGCGGATCGACGATCCAGCAATGGCTCGTGTCGGTGCCGTCGCGGCGGCCGCCTTCCTCGCCGAGGAAGCTGTAGCCCGGCCGGGCCTTCTCCAGTTCCTCGTAGATGGTTTCCTCGGCGCGCTTGTCGGCGGCGGTGACGAAATTCGCCGGCCCCTTCAGGGAGACCTGAAGCTTCTCCACCTCGCCGAAATCGCGCGACAGGGCGCGGGCGGCCTTGCGGGCGGCCTTGATCATGACATTGAGCGTGGCGGAATGAAGCATCGGAGGTCCGGCGGAATGCGAGAGAACGGCCGCGGCCGGCCGAACGATCAGGGCGTGTGAGAGCGGCGTGGGGCACGGGCGCGAAGCTGGCCGCCGCGATGTCTGTGCTTATACGCTTCGCAGCGCCGGGGCCAGCCTTCGCCAGCCCCAGCCGCAACCGCCGGCGCGGCGGTCAGTTCCGCGTGGCGGCGATGCGGTCGAGCCAGGGCTTGGCGGCAGTCTCCGCGGCCTTGCGGATGTCGTCGGTCTGCTTGGCGGCGTAATCGTCGAGATAGAGGTCCGATGCGCCGCCGGCCTTGGCGATGGTGTGCCACTTGATGGCTTCGGTCGGGTCGGCCTCCATGCCGCGGCCGAACGCCAGAATGCGGGCGAGGCGGTTCTGCGCCACCGGGGCGCCCTTGCGCGCCGCCTTGAGGAACAGGCGGGCCGCGCCGGCTTCGTCCTTGGCGACGCCGTCGCCGTTGAACAGCATGATGGCATATTCGATTTCGGCGTCGGTATTGCCGGCAAGCGCGGCGCGGGAGAGCAGCTGCGCTGCCATCCGCGCATCTTTCGGCACGGCGCGGCCCTCCTTGTAGAAGGTGGCGAGGGCGTATTGCGCCTCCGGGCTGCCGGCATCGGCGGCGACGCGGAACAGTTCCGTGGCGCGGACGAGGTCCTGCGGGAACAGGTTGCCTTCGATATAGAGCAGGCCGAGGTCATAGGCCGCGATCGCATGGCCGAGCTTGGCGGCGGCCGCCAGCAGCCTTGCGCCTTCCTCCCGGTTCTGCGGTCCGCCCTTGCCGGCGAGGCGCATGATACCGAGCGCGAACATGGCCTCCCGATCGCCACGGTCGGCGGCGAGCTTGTACCAGCCGGCGGCGTTGGCGTCGCTCTGGGGCACGCCGAGACCCTGGGCATAAAGCTCGCCCAGCAGCGCCATGGCCTTCACGTCGCCCTCCTCGTTGGCGCGCCGTGTCGCATGATGGAAGGCCGTGAGATAGTGGCCGCGCTGATAGGCGCCATAGGCGAGGTCGGCGGTGCTGTCGTCGCCGCTGTCCGCCGCTGCCGGCGCGGGAACCGGCGTCGGAGGGGCCTTCGCGGCCGGCGCGGCTTTCGGCGCCGGCTTGGGCGCGGCCTTCGGTGCAGCTTTGGGCGCCGCTTTCGCAGGCGGCTGGGGCGCGGCCGGCTGCGGGCTCAATTGCAACTGCGCGGCGGCGGGGCCGGCCAGCATCGCAACGATAGCGGTCAGCGCGGATAGCCGGAGCCCGGTCATGCCGGAACCGTTTCGCGCACGAGATAGCTCATGACCTCGGCGATCGCGGCGGCGGGGCCGCGTGCGTCCGACCAGATTGCGTCCCCCAACGCGATGAAATCAGCGCCCGCCGCGACGAGTGGCGCGATATCGCCCAGCCGCGCCGCATAGGCGACGCAGGGCGTCTCGAACACTTCCGCCCACCACGCCACCCGCTCCATCACGGTATCGAGGGTCGGTGTGCCGGCGGCGGAGTCCGGCTCGCCGAACATCACATAATCGGCCTCGGCTTCCGCCGCCGACATGGCGTCGTGGCGCGTCGTCAGGCCGCCACAGCCGGCGATGCGGTCGGGGCGCAGGGCGGGGGCGTGCCGGGTGAAGATGTCGAGGCCGGTCAGATGCGCGCCGTCCGCCCCGGCGCGGGCCACCAGCTCCGGCCGGTCCTTGAGGAGGAAGGCCGCGCCGGCCTGCTGCACCACGGCAGCCAGTGCCTTGGCGGCGTTGATGGCGCCGCGTTCGTCGGCGGCGGCCGGGGCCATCAGCACCGCGGCGACGTCGCCGGCCCCCAGCGCCGCGGCCAGCAGCGCGGCAGCGTCGTCCGCCTCCGTAGTCTGCGGCGCGCAAAGATAAAGCCGCGGCGCGGGTTGCGGCTGGGATGCTGCCGTGGACTTGCCGGATTTGCTTTTGGATTTGGCCATGATGTTTCGATGATAGCGCAATCCGGCGGAATTTTGAGCGGTCGCCGCGACCCCGTCGCACGCGGTGCGCGGCCACGATCATCCGCAAAGAAAAACGCACGGTAAAGGCCGCCGCCGGGCGGCGCTGCTGCGGTGCCCCGGAAACAGCGGCGGCCGGATCGCTCCGGCCGCCGCCCGGTCAGGGGGTGAGTTCGGATCGCGGGGTCAGGCCGCCTGTTCCAGCTTCTCGCTCCATTCGCCCTTGGCGGCGAGGCCGTTCATGGCGGCGCGATGAGCGAAAGCCTTCTGCGCGGCGGCGACATTCTCCGCCTTGCCGGCCCATGCCTTCTGCGGCGCGGCCTGAAGCGCGCGGCCGTACGAGAAGGTGAGGCCCCAGGGGAGGTTGCCGATCCGGTTCATGGCGTCGAGATGGGCGGTTGCGACCTCATCCGACTGGCCGCCGGACAGGAAGGCGATGCCCGGCACGGCGGACGGCACGCAATTCTTCAGGAGCTTCACGGTCTTTTCCGCGACTTCCTGCACGGACGCCTGCTTCGCGCTCTTCTTGCCGGCGATCGCCATGTTCGGCTTCAGGATGATGCCTTCCAGCGCGACCTTCTGGTAATAGAGCTGCTGGAAGGTCTCCTTCAGCACCCACTCCGTCACCTCGTAGCAGGTGTCGATGTCGTGGCCGCCGTCCATCAGCACTTCCGGCTCGACGATCGGCACGATCTGCGCCTCCTGGCAGAGCGCGGCATAGCGGGCCAGGGCATGGGCGTTGGTGCTGATGCAGGTGTGGCTCGGCTTGCGCTCGCCGATGTCGATCACCGCGCGCCATTTCGCGAAGCGCGCGCCCTGCGCATAGTATTTCTTCAGCCGGTCGGCCAGCCTGTCGAGGCCGACGGTGATCAGTTCGCCCGGGCAGCCGGGGAGGGGCTGGGTGCCTTCGTCCACCTTGATGCCGGGGATCGAGCCGGCCTTGGTGATGAGATCCACCAGCGGCGTGCCGTCCTTGGCCTTCTGCCAGATGGTCTCGTCGTAAAGGATGACGCCGGAGATGTTCTCGGCCATCGCCTTGTCGCTGCGGAACAGCAGTTCGCGATAGTCGCGGCGATTGTCCTCGGTCGATTCCACGCCGATGGCGTCGAAGCGCTTCTTGATGGTGCCGGAGGATTCGTCGGCGGCGAGGATGCCCTTGCCCGGCGCGACCATGGCGATGGCGATTTTGTTCAGGTCAGCGAGATTCATGGTTTCTCCCCGGAAACGGTGTGGCTGTCGGTAAGGTTGGTCGGTGCGCCGTGCGGCACACCTTCAATTGGTTTTCAGAATGTCCACGCCCGGCAGCGGCTTGCCTTCCATCCATTCGAGGAAGGCGCCGCCGGCGGTGGAAACATAGGTCATTTTGTCCGTGACGCCGGCTGTATTCAGCGCCGCGACGGTGTCGCCGCCGCCGGCCACCGAGATCAGATGGCCCGCCGCCGTCCGCGCCGCGGCATGCTTCGCCGCCGCCATCGTACCACGGTCGAACGGCTCCATCTCGAAAGCGCCGACCGGCCCGTTCCAGACCAGCGTGGCGGCATCGTCGATGGCGGCATGAATGCGTTCGATCGATTGCGGGCCGATATCGAGAATCATGCCGGCCTCGGGAATGGCGTCGAGACCGTAGGCATGGGACGGCGCATTCGCCTCGAAATGATAGGCGACCACGGCGTCCACTGGCAGGATGATGGCGCAGTTGGCAGCCTCGGCCTTCTCGAGGATACGCAGGGCGGTGGGAGCGAGGTCCTTCTCGGCCAGCGACTTGCCGATGCCGACGCCCTGCGCATGCAGGAAGGTATTGGCCATGCCGCCGCCGATGACCAGCGCGTCCACCTTTGTCACGAGGTTTTCGAGCAGGTCCAGCTTGGTGGAGACCTTGGCGCCGCCGACGATGGCGATGACCGGATGGGCCGGATTGCCGAGCGCCTTTTCCAGCGCGTCGAGTTCGGCCTGCATGGTGCGCCCGGCATAGGCCGGCAGCACATGGCCGAGCCCTTCCGTCGAGGCATGGGCGCGGTGCGCGGCCGAAAAGGCGTCGTTGACCCAGATGTCGCCGAGCTTGGCGAGTTGCGCGACGAAGCCCTTGTCGTTCTTCTCCTCGCCGGCATGGAAACGGGTGTTTTCCAGGCAGAGGATGTCGCCGTCCTTCAGCTTCGCGACGGCTTCCTCGGCGGGCGCGCCGACGCAGTCCTCCGCGAAGGCGACCGGCTTATGGATCAGCTTCGCCAGTTCCGCCGCGACCGGGCGGAGCGAATCCGTCGCGCTGCGCGCGCCCTTGGGCCGGCCGAAATGGGCGAGCAGGATGACGCGGCCGCCCTTGTCCGCCAGTTCCCTGATGCCTGGCACGATGCGCTCCAGCCGGGTCGCGTCGCTGACGCGGCCGTTCTCCATCGGCACGTTGAGATCGACGCGCACCAGCACGCGCTTGCCGGAGACGTCCACGTCGTCGAGGGTGCGGAAGGATGAGGTCATGGTGCGTACGGCCTCGAAACAGGGATGTCGAAAAGACGCGAGCCCGGCGGGGCCGGGCTCGCAGAAGATGTCGTCAGATCAGCTTGCTCATGGCGACGGCGGTGTCGGCCATGCGGTTCGAGAAGCCCCATTCGTTGTCGTACCAGGCCAGCACGCGCACCAGCGTGCCGTTCTGCACCTTGGTCTGGTCCATGTGGAAGGTGGACGAATGCGGGTCGTGGTTGAAGTCGATCGAGACATTCGGCGCGGTGGTATAGCTCAGGATGCCCTTGAGCTCCTGCTCGGCCGCGCGCTGGAAGGCGGCATTGATCTCTTCCTTGGTGGTGTCCCTTTTGGCCACGATCTTGAGATCGATGACCGAGACATTCGGCGTCGGCACGCGGATCGAGACGCCGTCGAGCTTGCCGTTCAGCTCCGGCAGCACGAGGCCGATGGCCTTGGCCGCGCCGGTGGAGGTCGGGATCATGGACAGCGCGGCGGCGCGGCCGCGATAGAGGTCCTTGTGCATGGTGTCCAGCGTCGGCTGGTCGCCGGTATAGGCATGGATCGTGGTCATGAAGCCGGTCTCGATGCCGACGAGATCGTTGAGGATCTTGGCGACCGGGGCGAGGCAGTTCGTGGTGCAGGAGCCGTTGGAGACGACGAGGTGATCCTTCGTCAGCTTGTCGTGGTTCACGCCGTAGACGATCGTGAGGTCGGCATTGTCGGCGGGGGCCGAGACGAGGACGCGCTTGGCGCCGGCGGCGAGATGCGCGGAAGCCTTGTCCTTGGATGTGAAGATGCCGGTGCATTCCATCGCGATGTCGACGCCGAGGTCCTTCCACGGCAGCGAGGAGGGGTCCCGCACCGCCGTCACCTTGATCGGGCCGGAGCCGATGTCGATGGTGTCGCCGCTGACCTTCACCTCGCCGGGGAAGCGGCCGTGGACCGAGTCGTAGCGCAGCAGGTGGGCGTTGGTCTCGACCGGGCCGAGGTCGTTGATGCCGACCACCTCGATGTCCTTGCGGCCGGCCTCGGCGATGGCGCGGAGCACGTTGCGGCCGATCCGACCGAACCCGTTGATGGCGACCCGGACTGTCATGGCTGGTTTCCTTAGGGCTTCAGGGCTGACGGTGTCAGCGAAATTCGGGAAGTCCGGTTCACATAGAAAACCCGCCCGTTGGGGACAAGTCCGGAAACTGCAGGGGTGGCCGCCGTTTCGGGCAGGGTAAATGCGGAATTCGGCTATTCGCACGAAGCGACGAGAGACAACGTGCGGCGCGGCCTTTGGTTCGGGCGCAAAGTGTCGCGGACAGGCCTGCAAAACCGCCCGCGCGGACATTCGGCTGTCCCGGGGTCCGATCCAGCTTCGCTGAATCAGACCCGTCGATACTCTTTTTGCTCGAGCATGATCCCTCGGGTCGAGCCCGGGGGCAGGCATTTTCCGAAAACCGGCTTCCCGCTTTCCGGGATCGTGCGCTAGCCTTTCAGCCGTTCTTCCGCGGCTTCCGCCACCGCCTCTGCGGTGATGCCGAAATGCCGGTAGAGATCCTTGGCCGGCGCGCTGGCGCCGAAGCCGGTCATGCCGACGAAGACGCCGTCCGAGCCGATGATCTCGTCCCAGCCCATGCGGATCGCCGCTTCGACGCCGACCCGGACCGGCGCGTCGCCGATGATCGCCTTGCGGGCGGCGGGGTCGAGGTCCCGGAACAGCTCGAAGGACGGCACCGAGACGACGCGGGCCGGGATGCCGCGCTGGTCGAGCAGGGCCTTGGCCTCGACGGCGAGGCCGACCTCGGAGCCGGTGGCGAAGATCGACACCTGGGCCTTGCCTGCCGCCGCTGCAATCTCGTAAGCGCCCGTGGAACAGCGGTTGTCGGCATCGAGGCTGCGGCGGAGCTGCGGCAGGTTCTGGCGCGACAGCGCCAGCACGCTCGGCCGGTCCCTGGCTTGAAGCGCGAGCTGCCAGCATTCGGCGGTCTCGACCGCGTCGGCGGGCCGGAACACCAGCAGATTCGGAATCGCCCGCAGCGCGGCCAGATGCTCGACCGGCTGATGGGTCGGCCCATCCTCGCCGAGGCCGATGGAATCGTGGGTCAGCACATGGATGACCCGCTCGCCCATCAGCGGGCGAGGCGGATGGCCGGGCGGCTGTAGTCCGAGAACACGAGGAACGTGCCGGAATAGGGGATGATGCCGCCGTGCAGCGCCATGCCGTTCATGGCGGCGGCCATGGCGTGTTCGCGGATGCCGTAATGGACGAAACGGCCGGCCGGATTGTTGGGGCCGAAGGCGGTCATGCCCTTGGCGCGGGTGTTGTTGGAGCCGGTCAGGTCCGCCGAACCGCCGACCATTTCCGGCACGGCGGGCACGAGGGTGTGCAGCGCGAATTCCGACGCCGAGCGGCTGGCGATGTCCTTCGGCTCGGCGGCGAGGCTTTCCTTGATGGCGCGCATGGCGTTGGCCAGCGCTTCCTCCGGCAGGTCGCCGCGCATGCGCCGTTCGAATTCGGCGCGTTGCTCCGCCGGCAGCGCGGCCATGCGCTGCTCCCAGTCGCCGCGGGCTTTGTTGCCCTTCGCGGTGGTGGCGCGCCAGGCGTCGAGAATGTCCTGCGGCACTTCGAACGGGCCGTAGGCCCAGCCGAGCTTTTCCTTCGCGCCCTTGAGTTCGTCGGCGCCGAGCGGCGAGCCGTGGGACTTCTCGCTGCCGGCCTTGGTCGGCGCGCCATAGCCGATGGTGGTGCGGCAGGCGATCAGCGTCGGCCGGTCGGATGTTTTCGCGGTCTCGATGGCGGCGGCGATGGCCTCCGGGTCGTGGCCGTCCACGCGGGTGGCGGCCCAGCCGCAGGCTTCGAAACGCTTGATCTGGTCCACCGAGTCGGCCAGCGACAGCGGCCCGTCGATGGAGATGCCGTTGTCGTCGAACAGCACGATCAGCTTCGACAGCTTGAGATGGCCGGCGAGAGCGATGGCCTCCTGGCTGATGCCCTCCATCAGGTCGCCGTCCGAACACAGCACATAGGTGTGGTGGTCCACCGCCTCGCGCCCGAATTCGGCGGCGAGATGCTGTTCCGCCATCGCCATGCCGACCGCGTTGGCGACGCCCTGGCCGAGCGGCCCGGTGGTGGTCTCAAGGCCGGGCGTCACGAAATTCTCCGGATGGCCCGGCGTCAGCGAGCCGAGCTGGCGGAAGCGCTTCAGTTCGGCCAGCGTCATGTGCTCGTAGCCGACCAGATGCAGCAGGGCATAGATCAGCATCGAGCCGTGGCCGGCGGAGAGAATGAAGCGGTCGCGGTCCGGCCAGTTGGGCACGGACGGGTCGATCTTCAGGAAACGGCCGAACAGCACCGTGGCGATGTCGGCCGCGCCCATCGGCAGGCCGGGATGTCCGGATTTGGCCTGTTCGACGGCATCCATGGCCAGCGCGCGGATGGCGTTCGCCATACGGTCATGCTGGCTCCGGGACGGAGCGGCGGAAGTTTGGGACGAAGCCTGTGTCATGGATGCTGCCGGTTGGGGAATGGCCGCCTCGAAAACGGTGGCTGGCGTCTAGCATGTGACAGGAGCGAGTCCAACCGAGCGGTGGCAGGAGGGGCCGCGGCCGGCCTGTTTGGTCGCAATTTCGGCCGAATGGCAGGGCAAGCGGCGGAAGGCAGGGATAACCGCCGCGATTCTGCCGCCGGCCGATTGACGCGCGGGTGGCGCGGCAACTACGGTTTTTTCGGCCTAACTCTCTGTCGGAGCGCAAAATTTTCGACGATCCCTTGAGGCCCTTCAGGCGGGGGCGAAGATGAGCGAATCCTCTGCGCTGGAAGCCGCCGCCCGGCGGCTCGAACAGGCTTTGGACGACCTTGACGCGGCCATGGAGCGGCGGCGCGAGGCCGATCGCGGCGGCGATGCGCTGGCCGCGCAAGTGCAGGCGCTCGGAGCCGACCGCGCCCGCCTCGCGGACGAACTGGACGCCGCTGCCGCGCGGGGGCGGCAGATCGAGATCGCCAGCGACGAGGCGGCGCGCCGCATCGAGACCGCCATGAGCGCGATTCGTGGCGTGATGGACCGGCATGGGGCGTGAGCCGCTGCGGTAAAGCGGGCGTCGGTGCCGGCTCCCTGCCCAAACTCTCGGGGGCGGTGCCGGCGATTGAACAGGACTCCATCGGGAACGCTCCGGCCGCTGTAGAGGCGCGGGGCGGCGGGGTCAGTCTGAGGAGCGCGCTATGGCGCCTGTGAATGTCACGATCAACGGCCGCCAGTTCCGCATGGCCTGCGCGGACGGTGAGGAGGAGCATCTCATCGATCTTGCGGCCGATCTCGACAAGCGGGTCGAGAATCTGCGCGGCCAGTTCGGTGAAGTCGGCGACACGCGGCTGACCATCATGGCGGCGCTGACGGTGTCCGATGAACTGGTCGAGGCGCGGCGCCGGGCGCGCGCGCTGGAGGAGGAGCTGCTGGCGCTGCGCGAGGCCCGGATGGTTGCGTCCGACCGGGACCGTGCCCGCGAATCCGCCCTCGCGGCCACGCTGCACCGCGCCGCCGAGCGCGTGGAGGACGCCGCCCGGCAGCTCGCCCAGCCTGCGGCCGAGCAGGTGCCGCTGGGGTGAGCGCCGCCGCTATGGCGCTCGCTGCGCTTGCGCATTACATTGCACAGGCGGGGCTGCGGGGTGCGTCAGGAGACAAATCCCCGGGGCCTTATCGATTCTGACGGGAGCTGTCCCTGGCCGGACCCGTGGGTCCGGACATATGGCGCCCACCTACTTGTGTAGGGAACCCGGGATCGAGCGCTCCGACGGCCAGCGCGGCTCCGCACTTTTCCTTTTTAATAACGCCTTTTCAACGGCCTGACGGCCCCGCAAGGG
>Ga0182736_1003138_pt1 | contig 11449 bp, 9 predicted proteins | sample eDN5th30CKraftBY_FD_128882 | JGI IMG/M metagenome (GOLD analysis project Ga0182736, IMG submission 128882) | Enriched backyard soil microbial communities from Emeryville, California, USA - eDNA 5th pass 30_C Kraft BY (version 2) (version 2) | ecosystem: Environmental > Terrestrial > Soil >...
CAATGCCTCCTGCTCGGCTGGCTTTGCTCGTTGATCTTGACGTGGATCGTGCTTGCTGCGCAGCTCTTCTCGCAATCGCGCTGGCGTGCCGTCGGCATTCGCGCATCGTGGATGGCGGGCGGCGTTCGCGCGTCCGTCCCGTTCTACATCAAGGATCTGACAGGCTCGGTGAGCCTGTATCTCGACCGTTTTTTGCTGTCGGCGTTCCTCGGCCTCGAACTGACCGGCGTCTACACGCTGTTCTGGTCGGTCGCCAACGTGCTGCACAATCTCGTCGTGTTCAGCGTGGTCCAGCCGAATCTCCGGCGTATGATCGAGAGCGCCCGGCAGCCGGACGATACATCGTTTCGCGCTCTTGAACGCAAACTGCAGAGGGAAGGCGGGATCTGGATTGTCCTTCTCGCCGTTGGTGCCAGCGTTGCCCTGTTTCTTCTGCTGCCGCTGCTCGATCGTCCCTTGCTTCAGGAAAATTTGTCTGTGTTCTGGATCATCCTTGCAGCAACCGCGTTGCGCGCCGGCGCCGACAGCTATGGCTTCATGATGCTGGCGCTGCGCAAGGACCGGGCGATTGCGATCGCAAGCGTCGGCGGGGCTATCGCATCGATCATTCTCAATCTGGCGCTGTTGCCGATGTTGGGCCTTGCAGGCGCAGCGCTGGCTTACCTGCTGACGGCTGGTGGCCTGCTTGTCGCACGCTACGCCATGACCCGGAGCTTTTGCATGCTCCGGTCATGCGGCTCAACTTTGTGAAAGACTGACGTCATGCGCGTTCTGATCTCGACCGTCGCATTCCCCCCGAGCGTGGGCGGCATGGAAACGGCCGCATTGGACATTGCATCGGGCCTTGCGGAGCGCGGTCATGATGTAACGGTCGCCGCAACGACACCGAGCAGCGAACCGGATCGGTACCCATTCAAGGTCGTTCGCAATCCCGACGCGAAAACCATGTGGACTCTGACGCGCAATACGGACGTGTTGTGGCAGAACCACATTTCGCTTCGTCTGGTATGGCCTGCGCTTGTGCAGCGCCGCCCGGTGATCTTCATGCATCACATCTGGCTGGACACGGATCCGGGATCAGGTACGCGATACGGCGAGTTGAAACGGCACGTCTGCAAGCTCGGCACCAATGGGTTTGTCAGCACCGCCTTGCGCGATGCCGTGAAGCTCGATGGACCGATCATTCCCAACTCCTATAACGCAGATATTTTCCGCTTCAGGGACGGCATTCGGTCGAATCGCGATGTGGTGTTTCTCGGCCGGCTGACGCGGGTGAAGGGTGTCGACCTTCTGGTCGAGGCGATCGCTCTGGCCGCGAAAAACGGCACTGTCATCACGGCTTCGATCATCGGGACGGGCCCGGAAGAAGCCGCCTTGAAAAGGCAGGCCGAGAATGCGGGTGTGCTGGATCAGATCGTCTTTACGGGCGCGTTGCGAGGAGAGGCGCTGGCGCAAACGCTGGGCCACCACCGCATCGCCGTGGTGCCGTCGCGATGGGAAGAGCCGTTCGGCATCGTCGCGCTGGAAGCCCTTGCGAGCGGATGTGTTGTTGCTGTCGCGGATAGCGGTGCGTTGCCGGAGGTCATCGGCCCCTGCGGGCCGGTATTCAAAAAGGACGATGCAGCCTCGCTTGCGGCAACACTGGAGAATCTTATCAAACATCCTGACAGTATCGCGCGCTATCGTGCCAACATTCCCGCGCATCTTGAGGGATACACACGCCGGGCGCAGATGGATGCGAGTGAAGCGCTGCTCGACAGCGCGATTTCCGGCTCATAAGCAAAACCGCACTAGCCCGGATGCGTCCGTGCCAGATGCAGCGCGGCGGCGAGGCCGCAGGCGACCATGACGGCGGTGAAGGCCGCCACTGCGAGCCAGCCTTCCGCGGCCCAGAACCAGCCGCCGACCCAGCCGGCAACGCTGGAGCCTGTGTAATACGCCAGCAGATAAAGCGAGGCGGCGTGGCCCTTGGTGGTCTTCGCCATGCGGCCGACCCAGCCGCTCGCGACCGAGTGCGAAATAAAGAAGCCGATGGTGACGAGCGAGATGCCGGCGATCACCAGAAGGAGCGGCTGCAGCAGCGTGACGCCGATGCCGGCCAGCATCACGGTAAGGCCGGTGAGCAGCACCGGCGCACGGCCGATGCGATCAACCATCGCGCCCGCGGTCGAGGACGCGACAATGCCGAACAGATAGACCGTGAAGATCAGGCCAAGTTGGGTCTGGTTCAGTTCATATGGCGCGCCGACAAGGCGGAAGGCGGCGTAGTTGTAGATCGTGATGAAGGCGCCCATCGACAGGCAGCCGATCAGGAACAGAAACGGCAGGCCGGAATCGCGCAAGTGCCGGCCCCATGCCTGCAGATGGAAGCGGGCGTCGAAGCCCAACTGACGCTGGAAGTTGCGCGAGGGCGGCAGCAGCATGATGAAGGCGAACGTCATCAGAAGGTCGATGACGCCGATGGTGCCGAGCGCCCATCGCCACGACGTATGCTCGGCAATAACGCCGCTCAGCACGCGGCCCGCCATGCCGCCGAACGCGGTGCCGCTGATATAAAGGCCCATCGTCATTCCGAGGCCTTTGGGGTGGATTTCCTCGGCGAGGTAGGCCATCGCCACCGCGGGCACGCCGCCGAGCACGATGCCTTCAAGCGCGCGGATAAACAAAAGCGCGTGCCAGTCCGGCACCACCGCCTGCGCGATGTTGAGGAACGAGGCGAGCCCCATCGAGACGAACATCAGCTTGCGCCGGCCGAACATTTCCGAGCCCGCGCCTGCGCACAGAATGGCGATGGCAAGGCACGCCGTCGTCACAGACAGAGCGAGCGAGCTTGTCGCCGCACTCACCTGAAAATCGGTGGCGAATTCCGGCAGCAGCGGCTGCACGTCATAGACCAGCGTGAAGGTGACGAAGCCCGCGAGAAACAGCGCAATCGAAATGCGCCGATAGGTGCCGGTGCCGCGCTCAACCCATATCGGGGCGGCGGGGGCCGGTGCGGCGGGTTTGGGCTGGCGGGTTTTCATCGGATGCGAAGCTGAAGCATATCGTACGCAATACAACAATGCGGACGAAAGTTTCCTATGCAACAGGGGAGGGGGCCAACGTTTCTGCCGCATAGCTTGTCGCGCGCGGGTAGCGTATCGAGAGACGATCTTGCGTTGTCACCAAAGTCTTATGCGGAACGCCGTGCGCCCCATTGAACGGCGGGCGGCACGCGTGATTTCATCTTGCTTCGCAGGAAGCCTGCGGATCTCTCGATTGGTTGAGCATGCTGTCTGCCCTCGTCGTTGTTTTCCCGGTCTTTGCGCTGATTTTCACGGGATGGCTGGTGCGCCGCATTGGCGTGCTCGGCCCGCAATCGACGTCCGAGCTCAACCGCTTCGTGGTCTATCTCGCGCTGCCTGCGCTTTTGTTCGACGTCATCGCGCATGCGGGCTGGGCCGACATCTGGAAGCCGGGCTTCATCGCGGTGTTTGGGCTGAGCAGCTTGTTGATCTACGCGCTCGCCTTCGTGCTGCGCTATCGCAAGCCGCGGCATCTTGCGGATGCGGCGATCGACGGCCTCAACGCGGGCTATGCCAACACCGGCTTCATGGGATTTCCGCTGCTGCTGATCGTGCTCGGGCAGGAGGCGATGGCGCCGACCACCATCGCCTGCATCATCACGGTCTGCGTGGTGTTCGCGGTTGCGATCGTGCTGATCGAGATCGGCCTGCAGCCGGAGGGCAGGGTGCATCTCGTCGCGTTGAAGGTCGGCAATTCGCTGCTGCGTAATCCGCTTCTGGTCGCGCCGGCCCTCGGCGCGCTGATCCCGATCTCGGGCGTGACGATTCCGGGGCCGATCGACAACTTCATCAAGCTGCTGGCCGCGACCGCCGCGCCTTGCGCGCTGGTGACGCTCGGCCTGTTTCTCGCCGAGAAGCGCGAGAGTGAAAGTGCCGCGGCCGACACCCGCGCGGCGACGCTGTTCGTGACGCTGAAGCTCCTGCTGCATCCGGTGCTCGCCTGGGTACTGGCGACGCAGGTGTTCAACCTGTCGCCATTCCTCACGCAGGCGGCGGTGCTGCTCTCCGCGCTGCCGACCGGCACGGGTCCGTTCATGCTCGCGGAGCTCTACAAGCGCGAGGCCGGCATCACCTCGACCACGATTCTGATTTCGACGACGCTGTCGATCATCACGGTGTCGATCTACGTGGCGATTGCGATCTAGGGCGGGTGGATTTACTCGCCAGTTGTCATGCCCGGCTTTATGCCGGGCCTCCACGTCTCAGGGACCTTCGACAGGGGAGGACGTGGATGGCCGGGACAAGCCCGGCCATGACAGAAGATGCATTTTTTCGGGCCCGATTGTCGCGCGGGTTGGGCCCGTGATCGGGGCCGGAAGATAACGCGCTGATCTTATAGGTATAATTTTCCTCGCCGCAGGCCCGCCCTAGACTTTCTTCGTCATTTCAAAAGCCGGTCGGGATGGCTAGTGTGCGCCGCGATGAAAAGCCGGACCCCCACCTCTCGTCCACAGTCCGCCCCCGATGCGCCCGCCCCAGCAGCCAGCACATCGGGCGACACGCGTCTTCTCGAAATCGTCTTTCCCGAGCACGCCAACCATTACGGCACCCTGTTTGCCGGCAGCGCCCTGAGCCTGATGGCGAAGGCCGCCTTTGTCGCGGGTGCGCGCCGCGCCGGCCGCAACGTCGTGATGGCGACCGCCGAGAAGGTCGACTTTCTCGAACCCGTGAAGGTCGGCGAGCTCATCGAGATCGTGGCGCGCATCACCCGCACCGGAAAAAGCTCGATGACGGTGGGCGTGGAAATCCTGCGCGAAGATCTCGTGAGCAAGCAGCATCGCGCGGCGATGCGCGGCCAGTTCGAGATGGTCGCCGTCAACGAACAGGGGCGTCCGGTCCGGATCGACCCCGACCCATCCCAATCGACGTAAAGCCAAGGAAGCCCGACCCGTGAAGAACCACACCGTCCGCACCTACAAATCCGCCGAACACCTCCAGCGCGCCGACCAGTTGGCCTGGAAGATTGCCGAAGTGGCTGCCGATCCGGTCGCGGTCGAGCCCGCGGTCGCGGAGATGATCGGCAACCGCATCATCGACAACGCCTCCGTTGCCGCCGCCTCGCTGGCGCGGCGTCCGGTGGTGAGCGCGCGGGCGCAGGCGGAGGCGCATCCGTTTGCACCTGGCGCCACGATCTTCGGCCTTGCGACCGACAAGCGCGTCTCGCCGGAATGGGCGGCGTGGGCGAACGGTGTCGCGGTGCGCGAACTCGATTTCCACGACACGTTTCTGGCCGCCGACTACTCGCATCCCGGCGATAACATTCCGCCGATCCTCGCGGTCGCGCAGCACACCAATCTGTCCGGCGCCGATCTCGTGCGTGGCCTTGCCACCGGCTACGAGATTCAGGTCAACCTCGTGAAGGGCATCTGCCTGCACGAGCACAAGATCGACCACATCGCCCATCTCGGCCCGTCGGCCGCGGCCGGTATCGGCACGCTGTTGAAGCTGCCGACCGAGACGATCTATCAGGCGGTGCAGCAGGCGCTGCATGTCACCACCACCACGCGGCAGTCGCGCAAGGGTGAGATTTCGAGCTGGAAGGCCTATGCCCCGGCGTTCGCAGGCAAGATGGCGATCGAGGCGGTGGACCGCGTAATGCGCGGCGAGGGTGCGCCGTCGCCGGCCTATGAGGGCGAGGATGGTTTCATCGCCTGGCTGTTGTCCGGCCCCAAGGCCGAATATATCGTGCCGCTGCCGGAAAAGGGCGAGGCCAAGCGCGCCATTCTCGAGACCTACACCAAGGAGCACTCCGCCGAATACCAGAGCCAGGCGCTGATCGACCTCGCGCGTCGCCTCGGCCCGAAGATCGGCGATCTCTCAAAGGTGAAGAGCATCGTCATTCATACCAGCCACCACACCCATTATGTGATCGGCACCGGCGCCAACGATCCGCAGAAGATGGACCCGAACGCGAGCCGCGAAACGCTCGACCATTCGATCATGTACATCTTCGCCGTGGCACTCGAGGACGGCGGCTGGCACCACGAGCGCTCCTATGCGCCCGAGCGCGCGCAGCGCAAGGACACGGTGGCGTTGTGGCACAAGATCTCGACCGTCGAGGACAAGGAGTGGACCCGCCGCTATCACAGCCAGGACCCGAAGGAAAAGGCGTTCGGCGGCAAGGTTGTGGTCACGCTCAACGACGGCAAGGTGATCGAGGACGAACTCGCGATTGCCGACGCCAACCCGCTCGGCGCGCGGCCGTTCACGCGCCCCGACTACGTCAAGAAATTCCGCACGCTTGCCGAGGGAATCGTGCCCACGAAGGAGCAGGATCGCTTCATCGCTGCGGTCGAGGCGCTGACTTCGCTGAAGGCAGGCGAGCTTGCGCAACTGTCGTTCACGGTCGAAGCGAGCAAGCTCGGCAAGGCTTCGCCGCACGGCATTTTCGACTGGCGCGCGAAGTAAAAACTCCCGGTATCTGCGTGTTCCGGCCGCCAGCGGCGGCCGGGCGCAAATGCAGGGGCCGGATGCCTTTATGCGAGTACTCCGGGCCGATTCGGCCTGAAAGAATGGGATCTGAAAGAACAATACGGGCGGACCTGACGCGAAGGTTTCGGTTCGCCGGGAAATAAAGGAAGGAAATGTGATGGACGCGAATTCCGCACCGAAGCCCAAGAAATCCGTCGCCCTGTCGGGCGTGATGGCCGGCAACACCGCGCTCTGCACCGTCGGCCGCAGCGGCAACGACCTGCATTATCGCGGCTACGACATTCTCGACGTCGCGGAGACCTGCGAGTTCGAGGAAATCGCCTATCTTCTCGTTCACGGCGTGCTTCCGACCGTTGCCGAGCTCGACGCCTACAAGGCGAAGCTGAAGGCGATGCGCGGGCTGCCGGCTGCCGTGCGTCAGGCGCTGGAGCAACTTCCCGCCGCCGCGCATCCGATGGATGTGATGCGCACCGGCGTCTCGGTGCTCGGCTGCGTGCTGCCGGAGGCCCACGACCATAACCAGCCGGGCGCGAAGGATATTGCCGACCGCCTGATGGCCTCGCTCGGCTCGATGCTGCTCTATTGGTATCACTTCTCGCACAACGGCCGTCGCATCGAGGTCGAGACCGATGACGACTCCATTGGCGCGCACTTCCTGCATCTCCTGCACGGCGAGAAGCCGTCCAGCTCGCACGAGCGCGCGATGCACACCTCGCTCATTCTCTATGCCGAGCATGAGTTCAACGCCTCGACCTTCACCGCGCGCACCATCGCGGGCACGGGTTCGGATATGTATTCGGCGATCACCGGCGCGATTGGCGCGCTGCGCGGGCCGAAGCATGGCGGCGCCAACGAGGTCGCCTTCGAAATCCAGCAGCGTTACGCCGACGCCGATGCGGCGGAAGCCGATATCCGCCGCCGCGTCGAGGCCAAGGAAGTGGTGATCGGCTTCGGTCATCCGGTCTACACCGTCGCCGATCCGCGCAACGAGGTCATCAAGGACGTGGCGCGGCGGCTGTCGGCCGAGCGCGGCGACATGCGCATGTTCGAGATCGCCGACCGTATCGAGGCGGTGATGGCCGAGACCAAGAAGATGTTCGCGAACCTCGACTGGTTCAGCGCAGCCTCATACTACGCGATGGGCGTGCCGACGGCGATGTTCACGCCGCTGTTCGTGATTGCGCGCACCTCGGGCTGGTCGGCGCACATTATCGAGCAGCGCATCGACAACAAGATCATCCGGCCGTCGGCAAATTATGTCGGCCCGGAGAACCTGAAGTTCGTTCCGATCAAGAAGCGTGGAAAGAAAGCGACCTCGTCGAAGGCCGGGTAAGGAGAGAGCATGACCTATCTTGTCGGTGCCGATCTGGCTGACCGCTCCGCGGGCGAGCGTTTCCGCGCGCTGGTCGATCGTTCGCACATTCTCGGCATTCCGGGTGCCCATAACGGGCAGGCCGGAATTCAGGCGAAGGACGCGGGCTTCGAGGCGCTCTATCTCTCCGGCGCGGCGATGACGGCCTCGATGGGGCTGCCCGATCTCGGCATGATCACCGTCGATGAGGTGGCGTTCTTCGTGCGTCAGGTCGCGCGCGCCTCCGGTCTGCCGGTGCTGGTCGATGGCGACACCGGCTACGGCGAGGCGCTCAACGTCATGCACATGGTGCGGACGTTCGAGGATGCCGGGGCAGGCGCGGTTCACATCGAGGACCAGTTGCTGCCGAAGAAGTGCGGCCACCTCAACGACAAGAAGCTTGCCGATCCGCGCGACATGGCGGCGAAGGTTGCCGCGGCTGCCAAGGCGCGGCGGCATCTTTATCTGATCGCCCGCACCGACGCGGCGGCAAGCGAAGGCATCGACGGTGCGGTTGCGCGCGCCAAGCTCTACATCGAGGCTGGCGCCGATGCGATCTTCCCCGAGGCGCTGACCTCGCGTGAGATGTTTACGGAATTCGCCAAGCGCATGCCGGGCGTGCCGCTGCTCGCCAACATGACCGAGTTCGGGCGGACACCGTTCTTCACCGCTGCCGAGTTCGAGGCGATGGGCTACAAAATGGTGATCTGGCCGGTGTCCTCGCTGCGCGTCGCCAACAAGGCGCAGGAAAAGCTCTACGCCGCGCTGAAGCGCGACGGCACCACCAAGGCGATGGTGGACGAGATGCAGACCCGCGCCGAGCTTTACGCCACCATCCGTCTTCACGACTACGAGGCGCTCGACGCCTCGATCGTCGAAACCATCGTGCCGAAGGTGGGGTAACTCCCCAATCCTTATGCCCCCGGACGCAGCGCGGCATCGCCCGATGCCGCACTGCCGAGCCGGGGCCGTTTACGGATGCGATGGATTGCCGGGGCATAAGGGCGTTTACGCCCGTCTTCGACGGGCTATGCCGGCATGACGCCTTGGGTGTCGACCAAAGTTTGAAATATTCCACGAGGGCGGCGAGGTAAGGCGGTTACCGCCTTCCGCTGTGACGACTGCGTTTTTTTCGCGCGCGATTAACCCATGATAATAACCTGGGCTATCAAGGCTACAGCCTGACGATTTACATCGAAGCGGCGGCTGGCTATCGTTCGTCATTCTTGGGGCGACGATGGAAAACCGGACATTCTGGCTAGGGTTGATGGGCGGCGCGGTCGGCGGCGTGTTGATCGTCGCGGCCGGCTATTTTCTCATCAAGGCGTACCTGCCTTCGCGTGAGGGCGACCCGCTTTACAGAATGAAGCAGAGCTTCCTGCCCTCCGCCACCATGCTGTGGCGTGCGGAAGTCGAGTCGCAAATCTTCTTCCTCTATCATGAGCGCAAGGACGCGCCCGCGCTGCTGACGAGTTGAGTGCTCGCGCCGCGATTTGCGTGGCCGCGTACCTCACATCATCGTCCAAACTCTCATGGACGATCGCATCGCGCGGGCGACAGCCGCCTCTTGGCGCCTTGCCACAATTTCGCCGCGCTAACTTCGCCGCCATGATTTCGTCACGCTAACTCGCGCCTCAGCTCGTGAGGATTTTCGAGGCGCATAGCAGCACGATCAGCGTGAGAAAAAGCAGGTCGATGTAGGACTTGAGCTCGCCCTCATGGCGCAGCCGCGAAACCTCGCGGGCCGACTGCCGGCGCACCGACCCTTCCGCGCTTCCGGTCCTGGCTTCGTTCTCGAGCCGCTCGATTTTCTGGAAGAAAATGAACTGCCGGATCGTCGAGACGATCCGCATCGACGAATAGACCAGAACGAGGAAGGCGATGATCGATCGCTCGCTGTACTTGCTGAGAAAATTCAGGGTCAAATAAACCAGCGCCAGGAACGCGAAGTTCGAAGCGAACCGGTAGAGGTAGCCAAGAATGACCAAAACGAAATTCCTCGAAAGCGCGCCCCCATCTGCACCCTCGGTGTTGAGGATGCTGCGCAACAGAGTGTCAGTGGCCTTCTCCGGACAGCATGCTGCGGAAGGCCGAACTCGAAGCGAGTCTCCTTGACCAGCTTGCCCTACGGGCACTTACGAGAATCGAAGGTCCTTGAGTACCGCGAATCCTGCCGGTTTTCCGGTCGCCCCGCAAGGAGATTGCATTGCGGCGCAAGGGATTTATCGCCGCAACGGCGGCGCGACGTAAGCGGCTACGGTCACGGCGCATGGTTGCGCATGGCGCCTTTGACATTTCGAGAGTGGGTTGGCGGGCCGGATCGGTTTATATGCGCTTGCATCCTTTCTGTGCTACGGCACGTCATTCTTGATCTTAAGGCAAAGGGTTCTTCGCGATGGCCTCCTATTCCGACACCCAGCTTTTCATCGACGGCCGCTGGCGCGACGGCAGCAAGCCGCGCCTGCCGGTGGTCAATCCGGCAACGGAGGAGATGATCGGTACGCTCGCCCATGCCGGGCAGGCCGATCTCGATGAGGCGCTCGCGGCCGCGCAGCGTGGCTTCGAGGTATGGCGGCGAACCGGTGCGCTGGAGCGCTCCAAGCTGATCCGCCGCGCGGCGGAGATATTGCGCGGGCGGATTGATACCATCGCCACGTTGATGACGCTGGAGCAGGGCAAGCCGCTCGTCGAATCCCGCGCGGAGGCGACCGGTGCCGCGGACACCATCGAGTGGTTCGCGGAAGAAACGCGCCGCACCTACGGTCGCATCGTCCCGGCACGGGCCATGAACGTCACGCAGATGGTGGTGAAGGAGCCGGTCGGCGTCGCCGCCGCTTTCACGCCGTGGAATTTCCCGCTCAATCAGGCGGTGCGCAAAGTCTCCGCCGCGCTTGCTGCGGGCTGCTCGATCATTTTGAAGGGACCGGAAGAAACGCCCGCGAGTTGTGCCGCGTTGATCGACGTGTTCGCGGAAGCCGGCATCCCGGATGGCGTGGTGAATATCGTGTTCGGCGTGCCCGCGGAAATTTCCTCGTATCTGATCCCGCATCCGATCATCAAAAAGATTTCGTTTACCGGTTCGACTGTCGTCGGCAAGCAGCTTGCGGCGATGGCGGGCAGCCATATGAAGCGCGTCACCATGGAGCTCGGCGGTCATGCGCCCGCGCTGGTGTTCGACGATGCGGACGTGGCGCACGCCGTGAAGATTCTTGCGGCGAACAAGTTTCGCAACGCCGGGCAGGTCTGCGTCGCGCCGACGCGCTTTCTGGTGCAGGACAAGGTCTACGAGGATTTCCTCACGGGCTTCGTGGAGACTGCGGAAAACGTCAAGGTCGGTGACGGCATGGAGAAGGGTACCCGGATGGGGCCGCTTGCCAACAGCCGACGCCTCGAAGCGATGGAAGCGCTCGTTGCGGATGCGACCTCGCGCGGTGCGAAGGTCGCCACCGGTGGCGAGCGCATCGGCAATCGCGGTTACTTCTTCAAACCGACGGTGCTGACGGACGTGCCGCTGTCGGCGCGGGTCATGAACGAAGAGCCGTTCGGCCCTGTCGCGCTCATCAGCCGCTTCTCCGATTACGACAAGGCGATTACGGAGGCC
>Ga0182736_1003139_pt1 | contig 11448 bp, 8 predicted proteins | sample eDN5th30CKraftBY_FD_128882 | JGI IMG/M metagenome (GOLD analysis project Ga0182736, IMG submission 128882) | Enriched backyard soil microbial communities from Emeryville, California, USA - eDNA 5th pass 30_C Kraft BY (version 2) (version 2) | ecosystem: Environmental > Terrestrial > Soil >...
ACCTCGTCGTTGGCCGAGTTGATCGCCGGACCGTCGCTGGTGAACGCCTCGCCGTCCCAGCCCTCCCCGGGATCGACGGTGCGCACGATGGGCAGTCCGAAGGTCGTCGCGAACTCCCAGTCGCGGGTGTCCTGGGCCGGGACCGCCATGATCGCGCCGGTGCCGTAGCCCATGAGCACGTAGTCGGCGACGAAGACCGGGATGCGCTCGCCGTTGACCGGATTGGTCGCGTACGCGCCGGTGAAGACGCCGGTCTTCTCCTTGTTCTCCTGACGGTCCAGCTCCGACTTCCGGGCCGCGGCCTCGCGGTAGCCGGCGACGGCCTCGCCCGGGGTGGCGGCCCCACCGGTCCAGCGGGCGTCGACGTCGCCGGGCCAGCCGGCGGGCACGATCGCGGCGACCAGCGGGTGCTCGGGCGCCAGGACCATGTACGTGGCGCCGAACAGCGTGTCGGGACGAGTGGTGAAGACCTCGATCGGCTCGTCGGAACCCTCGACGGCGAACCGGACGCGGGCCCCCTCCGAGCGGCCGATCCAGTTGCGCTGCATGGCCTTCACCGACTCCGGCCAGTCGAGCCGGTCGAGGTCGGCCACCAGCCGGTCGGAGTAGGCGGTGATCCGCATCATCCACTGCTTGAGGTTGCGCCGGAAGACGGGGAAGTTGCCCCGCTCGCTGCGCCCGTCGGCGGTGACCTCCTCGTTGGCCAGCACCGTGCCCAGTCCCGGGCACCAGTTGACGGGCGCCTCGGAGATGTAGGCCAACCGGAACCCGTCGACGACCGCGCGGCGCTCGACCTCGGAGAGCTCACCCCAGGGCCGGCCGTCGGGGGTGGGACGCGAACCCGACTCGAACTGCGCGACCAGGTCCTCGACGGGGCGGGCGCGGTCGGCGTCGACGTCGTACCAGGAGTTGAAGATCTGCAGGAAGATCCACTGCGTCCAGCGGTAGAACTCGACGTCGGTGGTCGCGACCGACCGCCGGTCGTCGTGGGCCAGGCCCAGCTGGCGCAGCTGCTCGCGGTAGCGCGCGATGTTGGCCTCGGTCGTCGTGCGCGGGTGGGTTCCCGTCTGCACGGCGTACTGCTCCGCGGGCAGGCCGAACGCGTCGAAACCCATGGCGTGCAGCACGTTGTGCCCGGTCATCCGCAGGTAGCGGCCCAGGACGTCGGTGCCGATGAAGCCCAGCGGGTGGCCGACGTGCAGGCCGGCGCCCGAGGGGTAGGGGAACATGTCGAGCAGGTAGACCTTCTTGCGCTCCGACCCGGGCTCGCCGGGGTTGGGCGCGCGGAACGTGCCCTCGGCCTCCCAGCGGTCCTGCCACTTGCGCTCGATGCGGCCGGCGAGCGCCGCGCCGTACCGGAACGGCGGGGTGCCCGCCTCGGCGTCGGTGCGCTCGGCCGTGGTGGTCGCGCCGGTGGTCTCCGTGGTCATGTCCGTCCGCTCAGCTCGATCTCGGTGACGGCCACGGTGAGTCCCCCGCGGACCGGGATCGGTAGCCGCGGGCGAGACGTCGGAGACCCCGGCCGGTGGGACGGGGGCCCGGCGCGACGGCGCCGGATCGCCTCCGACGCGACCGCGTCGACGCGGGCCATCTGCGACGTCAAGCGTAACGCCGCTGGCGGGAGGGCCGCGAACGGGTTGGCTTAGGCTTGACCGGTGCCTGCCACCCTGACCGTCGTCCTCGGCGCCCTGCTGATCGTGAGCGGGGCGGGCCTCGGTGCGCTCGCCGTCGCGGGTGCCCGCGGGGTCCTGCGTCCCAACCGCTTCGCCGGGGTGCGCACCCTTGCCACGCTCTCGTCCGAGCGCGCGTTCGTCACGGCGAACCGCGTGGCCGCGCCGCTGGTCGGGGCCGCGGGCGCCGTCGCGGTCGCCGCCGGCGCCGGGCTCGTCGCGCGGCCGGCGGGTGCGGTCGGGATCGTCCTGCTCGTCGTCGCCGTCGTCGCGGTGCTCGCGCTCGCCGGCATCGGCGGCGCGCTGGGCGACCGGGCGGCGCGGCTCGTCGAGGAGGAGCCCTCGGCGTGCGCCGGGGCGTGCGCGGGGTGCTCGCTCGTCGAGGGCTGCCGGCCCGCGGGCGTGGCCGGCGCGACCGGCTCCGCCACCGGCGTCAGTTGAGGCCGACCTCCGCGGGGAACGTCGCCAGCAGCGCCAGCGGAGTGCCCTGCCGCCGCAGCACCCGGCCCCACAGGTCGGCGTGCCGTTCGGTGATGACGTCGTCGGGCAGCGCGGGCACGACGATCCAGTCGCCGCGCTCGATCTCCCCCGCGAGCTGGCCGGGGCCCCAGCCGGAGTAGCCCGCGAACACGCGCAGCCCCCGCAGCTTCGGGGCCAGCGCCGCCGGGTCGCTGTCGAGGTCGACCAGCGCGACCGGCGCCCGTACCGCGACCACGCCGTCGAGGCCCGATGTCGCGACGCCCGTGCGCAGGGCGGCCAGGCAGAGCGCGGTCCGGGCGTCGACCGGCCCGCCGACGAACACCGACCGTGGCTGTGAGGACAACGCCTCCCAGGCCGGCAGCACGTCGCGGACGTCCGCCTCGCTCGGCCGGTTGAGAACGACGCCGAGGCTGCCGTCGTCGCGGTGCTCGACGACGAACACGACGGTCCGGCGGAAGTTGGGGTCCGACAGCGCCGGCGACGCCACGAGCAGCGTGCCCGGCGCGACCGGCACGGAGGAGCCGGCGGTCCCGGTGCGGTCGTCCCTCACGTCACCCATCGTCGCACCCGCGCCGGGGCAGTAGCCTTCCGGTCGTGTCCTCCTCGTCCGCCGCCACGACGGGGGAGACGACCACCGTCGGCGCCCGCGAGAAGGCGGGGCTGTCGCGGCTGTTGCGGTCCCCCGGGTACGGCCGCCTGCTGGCCGTCCGCTTCGCCACCCAGTTCGGCGACGGGTTGTTCCAGGCCGCGCTCGGCGGGGCCGTCCTGTTCAACCCCGAGCGGCAGGCCGACCCGCTGGCCGTCGCCGCCGGGCTCGCGGTGATCCTGCTGCCGTACTCGGTGATCGGCCCGTTCACGGGCGCGCTGCTCGACCGCTGGGACCGCCGCCGGGTGCTCGTCGTCGCCAACCTGGTCCGCGTGCTGCTGATCGTCGCGGTCGCGGTGCTCGTCGGCACCGGCGCCGGCGGGGTCCCGCTGTACCTCGCCGCGCTCGCCGTGGCCGGGGCCAGCAGGTTCGTCCTCTCGGGGCTGTCGGCGGGGCTGCCGCACGTCGTCGAGCCCCGGCATCTCGTCGAGGCCAACACGATCGCCGCCACCGCCGGGGCCGCCACCGCCGCGCTGGGCGGGGCCACCGCGATCGGCCTGCGCGCCGTCATCGGCTCGGGCAACTCGGGGTCCGCACTGGTCACGGCAATCGCGCTGGCCGGTCCGCTGGTCGCCGCGCTCGTCGCCGCCGGGTTCCGCCGCGGCAGCCTCGGGCCCGACCGCGTCCCGGCCTCCGACGCGAGCGCTCCGGCCACCCCCGCGGCGGAGAGGTCGGCGACCCGCGTCGTGGTCCACGGCATGACCGACGGGCTGCGCGCCGTCGCCGCCACCCCGACCGTCGCGGCCTCGTTCGCCGCGCTGATGGCGCACCGGCTGGCGTTCGGCATCGGCACGCTGGTGTCGTTGCTGCTGTTCCGGTACGCCTTCGCCGACTCCGGCGTCCTGCGGGCGGGGATGACCGGCGTCGGCGAGGCCGTCGTGCTCGCGGCCGCGGGGCTCGGCGTCGCGGCGCTGCTCACGCCGTGGCTGGTGCACCGCATCGGCCGGGCCATGACGGTCCGGCTCGCCCTGGGCGCGTCCGTGCTCACCCAGATCGGGCTGGCCGCGTTCCTGGGCCTGCCGGCGGTGCTCGCCGCCGCGTTCCTGCTCGGGGCCACCGGTCAGATCGTCAAGCTGTGCACCGACGCGGCCGTGCAGAGCGAGACCGGCGACGACGTCCGCGGCCGCGTCTTCGCGCTCTACGACGCGCTGTTCAACATCAGCTATGTCGTCGCCGTGGCCGCGGCGGCGCTGCTCAGCCCGCCCGACGGCTGGGCGCCCGGCCTGCTGGGCGCGGCGGCGGGGATCTACGTCATCGGGCTCGTGGCGCACGAGCTGCAGCTGCGCCGCCGCGCCTCCGGCAGCTGACCGGTCTCAGACGCCGTTCTCGGCCGCCCAGGCCCGCAGCTCGGCCTCGGCCTCCTCGTGCGACAGCGGGCCACGCTCCATCCGCAGCGCCAGCAGGTGCTTGTACGCCTTGCCGACGAGCGGCCCCGGCCGCAACCCGAGCAGCTGCATGATCGCGTTGCCGTCGAGGTCGGGCCGGATGGAGTCGAGCTCCTCCTGCTCGCGCAGCGCGGCGATCCGCTCCTCGAGGGAGTCGTAGCTGCGCTGCAGCGCGGCCGCGCGACGCCGGTTGCGCGTCGTGCAGTCGGAGCGGACGAGCTTGTGCAGCCGGTCGAGCAGCGGGCCCGCGTCGGTGACGTAGCGACGCACGGCGGAGTCGGTCCACTCGCCGTTGCCGTAGCCGTGGAAGCGCAGGTGCAGGAACACCAGCTGGGCCACCTCGTCGACGACGACCTTCGGGTAGCGCAGCTCCCGCAGCCGGCGGCGCACCATCTTGGCGCCGACCACCTCGTGGTGGTGGAAGCTCACCCTGCCGTCGGGCTCCTTGCGCCGCGTGTCGGGCTTGCCGACGTCGTGCAGCAGCGCCGCGAGCCGCAGCACCAGGTCGGGCCCGTCCTGCTCACGCTCGATCGCCTGCTCCAGCACCACGAGCGAGTGCGTGTAGACGTCCTTGTGCTGCATGTGCTCGTCGATCGCGAGGCGCATGGCCGGCACCTCCGGCACGACGAGCTCGGCCAACCCGGTGTCGACCATCAGCTCGATCGCCCGCCGCGGGTGCGCGCCCAGGATCAGCTTGGAGAACTCGGCCTGCACCCGCTCCTTGGTGATGCGCGCGAGCTCGCCCGCCATCGCCGTCATCGCCTCGACGACGCGCGGCGCCGGCGCGAAGCCGAGCTGCGAGACGAAGCGGGCTCCGCGCAGCATCCGCAGCGGGTCGTCGGCGAACGACTCCTGCGGGGTCGCGGGGGTGTCGAGGGTCCCGGCGGCCAGCGCGGCGAGACCGCCGTGCGGGTCGACGAAGCGGCGCTGGCCGTCGGGCGCGTGCACCTCGACCGCCATGGCGTTCACCGTGAAGTCGCGGCGGACCAGGTCGCCCTCGATCGAGTCGCCGAAGCGGACGATCGGGTTGCGCCCGACGCGGTCGTAGGCGTCGGCGCGGAACGTCGTGATCTCCAGGACGTGGTCGCCGCGGCGCGCGCCGATCGTGCCGAAGTCGATGCCGGTGTCCCAGACGGTGTCGGCCCAGCCCGCGAGCAGCTCCTGGATCCGCTCGGGGCGCGCGTCCGTCGTGAAGTCCAGGTCCCCGCCGGCAGCGGCACCGCGGCCGAGCAGCGCGTCACGGACGCTGCCGCCGACCAGGTAGAGCACATGGCCCGCCGCGCGGAAGCGCTCGCCGAGCTCGTCGGCGACCGCGGGGATGGCGAGCAGGTCCACGAGGACATTCTCCTGGGCGCGACGCAGGTCCGCGTCGTCCGAGGCGTCGCCCGGCCGGGCGGGCGTGCCCGGGGTCGCCTCGGCGGTCACCGAGGCGGCCGACGAGCCGGGGATCAACAACGGGGAAGACACGGCGGGCCAGTCTAGGCAACGCGTTCCGACGCCCGCGTCCGGATTCCGCTCACGGGCCGCGGCGAGTACCGGGCCGGCCGTGCCCTGGATCGTTACCATCGGGCCATGTCCACCTCGCGCGGTCGCTCAGGAGGGCGCCGCGCGGGTCGACCACCCGAGCGCAGGCGCCGGCTGCGCACCGTCGACGAGACGTCCGCGGGTGGGCTCGTCGTCGACCACGAGCGCGGCAGCGCGGCCATCATCGGCCGGCTCGACCGGCGCGGCCGGCTGCTCTGGTCGCTGCCCAAAGGGCACATCGAGGCTGGTGAGACGGCAGAACAGGCGGCGGTGCGCGAGGTCGAGGAGGAGACCGGCATCATCGGGCGGGTGGTCGCACCTCTGGGCACCATCGACTTCTGGTTCGTCGCCGAGGACCGCCGTGTGCACAAGACCGTGCACCACTTCCTCCTGCGCGCGCTCGGTGGTGAGCTGTCGGATCTCGACGTCGAGGTGTCCGAGGTGGCGTGGGTGCCGCTCGAGGAGCTGGAGTCGCGCCTCGCCTACGCGGACGAACGGCGGCTGATCCGCCGGGCCACCCAGTTGCTGGAGGAGTCGGCGTGAGAGCGGTCGCGACCCTGGTCGCGATCGCGCTGCTGATGCTCGCCGGCCCGCTCGCCGGCCAGGCACTCGCCGCGCCGGCGGAGCCGGACGCCGGGCCCGCCGTGTCGGTGGATCTGGCGCTCGACCAGCTGACCCCGCGGATCGCGACCCTCGACGGCCCCACATTCGTCACTGTGACGGGAACCATTCGCAACAGCGGTGCCCTGCCGGTGTCCCAGCTGGGTGTGCGACTGCAGCGCGGCGACGCCCTGCGCACGGCCTCCGACGTCGAGTCCGCACTCGCCGGCCGCGCGGGCACCGACACGGTCACGCCGGCGTTCGTCGACGTGCCGGGGACGCTCGCGCCCGGGGACACCGTGCACTTCAGCGTCGAGGCACCGCTGCGCGGCACCGGCGGCTCGGGCCTCGCGATCGACCGGCCCGGCACCTATCCGCTGCTGGTCAACGTCAACGGCGAGCCCGACGGTCAGCCGCGGGCCCGGCTCGCCGCGACCCGGATGCTGCTGCCGGTCCTCTCCCTGCCGGCCGACGCGGTCGACGGCGCGCTGGAGCCCGCCGTCCCGGCGACGACCCCCGGCCCGGCCCGGCCCTTCACGATGCTCTACCCGATCGTCGACGTGCCGCACCGGCTGCCGGGCGTCCCCGGCGAGACCACCACGTTGACCGACGACGACCTCGCCCGCTCCTTCGCCCCGGGCGGGCGGCTCGACGGGCTCGTCAGCGCACTCGCCCAGCGCGCCCCGTCCGGCTCGGCGCTGCGCTCGGGGATCTGCGTCGCCGTCGACCCCGATCTGCTGCAGACGGCCGAGGCCATGGCCGAGGGCTACCAGGTCCGCGGTGCCGGCGGCGCGCTCACCCCCGGAAGCGGCGCCGACGCCGCCCGGCAGTGGCTCGCCGCGCTGACGTCGACGGTGCGCGGCAGCTGTGTCGTCGCGCTGCCGTTCGCCGACGCCGATCTCGTCGCCCTCGCCCGCGGCGGCCAGGGCACGACCGCGGCAGAGGCCGTCACCGGCGGGCGCGACGTCGCCGCCGACATCCTCGACACCCCGCTGCAGACCGGCATCCTCTGGCCCGCCGACGGGGTCGTCGACGACGAGACCGTCGACGCCCTGGCCGGGTCCGCCCGGCTCACCGGCCTCGTGCTCTCCGCCGACGGCATCGCCGGCTCCGGGCGGTCGGGTGTCGTGCCGCTGCGCGAGGGGCCGAGCGCGTTGCTCACCGACCCCCTGCTCACCGCCGCAGCCACCCCCGGCACCGATGTGCCGACCGGCTCGGGTGCGCCCGTCGCCAGCTCCGCGGTGCCCGTCTCGACGCCCCTGTCCACTCAGGACACCATCGGTACGCTCGCGTTCCGCGCCACCTCCGGCGGCAGCGCCTCGGCCGCAGGGACCTCCGGGACCTCGGGACAGGCGCCCCTGGTCCTCGCCCCGCCGCACCTGTGGGGCGCCGACGGCGCCGGGGCCGACGCGCTGCTGTCGGCGGCGTCGCTGCTCGTCGACAACGGCCTGCTCGTCCCGCGCCCGCTCTCGGCGACCGGCGCGACGGGCCGCGACGCGACGCTGCTCTACCCGCTGCAGGCGGGCGGCGACGAGATTCCGGCGACGACCGTCGATCGGGTCGGCGCGTTGATCGCCGACGTCGACTCGATGTCGGCGGCCGCGATCGAGGAGCCCGGTGCCGACGTCACCCCCGCGGCCGTGTTCGACCCGCTGCGCCGCTCGATGCTGCGGCCGGTGTCGGCGTCGTGGCGCGGCCGGCCCGCCCTCGCGGCGACCGCAGCCGACCTCGCCGCCATCAGGCTCGACGAGCTGCGCGGCACGGTGCGCGTCCTGGAGCCGCCCGGGCCCTACTCGCTGGGCACCTCGGACGCGCCGCTGCTGCTCACGGTGTCCAACGGGCTGCCCGTCGCGCTCGACGTCCGCGTCGTCATCGCGAGTACCGCCGGCCTGCAGGTCAGCCCGATCCCCGACCAGCGGGTGCCCCCGCTCGGCCGGATCCAGGTCCGCGTCAGCGCCCAGGTCGTGCGCGCGGGCCAGTTCGCCGTCGACGCGATCGTCCAGACACCGAAGGGCGACATCCTCGGCCCGCCGACGCGGCTGCAGGTCCGTTCTACGGCCTACGGCACCGTCACCGTGTGGCTGACGGTGATCGCGGGCGGCCTGCTCGTCCTGCTCGTGGCGCGCCGGATCCTGCGTCGCGTCAAGGGGGGCTCCGGACCGCCGTCGGGCCCGCGGACGGGAGCGCCGCCGGGACCCGGCGATCTTCCCGGCCCACCGGGACCCGTCGGCCGGACGCCCGTACGACCCGAGCACGCGGCGACCGCACCCACCGTTCCGATCAGGTCGGACTGACGAGAACCCTCTCACGTGGTCGTTCCCGTCCGACGCGCCCGCATCGTCCTGTCGTCGCGATGCCCGCCGCTGTCGTAGGCTTGCCCGGGGGAGTCGTAACCGGACGTGTGAGCTGCGTCCGCAGGGGGAGGCGGCGCTGGTGAGCGGGCAGACGGAGGAGCAGTCCGCGTCCGCGCGCACCGTGATGGCGACCGTCCCCGCCCAGCCGGGCCGGCCTGCCGCCCCACCGCCCGACGGGCAGCCCGCCACCGACGCGGGGACGACCCTGGCGGGCCGCTACCGCCTCACCGAGAAGCTCGGCACCGAGCCGGCCGCCGGCGCCGAGTTCTGGCTCGCCGAGGACACCGTCCTGCGCCGCGACGTGGCTGTGACCCTCTTGCGCCGGCTCGCCACCGATCCCGAGTCCGACGACCCCGACGGCACCGCCCGCGCCGGCGAGATGATCGTGCGCGCGCTGCGCACCGGCAGCTTCGAGCACCGCGGCGCCGCCCGGCTGCTCGACGTCCTCGCCCCCGGCGGCGCAGCCCTGCCCGCAGACGTGCTCGGCGCGGCCGTGAGCGAGTGGACGGGCGGCCGCAGCCTCGCCGAGGTCCTCGCCGACGGGATGCTGCGCCCGATGACCGCCGCCCGGATGGTCGAGCCGCTCGCCGACGCCGCCGCCGCCGCGCACCGGCACGGCCTCGTCCTCGGCTGCGACCATCCCCAGCGCATCCGCATCAGCTCCGACGGGCGCGCCCAGCTCACCTTCGTGCTCGCTCGCCCCGACGTCACCCCCGCCGACGACGTGCGCGGTATCGGCGCCGTCCTCTACGCACTGCTCACCGGCAGGTGGGCGCTCTCGGGTGCCGACGCGGCGCGCGCGGGCATGGAGGTCGCGGAACGATGCCGGCCGACCGGCTCCGCGGCCGCCACACAGGGCAAGGACGCCGAGCTCACGGGACCGGTCGTCCCGCCCTCCGACGTGCGGCCCGGTGTGCCGGTGGAGCTCGACGCGGTCGCGGTCGGCGCACTGGCTCCCGACTCCGACGGCGACACCACGAGCCCCAAACGTGTCCGGACCGCAGCGGCCGTGCACCGGATGCTGTCCGAGGTCGTCAGCGAGGACGACAAGAACGCCCTCTTCCCGCCGGTGCACGACGGGCTGCCGCCCGCGCCCGGCGACGTCTGGCAGGACTCGTCGCGCGCCCGGCGCCCCCCGGACCCCGACCGCCGCCGCAAGCTGATGATCGGGCTCGTCGTCCTCGGGGTCGGGGTGCTCGTGGTGCTCGGCTACCTCGGGCTGGTGCTCGGGTCGGTCTTCGGCGACTCGTCCGGGGCCCCGAAGATCGTCGTCAGCGCGCCGACGGCGCCCGGCGGCGGGGTCGTGGCCGGTGCTGCGCCGCAACAGGCGCCACCCGCCGCGACCAGCGCCGTCGCCCCCGCGGGCGTCGAGGTCTTCGACACGACGTCCGACCCGGACAACGCCGGCCGCATTTCTCGTGTCATCGACGGGAACCCCACGACGAGCTGGCGGACCTACGAGTACCGGCAGCAGTTCCCCGCGCTCAAGCCCGGGGTCGGCGTCATGGTGTCCTTCGCGTCGGCAGTGCAGCTGTCGAGCCTGTCGATCGAGTCGCCGAGCAACGGCACGATCGTGGAGATCCGGTCGGCCACCAGCGCCGACGCGGACCTCGCCGACACCGTGCCGATCGCGCGGGCGACCCTGCAGTCCGGCGTCACCCAGGTCTCGCTGGCCCAGAGCCAGCCCGTCCAGCACCTGCTGGTCTGGATCACCAAGCTCGGCGGCGACGGCGACACCCACGTCACCGAGATCGACGAGATGACCTTCCAGCGCGCGGGCGTCTGACCGCTCGCGCCTGCGAACACCTCGGCCGAACCCGCTCGACGGCGGGCTCCGCCGACCTAGCGTGCCCGCGTGTCCGCCCCCGCCCTCGACGACGTGGCCCTCGTCGCGGCACACCGCGCGGGGGACCCGCAGGCCTTCGACGAGCTGGTGCGCCGCCACGGCGACCGGCTGTGGGCGGTCGCGTTGGGGGTGCTGCGGGATCGGGAGGAAGCCCGTGACGCGGTGCAGGAATCCCTGCTCACAGCTTTTCGTCGGCTTGACGGTTTTCGCGGCGAGGCCGCACTGAGCACCTGGTTGCACCGGATCCTCGTCAACGTCTGCCTCGACCGGCTCCGGCGCGCGCAACGGCGGCGGACCGTCCCCCTGCCCGAGCACGACGTCCCCGACGGACGCCCCGATCCCGGCCGCGCCGTCGCCACCCGCCTCGACGTGACCCAGGCGCTCGCGACGTTGCCCGTCGACCAACGGCTCGCGATCGAGCTCGTCGACGTGCTGGGCCACCCGGTCGCCGAGGCGGCGCGGATCCTCGACGTGCCCACGGGCACCGTGAAGAGCCGTTGCGCGCGGGGCCGGCTGCGGCTCGCGACCCTGCTCGGCCACCTGCGCGAGGAGTCCTGATGACCTGGTCCGCGCACCTGCGCCTCGCCGAGCTCGACGCCGGATCGTGCTGCGACGGCGACTGCTCCTGCGACCTGCTCGCGGCTGCCGGTACCGACCCGGACGCCGCACGGGTCCTCTCCGCCCTCTCCGCGGTGCGGTCCGAGCTCGGCGCCGTCGTCCGCGACCCGATGCCGGACGACGTCCGCACCGGCATCCTCGACGCCGTTGCCGCGCTGCGAGCCGAGGGCGCGGAACCGTACCCGGCGCCGGCCGATGTCCTGCGGCACTCCGGACGTACACCCGCGGCGCTACGGGCCCCCAGCACCCACCCGGTGGTTCCCGGATCGGCACAGCCCGCGGTGTACGAGCCTGCGGGGTCCGACCCGACGACGCTCCAGCCCGC
>Ga0182736_1003141_pt1 | contig 11447 bp, 12 predicted proteins | sample eDN5th30CKraftBY_FD_128882 | JGI IMG/M metagenome (GOLD analysis project Ga0182736, IMG submission 128882) | Enriched backyard soil microbial communities from Emeryville, California, USA - eDNA 5th pass 30_C Kraft BY (version 2) (version 2) | ecosystem: Environmental > Terrestrial > Soil >...
AGCTCGAGCGGCCCCATCGGATGGTGGGCGCCGAGCCGCATCGCGGCGTCGATCGCCTGCACGTTGCCGACGCCTTCATAGAGTGTGTAGATCGCCTCATTGATCATCGGCAGCAGAATGCGGTTGACGATGAACGCCGGGAAATCTTCCGACACCGCGATCTGCTTGCCGACCTTGGTGACGAAGGCGCGCGAGGCCTCGAAGGTCGCATCATCGGTCGCGATGCCGCGGATCAGCTCGACGAGCTCCATCAACGGCACCGGATTCATGAAATGGATGCCGATGAATTTTTCCGGCCGATCGGTCGAGGCAGCAAGACGCGTGATCGAGATCGAGGAGGTGTTGGAGCCGATGATCGCATCGGGCTTCAGCACTGCGCAGAGCTCATGGAAAATCTGGCGCTTGACCTCTTCCTTCTCGACCGCGGTCTCGATCACGAGATCGCAGGAGGCGAGGCCGTCGAGCCCCGGCGCCGACTTGATCTTCTTCAGCGCAGCCTGATGCGCGGCCTCGGTGATGACCTTTTTCGCGACCTGCCGGGAGAGGTTGCCATTGATGGTGGCCATCGCCGACTTGAGGCGATCCTCCGAAATATCGGTCATCACCACGTCGAGCCCGGCCAGCGCCGCCACGTGCGCGATGCCGTTGCCCATCTGGCCCGAGCCGATCACGCCGATCGATTTGATTTCCTTCGCCATCTTCCGTTGCCATCCATTCGCGGCATCCCGTCAGGCCTCCCCGACGCACCCGCGCACCATCTATTACACCAAAATCACCCGGCTTGCCGGTCTGCCGCCCTGCGTCATGACCGCCGCCGCTTCAATTCCTCGGTGAGCTCCGGCACGACCTGATAAAGATCGCCTACCAGACCGTAATCGGCGACCTGGAAAATCGGCGCATCCTCGTCCTTGTTGATCGCCACGATCACCTTCGAATCCTTCATGCCGGCGAGATGCTGGATCGCGCCGGAAATGCCGACCGCGATATAGAGGTCGGGCGCCACCACCTTGCCGGTCTGGCCGACCTGCCAGTCGTTCGGTGCGTAGCCGGCATCGACCGCGGCGCGCGAGGCGCCGACACCGGCGCCCAGCACATCCGCCAGCGGCTCGATGTATTTTGCGAAATTCTCCCGGCTCTGCATCGCACGGCCACCGGAGACGACGGTGCGCGCCGAGGCGAGTTCCGGCCGCTCGGACTTGGCGACATCCTCACCAACATAAGACGAGTTACCGGGCCCCGCGACCGGCGTAACCGCCTCGACCGCAGCGCTGCCGCCATTCGCGGCGGCCACGAACGAGGTCGTGCGCACGGTCACGATTTTCTTCGCGTCCTTCGACTTCACGGTCTGGATCGCGTTGCCGGCATAGATCGGCCGCTCGAACGTATCGGGCGCCAAGACATTGGTGACGTCCGAGATCTGCATCACGTCGAGCAGCGCCGCCACGCGCGGCAGCGTGTTCTTGAACCGCGAGGTCGCGGGCGCGACGATCGCATCGTAATCGCCTGCGAGCGAGACGATCAGTGCAGCCAGAGGCTCTGCGAGATCGTGGGCATAGGCGGCATCATCGGCGAGCCGCACCTTGCGCACGCCGGCCAACTGCGCAGCCGCGTCCGCCGCCGCGCGCGCGTCGTGGCCCGCTACCAGAATATCGACCTCACCGCCAAGCGCCGCCGCAGCCGTCAGCGCCTTGGCAGTCGCGTCCTTCAGCACGCCATCAGCGTGCTCAGCCAACAACAACGTCGCCATTACAGGACCCCCGCCGTTGCGAGCTTTTCAACAAGCTCGGTCGCCGAGGCGACCTTGACGCCGGCACTGCGGCTGGGGGGCTCCGAGGTTTTCAGAATGTCGAGACGCGGCGCGAGATCGACACCGAGCTGATCGGCGGTCATCTCCTCGATCGGTTTCTTCTTCGCCTTCATGATGTTCGGCAAACTCGCATAGCGCGGCTCGTTCAGCCGCAGGTCGGTGGTGACGATCGCGGGGCCCTGCAGCTTCACGGTCTGCAGGCCGCCATCGACTTCGCGCGTCACCTTGAAATCCGTTCCCTCGACCTCGAGCTTGGAGGCAAAGGTCGCCTGCGGCCAGCCCAGCAGCGCCGCCAGCATCTGACCGGTCTGGTTGCAGTCGTCGTCGATCGCCTGCTTGCCGAGGATGACAAGGCCCGGTTGCTCGCGCTCGGTCACGGCTTTCAGAAGCTTCGCCACCGCGAGCGGCTCGACCGGCGCATCGGTCTTGACGTGCACGCCACGGTCGGCGCCCATCGCCAGCGCGGTGCGGATCGTCTCCGTCGCCTGCGCGGGCCCGATCGACACCGCGACCACTTCGGCTGCCTTGCCGCCCTCTTTCAGGCGCAGGGCTTCCTCGACCGCGATTTCGTCGAACGGATTCATCGACATCTTGACGTTGTTCAACTCAACGCCGCTGCCATCGGCCTTCACGCGGATTTTGACGTTGTAGTCGATCACCCGCTTGACCGGCACCAGAACCTTCATCGGCCTTCTTCATCCTTCATGAAATGTGCGGTGCAAAACCTAAAGAGGTCGCCCAGCCGGGTCAACGCACTTGGGGGCACGGGCCCAAGGCCAAATCGCATAGCGGGCCAATGGCATAGCGGCTCGAGGCACATTGCGGCCCGTTAACGATTCTGCCCCGGCACCCACAGTACGTCGTCCGAACCATTGTGGTTCGCGACGCGCGCGGCGACGAACAGGAGATCGGACAGGCGGTTGAGATAACGGACCACGGCCTCGCCGACGACCTCGCCATCCTTCGCGGCCAATTCCACCACCAGCCGCTCGGCGCGGCGGCATATCGTGCGGGCGACATGCAGATGCGCGGCGGCGGCGCTGCCGCCCGGCAGGATGAACGAGGTCAAGGGCGCAAGGTTCTCGTTCAGCGCATCGATGTCACGCTCGAGCCGCTCCACCTGCGCCGGCAGCACCCGCAGCCGCTCGGCCTTGCCCTCGCGCACGGGCACCGTGAGATCGGCGCCGAGATCGAACAGGTCGTTCTGCACACGGCCCAGCATCGCATCGAGGCCCGTGTCGCCGCCAAGATGCAGCCGCGCAACGCCGAGCGCGGCATTGGTCTCGTCCACCGTGCCGATGGCCGTCACCCGCAGATCGTATTTCGGCCGCCGCTCGCCGCTGCCGAGCGCGGTGGTGCCGTCGTCTCCGGTGCGGGTGTAGATGCGGTTGAGCGTGACCATGTGCCTTGCGTCTCTCGCTAGCGCCCCATCGCCCAGATCGCGAGCATGGCGATGACGATGGCGACGAACTGCAACAGCACCCGCAGCCGCATCAGGCGCTGCGAGGTATTCGGCGAGCCGCCGCGCATCATGTTCAGGAGCCCGAGCATGAGAACGATGGTGACGGCGATCAGTGCGATGGGAAGCAGAAAGATCGAGAAAAATGAGGTCATGGCCGCCTACATAACACCGCGCTCGCGCCCTCCCAAGGCCTTCCAAGTGCTTTCGAGGCCTTCCGGAGCTTTGCGGCACGCCTTCAAGAAATGTTTTGGAACATAGCCGGGGCCCCGGCAATTTCATAACCTGACACATCCTGCGCGTCCGCAGCCGGAAAGGTTCGAGCGATCCCCTGATGAAGTCCGTCCGCCGCGCGTGTCAGATCGGGTTCGAGGCCTTCAATGCGTTTCTGGCCGATGACGGCTGGGCGATCGCGAGCCATATCGCATTGTCGGCGCTGATGGCGTTCTTTCCCTTTCTCATCGTGCTGGCCTCGCTCGCGGGCTTCTTCGGCTCCAAGGAATTGGCCGATCAGGCCGCCGCCTTGATGCTGCAGGTGTGGCCGAGCCAGGCGGCAGATGCGCTCGCAGGACAAATCCACGACGTGCTGACCCGGACGCGAGGCGATGCCCTCACCATCGGCCTTCTGTTGTCGCTGTACTTTTCCTCGAACGGCGTCGAGAGCCTGCGGATCGGGCTCAACCGCGCCTACGGCGTCACCGAGACACGGCCCTGGTACTGGCTGCGGCTGGAATCGATCGGCTACACGCTGCTCGCCGCCGCCGTCGCACTGGTGCTGGCACTTCTGCTCGTGCTCGGTCCGCTGCTGCTTGTGGCCGCGCGCTATTACCTGCCGCTGCTGATCGAGCCGAAAGAGCATCTGCTCAATCTCGCACGCTACGCCATCGCACTTGTCTCGCTCGTCTGCGCGCTGTTCGTGCTGCACGCCTGGCTGCCGGCGGGACGGCGGACGCTGCGCCAGATCGTGCCCGGCATCATCTTCACGGTGATCGCCTCGCTCGTCTCGGCGGCGGGCTTCGGGCAATATCTCGCGCGCTTCGCGAACAACTACGTCACGACCTATGCGGGGCTCGCGTCGGTCATCATCGCGCTGGTGTTTCTGTATTTCATCGCGGCAATCTTCATCTACGGCGGCGCGCTCAACGCCGCGATCATTCGCCGGAGAGAACCTGCCGCGCCTTCGCCTGAGACAGCGCCGCCGCCAGCGCCCGCGGGCTGACCGGCTTCATCAGAAACGCATCGGCGCCCGCGGCGCGCGCCTTGGCTTCATCCTGCTCGCGGCCGGAGATGCCGATGATGCCGAGCGGTTGTCCCGCAGGCAGCGCGCGAAGCCGCCTGATCGTCTCGACGCCATCGATGCCGGGCAGCACCATGTCCATCAGCACCACATCGAAATTGCCGCCCGTGACGCGTTCGGCCGCGAGTTCGCCCTGCCCGACGAATTCGACGTGATGCCCCAGTTCGGTCAGCACAGTGTTGAGCACGACGCGACCGAACGGATTGTCCTCGACACTGAGAATGCGTAGCGCGCCGGCGTAAGCGGCTTGCTCATCGTGCACGGCCTGCTGTGCTTCGCGCGGCAGGCCGACACGCACCGCCAGCGTGAACACGGTGCCATTGAACACGGTGTCATGGCCCTTGCGCTGGGCGACACCGACATCGCCGCCCATCGCGCGCGCCAACTGCTTCACCGACCACAGCCCGAGCCCGGCGCCGCCGAAGCGCGAGGCGACATCGATGCTCGCCTGCGAGAACGGCTTGAACAGCCGCTTGATCTGAGCCAGCGACAGGCCGATGCCGCTGTCCGACACCGCGAACGTCACCTCTGCCTCGTGCCCGCGCCGGATCGTTGCCGCGACATCGAGCGCGACGAGGCCGGAGGGCGTGAACTTCACGGCATTGTCGATCAGGTTTTCCAGCGCCGCGCGGAGGCGCACCACATCACCGGTGACGAACGCCGGAAGATCATCCGCGATATGGACCTCCGCCTGCAGGCCGTTCGCGGCCGCGCGTCCGGCAAGACCGTCACCCGCGGCACGCGCCAGCGCACGCAGGTCGAAGAAATCCTGCCGCACCTGCAGGCCGGTTGCCGTGCTTTTCGCGGCATCGACATAGAGCGTCGCAAGCGCGGCGAGATGCTCCGCGCCGGCGCGGATCGTCTCCACCCAGCGCCGCTCACGGGCGCCGAGATCGGAGGTCTCCAGCAGCGAGGAGATCGCGAGAATGCCGGTGAGCGGCGTACGCACCTCATGAGCGAAGGCCGCGAGCGCCGCCTCGACGAGGCCGCGCGCGGGCTTGTCAGATGGTTTTGCTTGCGAAGAGGCTCGGGGCGGTTTCGCCTGCGCGACCCCGGCCTTGCGCTTGGGCGCCGTGCGTTTCGGCTGAGCACCTTTAGGGAGAGCGCGTTTGGAAACGGCGCGCTTGGAGGCAGCCGTCTTCGCCGGTTGACCGGCCGGCGGCGGCTTTGTCTTGTTTCGAGCCTTGTCCTTGGTCTTGTTCGCGATTTTCGACGTTTTCAGGCGGCGCGTCGAACGCGGCTTCGTCGCCATAGAGTCCCCCAACGAGGCCTCTATCCTGCCATCCGCCCGGGCAAGAGTCACGGCAGCCCGACCATCTCCCGGATATTTTGTGGGCTCTTGCCCTCCGCCCGCAGCGCGCGCAGTGACGGCGCCTGCGCGGATTTCGACAGCTTGCGGCCCTCCGCATCGCGCAACAGACGATGGTGATGATAGACCGGCGCCGGCAGGCCCATCAGCGCCTGCAGCAGCCGATGCACGCTCGTTGCCCAGAACAGATCCTGCCCGCGCACCACATGGGTGACGCCCTGCACGGCGTCGTCGATCACCACCGAGACATGGTAGCTCGTCGGCGTCTCCTTACGCGCCAGCACCACGTCGCCCCAGTCGTCCGGACGGGCCGCGATCCGCCCCGTTTGCCCCTCAGGGCCCGCGCCCTCCTCGTCCCATGTGAGCGCGCCCATCCGGCGGATCGCCTCAAGGCTGTCGAGGCGCATCACGAACGCCTCACCCGCGGCCATGCGCGCATTGCGCTCCTCCTTGGAGAGCGAGGCAACCGAACCGGGATAGAGCGGCGCGCCGTCGGGATCACGCGGCCACGGCTTGCGCGGGCTCTGCCCGATCATCCGCACGATCTCCGCCCGGCTCTCGAAGGCGGGATAGGCAAGGCCCGCTTCGGCGAGGTGGTCGACTGCGCGGCGATAGATATCGAGATGCTCCGACTGCCGCCGCACCGGCGTTTCCCAGACGATGCCGAGCCAGGCGAGATCCTCGTAGATCGCCTCCTCGTATTCGGGCCGGCAGCGCGGCTTGTCGATGTCCTCAATCCGCAGCAGGAGCCGCCCGCCGCTTTGCCGCGCCAGATCGAAGTTCAGGAGCGCCGAATAGGCATGGCCGAGATGCAGATAGCCGTTCGGGCTCGGTGCGAAACGGAAAACAGGTGGCATTGATCCTGCCAGTAGAGTGGATTTGACATTCGCTACGCGACCTGCCGCACCTTCGCAATGCGAATGTCCAATCCAAACTCTACTGGAAACTTATAGTTGCTGGTGGCCCTTTGATTCTAACATTCGCAAGAGTGCGAGGCGGGATGGGATACGAATGTTAGAATCGGACCATCAGCGCGACATGCTGATTCGAAGCGACATGACACTATACCTGAACACCCAAGCTGACCTCGACCGCGCCATCGCCGGGCTCATTGTCGCCGACCCGGCGCTCGCCGTCATCGCGGAGATCGCAGGCCCCCCGGCGCTGCGCCGGCGCACGCCGGGATTTGCCGGGCTTGCCGCCATCATCTGCGGCCAGCAGCTCTCGACGCATGCCGCCGCCGCGATCTGGAAACGGGTGAGCGAGGCCTTCGATCCATTCCATCACGAGCGCGTCCGCCTCGCGCGCGCCGACCGGCTGGCGCGGCTCGGTCTCTCCGCCGCCAAGATCAAGACGCTGAAGGCGCTGGCGCGCGAGATTGCGGCGGAACGGCTCGACCTCGACGTGCTGGGACAGCAGGAGGCTGATCTCGCCCACACCGCGCTCACCGCGCTGCATGGCATCGGCCCATGGACGGCGGACATCTACCTCCTGTTCTGTCTTGGCCACGGCGACGCCTGGCCGAACGGCGACCTCGCCGTGCAGGAGGCGATGCGGATCGGGCTCGACCTAGAGGCGCGGCCGAGTGCCCGCGAGGCAGCTACGATCGCGGAACGCTGGCGGCCCTGGCGGGGCGCCGCGGCGCATCTGTGGTGGGCCTATTATCACGCGGTGAAGCGGCGCGAGGGCATCCTCCCCTCGGACGACGCCGATTCCATCGCATCGAAGCCACGCCCCCGCCCTGCGGCTGTTCCCCGGGTGACCAGAGGAGCGGCAAAGGCAGCGGCAAAGACCGCCTCGCAGCGGCCCGCGAAACCACGTACCAAAGCGCCTCCCAAGGCGCCTCTCAAGCCGCGTTCAAAGGCGGTTCACGCGGTGAAACCCGCCACGCGGACCCAGCGGAAAAAATAACGCGCGCCCTTCACAATCGTGTCGCGCTGCCTGTAGTATCCTGCCCGCAAAGCTGCTTCGCAGCCGATCAGGGGGGTCAGGAGCGTTACTTGAACGCACATGTCTCACAAGGCGGCTGGCCGGCATTGGTGCTGAACGCCGATTTCCGGCCACTGAGTTACTACCCGCTCTCACTTTGGTCATGGCAGGACGCAATCAAAGCCGTGTTCCTTGACCGCGTGAACATCGTCGCCAATTACGACCACGCCGTTCACAGCCCCTCCTTCGAGATGCAACTGCCGAGCGTCGTCTCGCTCAAATCCTTCGTCAAGCCGACCACGCATCCCGCCTTCACGCGCTTCAACGTGTTCCTGCGCGACCGCTTCTCCTGCCAGTATTGCACCTCGCAGGAAGACCTCACCTTCGATCACATCATCCCGCGCTCACGCGGCGGACAGACCACGTGGGAGAACGTCGTCGCCGCCTGCTCGCCCTGCAATCTCAAGAAGGGCAGCATGACGATGGCGCAGGCGAATATGTTCCCGCGGCAGATACCGTATGCACCGACGGTGCATCAGCTTCATCGCAACGGCCGGCTGTTCCCGCCGAACTATCTGCACGAAAGCTGGCTCGACTATCTCTATTGGGACACCGAGCTCGATCCGTAGGATGCGGCTGGTGTTGCCTCCACGCACAAGCGTAGCGTGTTAGCGATCCGACACCCGAAACACGATCGCGCCGCTGGTGAAGCCGGCGCCGACTGCCGCCATCAACAGAAGCTCGCCATCCATCAAAGGCGCACGCTCGGCTACGTGCGACAGCGTCAGCGGAATCGTCGCCGCCGACGAATTGCCGAACTCTTCGATCGAGCGCAGCGTGCGCGCGGGCACGATGGCAAGATTGTCCGCGACGCGATCGAAGATGCGCGCGTTCGCCTGATGCGGAATGAAACGGTCGATCTGCGCCGCCGTCACATCGGCGCGTGTCAGCGCTTCTTCCGCGCTCTGCGTCATCAGCTTGATCGCTTTCTCGAACACCACCTTGCCGTCCTTGATGCGGATCACCCGATCCTCCGCCAACGCGCCGCTGAGATCGGGATTGCGCGTGCCGCCCGCCTTGATCGCGATCATGTCGTAGAAGCTGCCGTCCGAGAGAAGGCTGGTGCCCAGCACGCCGACATCGTCGCGCGCCGATGGCGCAAGCACCACTGCCGCCGCGGCATCGGCAAACAACACCGCGCTCGCGATATCCGAATTGTTGATGCGCCGACTCAGAATGTTCGCCGCAACCACCAACACCGCCTGCCCGGTCGATTTGACGACACCATCCGCAAACGTCATCGCGTAAACGAAGCCCGAGCACGCGCCGGTGAGATCGATCGCGCCGCACGAGAGCCCGAGGCGATGCGCAAGCAGCGGCGCTGACGGCGGCAGCAGATGATCTGGCGTCGACGTCGCAAGCAGCACGAGGCCGATTTCGCCGATCTGCGCTTTCGCCTGCGCAAGTGCACGCGACGCGGCCTCGACCGCAAGATCTGTCACGGCTTCATCGGCCGCCGCCCAGCGCCGCGCCTTGATGCCGGTGCGCCGTTCGATCCAACCTTGCGACAGGCCGAGCTCCTGCTCGAGTTCGGCATTGGCGACGCGACGCGCAGGCACATGATGGCCAAGCCCCACGATCCTGCTCGCGCGCATAGTCATCAATTGCCTCGCTTTGGAAATGCCCGGCACCGCTTGTCGGATACCATCTCTTTATCGCGTCCTGCTTTGCATCAGCAGCGACGATTACGCAACGCCGCGGCGCGCTCGCGGACTGGAATGAATGCAAGCGAGACGCACACGCATCCACGCGATCACATCCGCTTTATCGCGCGGTTCAGCGTTATAATGTTGCGCAAGGCGTTGAGATTCCATCCAGCCTTGAGATGACATCGCGCAGCCGACGGGATACATTCCCGCCATGACTGCGATCCGCCACATGATGGACTGCCGGACCACCGCCGGGCTGCACGCCCTGCGGTTTCTGTTCGCAGCCGTTCTCTCGCTCGCGGTGTCGCTTTCGCTGTTCCATGGCCTCGCGTCCGAGATCGAAGATCACGCGCCGTCGCCTGCAACGCTGGTCCTCGAACAGGCACAGCCAGCCTCACATCAGACGGCCCATCACCAGATGGCCGATCATTGTCTGGCGCACATGATGGCCGAGGTCGATCATCCTGCCAGCGTCGCCGTGCAGCAGGACTACAAAGTGCAGTTGAGTTGGCACAACGACACGGCGCAGCCCAACGTCGCAACGGACTCTCCGTTCAAGCCGCCGCGCGCCCAGGTTTGACGCGGCCGCAGTTCATCGGCCGTCTTCCTGAAACCTGAGGCTCATCAGCCGCGCGGGCGCTCGCCTGCAGCGGGCGGAACGATATCCATGAAACGATCAATTTTTTGGGCGGCGCTGGCCGCATTGGGCATTGCCGCGACCATCGCAGCGATGAATTGGCGACCGGCCGCGAAAACCGGCGGTGGCCATTCGCACCACGCTTCCGAAGGCGCACACGGCCACGGCGGCTCCGCCGAACATGCCGACCATATCGAGCTCACCGATGCGCAGATCGCGGCAGCGGGGATCACGCTCGCACCGGTCGAGGCAAAAACACTCTCCGAGCATTTCCTCGCACCGGGCACCATCGTTCCTGACGCCGACCGGATCGGGCGCGTCGCGGTGCGCGTGCTCGGCACTGTTACCGAACTGCGAAAGCGTGTCGGCGACATGGTCGAGAAGGACGAGGTGGTCGCAACGCTGGAGAGCCGCGAACTGTCCGAGGCGAAGAGCGAATATCTCGCCGCGCGTCTCACCAACGATCTGCAGCAGACCCTGGCGACGCGCCACAAGCAACTCTGGGAGTCGCGCTCGTTCCCCGAGAACGAATATCTCAAATCGCGTCTCACCGCGCAGGATGCCCGCATCCGTTTCGACTCCGCGCACCAGAAGCTGCTGGCACTGGGCCTCACCGACACCGAGATCGCGCAACTGCCTGACCTGCCGATCGAAGAGCTGCGCAAACAGTCGCTGCGTTCATCCCTCCGCGGCCGTATCGCGGAGCGGCGCGTCGATCTCGGCGCACTGGTCGGCCGGGAGGGTCAGGAGAGCGAACTTTTCGTCATCGTCGATCTCGACAAGGTGTGGATCGACCTCGCAATCTCGCCGGGCGATCTGAGCAAGGTGGTCGAAGGCTCCACGGTCAATATCACCGCCGGCCCCGACGGGCCTACAGGCGCGGCGCAGATCGTGTTCATCAGCCCGTTGATCGACAAGGACACCCGCGCCGCGCGCGTCATCGCCACGCTCGACAACGCGGGCGCGCACTGGCGACCGGGGATGTTCGTCACTGCGGAGGTACCGGTCGCAAACCGCGGCCCGGTGCTCGCCGTGCCGAAAGCAGCGCTCCAGACGCTCGACGGCGCGCCGACACTGTTCGTCAAACAGGATGAGGGATTCGCAATCCGCAAGGTGCGGCTCGGGCGCGAGGACGACGAGCGGCAGGAGATCGTCGCCGGCGTGAACGCCGGAGAGATCATCGCGATCTCGAACACCTTCACGCTGAAAGCCGAACTCGGCAAGGGCGAAGCGGAGCACTGAGACCATCATGATCAAAGCCGTGCTCTCGTTCTCCATCGCGCAGCGATGGGCGGTCGTC
>Ga0182736_1003142_pt1 | contig 11443 bp, 10 predicted proteins | sample eDN5th30CKraftBY_FD_128882 | JGI IMG/M metagenome (GOLD analysis project Ga0182736, IMG submission 128882) | Enriched backyard soil microbial communities from Emeryville, California, USA - eDNA 5th pass 30_C Kraft BY (version 2) (version 2) | ecosystem: Environmental > Terrestrial > Soil >...
CCGGGTGCTGCTCGACCACCTCGCTGCGCAGCTGCCCGCGCTCGCCGCCGGCCTGCAGCAGATCGCTGCGGCGTGGGACGGCCCGTCCCGCGCCGCCGTGCTCGACGCGATGTGGCCGGGACTCACGAAGATCGCGATCGACCACGCCATCGCCGAGCCCGTCGCGGCGGCCGGGGGAGTGGCCATGGTGCCGGGCGACTTCGACTGGGACGACGTCGGTGACTTCGCGTCACTCGCGCCCCTGCTGCCCGCGGGTCCCGACGGCGTCACGCTCGGTGACGACGCCGGTGTGCTGCGGATCGACGCGCCCGGGTCGTTCGTCGTACCGGGCTCGGGCCGGACCGTGACCGTCGTGGGCCTGACGGACGCCGTCGTCGTCGACACCCCGGACGCCGTGCTGGTCACGACGCGCGCGCACGCGCAGGACGTGAAGTCGGCGGTCGACGCCTGGCGCGCGGCCGCCCGCGACGACCTCCTCTGACCGGTCCGGCCCGCCCGGCTGCACGCGCGACCGGACCGGCCCGACCTAGCCGCACTTGTGACCCGAGTTGCTTCCTGGGGCCGATCCCCGCCTCACAGGTTCACTCCTGTCCCAAGTGCGGCTACCTCGGGCCAGTTGATGGTCGGACGCCCGGGCGCGGGACGTGGGAGGGGTGCGGGAGGCGGGTCGGGTGGGTAGCAGGGTCGGATGGTGGGCCGGGCCGGTGCCGGCCGCGCCACGGCGATAGCCTCGAGGGCGTGTCCGCCCAGCCAGTGACCCCGCAGCCCACCCCGTCCGCCGAGCCGGCGCTCGACAGGTCGCAGCCGGCGCGCGACGGTTCGCAGCCTGCGCTCGACGACCTGCGGCCCGCGCCGACGGCGGCCGGTGCGGTCCGGCTGACCTCGCTGCTGGCCTCGCTGCGCGACGAGCTGGTCGAGATCCGCCGCGACATCCACGCGCACCCCGAGCTCGCACGGACCGAGGAGCGCACGTCGCACGTGATCGCCGACCGGCTGCGCCTCGCCGGCCTCGAACCGCGGCTGCTGCCGGGATCGGGCGTGGTGTGCGACATCGGCCCGGCGGGTGGGCGCATCGGCCTGCGTGCGGACATCGACGCGCTGCCGCTCAACGACACGTGCGGCCTGCCGTGGGCGTCCACCCACCGCGGGATCGCGCACGCGTGCGGCCACGACGTGCACACCACCGTGGTGCTCGGCGCGGGCCTCGCGCTCGCCGAGCTCGCCGCCGCGGGCGAGCTGCCCACGGGCGTGCGCCTGATCTTCCAGCCCGCCGAGGAGGTCCAGCCGGGCGGCTCGCTCGACGTGATCGCCGCAGGAGGGCTCGACGGCGTCGCCCGGATCTTCGGCGTGCACTGCGACCCGAAGGTCGACGTCGGCCAGGTCGGCACCCGCATCGGCCCGATCACGTCCGCGAGCGACGAGGTGCAGGTGACGGTCACCGGTCCGGGCGGGCACACGTCGCGGCCGCACCTGACCGGGGACGTCGTGTTCGCGCTCGGCCAGGTCATCACGCAGGTGCCTGCGATCCTCGGCCGTCGCCTCGACCCGCGCTCGGGGGTCAACCTCACGTGGGGGGCCGTCCAGGCGGGGACGGCGAACAACGCGATCCCCGCCGTGGGGACGGTCAGGGGCACGCTTCGCTGCCTCGACGTGCGCGCGTGGCAGAAGGCCTCGGAGGTGTTCCACTCGGCGGTCGAGCAGGTGCTCGCCCCGCTCGGCGTCGGGGTCGAGATCGTGCACCACCGCGGCGTGCCGCCGGTGGAGAACGACGAGCGGTCCACGGGCCTGCTCGAGGCCGCGGCGCGCGACGTCCTGGGCGCCGAGTCGGTGCTGCTCACCGAGCAGTCGCTGGGCGGCGAGGACTTCGCCTGGTACCTGACGAAGGTTCCCGGAGCGATGGCGCGGCTCGGCACGCGCACACCGGGCGGGACCACGTACGACATCCACCAGGGGGACCTGCGCGTCGACGAGCGGGCCATCGAGGCGGGCGCCCTGCTGCTGGCCCGGACGGCCGTCCTCGCGGGTGCCTGAGGCTGTCTCATCAGGCGAGAGCGCTCGTCCGTCACCTGGGCGGATGTCTCAGGTGAGTAACGGAATCAGCGCCGATACCCCTCGGTAACATGCGCGTGACGCCGGCCCGGTTAGAGTCCGCAGAATCAACGCCGGACAGGTGGTCCGCGCGCGCACGTGATCCGGCTGCCGCCGGGCCGGCGTCGTGAGCCATCGGGGACCGGTCTGCTGACGAGAACCCAGGAGTGTCGCGTGAACAAGATCATCCGCGTGGCCGCGCTCAGCGGGGCGCTCGCCCTCGCGCTCGCGGCGTGTGGCAGTGCCCCCGACGACGAGGCATCGCCCAGCTCGACCACGACGCCGGGCGGCGGCGAGACGACCGCAGCCACCGTCGACTACCGGGCCTGCATGGTCTCGGACTCCGGTGGCTTCGAGGACAAGTCGTTCAACCAGTCGGGTGCCGAGGGCCTCGAGCGCGCGGGCGCCGAGCTCGGTGTCCAGACGAACAAGGTCGAGTCGACCGCCGCGACGGACTTCACGCCGAACATCGAGCAGCTGCTCAACGACAAGTGCAACCTCATCATCGGCGTCGGCTTCCTCCTCGAGGACCCGATCCAGACGGCCGCGGACGCCAACCCGGACGTCGACTTCGCGCTCGTCGACTCGGCGTTCTCGGACAAGGACTTCAACCCGGTCACGCTGGAGAACGGCAAGCCGCTGCTCTTCAACACGCAGGAGGCCGCGTTCCTCGCCGGCTACGTCGCCGCGGGCACGAGCGCCACGGGCACGGTCGCGACGTTCGGTGGCATCCAGCTGCCGTCGGTCTCGATCTTCATGGACGGCTTCTCCGACGGCGTCGACAAGTACAACGCGGACTTCGACAAGAAGGTCAAGCTGCTCGGCTGGGACAAGGCCAAGCAGAAGGGCTCGTTCACGGGCGACTTCGAGGACCAGTCCAAGGGCCAGAACATCGCCAAGGGCTTCATCGACCAGGGCGCTGACGTGATCATGCCCGTCGCCGGCCCCGTCGGCCTGGGTGCCGCCGCGGCCGCCAAGGACGCGGGCGACGTCATGATCGTCGGCGTCGACGCCGACTGGTACGACACCGCGCCGGACTACAAGTCCATCATCCTGACGTCCGTCATCAAGCAGATCGGCCAGTCGGTCTTCGACACGGTCGAGCAGGCGTCGAAGGGCAACTTCTCGTCCGAGCCGTACGTCGGGACGCTCGAGAACGGTGGCGTCGACATCGCCCCGTTCCACGACCTGGAGTCCAAGGTCCCGGCCGAGGTCCAGACCAAGGTCGACGAGCTGAAGACCCAGATCATCACGGGTGACCTGAAGATCGAGTCGCCGAGCCAGAACTGATCCACCGACGGTGGCCCGGGCCTCCCGGCCCGGGCCACCGTCATGCCCGGCCCAGGCTCCCCGCACCGCGGGCCGCCACGTTGCACCACCGCCCCTGGACCTGCGCGGCTAGGGTGCTGACAACGACGCGAAGGAGCGTGATCTCGTGAAGCTCGAGCTGCGCGGCATCACCAAGCGGTTCGGCGCCCTGGTGGCGAACGACCACATCGACCTGGTGGTCGAGCCGGGCGAGATCCACGCCCTGCTCGGCGAGAACGGTGCCGGCAAGAGCACGTTGATGAACGTGCTCTACGGGCTGTACGACCCGGACGAGGGCCAGATCCTCGTCGACGACGTCGCGCGCGAGTTCGTCGGCCCCGGCGACGCGATGGCCGCGGGGATCGGCATGGTGCACCAGCACTTCATGCTCGTGCCCGTGTTCACCGTGGCGGAGAACGTCGCGCTGGGCCACGAGCCCGTCAAGGGCGGCGGGTTGCTCGACCTCGCCGAGGCGCGCCGCCGCGTCCGGGAGATCTCCGACCGGTTCGGCTTCCACGTGGACCCCGACGCGCTGATCGAGGACCTCCCGGTGGGAGCCCAGCAGCGCGTCGAGATCATCAAGGCGCTCTCGCGCCGCGCCGAGGTCCTCATCCTCGACGAGCCCACCGCGGTGCTCACGCCGCAGGAGACCGACGAGCTCATCGCGATCATGCGCCAGCTCAAGGAGTCGGGCACGTCCATCGTCTTCATCACGCACAAGCTGCGTGAGGTCCGCGCCGTCGCGGACCGCATCACCGTCATCCGCCGCGGCAAGGTCGTCGGCACCGCCGAGCCGAGCACCGCCGAGACCGAGCTGGCCTCGCTGATGGTCGGCCGGTCGGTCTCGCTCGGTGTGAGCAAGGACGTCGCCGAGCCCGGCGAGGCCACGGTGCAGATCTCCGACCTCAGCGTCATCGACGCCGCCGGGGTCCGCCAGGTCGACGCCGTGAGCTTCGAGGTCGCGCGCGGCGAGATCCTCGCGATCGCCGGCGTGCAGGGCAACGGACAGACCGAGCTCACGGAGGTCATGCTCGGGCTGCAGGCGCCCGTCGCCGGGTCGTTCCGGCTCGACGGGGTCGAGCTCGTGGGGAAGTCCGTCTCCCAGGTGCTGCGCGCGGGCGTGGGCTTCGTACCCGAGGACCGCACGATCGACGGCATCGTCGCGGAGTTCTCGGTCGCCGAGAACCTGGTCCTCGACCTGCACGACCAGCCGCCGTTCGCGCGCGGCATCTCGCTCGACCCGGCGAAGGTCCTGGCCAACGCCGAGCAGCGCACGGTCGAGTTCGACGTCCGCACGCCGTCGGTGCACGCCCCGGCCGGGACGCTCTCGGGCGGGAACCAGCAGAAGGTCGTGCTGGCGCGCGAGATGAGCCGCCCGCTGCGGCTGCTCATCGCGTCCCAGCCCACGCGCGGCCTCGACGTCGGGTCGATCGAGTTCGTGCACTCGCGGATCGTGCGGGAGCGCGACAGCGGGACCCCCGTGATCATCGTCTCGACCGAGCTCGACGAGGTCCTCGCGCTCGCCGACCGGATCCTGGTCATGTACCGCGGACGGATCGTCGGCATCGTCCCCGGGGACACCGACCGCGACGTGCTCGGCCTCATGATGGCCGGCGTGCCGCTCGAGGACGCGCGGGCGCAGGCCGCGGCGCACCACACGCTGCTCGGCGAGGCCGACCTCGAGGCGGAGCACCCCACCACCCAGCCCGACGAGGAGGCCGGCCGGTGAGCCCCACCACGCCCCCCATGCCCGACGCGGCGGTCCCGCCGCCGGCCGACACAGGTCTCGAGCCGATCGGCACCGAGGAGACCCGCGGCCAGACGATCATGCGCGAGATGCTCTCGAGCAGCTGGCTGGTCACGACGCTCGCGATCGTCCTCGCCCTGGTCATCAGCGGCGTGCTCATCGCGGCGGCCGACCAGGAGGTGCAGGACGCCGCGGCCTACCTGTTCGCGCGGCCGGCCGACTTCTTCAGCGCCGCGTGGGACGCGGTCTCGAGCGCCTACGTCGCGCTGTTCCAGGGGGCCGTGTTCGACCCGACGGCCGACACGTTCGCCAAGGCGATCAAGCCGCTCACCGAGACGATGACGGTCTCGATCCCGCTGATCCTGGCCGGCCTCGGCCTTGGCATCGGGTTCCGCGCCGGCCTGTTCAACATCGGCGCGCAGGGCCAGATCATCCTCGGCGCGGTCGTCGGTGGGTTCGTCGGCTTCACGTTCGACCTGCCGCCGGGCATCCACCTGCTGCTTGCGATGCTCGGTGCGGCGATCGGTGGCGGTCTGTGGGCCGGCATCGCGGGTGTCCTCAAGGCACGGACCGGCGCGCACGAGGTGATCGTGACGATCATGCTCAACAGCATCGCCGTCTACCTCATCGCCTACCTGCTGACCACCAAGCCGTTCCAGAACCCGGGGAGCACCAACCCGATCTCCCCGCCGATCCCCGAGTCCGCGCAGTACCCGCTGCTGCTCGGCGAGAGCTTCCGGCTGCACGCGGGCTTCATCGTGGCGATCCTCGCCGCGGTGTTCGTCTGGTGGCTCATGGGTCGCTCGACCATCGGCTTCAAGTGGCGGGCAGTGGGGTCCAACCCGCACGCTGCCCGCACCGCCGGCATCTCGGTCAACTCGGCGTACATCTGGGTCATGGTGACGGCCGGCGCGCTCGCGGGCCTGGGTGGTTCGGCGCAGGTGCTGGGCACGGACAAGGTGCTGACCGCCGACGTCGCGGCGAGCTTCGGGTTCGACGCCATCACGGTCGCCCTGCTCGGCCGGTCCAAGCCGCTCGGCACGTTCCTGGCAGGTCTGCTGTTCGGCGCGCTGCGGGCCGGCGGGTTCGCGATGCAGGCCCGCACCGGTACGCCGATCGACATCGTGCTCGTCGTGCAGTCCCTCGTCGTGCTGTTCATCGCCGCGCCGCCGCTCGTGCGCGCAGTCTTCCGCCTGCCGGCCCCCGGCTCCGGCCGCACCCGAACGCCCCGCTCGTCGACCAAGGAGGTGGCGGCATGACCGCCACGATGGACGCGCCCACGGCGCCGGCGCCCGAGAAGGCCAAGCCGCTCGCGCCGATCAGCTGGAAGGCCCCGATCGGCTACGGGGTGTTCGGGCTCCTCAGCCTCGTGCTGTTCGGCCTGCTGCCCTCGGGCGGCAAGGACTCGACGTTCGTCCTGGCGACGAGCAAGGACTTCTTCACGATCGACCCGATCACCGTGCCCGCCAAGCCGACCGCCATCGTGCTCTCGCTGATCGCCCTGGCGCTGGCAGGCATCTCATGGCAGGCCACCCGCAACCGGCGCAAGGTCGGCGCCTGGCTGCCGGTCGTGTTCGGCATCGCCGTCGTGCTCGCGTTCCTCACGTGGGCCGACGCCGGCAAGTCGTCGCCGCTGCCGCTGACCGGGCTGCTGCAGGGGTCGCTGTTCCTCGCGATCCCGCTCGTGTTCGGCTCGCTCGCCGGCCTGCTGTGCGAGCGCTCGGGCATCATCAACGTCGCGATCGAGGGCCAGCTGCTCGCGGGTGCGTTCCTCGCCGCGGTCGTCGCCTCGATCACGAGCTCGGCCTACGTCGGCCTGATCGCCGCGCCGATCGCCGGGATGATCGTCAGCGCGCTGCTGGTGCTGTTCTCCATCAGGTACGTGGTCAACCAGATCATCGTCGGCGTCGTGCTCAACGTGCTCGTCGTCGGCGTGACGAGCTACCTGTTCTCGACCGTCCTCAAGGCGGACGCGTCGACCTTCAACTCGCCCCCCAAGCTGCCGACGATCGACATCCCGGTGCTCAGCCAGATCCCCGTCGTCGGGCCCGTGCTGTTCCGCCAGACGATCCTCGTCTACATCATGTACGTCGTCGTCGCCCTGCTGCAGGTGTTCGTCTTCCGCAGCCGCTGGGGCCTGCGCCTGCGCGCGGTCGGCGAGCACCCCAAGGCTGCCGACACGGTCGGCATCAAGGTCAACCGCACGCGCGTGCGCTCGACGCTCCTGGGCGGCGCCGTGGCGGGTCTCGGTGGTGCGTTCTTCACGGTCGCGGCGGGGCTCGCGTTCGGCAAGGAGATGACCGGCGGCAAGGGGTTCATCGCCCTGGCAGCCATGATCCTGGGCCGCTGGAACCCCGTGGGCGCGCTCGCGGCGGCCCTGCTGTTCGGGTTCTCCGACAACCTGCAGGTGGTGCTGGGCATCATCGGCACGCCCATCCCGAGCCAGATCATGCTCATGACGCCGTACGTCGTGACGATCTTCGCCGTCGCCGGTCTCGTCGGGCGCGTGCGCCCGCCGGCCTCCGAGGGCATCCCCTACGTGAAGTGAGCACCGTGAGCGACATCGACTGGGACGCCCTGCGGGCAGCCGCGACGGACGTCATGCACAAGGCGTACGTGCCGTACTCGCACTTCCCGGTGGGCGCCGCGGCGCTCGCCGACGACGGCCGCGTGGTCGTCGGGTGCAACGTGGAGAACGCGTCGTACGGCGTGACGCTGTGCGCCGAGTGCTCGCTGGTCTCGGCGCTCGTCGTCGGGGGCGGGGGCAGGCTCGTCGCGTTCACGTGCGTCGACGGGCACGGCAACGTGCTCATGCCGTGCGGTCGTTGCCGCCAGCTGCTGTTCGAGCACGGAGGTCCGCGCCTGCTCGTCGAGACCGTCAGCGGCGTCCGACCCATGACCGAGGTGCTGCCCGACGCGTTCGGGCCGGCCGACCTGGAGGAACGCGCATGAGCTTCGACGCTGTCGAGGTGATCGTCGCCAAGCGCGACGGGCACCGTCTGTCCGACGAGCAGATCGACTGGGTGATCGACGCGTACACGCGCGGCGCCGTGGCCGAGGAGCAGATGTCGGCCCTGACCATGGCCATCCTGCTCAACGGCATGGACCGCGCGGAGATCGCGCGGTGGACCGCCGCGATGATCGCGTCGGGCGAGCGCATGTCCTTCGCGCACCTGAGCCGCCCGACCGCCGACAAGCACTCGACCGGCGGCGTGGGGGACAAGATCACGCTCCCGCTCGCGCCGCTGGTCGCGGTGTTCGACGTCGCCGTGCCGCAGCTGTCCGGCCGCGGGCTGGGCCACACGGGCGGCACGCTCGACAAGCTCGAGTCCATCCCGGGCTGGCGCGCGGCGCTGACCAACGACGAGATGATGCGCCAGCTCGAGGACGTCGGCGCGGTCATCTGCCAGGCCGGCTCGGGCCTCGCGCCCGCCGACCGCAAGCTGTACGCGCTGCGCGACGTGACGGGCACGGTCGAGGCGATCCCGCTCATCGCGAGCTCGATCATGAGCAAGAAGATCGCGGAGGGCACCGGCTCGCTCGTGCTCGACGTCAAGGTGGGCTCGGGCGCGTTCATGAAGGACGTCGACCGGGCCACCGAGCTGGCTCGCACGATGGTCGAGCTCGGCACCGACGCGGGCGTCAGCACCGTCGCGCTGCTCACGGACATGGACGTCCCGCTCGGGCTCACCGCGGGCAACGCGCTCGAGGTCCGCGAGTCGGTCGAGGTGCTCGCGGGCGGGGGACCGGCCGACGTCGTCGAGCTGACCGTGGCGCTCGCGCGCGAGATGCTCGTCGCCGCGGGTCGGCCCGACGCCGACCCCGCCGCTGCTCTCGCCGACGGTCGGGCGATGGACGCCTGGCGGCGGATGATCGCCGCCCAGGGCGGCGACCCGGACGCCGAGCTGCCCGTCGCGCGCGAGAGCGAGCAGGTGCTCGCCGAGGCCGACGGCGTGCTCACGACGCTCGACGCGTACGCCGTGGGGATCGCCGCCTGGCGGCTCGGGGCGGGCCGGGCTCGCCGCGAGGACCCCGTGCAGGCGGGTGCCGGCGTCGAGATCCACGCGCGCCCGGGTGACACCGTGCGTGCCGGCCAGCCGCTGCTCACCCTGCACACCGACACCCCGGAGCGGTTCGGTCGGGCGCGCGAGGCTCTCGTCGGAGGCCTCGTCGTCGGCCCCGCGGGCTCCGCGGTGCCGACGCGGCCCCTGGTCATCGACCGCATCGGCTGAGCCGTGGCGGCCGGGCGCGCCCCGGAGCACGATGGGAACGCCCCGACCCAAGGAGGAGCCATGAGCACCGTCCCCGGATCCGACGCCTGGCGCGACGCGGGTCTCGAGCCCGTCTCGCCCGACGAGCCGGTCAGCCTGGTCGACGACCTCGACCCACCCGACCCCGACGAGTACGAGCCGGACTTCCCCCGCCCGGACCTGGACGGCTCGGCCGACGAGGCCGACGTGGTGGAGCAGGACAGCGAAGTGCTCCTCGACGACGACGAGGACGGCGACGCGTGAGCGACCCGGACCTCGTCGCGCTCATCCCGTCGCTGCCCAAGGTGCTGCTGCACGACCACCTGGACGGCGGGCTGCGGCCGGCGACGATCGTGGAGCTGTCCGCGCAGATCGGGCACGAGCTGCCGACGACCGACCCCGACGAGCTGGGCCGCTGGTTCGTGGAGGCGGCGAGCGCCGGCACGCTCGAGCTCTACCTCGAGACGTTCGCCCATACGATCGCGGTGATGCAGAGCACCGACGGCCTGCGCCGCGTCGCCCGCGAGGCGGTGCTGGACCTCGCCGCCGACGGTGTCGTCTACGCCGAGCTGCGGTACGCGCCCGAGCAGCACCTGCTGGGCGGGCTCGCGCTGCAGGACGTCGTCGACGCCGTGCAGGCGGGATTCGCGGACGGGGTCGCCGAGGCGGGCTCGATCCGGGTCGGCACGATCCTGTCCGCGATGCGACAGCTCGACCGGGCCGACGAGATCGCCGCGCTCGCGCTGGCGAACCGGGACGCGGGCGTCGTCGGCTTCGACATCGCCGGGCCCGAGCAGGGCTTCCCGCCGTCGCGGCACGCGAGCGCGTTCGAGACGCTGCGGCTCGCGAGCTTCCCGGCGACCGTGCACGCCGGCGAGGCGGCCGGGCTCGACTCCATCGCTGAGGCGATCCAGGTGGCGGGTGCCACCCGGATCGGCCACGGCGTCGGCCTCGTCGAGGACACGGGCTCCGACGAGCTCGGCGACCGGCTCGGGCTGCTCGCGCACTGGGTCCGCGACCGCCGCATCCCGCTCGAGCTGTGCCCGTCGTCGAACGTCCAGACCGGCGGCGCGCCGAGCATCGCCGAGCACCCGGTCACCCGGCTGCACGAGCTGGGCATGACCGTCACGGTCAACACCGACAACCGGCTGCAGTCCGGCACGTCCCTGACCCGCGAGCTCACGCTCCTGGTGCAGGAGGCCGGCTGGACGCTGGCCGACCTCGAGGACGTCGCGGTCACCGCCGCGGCGAGCTCGTTCGCCCACCACGACGAGCGCGCCGCGCTCATCGACACCGTGATCCGGCCCGCCTACGCGGCGGCCCGGGGAGGAAGGCACCGCGCATGAGCCACGACCCCCTCGACGCGACCGCGCTCGCGCAGTTCGTCGACCACACCCTGCTCAAGCCGGAGGCGACGCGCGCCGACGTCGAGGCGCTGATCGCCGAGGGCGTCGCCCTGGGCGTGTACTCCGTCTGCATCTCGCCGTCGTTCCTGCCGGTCGACGCGCGCGGCCTCAAGGTCGCGACGGTCTGCGGCTTCCCGTCGGGCAAGCACCACTCGTCGGTGAAGGCCGCCGAGGCCGCCCGGTCCGTTGCCGACGGCGCCGACGAGGTCGACATGGTGATCGACGTCGGCGCGGCCAAGGAGGGGCGTTTCGAGGCGGTGCAGGACGACATCGCCGCCGTGCGTGCGGCGGTGCCGGCCGGCAAGGTGCTCAAGGTCATCATCGAGTCGGCCACGCTGAGCGACCACGAGATCGTCGAGGTCTGCCGCGCCGCCGAGGCCGCCGGGGCCGACTTCGTCAAGACGTCCACGGGCTTCCACCCGGCTGGCGGTGCCTCGGTGCACGCCGTGCGGATCATGGCCGACACCGTCGGCGGGCGGCTCGGGATCAAGGCCTCCGGGGGCATCCGCAGCGCCGGCGACGCGCTCGCGATGATCGAGGCGGGTGCCACGCGCCTGGGGCTGTCCGGGACGGCCGCGGTGCTCGCCGGCCTCGAGGCGGACGCGGGGTACTGAACCCCGCGCGCTGCCGATGTGCACGCGAGC
>Ga0182736_1003143_pt1 | contig 11442 bp, 11 predicted proteins | sample eDN5th30CKraftBY_FD_128882 | JGI IMG/M metagenome (GOLD analysis project Ga0182736, IMG submission 128882) | Enriched backyard soil microbial communities from Emeryville, California, USA - eDNA 5th pass 30_C Kraft BY (version 2) (version 2) | ecosystem: Environmental > Terrestrial > Soil >...
GAACCACTTCCCGGCCGATCCTCAGCGTGCTCCCATCCGCTCGCTCGATCCGATTCGCCGGGAACCTCGTGACTACGTGCACAAGGACGAAGCGACCCGGCGATCGAGGCGCTCAAACCTCGAACCAGCAATCCGGGCTGAATTTCCGCGCGGAGAGATCCCTGCCGTCGAAGCCCCGGCAGTTGGCGAGCAGCGTGGTTTCTCCGATCCGGTAGCGCTTGCGGATATGCGTGTGCCCGTGAATCCAGAACGGGACGTTCGGCAGCGTCGCAACGAATGCGTCGAGATCGCTTGCGAACGCACCATCGAGGCCGTTGCCTTTATGATGCGGGTTGAGCCCCTGCAGGCTGGGCGCATGGTGCGAGATCACGACAGTCGGCATCGCGCCGTCCGTCGCGTGCCGCTTCAGCGCGTCGAGCGCTCGGCCATGGGCGGCGAGCGTGTGGGCCGGCCGCAACTTCGCTAGCGTATCCCCATCGGCATCGCGCGTCTTCGCGAAGAAATATTCACCCATGCCACGCCGGATCGTCTCGGCGGCAATCTCGTTGCCGCCGGCGAGATCGGTCCACAGGGTCGTGCCGAAGAAGCGGACGCCGCCGATGTCGACGGCCTCGTCATCGAGTACGGTGACGCCTGCAAGATGGTGCCGGAGCAAGGGGGCTGTATCCTCGAACACGCCATCATAGTGCTCATGGTTGCCGGCGATCAGCAGCACATGCGCAAAGGCGTTCGTTGCGGCATCGACGAAGCGCCGAACGCGGTCGCGCTGCTTCGTTCGATAGGGGTCCGTGCGCGCGGCATCGAGCGCGCTGGCGTGGCAGAGATCGCCCGCGAGGATCAGCAAATCGCCGCCCGGGATGGGCCATCGGAAATCCTGAGATTCCAGATGCAGGTCGCTCAGGTAATGACAGCGCATCGAGGGGCTCCGAATCACGGGAAGCTCCGATCATGCGATGCACGCGCGCGCCTGTCGGTTAAGGCGTGGCATCGAGGACCGCCGAGCACTCCTTCGGCTCGTCTTCGCCGAGCGCCCGGTCTATGCTCGTGACGAAGGCTATCGAACCACCAGAATATCTATACCGTTCAATATCTTAGGCGACGATAATGTGTGCAAATTCGGATTGGTGGACCTCTCAGGAAAAAAATCGAACCAAATCCTTGATGAACTTGCCAATTGGGAGGAGGCCCTGAAGACCTCCTCGCCGGCAGGTTTTACACCGCCAGGGACATGAGGGCTCTCCTGCGCCGGACGGGATGAAACTGCCGATCCGCTCGACGCCGACAGCAATGTATGTTGAACAGTAGCGGCAAATCAGGCAATGAGAACGTATAGGGAACACAGCAAACTGTCATGACCTACGACGGCAGAGCCATCGCCAACTTTATTCTCGATCAGGCTGATGCTGCTGGCATGGCCATCACGCCGATGGCTCTGCAGAAGATCGTCTACTTCTGCCACGTTTGGGCGCTTATCGAACTCGGCCAGCCGCTAGTACGACACTCATTCGAGGCGTGGGAGCATGGGCCTGTGCTGCAGTACTTGTACCGCGAGTTCAAGCAGTTCGGCTCCGACCCAATCCGAGGGAGAGCCCATAGGATTAGCGTGTTGACCGGGCGCGACGAGATCGTTTCTTACGAGTTCGATGCCGTTACCTTGGACTTGCTGACGCGCGTTGTCGCAATTTACGGCCGGCTCAGCGCCGCTGTTCTACGTGAACTCACCCATGCGCGGGGTGGGCCATGGGACAAAGTCTGGTACCACGGCGCCAAGATCAATCCGGGTATGCGCATCGATAATCGCGACATCGAGCGCTTCTACTCGCGGATTCCGCTGTCTTCACGCCTTCAGTAGCCAAAGGCCGAAACACGGCGAATCGTGCAAAAGTCGTCTGTCCCCCGGGATAGACTCTTTCCAGCCATTGCTATATTAACGCTCCCTATATGGGAGCGTTTGACAAACTCCCTATTAGGGACTACATCAATCTCGGTCGGGAGCCGGGCATGCAGATTCTGTCGAGGAAGGCTCTCCGTGACTACTGGGAGGCTTATGGGGGCAGGGATCAGCCGGCTCTCGAGGAGGCCCTGAAGTCCTGGTATCGAGAGGCGAAGCAGGCCCAATGGAGCACTGCAAGTCAGCTCAAGCAGAAGTACCGCAGCGCGAGCATCCTTAAGAATGGGCGCGTCGTGTTCAATATCTGCGGCAACAAGTTCAGGCTGGTGGTCGGAGTGAATTACTCCGTGAAGGTTGTGTACATCAAGTGGGTGGGTACGCACTCCGAGTACGACGACATCGACGCGGAGGAGGTGTGACATGGTGAACGTGCATCTGATCCGTACGGAGGACGATTACAAGGCAGCGCTGGCGCGTGCCGAGCATCTCATGGACGCTGAAGCAGGGACGCCCCGCGGCGATGAGCTCGAACACCTCGCTATGGTGATTGAGGCTTACGAGGAAAAGCACCACTCGATCGAGCTACCCGACCCCATCGCGGCTATCCGGTTCCGCATGGAGCAGGAGGACCTATCGAACAAGGATCTCATCCCCTACATCGGCAGCTCGGCAAAAGTGTCGGAGGTTCTTTCTGGCAAGCGGGACCTAACGCTGTCGATGATTCGCGCTCTGCACAAGCACCTCGGCATACCGGCCGAGGTGCTGATCCAGGAGCCAGGAGGAACCATTCCGGATGACGTCGAGGGGCTGGACTGGAGCAGATTTCCCATACTCGAAATGGTGAAGCGCGGCTTTATCAAGTCGAAGAAGAACGCCAAGGAAAATGCCGAGCGGCTTTTGCGCGATCTTATGACTCGCGCGGGTGGACTTGAGGTTGCTGCCCCGCTGTGTCGCAAGAGCGATGGTGCGCGCCGAAACGCGAAGATGGATAGCTACGCGCTCGCCGGCTGGTGCGTGCATGTGCTTGCCGAAGCCGCAGCGACGAAGCCGAAGCAAACCTATCGCAAAGGCGTCATAACGCGCTCTTTTCTCCGTGAGGTGGCCAAGCTCAGCGCCTTCGATGATGGCCCAAAGCGGGCAAAAGATTTTCTGGCAGATCATGGAATCATTCTCATCGTCGCGCCCCATCTGCCGAACACCTATCTCGACGGAGCAGCCATGTTGCTAGCCGACGGTACGCCGGTCATTGGCATGACGCTCCGCTATGACCGCCTCGACAATTTCTGGTTCTGTCTGCTTCACGAACTCACACACATTGCGCGCCATCTGGCCGAAGGCAGCGAGCAGCTGTTCGTGGACGACTTTGATCTCAGGGCCAAGGATGATGACGAGCGCGAGCGGGAAGCCGACGAATGGGCCGAGGAAGCGCTGATCCCTCGCAAGGAATGGGATGAGCATCCCGCCCAGGATGCGCCTTATCCATCCAATGTCATGTCGCTGGCGCAGCGCGTGGGCGTGCATCCGGCAATCGTCGCCGGTCGTATCCGCTGGCGTGATCGCAACTATCGTATCCTCTCGCAATTCGTCGGCACGGGCGAAGTGCGAAAGCACTTCAAGGGTCAGTGGAACTGAAGCTGATCGCCAGCGGGCGCTTGTTGTCTGGTTTGCCTCGCATCTGGTTGTTCTCGGAGGCGGCCTATGGCCAAGACAGTGAAGGTCCCGTCCTTGCAGCATATGGCCCGCAACTGGCGCGATACGCCTGATGGCGTTCGGCGCAAGCTAGTCGCGCTGGCCAAGTATCCACCACAGTTCAGCTACGATCCTCTGTTCGCCGCTGTCCGTGACATGCTGGTCTTGGGCGTACCCTACGTCCAGGTAGTTGAGGGCATCCGGCGGGCAGAAAAGCGTGCATGGGTGCGTGAGCTTCTGATCGAAGTTCTGCCGCTGATCGGCAACCACTTCTCTGGGATCGAGCCTGACAGCCCACCCCGGCGGGTAGCACGGCGCTACTATCCGCTCGCACGGGACATCATGATCCCCTTCGAGGCTCCCCTCGAATATAGCGTCGGCGGGCAGGTCTATTTTCCTTGGTTCAGCTTCTGGAGAAGCAAACCGCTTGCCGACCGCCGGCTTTCCTTGTTCGTGACCATCGTCGAAGAGGTGCTGCTACAGGACCCTGACCTCGATCAGGCTCTTTTTCAGATATTGGACTTTAGCATCCCTGAGGGCGAGCGGGAACGCCGGCTCTTGATCATTGATGCAAAAGACATTCCGCGGCTCGGCGAGAGCGAGAAGCAAGCGATGCTTGAGGTATTCGCCGATGGCTACCGCCTTGCCCGGTCTGAACTCGCGGGAGCAAATCCCGACAGAGACGCCCGGGACGACACGCGTCGTCCAGACCCGGATCAATGGGATTTATTCAATCCCGATGGCGATCAGTAAGAGATCAGTTCTTCGGCTCCCCCTATTGCAGCTGAGTTGGCCGTTTGCGTTGATCCACTCGCGAATCCATACGGGCTACTTCATCATGCCAATGCGTTTTGAACGGTACGGTGGCGCGCCAGATCTTCCCTCCGCCTTCGGCGAATTTGTGATCAACACGCTTGCCGGACAGTCACTTGATGAGCACTGGGCCACTGAGTCCGCGGGAGGCGAGTTTCCCGACTTCAAGTGTCTTCGGGGGCTCTTGCTTATTGAGATGAAGCACCTCGAAACGAACCAGGAAGAACGGATCAATGAGACTGTACGACAAAAGATCGACCCTGCCGAGATGCCGTTCTTCTACGGCGCCCGCGATGGAAGAAGCATCCTAGATTCAATCAGTAATGGGGAGGCAGTGGGCAAAGCCATCCTCGGCAAGCTGTCGCGCACCATCGAAACTAATTTGCGTAAGGCAAACCGGCAATTTGTCAGCTACTGTCGGCGCAATGCGCGCAAGAACTGCGTCTCGATCTGCGTCATCCTCAATTCTAAGACGCAAGAGTTCACACCAGATATCGTTTTGAGAGCGGTACATCACCATCGCATGGACAACGACGGCAGACCGCGATTCCCAATGATCGATGCTGTCGTCTATATCTCCGAGAAACACTTTCAAACACTACCCGACGGCCGCGTCGCATTCGCCATCGCCGTCTTCCAAGGATACGGCATCGTTAAGAACCCATGGAAGAAGCTCGTCGTCGATCATGTAGTGCAGTCTTGGTGCAATTCCCGAGGTGGGGAGGCGATCGTCAATAGCAATCGCTTCCATGGCTTCGAAGCCGTGCAAGATATCCCACCCGTCATGAAGCGCCACGAGCTGTGGCGCCTCCAATATCAGCGCGCACCCGATATGCGGGCGTTGCCCCTCGACCGGTTACGCGTAGCCTTCCATCGTAGTTTGGCCGTATGCGGGCTGACCTTCATCAAGGGCAGTTGGCCCAGGTCGCCCGAGGTCGCCATCATGGAGGAAATGCGAAAGTTCACCCACGTGATGGAGGAAATCAATCGACGCGGTCTCGACCTTCGTCTGCTTGATCATCGCCATTTGTCCACGAAGGAAAAAAAGGAGGTTTACAAGGGACTTCCCGACGAATTGGTCGCCATGCTGGACAAAGATTTAGCAACGGACACATAGGCTGTCTGCCAATGAATGTCTCAGGGAAGTTTAGCAGCGTGCTGAGCTGAAAATCTGCGCAGCAGCTCCGGAGTCCTGTCGGCGAGGATGTGCGATCCGGCCGATGATCTACCGACGCACCAAGGGCACCGTAGGGACTGTCCGGCCAGCGCTCACTGTTCGCGATCGCGCGCGGGCGCAACAGCGTCGGGAAGGGGCATCCCTGCCAGAGATGCGCCAACCCAAGCGTCGCCGACACGATGCTCTACAGGATAGTGGTGAAAGCCACCCACCGTTTCAATTTGGGCGGGGCCGATCCGCACCGGCATGGCATAGTCGGCAGGTTCGTCGACCAGCACGAAGTCGGCGCCAATGCCGCCAGGGAGATGATAGCCGCGCCGCTTGCGAGGTGCCCATCTCACGCGCCGCGCCCGGAGCTGAGAGAGACTGAATGGGCCCTGGAGGAAGAGGCTGCGCCAACGCTCCGAGGCATACCACACCCCGCCGGTGCTATGTTCGTCGCCGTCTTCGATCCAGGACGTCGGATTGCGATAGAGCATGCACCTGTCGAGCATCCCGCGCCAAACGCCGCGGGTTACCGGGTCGTAGAACCATAGCTGCCCCTGAAGGTCATGGATCCAGAGTTGCCAGGGCGGCGCCGAATAACGGCTCACATAAAATATCTCAGTTCCCGCGATCCGGCTCGGTTCGCCGAGACGCTTCCGGTCGAGGATTGGCACCCAAATAACCGCGACACCAGCGGCTAGGTAGGCGGCGGTGCGTCGCTCCAAGGTGGCATAGTCGAGCGTGCTATGCTGCACCTCGAGCGCCACGCGATAGCCGTCTCCCGGCGCATGCAACAGCACGTCGGCGCGCCGATCGCCGTCGATCGACAGTACTTCCACCTCGACATCGCACGACAGGCTTCGCGTGCGATAGGCGGCGGCAAAATCCTCCTTAGCCTGTTGATGCTCCCGGGTTTCCAGCGCGGCATAGCTGCAGACCGCCCCGGCTGATGCCCGAAATAGGGCCGCCGGATGCGCCCCTTCGCCAGCGTCACCGGCTCGCCGCAGCCCGGACAAGTATAGGCTGGCCCCTTGGCTGCCTGCGCCGCTTCGATCCGCGCCCGGTCGTCACCCCTGAGCGCGATCAGCATCGAGTAGGCCCCAGCAGCGCCTCGAAGTCCGCTGCCTTGGTGATCTCGCCGATCAAACCCTTGAGCCGGGGCTCCTTGCGCTGCGCGCGCGTGAAGTCCTCGGCGGTGCGCTTGTCGACATACAGGACCGTGCAATAGGCGGCGAGAACGCCAAGATAGCCATCATTGAGGTCGCTCCCTGGGCGGAGCGCCCTCGATTGCCCATATGCCCGGAGCGCCTCGCCGATGATCCGGCTGGGCAGCACGTCCATCGGCACCTTCTTGAGCGCCTCGAACGACCGGCCCATCTCCGACGCCACCACCCGGAGCTGGCTTCTGAATTGCGCCAGCCGACTGAGATCGGCGAGGACACACTCGTCTCGGACTTCCTCCTCGTCCAGGCCCTGACCGACGAGGGTCGACACCAGCAGCTCGCGCGCCGTTATGCCCGGCGGCGGCATGATCGCGACGACCCGCGCCATGAATTCATCGGCCATGACACGCGCGCGTGCGACATCGCCGCCAGTGCTCTGCGTTGCCTCCTGCAACGCCTGCGCGTAAATCCGGTTGAGCTGCGCGCACATCTGGCTAGTAGGATTGACCGTCGACTTGGCCAGCTCGCCGATCGTGCGGTTTTCGTCGAACGTCCGTAACGGACCGAGGGCCGCGATCTTGTCGGTCTCGCCCTTCCGGGACCGCAGCAGCGGCCGAAGCTCCTCCCACACCCAGGCATCTTCGCCGATAGCCTGCGTGCCCGATCCCGTCTTAAGCAACAGCTCGCGGGCGCGGTCGCGGATTGATATGAGATCGCCATGCCCTTCGCAGGCTGCGATCGCCTCCGCCGCCAGTATCTGCGCGATCGAACCGAGCTCGACCTTGTCCTTGCGCAGGCGGAGATAGGCCAGCATGGGCAGGCTCTGGAGAAAGGCGACACGCGCGCGGGCGGCCTCATCATCTTCGCCACCCAGCAACTCCTCGAGATGATGCCAGGACAAGAGTGGGATACGACCCTGTCCCATCAACCGCTCATGCAGCGCTCGCGCCCGCTGCCGCCGACCGCTGTCCTTCGCAGAGACCGCGTCGAGCCACTTCGCCCAATGCGAGCTGTCGGGAGCAATGATCTTCGGTTTGATGAGGGGCAATCCAAACTCTCGCAAGAAAAACGCCAGTCTAACTCCATAGCCAATCTAAGCGTCTATGAGGCAGCGACCGATCTCCATTTCCAGCAGAACGTACTTGATCTGTTGGAAACCTTGTCGGGGCGCCTTGGGTCAGTTGCTCCTGGACTAGACGTCGTTCTGCACACCTACAGGCGGTGGGCGCTCCCGCAATGTCCCCTATGATGTTTTATGAGCAGCGAGCCGGCTTGCCATTGCAGGCAAGTGAGGCTGCGCACGGAACCCTCACCCCAACGATGCCGTCCCCCTATGATGCGCGTCCCATCAAGTCCGGAGCACACCATGCCCCGCTTCGTCGCCGTCTACACCATGAAGCCGGAAGACCTCGCCGCCTTCCGCGCGCGCCCCAAATCCGAGCAGGAGGCGATCGACAAGGTCGGCCTGAAGGCGTGGGAGGAATGGCGCGAGCGCAACGCCACCGCCATCGTCGCGACCGACGTCATGGTGGGCAAGACCAGGCGCGTCACCAAGTCCGGCATCACCGATGCGCACAATCAGATCGCGGGCTTTCTGATCGTCGAAGCCGCCGACATCACCGCCGCCGCCGCCCTTTTCCAGGACCATCCACACATCACCATTTTCCCCGGTGACGGCATCGACGTAATGCCTGTCGTCACGGGGCCGCCAGAGGACTAAAAGGTCCCATTATGGCGGCTGTCGGCGCTCGGGCGGTTGGAGACCTCCAGGATATAGTGCCATTCGGTACCTATGGGGGCAGCCGTGGCGCACAGCTTTACTCGTCTCGAACTCTACAATCTCGTTTGGTCAGAGCCGATGCGCGACATTGCAGCGCGGTTCGGGATATCAGATGTAGGTCTCGCCAAAGCTTGCCGCAACGCCTCGATACCAGTTCCATCTCGCGGCTATTGGAACAAGAAGAAGGCCGGTCACCGCGTTGCACCCTTTTCGCTGCCGCCCCGCGAGCCGGGACACTCCGACGAGGTGACAATCGGGCAGGACCGATATCGGCACCATCGCAAGCCAATCGACGAGAACGAGCCGGAGCCGCCAGCGCCAATTTTTGACGAAGCCATGGAGTCGGTCCGGGCCCGTGTCGACAAGCGGACTTCAGCCGTTCGCGTCTCCTCAAGCTTCGAGCTGGCTCACCCCGATATCCGAAAGCTGTTGGACAAGGATGTACGCAAACGCGAGAAGCAGCGCGATTCGACCTATGCTTGGTCCTGGGAAACTCCCGTTTTTGACAGTCCGCTGCAAAAGCGACGCCTGCGCATTCTGAATGCGATCCTGCTTGCATTGGCAAAGCAGGGCTTCAGCGGGTCTGTGCGAGGCGATAAGGCCGATGAGATCACAATCCGCATCGGCAGTACGAGCTTCGAGCTTGAACTGATCGAGGCGCCACGGAAGCCGCGGTCGACGGGCCAGGATGAAGCCAGGCAACGGCGGGAGAGCCTCCGACTGGCAATCAAGGCCGGTTACAAGACTGCCGCCGTCCCTTTGGCCGAGGATGAGCCCGACCGTACGCTGGAGGGGTGCGTGCGCGAAGTGCTGATCAATCTCATTGTCTTGGGCGAGGAACGCTACCGCGAGCACCAGATCGAGCATCACAAATGGCTTTTGCAGCGCCGCCTGGAACGCATCGAGGAAGCCCGCAAGCAAAAGGCCGAGGCAGAGCGCAAGGAGCGCGAGCGCATAGCCGCTCTCGAGAAGGCGCGCGTTGAACGGCTGCTGGACGAAGCCCAGGCACTACGAAGAGCACGCGACATAAGGGCGTACGTTGATGAAGTTAAGGCTTTGAACCTTAACCTCGACCCACCAGTGCCCGACGAAGCCATGGATGAATGGGTGCGGTGGGCCCTGGCGCAGGCTGACCGAATTGACCCTGTTCTATCACAGCGGTTCCTGACCAATGCTGAGCCGAAGCCATCGCCTGTGAAGGGGGATGACCCGTAGTTGGCAGCGCCTTAAACGGATAATCTGAAATGATCGACGACGAACGCACCTGGGCGGTGAAACACATATTGTTCGACTGCGTCAAGAGCCCGTCACTGAAACACATGCGCGATCCGCACTCGATCACGAAGCTCGCACAGGAAATCGTGCGCAGGATCGACCGCGGCAACATCATCTGGACCAAGTGGACGGAGCATCGTGAGATGTTGCTGAAATCAGCGGTCGGTAGTTGGGCTCCCATCGCTGATTTGCGAACGTTTCTGAACGCAATGCCGGGCCCAGCCCTGACGATGACGGACGTCGATCAGCGCTTGAAGGATTTCGAGTTGAAAAGCCATACCTGGGCGAATGAGGAGTTGAAGGAAAGCTGTTTAGCCATCTACGCCCAGGAACGAGAGGACGGCACCGATATGCCAGCAATCCTCGGCAGGCTCCGCGAGCACGTCGAGCAGGAAGAGTCGCGACTGCAGGTTGAGCGACAAGCACGATGGCGGAAGGCAAATGAAGAAGCGCAAGTGGAGCGCCAACATCGCCTCTTATCCGGAGCGGACTGCAAGTGGACCCAAATCCGGGGATCTAAGCATTGGTACTGCCGGGCGAACGGGCGGACGTACCGGCTGTCGCCAACCGAAGACAGTAAGTGGAATCTGTATCGCGTCGACGCCGTCAAAGACGATGAGAAAGGCGATTTGATTGGCCGATACCGGGGGCGAGGCGACGCTACCAAAGTGATTGGTGAGATGGCGTACAAGCCGGAACCCCGGTGGCGTTGACCATCCCTGACATTGCCGAGTTGGTCAGGCGAAGAGCACCACTTCACCAGTGTAGGCTATTTTCGTCTTCCAGCTTCGCGAGCAGGCGTGTTGCCGAAATGTCGACGATACGACGCCGTGAATGCTGCCGCGCTCGAATAGCCAATTCGGCGACCTATCTCTGAGACCGGGAGGTTGGTCTCTAGAAGGAGCAAGCGCGCTTGCTCCAAGCGACGGCGCCGCACGTAGCCGAAAATGCCGGCGCCGAAGGCGACGCTGAAGCTCGCTTGGAGAGTTGCCACATTGGTTCCCACCTGCCGCGCAAGCGCAAGCGTAGTGGGTGGCACCGCTAGATTCCTCTCCAGAATCTCGCAGGCATGCACCAAGTGATCATGGCGCTTTGCTCCAATCGACGCGATTACTCTATCCATCGCGGAAAGCGAACTGGCTGCGTATATGACGAGATTGAGCGTCGCGGCTTCAAGGAATAGCGCTCCCAGTTCTGGGCTGTAGGGATGGTCCATGAGTTCGTGCGCGAGCGCCGAGATCTTCGGCGACTGCGGTAGCGTTACGGATTGGCATTCTATAGTGCTAAGCTGTCGCAGCTTCGCGAGACCATCATGACTCACGCGTTCGCCAAACCGCTCGAAGAATCGGGGTTGGATGAGAAAGCCCGCAAACATGTGATGCTCGTTAGCCCGCCAGCGAATCGTCGAGGTCGTGCGCGAGCAAGATGAGAAAAGAACGGCCCTCTCCCGTTCGAAGCGAAGTGGCGGCGTATCACCGATTGCAATTGGGCTACATTCCCCGGCAAGAAGCACGGCGCAGCTTACACCAGCCCCCATCTCGATCGTGAGTTCGCTATCGTCGAGGAAGGTCACATCGCGGCCGCTAGCGAACAATCCCGGTTGAACCTCGGTAGCTAGGATGCGCCCGGCCACGACAGGAAAACTCGTGATGATCTCATCACCTGCACC
>Ga0182736_1003146_pt1 | contig 11425 bp, 10 predicted proteins | sample eDN5th30CKraftBY_FD_128882 | JGI IMG/M metagenome (GOLD analysis project Ga0182736, IMG submission 128882) | Enriched backyard soil microbial communities from Emeryville, California, USA - eDNA 5th pass 30_C Kraft BY (version 2) (version 2) | ecosystem: Environmental > Terrestrial > Soil >...
ATCGTAGAAGCTGAGCGGCACATCGGTCAGCGCAAGCGCGCCGGGGTTATGGACCTGGCCGTCGACAAAGACCTGGCGCGAGCGATACGAAGCCATCCGCACGGTGACTTGCGGCTTGACGAGATACATCGAAAGCGCGCTGGTCAGCCTTTGCTGGATTTCATCGGTGCGCAGCCCGGCGACCGCCAGCGACCCTGCATACGGGAAGCGCAACTTGCCCTGCTGATCGACGACGAAACCGGGCGCGGGGTCGCTTGCCTTCGCGCTCGTCTGGCTCTGTACGGAGCCGAGCGCTGCGGCAAATTCCGGATGATCCCAGACGACGATCTGCAGCACGTCGCCCGGTCCGACCGTGTACGTTCCCGGCGTGCCGAAAAGCTGCTTCGCCTGCTGATCCTGACGCGTCTTGCGTTGCGCGGCGTAGCGCTTCACGAGCGCGAGATCGAGCTCCGTAACGGCGATCGCGGGCGTCGCCGCGGTGGCTTCGACCTGCGATCCGGCTTCGTTCATGTGAAAGCCGGGCGCGAACGCGCACGCGCTCAGCGCGCACGTCAGCGCGATCGTCAGCGTCGTTGGTAGAAACGAAGCGCGCCCGGTCGCCGGGCGAACGCGTTCGGTTGATTGCTTCATGGATAAGGCCTGCGCATCAATACGCATTGCGATGAACGAAACCCCGCACGATGGTCGCGAGGACGATGCGCATATCGAGCGCGAACGACCAGTTGCCGAGGTAATAGAGATCGTGTTCGATGCGCTGCTGCATCTTGTCGACCGAATCGGTTTCGCCGCGAAATCCGTTGATCTGCGCCCAGCCGGTGATGCCCGGCTTGATGCGATACCGATGGATGTAGTCGTCGACGATGTCCTGATAGAGATCGTCATGCTCGATCGCATGCGGACGCGGCCCCACGACCGACATCTCGCCGCGCAGCACGTTGAAAAATTGCGGCAGCTCGTCGAGGCTCGTGCGACGCAGAAACGCGCCGACGCGCGTGACACGCGGATCGCCGCGCGTGGCCTGGACGACGCCATCGTCTGCCGCGTGCAGGTGCATCGTGCGGAACTTGTAGATCTCGAACGGCTGCCCGCTCGCGCCGCGGCGTCGCTGCTTGAACAGCACCGGTCCCGGCGACGAGAACTTGACGGCGAGCGCGATCGCGATCAGCAGCGGCAAGGTTCCGAGAATCGCGCACGTGGCGAACACGCGATCGAAGATCGTCTTGATGGCGGGCGTATCACCGTTGAGCGGCGAGGCGACGAGATTGATCGCGAGCAGGCCGTTGCCATCGGCCGTGCTGCTTTGGAAGCGCGACAGGCTGGTCACATCCGGAATGAACCGGATATTCACCAGTTCGTTGCGGAACGCATGGAGCACGCGGCGCAGCGATTTCTCATCGGTGAGCGGCAGGGCGAGCCACAGTTCGTCGATCCGCCGCGTACGCACATGCGATGTAAAGGCGTCGAGATCGAAAAAGCGCGGCACGCCGTTCAGCGGAGCCTCTGTTGGCGCCCCCGTCTCGAATTGCGCTTCGATGCGGTAGATTGGCTTGCGGATGGCGTCGAGGCTGCGCACGAGGAAGGCGCAATGATCGCGGCACCCCGCGACAGCCACCGAATAGATTGGCGCCCCACGCGAACCGGCGATCCTGAGTACAAAGATTCCGAGCGCGGTCATCACGCCCAGACCTGCGAATGCACCGAGCGAGGGCTGGTAGTCCGGATGCATCAGCTTCACCGTGCCGATGGCGAGCGCTTCGCAGAACACCCACCCGAGCGCCGACAGAAGCGCGCCTACGCGGGGCGCGGCACGAGACGTTCCACGCACGTCCATTGCGCACCACGCGAAAATGATCGCGAGTGCGACGACGGTGCTCCGATACGCTGCGAATGAGCTTCCCTCGGTCTGCTTATGGACGGTTATTGCGCAGACTACGACGAAGACGCTTTCGACAAGTCGCAGCGGTAAATCACGGCCGGAAGGTGCGTTATTTAGTTGGAAATAGCTCGGCAATCGCATGGCGGACAAAGGCGGAATACCGGCTCGCCTGTCGATCGTGAATGGCGAATATATGGAGAACCAGATTCATGAGTGAAACAGTCTCCATTAGCCATTACACGGCAGATATAAGCATCGTCCTAATTACCCATATTTGAAATATGGATGCGATTTTTCAAAGTTTAATGATTGACGCATGCCTCTTCGGGCAATTCATAAACGTGATCCACCCTCGGAAGGCGATGATCCATTGCCTCAAAACGCAGGCGGTTGGAGGCTCACAGCCAGAGGCGGGTATTGGAAAATAAAAAAAGCGCACTCAGGGTGTTTCCTGAATGCGCTCGTTAAACCGATTATCGAATTTTATTGATTGACGAACGTCGCTCGAATATTCGCGCACTCGAGATGCGCCATAAAAATATTCGCTCAAATAAACATCAGCCAGTTCAACAAGAATATATTCGCGACTAGCAACGTCACCGCCGTCGGCACCTGCACTTTGATGACCGCGTTCTTGTCGGGCAACTCCAGCAGCGCCGCAGGCACGATGTTGAAGTTCGCGGCCATCGGCGTCATCAGCGTGCCGCAGTAGCCGGAGAACATGCCGATCGCGGCCATCGTCGCGGGATTGCCGTGGAATACGCCGACGAGAATCGGTACGCCGACGCCGCCCGTCATGACCGGAAACGCGGCGAAGCCGTTGCCCATGACCATCGTGAAAAGCGCCATGCCGAGGACATACACCGCCACCGCGACGAGCCGGTAATCCATGTTGACGTAAGCCGTCGTCACATGCGCGACCGCCTTGCCTACGCCCGCATCCGAGAATACGAGGCCGAGCATGCCGAGCATCTGCGGCAGCACGGCAGCCCACGACAGCGCATCGATGAGACGGCGCGTTTCGCGCATCGACTGGCCGACCGTGTCGCGCGTCATCACGCAGGCAATGGCCAGCGCGATCACGCAGCCGATGCCGAAGCCGATCAGCGTCACGTTCTTCAGCTCGATCAGCGGCACGCCGCCGAACACGAGGTATTTCGCGCCGAGCGTGAGGATCACGGTGACGACGGGAATCGTCAGCGCGGGCACGAAGAGCTTGTTGCCGAGCCGCGCGGCGCTCCGGCGGCGCGTGTCTTCGGAAAGCATCTTCGGCTTCGCGCCGGTGACGCCGCCGAAACCCGCGATCAGCGCCATCGCCACGACGAGCACGCCGACGACCGTCACCGGAAGCCAGTCGCCGACGAGAAAGATCAACGCGTAGATCAGCCAGAATCCGCCAGCGGTCAGACGCCGCGGATGCGATTTGTCCGTGAGGATCATCCCGCCGACGACCAGCAGAATGATGCCGACGAGATAGAACAGATAGTTGATCGTGAGCGTCATGCTTTTTCTCCCGCGACGTTGCGCGTGAGCGCGTCGAGTTCGCGCGCGAGCCTGCGGTCCAGGAGCCACAGACGGAAACCGTGAATCAGGAACGCGCAGATTGCCGTCGGAATGCCCCACACGGCGACGTGCATCGGCTCCACGACGATGCCCGCTTCCTTCAGGAACGTGACCATCAGCACGATCGCGCCGAACGCCACGAAAATGTCCTCGCCGAAGAACAGGCCGACGTTGTCGGTCGCCGCCGAGTACGCGCGCAGCTTGAAGCGCGTCGCATCCGAGAGCTTGCCGTAGCGCGCTTCGGTGGCGCCTTCGGCCATCGGCGCGAGCAGCGGGCGCACCATCTGCGGATGGCCGCCGAGTCCCGTCAGGCCGACCGCCGCCGTGAGTTCACGCACGAACAGATAGACGATCAGCAGACGCCCGGCTGTCGCGGCCTTGATGCTCGAAATCCACATTTGCGCGCGCTCGCGCAGGCCGTGCCGTTCGAGCAAACCGATCACCGCCAGCGGCAACAGGATGATGAGCGGAATGTTGCGCGTCTTGAGAAAGCCGGTGCCGATCGCGGTCAGGATTTTCTCGATGGGAAAATGCGCCGCGAAGCCGGTGATGATCGCCGCGGCCGCGACGATCAGCATCGGATTGAAGCGCAGCACGAAGCCCGCGATGATGACGGCCACACCGATGAGCGGCCATAGATTGACAGGGGTTGCCATGAGTTCTCCAAACAATATTGACGTCACGCCTCGTACCGGGCGCGTGGATTCACTACTTCCTTGCTAAAACGCCCCGGCGTTGCGGGGCGTTCGAACCTGCGTTGACGGCGTCAGGCGTCGGCGTGCGCGGCGCGGACTTCGATGCCCGCATCCGCCAGCGCGCCGCGAATGCGCCGCGCGAATTCGAGCGCGTGCGCGCCGTCGCCGTGCAGGCAGATCGTCTGCGCGTTGAGCGGCACCCATTCGCCGGACACGGCCTGCACCCGCTGATCGCGCACCATCGCGAGCGTGCGGTCGAGCACGACGTTTTCGTCATCGAGCAGCGCGCCCGGCTCCTTGCGCGGCACGAGCGAGCCGTCCGCGCGATAACCGCGATCGGCGAACACTTCTTCGATGGCGATCAAGCCCGCGCGCCGCGCCGCTTCGATGAACCCGCTGTTCGCGAGACCGAAGACGAGCAGCGACGGATCGAAATCGTGCACGGCGGAAACGATGGCATCGGCGATTTCCGCGCTTCTCGCCGCCTGGTTGTACAGCGCGCCGTGCGGCTTGACGTGCGCGATGCGTCCGCCTTCGGCCTGCGCGATCGCCGAAAGCGCGCCGAGCTGATACAGCACGCCCGCGTAGATTTCCTCCGGCGGCAGGTCCATTTCCTTGCGGCCGAAGTTCTCGGGATCGTTGAAGCTCGGATGCGCGCCGATGGCGACGCCTTTCTCGACGGCCCAGCGCACGCAATCGCGCATCGCCGTGGCGCCGCCCGCATGCCAGCCGCACGCGATGTTCGCGGAACTCACGAGATCGAGCAGCGCCTCATCGGTGCCGCAACCTTCGCCGAGATCGGCATTGAGATCGATTTCCATGATGTTTTCGCACTCGTTCCGTTGGATGTTGGATGTATGCGCCGCGTCGTTCGCGCGGCTTTCGCCCCGCTGCTAAGAGCCGGCGCGCGCGATGCGTTCCTCGTGCATCGCGATCGCCGTTTCCACCTGGCTTACGTATTGCCGTTCGTCGGCGAGCGCGTGACGCGCCTCTTCCGCCGACGTCTCGATAAAGCGCACGCCGCCGTTCAACCTCACCTGCGCGAGCTTCCACAAATCAGCCTTGATGACCGCGCCGATCTTCGGATAGCCGCCCGTGGTCTGCGCGTCGCCCATCAGGATGATTGGCTGGCCGTTCGGCGGCACCTGGATCGTGCCGGGCAACACCGCGTGCGACAGCAGCTCGATCTTTTCGCGCCGCTCCAGCGTCGTGCCCGCGAGGCGAAAGCCCATGCGATTGCTGTTCGGCGTGATCGTCCATTCCTCGTTCCAGAAAACCTGTTGCGCGGCGTCGCTGAAACTCGCGTATTCCGGGCCGCGCAGCACGCGAATCGGGGCGGCCCACGCGAGGCTCGGCGAATGGCGTCCGCGGCGCACGGGTTCGTCGACGAGCACGAACTTGCACCACGCGGGCGCTTTCACGCCGAACGCGGGTTCTTCCGGCGAAAACGCGATGCCCTTGTGCGGCTGCGGCACGCCGACCGGCAGGCGATCGCCGTCGCGCAGCGCGCGTCCGCCGAGGCCGCCGAAACACGCGCCGAGATCGGTCGAGCGCGAGCCGAGCATCGGCAGAACGTCGATGCCGCCTGCGATCGCCACATAACAACGCATGCCGCGCTTCGCCGCGCGCAGCGTCAGCTCCTGGCCCGCGCGCACCGGCAGGCTCCACCACGAATACACCGGTTCGTCGTCGAGCGTCGCGCCGAAATCGGTTCCAGTGATGGCAATGCGCGTCGCATGCTTGAAGCGCAGCACGGTCGGCCCGAACGTGATCTCGATGCCCGCCGCATCCGCCTTGTTACCGACGATGCGATTGCCGATTTCCAGCGACAGCGCGTCGAGCGCGCCACCGGAACTCACGCCGAGATGCCGGTAGCCGCGCCGGCCGAGATCCTGGACGGAAGTGAGCACGCCCGCGCGAATCACGTCGATCATGCGCGTACCTCCAGCGCCTTGAAGCGCACGCGGTCGCCGGGCTGCATGAGCGTCGGCGGATTTCTGGCCGGATCGAAGAGCTTCAGCTCGGTGCGCCCGAGCAATTGCCAGCCGCCCGGCGACGCCGCCGGATAGATGCCCGTCTGCGCCCCGCCGATGCCGACCGATCCCGCCGGCACTTCGAGACGCGGTTCGGCGCGGCGCGGCATCGCGAGCGCGGGATCGAGCCCGCCGAGATACGCGAAGCCCGGCTGGAAGCCGAGGAAGAACACGACGTACTCGGTTTGCGTATGACGCTTCACCACGTCATCGACGGACAAGCCCGTGTGCTGCGCGAGCGCGGCGAGATCGGGGCCGTCGGCGCCGCCGTAGCGCACCGGAATCTCGATTTCGGCGCTGTCCATGTCGGGCGTCTCGGCCGCGTCCCAGCCGCTTTCGAGTTGCGCGGCGAGCGTTTCGTAGTCCGCTTCGAGCGGATCGAACACGATCGTCAGATTGTTCATGCCCGGCACCACTTCGACGACGTGCGGCATCAGGCGCGCGTGCTCCGCCAGCGCCCAGATGCGGCGCTGGCAGTCGAGCGTGGCGGGCGGCGCGGCTTCGCACACGAGCGCGGAGTCGCCCAGCGAATGAATACGTGGTCTTGTCATGCCTCAATTTGCCTTTGCGATGCGCGAAATTCGTCGATTCGATGAACGCCGCACCGTCGCAGAATGTTACATTGTCAATAAATTATCAAGAAATTATCAATACAGGTTTTCGCCGAGGCGCGCCGTCGCTCGCAAAATCGACGTTGCGCTACACTCCAACGCACTTCAATTCGGTCACCGCCATGCCGCGCCATCCCACCAAGATCGTTTCGTCCGAGCATCTCGTCTCCGAAGCCAGCGCGGAATTGTCGGAGTTCGAGTACGGCCTCATCATGGCGGGCAACGCGTTCAATCGCTGGATGGTGCGCTGCATGTCCGCGGCGGGCGCGAAGGACATGACGGCGGTGGAAGTGTCGCTGCTGCACCACGTGAGCCATCGCGACCGCAAGAAGAAGCTCGCCGACATCTGCTTCGTGCTGAACATCGAGGACACGCACGTTGCCACGTATGCGCTGAAAAAACTCGTCGCTCGCGGCTATGTGCAGAGCGAGAAATCCGGTAAGGAAGTGTTCTTTTCCGCGACGCCGGCGGGCCGCGAGCTGTGCGGCAAGTATCGCGAAGTGCGCGAAGCCTGCCTGATCGAGACGCTGCGCGAAAGCGGCCTCACCAACGAGCAGATCGGCGAGGCCGCGCAACTGATGCGCAACGCCTCCGGCCTTTACGATACGGCCGCGCGCGCGGCGGCCTCGCTCTAATAGACAGCGGATTCGGTGACGATCGCGTCGAGCGGCATGTCGTGCGTCTCGCGCGGCAAGGTCGCGCACAGACCCGATTCGTACGCGACGCCGATCGTCACCGGCCGCGCGCCGTTCGGCCACGCGGCGAGCGTGCGGTCGTAATAGCCGCCGCCGTAGCCCAGCCGATACCGGTCCGCATCGAAACCGACGCACGGAATCAGCAGCAGTTCGGGCACCACGGCTTTCTCTTCAGCGGGCACCGGAATACGGTAGCGGCCTTCTTTCATCGGCGAGTCGGCGCGCCAGGCGTGGAAGACCATCGGCGCGTGCGGTTTCACGACGACCGGCAGCGCGGCGCTGCGCGTGGCGTCGGCGGCGAGCCAGCGCGTGAGCGCGTCGCGCGCGTCGAATTCGCCCGCGACCGGCCAGTAGAACCCGACGCTGCGCGCTTCGTGCCGCGCGAGCACTTCCTGAAGACGGATCGCGAGCGCCTCGTTTCGTGCGTCCTGGCCGGCTTGCTCCTGTTGCGCCTCGCGCTTCGCGAGAAGGGTCGCGCGCAAGGCGCTTTTCGGCTCACGCTTGGGTTCGTCGCAAACGTTGCGTGCTATGCTTTCCTCCGATCTCAGGACCCGGTTCAAGACCATTCGCGCTCCAGAAATAAAGATGTCAAAACGCCTCAACCGAGTATATCTCGCGGTCGGCGCAGCCCTTGCCGCCGCGACGCTCGTCGCCTGCGGCACGGCCTCCGCCGTCCGTCCCGATGCAGATTTCTCCCCCACGTCCGACGACCGCGTCTTCCTGCAGCTGCGCGATGCCGCGCGCGCGAACGATGCGGGCAAGGCCGCGATGCTCGCCGCCCAGATTCCGAATTACCCGGCGCCGAGCTACATCGAATACTTCACGATCAAGCCGCAGCTTTTCGATTCGCAGGGCCACGCGCGCCTCGACGCGCCCGACGCGCCGGTGCTCTCGTTCCTGCAGCGCTACGACGGCCAGGCGATTGCGGACCGCCTGCGCAACGACTATCTCGTCGTGCTCGGCGGCCGTCACGACTGGAAGAACTTCGAGCAGCAGTATTCCCGTTTCGTTCTCAACGACGACACGCAGGTCAAGTGCTATGCGCTCGAAGCGCGTTTGTCGCGCGGCGAGAACGTCGCGGATGCGGCGCGCGCGCTGCTCGTCGAGCCGAAATGGTATGGCGACGGTTGCGTCGATCTGATCGGCGCGCTCGCGGCGTCCGGCCAGTTCACGAGCGACGATGTCTGGCAGCAGATCCGCCTTGCCTACGAGCAGAACTACACGTCGACGGGTTCGAATATCGTCGACGCGCTCGGCCAGGAAAAGCCGAAGGATTCGCTCTTCGACGACGCCGTCAACAAGCCGCCGCTCTATCTCGCGCGCGGCGTGATGCCCAACACGCCGGCGCATCAGCTGACGCTGCTCGCGGTCACGCGCCTCGCCCGCAACGATCCGGCGATGGCCGCCGCCACGTTCAGTTCCGTCGCGCCGAGTCTCACGCCCGCGGAGCGCGCGACCGGCTGGGGCACGATCGGCTATCAGGCGGCGATCAAGCGCATGCCGTCGGCGGCCGACTGGTATCGGCTGTCGGCGAACGCGCAATTGTCCAACCCGGCGTACGAATGGCGCACGCGCAGCGCGCTCCTCATCGGCGACTGGAACATGGTGCGTTGGTCCATCGAACAGATGCCGCCCACACTGCGCACGCAGCCGTCGTGGGTCTACTGGCACGCGCGCGCCGTGAAGCAGGCCGGCGATACGGCCACGGCGAATCAGGAATTCCAGAGCATCGCCGATCAATACAATTTCTACGGCCAGCTCGCGCTCGAAGAGCTCGGTCAAAAGATCGCGGTGCCGCCGCGCACCACGGTGTCCGACGCCGAGATCGAGCAGATGCAATCGGTGCCGGGCTTCGCGCTGTCGCAGCGTTTCTACGCGCTGAACATGCGGCTCGAAGGCAACCGCGAATGGAACTGGCCGCTGCGCACGATGACGGATCGTCAACTGCTCGCCGCCGCGCAGTATGCGAAGCGCATCGAGATGTTCGACCGCACGGTCAACACCGCCGACAAGACGAAAGCCGAGCACGATTTCACGCTGCGCTATCTGTCGCCGTTCCGCGATATCGTCGAGCGCGACGCGAAGGACACCAATCTCGACATCGAATGGGCGTACGGGCTGATCCGTCAGGAATCGCGTTTCATCATCAACGCGCGGTCGGAAGTCGGCGCGGGCGGCCTGATGCAACTGATGCCGGGCACGGCGCAACTCGTCGCGAAGAAGATCGGTCTCGGCACGGTGTCGCGCGCGCAGATGAACGACATCAACACCAATATCCTGCTCGGCACGAATTACCTGTCGATGATCTACAATCAATTCGATAACTCGCCCGTGCTCGCGACCGCTGGCTACAACGCGGGGCCGGGCCGGCCGAAGCAGTGGCGTCAGGACTTGCGCGCACCCGTCGAGGGCGCGGTTTTTGCTGAAACGATCCCTTTCACCGAGACTCGCGATTACGTGAAGAACGTGCTGTCGAACACCGTCTATTACGCGGCGCTGTTCGAAGGCCGTCCGCAGTCGTTGAAGGCGCGTCTGGGCTACATCGCACCCTGACCGTCTGAAACGAAGCTTCACGCCCGCGCGTCGAACGACAGGACGCGCGGGCGTTTTCATTTCTGCGCCGGCGTTCTGAACTGAAGCCGCATTCGTCAGGCCGCGACCCAAGAGGCGAACTATGCGACACCAACATATAGCGTTGATCGGCGGTTCGGGATTCATCGGCAGCCATCTCGTCAATGCGCTCGTCGATCTCGGCAAGAACGTGCGCGTCGCGACGCGACGGCGCTCGAACGCCGCGCATCTCACGCTGTTGCCCGTCGATGTCATCGAGACCGATGTGCACGATCCCGTGCAACTCGCCGCGTTCATCGATCAGAGCGATGCCGTGATCAATCTCGTCGGCATTCTTCAGGGACGGCGCGACGATCCGTACGGGCCGGAGTTCGCGAAAGCGCATGTCGAACTGCCGCGCAAGATCGCCGCCGCGTGCGAGGCGAAGGGCGTGCGGCGTCTGTTGCATATGAGCGCGATCGGCGCCGATCCGGCGGGCCCGAGCATGTATCTGCGTTCGAAGGGCGACGGCGAAAAGATCGTCCGAGAATCCGGACTCGACTGGACGGTCTTTCGCAGTTCCGTCGTGTTCGGTCCGGAGGACAATCTCCTGAATCAGTTTGCGTTTCTGGAACGCATGTTCCCGGTGATTCCGCTCGCTTGTGCCGATGCGCAGTTTCAGCCGGTCTTCGTCGGCGACGTGGCGAAGGCGATGGTCAACGTGCTCGATCTCGACGCCGCCAATGGCCATGTCTACGAGCTCGCCGGGCCGAGCGTCTACACGCTCGCGGAACTGGTGCGTTTCGCGGGCGCGACCATCGGCAAGCATTCGCGCATCATCAAGCTGCCGGAGAGCCTCGGCCGCCTGCAGGCGATGACGATGGAAATGGCGCCCGGCCAGCCCGTCATCTCGCGCGACAATCTCGATTCGATGAAGACGCCGAGCATCGCGAGCGGGCCGCTTGCGCCGGAATTGGGCATCGACGAGCCGGCGAGCATCGAGACCATCGCGCCGCTGTATCTGAGCGGCAACTCGCCGCGCTCGCGCTTCAACGGATATCGCGCAACCGCGCATCGTTAATCTTCTTTTTGTGATCGCATGAAACTCGTTATCGGTGACAAGTTCAATTCTTCCTGGTCGATGCGCCCGTGGGTGCTGCTCAAACATTTCGGCATCCCGTTCGAAGAGACGCTGATCCGCCTCGGCCAGCCCGACACGAAAGCGAAGATTGTCGAAGTGTCGCCGTCCGGCAAGGTGCCGTGCCTCATCACCGATGCGGGCGATCCCGTGTGGGAGTCGCTCGCGATCGTCGAAACGATCGCCGAGGCGCATCCCGAACACGCGATGTGGCCACGCGATGCGGCTCTCCGCGCGCGCGCCCGCAGCATCAGCGCGGAAATG
>Ga0182736_1003147_pt1 | contig 11424 bp, 7 predicted proteins | sample eDN5th30CKraftBY_FD_128882 | JGI IMG/M metagenome (GOLD analysis project Ga0182736, IMG submission 128882) | Enriched backyard soil microbial communities from Emeryville, California, USA - eDNA 5th pass 30_C Kraft BY (version 2) (version 2) | ecosystem: Environmental > Terrestrial > Soil >...
GCCAGCTCGTGCGCGCGGGCCGATCCGGTACCGAAGTGCGGCAGCGGGACCGCGCCGCCTCGCGCGGTGAGCATCGTCGTCCCGGTGCCCTGGGCGTCGGGCACGAACCCGCGCGGCGCGGAGCCCGCGAGCGCGAGCGCCGCATCGAGATCGTCGGGCCGAAGTGCCGGGAGGTCGCCCAGCAGCGCCGCAACCGCGACTCCTGGCACCGTCGACCGCGCCGCCGCGATCCCTGCCAGGACAGCCCGGTTCAACGGCGAGACGGCAAGCGGTGCAGGGTCGTCCGGCGAGGCAGCAGGCGCGGCGTCGCGCGGCAAGGCAGGCTCCGTCGCCGCAGGACGAGGCTCCGGCACCACGCCGAACCGCCCCGCAGCCGCGGTCAGCACCGGGTCCGCCGTCACGACCAGCACGTGCCCGACGAGCGAGGACGCCAACGCTGCGTCGATCGTGTCCAGCGCCATCGCCCGCACGAGCGCCACGCGCACCCGGTCGTCGAGCACCCCCGCGAGACGCGACTTGCCCTCGGTCGCCACCTTCACGGGCACGACGACGACCCATCGCCCACCCGAGTCCGACGCCACCCGCCCATTCTCACCGCTGGGGCAGCGTCCCCAGGACATGTCCGCACCAGGCCGGTCGCACACACCACGAGCGGTCGTGTGCAAGGAGGCGCCACCGCCGCCCCAGGTGCGACCATGACCCCATGAGCTTCGGTATCGCCAACGACGCAGCCGCCGACCAGGTGCTCGACGAGCACCCCTTCGCCCCACTGATCGGGATGCTCCTCGACCAGCAGTACGGGATGGAGCACGCGTTCCGCGGCCCGTGGAAGGTGCTGACACGCTTCGGCACGCTCGACGCCACGGCGATCGCCGAGGCCAACCCCGAGGAGTTCACCGCTCTGTGCAGCACTCCCCCGGCGATCCACCGGTACCCGGCCGCGATGGCGGCCCGTCTGCAGGACCTCGCGCGCGTGATCCGCGACGAGTACGCGGGCGACCCGACCAGGCTGTGGACCGAGGCGACGTCGGGAAAAGACCTGCTCAAGCGGCTCATGGCGCTTCCGGGCTTCGGCAAGCAGAAGGCGCAGATCTTCGTCGCGCTGCTGGCCAAGCAGCTCGGCGTCCGCCCCGACGGCTGGGAGGCCGCGGCCGGCGACTACGCGCTCGAGGGGTACCGATCGGTCGCCGACGTGGTGGACGAGCCGTCGCTGCAGAAGGTGCGCGAGTTCAAGCAGGCCAAGAAGGCTGCCGCCAAGGCCGCGGGCTGACGCCTCACGACGACGGCGGCCACTCGCCCTTGGCGACCAGCACGCGCTGCGCCGCGGTCCGCACGAGCGCGGCGAACGACGGGTCCGAGCGGGCGCGGTCGACGACGGCCGCCACCATCTCGTGCGCGACCTTCGGCTCCTTCGACACGAGCACCAGGTCCACCCCGGCGCTCAGCGCACGCACGGCCCGGTCGCCGGGCGCGTACGACGCCACCTGCTCGGCACCCGAGAGGTCGTCCGTGATGATCAGGCCGTCGTAGCCGAGGTCGCCGCGCAGCATCCCGGTCACCACGGTCGACGAGAACGCGGCGGGGTTGTCGGGGTCGATGCGGCTGTAGATCGCGGTCGAGACCATCACCGACAGCGGGTCGGCGGCGATGCCGGACCGGAAGACGTCGACCGACGCGTCGTCGCGGGTCGTCACGTCGTCGGTGACGCCCGCGGTGTCGTCGGTGTTCGCGGTGACCCGGCCCAGCCCCGGGAAGTGCTTGATCGAGACGCCGACACCGGCCGACGACAGACCCGCGCTGAACGCGTTCGCGTGCGTCGTCACCGAGTTCGCGGTGAACCCGTAGGACCGGTCGAGCGCACCGACCGGCGGGTTCGCGGCAGGGTCGCCGTCGACGAGGTCCATGACCGGGGCGAGGTCGAGGTTCACCCCGACCGACGCGAGCTCCGCCCCCCACGTCTCCGCACGCGAGCGCAGCGCGGAGGCGCCCAACGACGCCTGGTCGAGCGCCGACGGGATCGTCGAGAACCCCGGTCCGCGCAGCACCTGGACCTTGCCGCCCTCCTGGTCGGTCGCGACGAGCAGGGGCGCCGAGTGCGTGCTCGACGGTCCGACGAGCGCGGTGAACGAGTCGACGAGCGCGCGCACCGCATCGGCCCCGGCCGTCGTCCGTCCCTGCAGGAACAGGTTGCCCACGTGGTCGTCGGCGATCGCGTCGGTGCTGACGGCGAGCGGGTCGCTCACGCTCACGCCGACCATGAACACCTGCCCCACCTGCTGCTCGAGCGTCCAGCCCGCCCAGGGGTCCGCCGACGGTGTCGGCGTCGGCGTGCGAGAGTGCGAGGCAGAGGGCGACGGAGCGGACGACGACGGCGTCGAGGACGGTTCGGCGGTCGACGAGCCCGACGGCCGCGCGAACCACACGGCCAGCACCGCGGCCCCCAGCGTCACGACGACGCCGAGCGTGATCCACGGCGCCCGCCGCGAGCTCACGCCTTGCCCTCCAGCGCGTCCTTCCAGCCCTGCGCGTACGCCTCGGCGCTACCCTGCGCGAACATGTCCTCAGGCCCGAGCCGCACGAGCGCCGCGGCGCCGGGTCCGTCGTCGGGCGTCACCAGGTGCGACAGCCCGCGCACCACGGCGAGCGGCCGGCCCTCAGCCTTGCCCTTGACGAGCTCGGCGGCCGCGGTCACCTCGTCGGCCACCGCCGCCACCGTCATGACCAGCGGCCGCCCGAACGAGTCGTGCTGCCCGCGCAGGTCGTCGAGCACGACGACCCCGGCGGCACCGATCGCGATGTCGGTGACGCCCTGCCGCCAGGGCCGGCCCGCGGTGTCGGAGACGATCACGCCGATCCGCACGCCGAACTCCGCCGACAGCCCTGCACGCAGCGCCCGAGCGCTCGCGTCGGGGTCGACGGGCAGCAGCAGCACGGTGCCGACGGGCGTGTTGCTCGCGTCGACTCCCGCGGCGGCCATGACGAGACCGAGCCGGTTCTCGACGATGCGGGTCACCCCGCCCGGGTGCTCGCGCGTCGCGACGACGCGCACGGTCTCGTCGGTGATCGCCTGCTCCCGGTCGTCGGCCGCGACGGAACGCCCCTCCGCCTTGGACACGACCTTGCTGGTCAGCACGAGGATGTCCCCGTCCTGCAGCCCGTGCGCGTCGGACCGCAGCAGCCCCGTGAGCAGCGCGACGAGGTCGTCGCCCGCCGCCACCTCACCGAGCCCGGACGGGGCCCAGACCTCGAAGCTCATCGCACCAGCTTCGGCAGCACCTCGGTGCCGAACGTCTCGATCCACTCGCGCTGGTTGCGCCCCACGTTGTGCAGGTAGATCCGGTCGAAGCCGAGGTCGACGTACTTCTGCAGGTCGGCGCGGTGCTTGTCCGGGTCCGAGGAGATGACCATGCGGCCCTCGAAGTCCTCCGGCCGCACCAGCTTGGCCATCTGCTCGAAGTCGAACGGCGTGCGGATGTCGCCCTTGGGGAACTTCATGCCGCCGTTGGGCCACTGGTGCATCGCGTTCGCCAGCGCCTCCTCGTCGGTGGGCGCCCACGAGAGGTGCACCTGCAGCGCGCGGGGCATGGTCGACGGGTCCTTGCCGGCCTCGCGCGCGCCCTCGTCGAACTTGGCGAACAGCCCGCTGATCTTCTCGAGCGGCGCACCGACGGTGATGAGCCCGTCCGCGTGCCGTCCGGCGCGCTTGGCGGTCACCGGCCCGGCCGTCGCGACGAGGATCTCCGGCGCGACCTCGGGCATGGTCCACAGCCGCGTCGACTCGAGCTTGTAGAACTGGCCCGCGTGCTTGACGTCCTTGCCCGCGAGCGACGCCGAGAACAGCTTCTTGATGATCTCGATGGCCTCGAACATCCGGTTGATCCGCTCGGGCGCCTCCGGCCAGTACTGCGCGGTGATGTGCTCGTTGAGCGCCTCGCCCGACCCCAGCCCGAGCCAGTGCCGGCCCGGGTACATCGCGGCGAGCGTGGCAGACGCCTGCGCGACCATCGCGGGGTGCCAGCGGAAGGTCGGCGCCGTGACACCCGGCCCGATGTCCCCTGACGTCCGCTCGCCCAGCGCGGTGAGCACGTTCCAGACGAACGACGCCTCGCCCTGCGCGGGCACCCACGGCTGGTAGTGGTCCGCCGCCATCACGCCCGAGAAGCCGTGCTGCTCCGCGTACGCCGAGAGCTCGACCGCCTCCATGGGCGGGAACTGCTCGAGCGCTGCCGCATAGCCGACCGTCAGACCGGTCGCCGTCACACCTGCCACGCCACACATCCCTCGTCGATCGTCGGGCACCCCGGACAGGCGACCTCCAGCGACCCTAACGCGGCCGCCCACCCGGCGTGTTCCGAGCGTCGGGCAGGGCAGGATGGGCGCGTGGCCGAGCCCGACGTGCACGTGTGGTGGGCGTTCCCGCACGCGGGAGCAGACCGGGCCGACGCGGCACGGTTGGCTCGCGTCGCGGTCGCCCGCGTGCGGGCCGTCGACCCGGCCGACGTCGTCGTCACCCACCGCTGCGGCGTGTGCGGGAGCACCGCGCACGGTGCGCCGACGACGGCCGGCGTGCACCTGTCGATCACACGCGCACCGGGCCTCGTCGCGGTCGCGGTGTCCACGACCGGCCCGGTCGGGATCGACGTCGAACGCCGGACCGACCAGGTGTTCGCGGGCTTCGACGACGTGGTGCTCGCCCCGACGGAACGAGCGGACGACGCCGAGGACCGACTGCGCACCTGGGTCCGCAAGGAGGCCGTGCTCAAGGCGTGCGGTCTGGGCCTGACGGTCGACCCACGCCTCGTCGTGCTCGACGGCACCCGCGTGACGAGCGCGCCGCCCGCCGTCGGACCGGTCGACCTGCACGACGTCGACCCCGACGGCTACCTCGGAGCGGTCGCGGTCCCGGTCGGTGCACGCCTGGTCGCCGGGCCGACGCCGCTCACGCCCTGACAGTTACCGGCAGCGCAGGCAGCGGCGCCGCGAAGAGCCACGCGTCGAACAGCTCGTCGAGCGGGCGCCCCGCCATGCGCGAGGCGAGCGAGACGAGCTGCGGGGTGCTCACGCCACCGTGCCGGAACTGCGCCGTCCATGCGCGCAGCGTGTCGAAGAAGACCTCGTCGCCCACGGTCCGCCGCAGCGCGTGCAGCGTGAGCGCGCCCCGCTTGTACAACCGGTCGTCGAACATGAGCTCCTGCGTGGGCTCGCCGATGACGATGTCCTGCGGCAGGGCCGCGAGGCGTGTGTGGGCCGTGCGCGCCTGGTCGTCGGCCGAGCGCCCGCCGGACGCGTGCGACCAGAGCCATTCGGCATAGCAGGCGAAGCCCTCGTGCAGCCAGATGTCCTGCCAGCTCGTGGCCGTGAGGCTGTTGCCGAACCACTGGTGCGCGAGCTCGTGCGCCACCAGCCGCTCCGCACCACGATGGCCGTCGAGGTGGTTGGCCCCGAAGACCGAGAGCCCGTGCGCCTCGAGCGGGATCTCGAGGTCGTCGTCGGTCACGACCACGGTGTACTCGCGGAACGGGTACGGCCCGAACAGCTCCTCGAACGTCTCGACCATCTGCGGCTGCCGCGCGAAGTCCTGCTCGAACGTCGCACGCAGCCGCGTCGGCACGGCGGCCTGCTGCCGCACCGGCGAGGTCGTCGTGACCCATCGCTGGTACCGCCCGATCTGGACCGTGGCGAGGTACGGCGCCGTGGGCTCGGGCTGGTCGAACTCCCACCGCACCCGGCTCGAGCGCGCGGTGCGGGAGACGAGCGTGCCGTTGCACACCACCTCGTAGCCCGCGTCGGTCGTCACCGTGATCGCGAAGGCGGCCTTGTCGGCCGGGTTGTCCTGGCACGGGAACCACGAGGGGGCACCGTCGGGCTGGCCCGCGACGATCACCCCGTCGGTGAGCTCCTCCCACCCGACCTCGCCCCACGGCCCGACGATCGGCCGCGGGTTGCCCGTGTAGTGCACCTCGACGACCACCGGGGCGCCTGGCGCGAGCACACCGCCCGGACGGATCGTCAGCTGCCCGCCGCGGTGCGACCAACGCTCGGGACGCCTGCCGTCGAGCAGCACGCGGCTCACCCGCAGGCCTGCGAGGTCGAGCGAGAAGCGGTCGAGGTGGCGGCGCGCGGTGGCGTGCAGGCGCGCGCGGGCGTCGAGCCGGTTGCCGGCGACCCGGTAGTCGAGCTCGAGCTCGTAGCGCGAGATGTCGAGGGCGCCCTGCGCGTCGTTCACGCGGGCACCGGCGCGACCGGGTTGCCCGCCCAGCGCGAGCCGGCGGGGATGTGGTCGCCCCGCAGCACGAGTGACGCCGGCCCCACGCTCGCCCCGTCGCCCACGTGCGCGGCAGGCAGGACGACGCCGTGCGGGCCGATGCCGGCGCCCGCGCCGATGGTCACGGTGTCGATGCTCATGACCCGATCATGGAACAGATGCGTCTGGAGCACGCAACCGCGGTTGATCGTGGCCCCGTCCCCGATCTCGACGAGGTCCGCCTCCGGGAGCCAGTACGTCTCGCACCAGACCCCCCGCCCGATGCGCGCACCGAGCGTGCGCAGCCACAGGTTGAGCGCGGGCGAACCCACGGTGGCAGGCCCGATCCATGGCACGGCGACGGTCTCGAGGAACGTGTCGGCGAGCTCGTTGCGCCAGATGAACGAGCTCCACAGCGGGTGCTCGCCCGCGCGCAACCGGCCGACGAGGAGCCACTTGGCGACCGTCGCGATGCCGCACGCGACCGTCGCCGCGGCCAGCACGACGAGCGGTGACGCCCACGCGGCCGCGCCAAGGCCGCCCGCGTCGATCACGGCCTGGAGCGCGAGCAGCACGGCCACGCCCAGCCCGAACGTCACCATGACGGGCACCACGCGGCACGCCTCGACCAGGCCGCGCGCCACGCGAAGCCGCGCCGGTGGTTCGAACGTGCGACCGGTGTCGACCTCGCTCACCGCGCGGCGCAGCTTGACGGGCGGTGACCCGAGCCACGACGTCCCCGTCTTCGCGCGCTCCGGCGTCGCCGACAGCACCGCGACGAGCCCCCGCTTCGGCACGGCTCGCCCGGGCGCGATCATCCCCGAGTTGCCGAGGAACGCCTTCTTGCCGAGGCTCGCCCGTTCGATGCGCAGCCAGCCGCGGCCCAGCTCGTAGGAGCCGACGAGCGTGTCGTCGGCCAGGAACGCCCCGTCGCCCACGCTCGTCATCGACGGCAGCAGCAGCACGGTCGACGCCTCGACGTCGCGCCCGACGTCGGCGCCGAGGGCGCGCAGCCACGTCGGCGTCAGACTGCTCGCGTAGAGCGGGAACAGCTGGGTGCGGGCGTCGTCCATGAGCCGTTGCGTGGCCCACACCTGCCAGCCGACGCGCGACCGGACCGGGTGGTACCCCTCCGTCATCCCGACGCCGAGCAGCCGCACCCCGACCAGCGTGACCACGAGCAGCACGACGAGCATCGTCAGCGCCCCGAGCGGCACGGCCGCGAGCGCGCGCCCGGCGGCCTGCGACCACTCGCCGGCGTCGCGCACGCCCCAGCCGACGACGACCAGCCCGCATGCCGCCGCGACGACGGGCAGCGCGGCGAGCAGGCCGGCGCTGAGCCCGTAGACCGCCACCCAGCGACGCCCGCGCGGCGCCCGCCGGTGCGGCCAGTGCTCGCGCGCGGGCCCCTCGAACGCGGCCGGCGACCCGACCCACAGCTCCCCCGGCGGCACGGACTCCAGCACCCCGGACCCGGGCGCGATCTCGGCCCCCTGGCCGACGCGGACGCCCGGGCCGATCGTGCTGCGCGTGCCGACCGTGGCGCGCTTGTCGATGCGCACCTTGCCGACGCGCAGCACGTCCCCGTCGAGCCAGTGGCCCGTGAGGTCGACCTCGGGCTCGACCGAGCAGCCGTTGCCGAGCGTGAGGAGCCCCGTGACGGGCGGCATCGTGTGCAGGTCCACGTTCTCCCCGACCTTGGCCCCCAGCGCGCGTGCGTAGGTCGCCGTCCAGGGCGCGCACGACAGGTTGCCCGCGCCGGCCGCGGCGGCCCAGCTCTCCACGAACCACAGCCGCAGGTGCACCGACCCGCCACGCGGGTAGCGACCCGGCGTCAGACCGCGCAGCAGCGTGCGCGCGACGAGCACGGTCGAGCCCATCCGCCCGAGCGGGCTGATGAGCACGAGCCACCCGAGCGCGACCCACCACCAGGCGCGCGGCACGGGCGGCACCCAGGCCATCCGGCCGGTCGAGGTCAGCACGGCGTCGGCCGCGACGAGCCACGTCAGCCAGCGCAGCCCGACGAGCGCCGCGAGCGGGACGGCCGCGAGCACCTGGACCACCCGCGCGCGACGCGGGGTCGGCGTCACGGGGCGCACCTGCGCGGTCGAGGTGGGCTCGAGCTCGTCGAGCCGACGCGCCAGGTCCGCGATGCGCGGGTACTCGTACACGTCCGCGACGGTGACCGTCGGGTAGCGCTCGCGGAGCGCCGAGACCAGCTGGGCCGCGACCAGCGACCCGCCGCCGCTCGCGAAGAAGTCGTCGTCCGGGCCTGACACGGCCGCGCCCAGCGTCGCGGTCCACCGCTGCGCGACCCACTCCTGCGTCGGGGTGAGCTGAACCGCCCGACCGGGGGCGTCGACGCCGGTGAGCGGCCATGGCAGCGCGTCGCGGTCGACCTTGCCCGAACCCCTCGTCGGCATCTCCGGGACCACGGCCAGCAAGGGCACGAGCGCAGCAGGCAGCGCCTCGCGCAGCGCCTTCCTCGCGACGTCCAGGTCGAGGTCGACGCCCGGCGCGGGCGCGAGGTACCCGACGAGCACGGACGATCCCGCGGGAGTCCGGCGTACCGCCGCGGCGGCTCCTGCGACGCCGGGCAGGGCCGCGAGCGCGGAGTCCACCTCGCCGAGCTCGATCCGTCGGCCGCCGATCTTCACCTGGTCGTCGGCCCGCCCGACGAACACGAGCCCCTCGGCCTCGTACCGCACCACGTCGCCGCTGCGGTAGGCGCGGTCCCAGCCGAGTGCGGGTGCGGGCGCGTACCGCTCGGCGTCCTTGGCCGGGTCGAGGTAGCGGGCCAGCCCGACGCCGCCGATGACGAGCTCGCCCGCCTCGCCGTCCGCGACCGGTGACCCGTCGGGCCCGACGACCGCGAGGTCCCACCCGTCGAGCGCGTGCCCGATCCGGACCGGACCCTCTCCCGTCAGGAGCGACGCGCACGCGACGACCGTGGCCTCGGTCGGGCCGTAGGTGTTCCACACCTCGCGGCCCGGACCGGTCAGGCGCGCAGCCAGCTCCGGTGGGCACGCCTCGCCGCCGAAGATGAGCAGCCGTACCGCGGCGAGCTCGTCGGGCCGCCACAGACCGGCCAGGGTCGGCACGGTCGAGACGACCGTGATCCCCTGCGCGACGAGCCACGGTCCGAGGTCCATGCCCGTGCGGACCAGCGCCCGCGGCGCGGGCACCAGGCACGCGCCGTGCCCCCAGGCGAGCCACATCTCCTCGCAGCTCGCGTCGAACGCGACCGACAGCCCGGCGAGCACACGGTCGCCCGGGCCGAGCGGGGCGTCCTGGAGGAACAGCCGGGCCTCGGCGTCGACGAACGCGGCGGCCGAGCGGTGCGTGACCGCGACCCCCTTGGGCGTGCCGGTCGAGCCGGACGTGAAGATGATCCAGGCGTCGTCCACCAGGCCCGGGCCCTCGGGTCGCGGGCCACCGCCGGAGGGCAGGTCGCCCTCGGTCAGCACCCGCACGACCGCCGCCTCGCGGAACACCGTGCGGGCGCGCTCGTCGGGGTCGTCGACGTCCACCGGCACGTACGCGGCGCCCGCAGCGAGGACCGCGAGGACCGCGACGTACAGCTCGGCGGTGCCCGACGGGATGCGCACGCCGACCCGGTCGCCGCGACGGATCCCGTCGCCGGCCAGCCCGGCCGCGCCGGCCGCCACCGCGTCCGACAGCTCGCGGTACGTCAGGACCGTGCGGCCGTCGTCGACCGCGGGCGCGTCGGGGTACGCCGCCGCCGTGGCACCCAGCACGTCGAGCAGGGTGCGCGCCTCGGGGGCGAGCGCGGCGCGGAGGAACCCGTCAGTGGTCACGTCTAGCGATCCTCCCAGCCCACCGTCGGGCCACCGTGCGGGACCGGGGTGTGTTCACCGTCCCGTCGTCCAACGTTCGCCGGGGCGTGGACCGGGTGCGCGCCGGCGCGCCACGTTCTGGGAAGATGTCGCCCATGACTGACCTGAACGCGACGCCCGAGACACCCGCGACCACTGCCGGCACGCGGCAGGTACCGGACCGGGTCTCGCTGGACGGGGTCGAGGAGCGCTGGGACGCCGCCTGGTCGGCGCAGGACCTGTACGGGTTCGACCGCACCAAGACGCGCGAGCAGGTCTACTCGATCGACACCCCGCCCCCCACGGTGAGCGGCTCGCTGCACGTCGGTCACGTCTTCTCCTACACGCACACCGACGTCGTCGCGCGCTACCGCCGCATGCAGGGCGCCGAGGTCTTCTACCCGATGGGCTGGGACGACAACGGCCTGCCCACCGAGCGCCGCGTGCAGAACTACTTCGGCGTGCGCTGCGACCCGTCGCTGCCGTACGACCCCGACTTCACGCCCCCGTTCGAGGGCGGCGACAACAAGAGCAGCAAGGCCGGCGACCAGCTGCCGATCAGCCGGCGGAACTTCGTCGAGCTGTGCGAGCGCCTCACGGTCGACGACGAGCGCCAGTTCGAGACCCTGTGGCGTCGGCTGGGCCTGTCCGTCGACTGGTCGAAGACCTACCAGACGATCTCGGGCGACGCCCGTGCGGTCGCGCAGCAGGCGTTCCTGCGCAACCTCGCGCGCGGCGAGGCGTACCAGGCCGAGGCCCCGGGCCTGTGGGACGTCACGTTCCAGACTGCCGTCGCCCAGGCCGAGCTCGAGGCCCGCGACTACCCGGGCGCCTACCACCGCGTCGCGTTCCACGGTGCCGACGGGCCGGTCTACATCGAGACGACCCGGCCGGAGCTGCTGCCGGCCTGCGTCGCGCTGATCGCCCACCCGGACGACGAGCGCTACCAGCACCTGTTCGGCACGACGGTGACCTCCCCGCTGTTCGGCGTCGAGGTCCCCGTGCTCGCCCACCCGGGCGCAGAGCAGGACAAGGGCGCCGGCATCGCGATGTGCTGCACCTTCGGCGACCTCACCGACGTGCAGTGGTGGCGTGAGCTGCAGCTCCCGACCCGCTCGGTCATCGGGCGCAACGGTCGCCTGCTCTCCGAGACCCCGGACTGGCTCACGACCGACGCCGGGCGCGCCCTGTACGGCGAGCTGGCCGGCAAGACGACCTTCTCGGCCCGCGAGCTCGTCGTCGCCGGCCTGCGTGAGAGCGGCGACCTGGACGGCGAGCCCGTCAAGACGCAGCGCAAGGCCAACTTCTACGAGAAGGGCGACAAGCCCCTCGAGATCGTCACGA
>Ga0182736_1003149_pt1 | contig 11416 bp, 10 predicted proteins | sample eDN5th30CKraftBY_FD_128882 | JGI IMG/M metagenome (GOLD analysis project Ga0182736, IMG submission 128882) | Enriched backyard soil microbial communities from Emeryville, California, USA - eDNA 5th pass 30_C Kraft BY (version 2) (version 2) | ecosystem: Environmental > Terrestrial > Soil >...
CGCGTCGCGAGCGACGCCACGCCGCCCATCAGCGGAATCGATGTCCAGCCGTCACCCGAATCGCCCGACTGCAACGCGCGCCGCACTTCGCCGACATTCGACAGCGGCGGCGATGCATAGCGCACGATCCGCCCGTTCGACAGCCTGTAGCGCACCACTTGCAGACGCGGCGCCGTACCGGGCGCGAAGACGCCGCGCACGATCTGCAGCGAGCCATTGCCGATCTGCACGGCGGGCTGGCCGGCTTCGTCGTCGGTTGCGGCCTGGCGCGCGTCGATACGCATCTGGTCGAACAATTGCGCGACGATGCGCTCGTCCTGCATCGCGTTCTCGATGGTCGCACGGCCGCGAATCACCGAATCGAGCCCGCGCCACGACAGCACCGCGAGCACCGCGAGAATCGCGATGGCGATCAGCATTTCCAGCAGCGTGAAACCGCGCTGACTGGTGCGGCGGTCAGAGCGAGCGGTTCGTTTCATTCGCCACCACCGTGACCATTTGCGCCAGATAGCCGGAGCGGCCCGGCGTCGTGACCAGCATCTCGACGCGCCGGAAAATCGGATTGGGCGTCTGGCTCACGCGCTGCGTGCACGAGAGTTTCAGATTGCCCTGCGAGCAGTCGAACGTGCGCGAGCCGATCGCCGGAAACTGATGCGAGAGCCTGAGCTGCGCGAGTTCGTTGTCCGCGCTCCAGCCCGCGAGCAGCCGCCGATGAAGCTCCGCTTCGCCCGTCGCGAGCGAGCCGACCGCGCGCACCGAGGCGGCGAGCGCCACCGCGATGATCGCCAGCGCGACGAGCACTTCGATCATCGTGAAGCCGCGTTGATGACGACGCTGGCGCATCACTGCACCTGATAGCGGCCGTTGCCGCTGCCGACGATCGTCACGCGGCCTACAGCCGAGAACAAGGTGATTTCCATGGGCGAGTCGATGGCCTCCGTGCCGAACACGAGCCGGCCCGCCGTTTTGTCCGAATCGAGGAACTGGATGGATACGCCGGTCACGCCGCCTTCCCAGCGCCGCTGACGCAGGAGTTCGTCGCGCAACGGACGCCAGCCGTCCTCGGTGCGGACGTCGAAGCGATACCCGCCGTCGATGGGCTGCCACGCGATCGGCCGCGCGCGCACCTGCGCTTCGTCGCCCGCCGATTCGAACAGCAGCGCGAGACGCTGCGCTTCTTCCTTCAGATCGGTGCGCGGGTTGCGGGTGAGTTGCAGCGACGCGAGCGACACGAGCAGGCCCGCGATCACCAGCACGACGAGCATTTCGAGCAGCGTGAAGCCTGCCTGACGCCGCGCCGCCGAATGCCCGTTCACGATTCAAGCCGCCGATTTACTGCCAGGAGCCGACGTCGGCATCGTTGCCTTCGCCGCCGGCCTTGTTGTCCGCGCCGTAGCTGAACACGTCGACTTCGCCGTGCACGCCCGGATTCAGATATTGATACTGGCCGCCCCACGGATCGGCCGGCAGGCGCTCGAGATAGCCGCCGTCTTTCCAGTTGTTCGGCACCGGCTCGGTCGTCGGCTTTTCGATCAGCGCGCGCAGGCCTTGCTCTTGCGTCGGATAACGGCCGTTATCGAGGCGATACAGCTTCATCGCCTGCATGATGGTGCCGATGTCCTGCTTCGCGGCGACGCGGCGCGCCTCGTCCGGGCGGCTCATGATCTTCGGCACGATCAGCGCGGCGAGAATGCCGAGAATCGCGATCACGACCATGATTTCGATCAGCGTGAAGCCGCGCTGGCGGCGTCCTTGCGCCTGAGCTTGTTGAATTCGCATGCGGCGTTGGGTCCACAATTGCATGACTGCTACCTCTTGAATTGAAAATATTGTTTCCGGGTCTTGCCCGGTGATTACAAAAATCGCGCGGCTTTCCGCCTTGCCGAAGCCGCCGGTCATTCTATCGATCCGCTTTCGTCGCGTGATTCGGCCGCAAGCGAGGCATCGCGTCGCGCTCAACGCACCCAGATCGTCGGGCCGGGCGGATTCTGCGGCAGGAAAATCTCCGACTTGACGCCGTTGCGCTCGATGATGATCGAGCGCGCGCGCACTTCCGAAAGCTTCACGCCTTGCGTGAGCGGACCGCCCAGCGACACGGCTTTCGCCGCCTCGCCGCCGTAACTCACGATGGCCGCCGCGCCGCCCTGCAGCGCGAGAATGCCGAACAGATGCACGTCCGAATTGGCCTGACGCTCCAGCCGTCCGCCGAAAATGGTCGCAGCCTGCTCGACCGACGGCTGGCGCGTCGCCGCCGCGGCGGGCAGCGGCGCGGTTTGCCGCGAAGTCAGCGTGACGACCCAATACGTCACCGTCACGCAAAAGAGCGCGAGCGCGGCGAGCGTCAGTAAGCGAGTTTGAAGGGCGTTCATCACTGCACCAGATTATTCAGTTCGATGATCGGCAGCATCACCGCGAGCACGATCACGAGCACGACGCCGCCCATCGCAAGGATAAGCAGCGGTTCGAGCAGGCTCGTGAGGAACATCGTGCGGCGTTCGAGTTCGCGCGCTTCGCCTTCGGAAGCGCGGTCGAGCATCGTGGTGACGTCGCCGGTCGCTTCGCCCGAGCGGATCAGGTGAACCAGCACCGGCGGAAACGTCTTCGTGTTGCCGAGCGCGCGCGACAGCGACGAGCCTTCGCGCACGCGCACGATGGCGTCGTCGACGTTCTCGCGCATCGCCGTGTTGCTGAGCGTTTCGCCCGCGGCCTGCAGCGCGCGCAGGATCGGCACGCCGGCGGCGGTGAGGATCGCGAGCGTGCTGGCGAAGCGCACGGTGTTGTAGCCGCGCACCAGCTTGCCGATGAGCGGCGCGCCCAGCAGCCAGCGGTCGAACGACATGCGCGGCCCGGGCCGCGCGAGAATCGTCTTCACGAGCCACGCGAAAATCACGACGCCGATCAGCACCGCCCACCAGTAACTTCGGACGAAGGCGGAGAGCGCCATCATCATGACGGTCAGGAAGGGCAGCGCCTGCTTCGTGCTCGCGAACACGTTCACGACCTGCGGCACGACGTAACTCAGCAGGAACGTGACGATGCCGAACGCAATGATCGTCACGATGCCCGGATACGTGAACGCCAGAATGATCTTCTGCTTCAGCGCATTACGCTGTTCGATGTAGTCCGCGAGACGCGACAGCACGAGGCCGAGCTTGCCGGTATGCTCGCCCGCCGCGACGAGCGCGCGGTAAATCTCCGGAAAGTCCTTCGGATGCTGCGCGAGCGCGTTGGCGAACGAATGGCCACCGAGCACTTCGGCGCGGATCGCGGCCATCAGTTCGCGGATGTAATCGCGCTCGGATTGCTCGGTCAGCACCGCGAGCGTCTCGCCGAGCGGCAAGCCCGCGATCAGAAGACTCGCGAGCTGACGCGTGAGAATCGCCTGTTCACGCTGCGACAGCCGCCGCCCGAGCGACAGGCGCTGCTGGCGCTCGCCGCGCGTGCGCGAGCCCGCCGCCTCGACGACGAGCGGTGTCAGCCCTTGCGTGCGCAACTGGCTGCGCGCGGCGCGGGCGCTGTCGGCGTCGAGCACGCCTTTTTGCGTCTTGCCCGCGTGATCGATCGCCTCGAAACGGAATGCCGGCATCTGCTTATTCTCCGCCCGTCACGCGCAACACTTCTTCCAGCGACGTCACGCCGGCCGCGAGCCAGCGATCGCCGTCCTCGCGCAGCGTGCGCATGCCTTGCTTGCGGCCCGCCTCGAGAATCTCGGCATCGGCCGCATTGCGATGGATGAGCGGGCGGATCGCGTCGTCGATCAGCAGCAGCTCATAGACACCGCGACGGCCGACGTAACCCGACTGGCCGCATCGGTCGCAGCCGACCGGATGGTAATGCTTCGTGCCGTCTTCCTCGACGCGCTCTTCCTTGCACACCGGACAGAGCTGGCGCACGAGCCGCTGCGCCAGAACGCCGAGCAGCGACGACGCGAGCAGATACGGCTCCACGCCCATGTCGGTGAGACGCGTGACGGCGGAAGCGGCATCGTTCGTGTGCAAAGTGGCGAGCACGAGGTGGCCGGTGAGCGAAGCCTGCACCGCGATCTGCGCGGTCTCGAGATCGCGGATTTCACCGATCATGATGATGTCCGGATCCTGACGCAAAATCGACCGCAACGCGCGCGCGAACGTCATGCCGATGCGTTCGTTCACCTGCGTCTGGCCGATGCCCGACAGGTCGTATTCGATCGGATCTTCCACCGTCATGATGTTGGTGGTCGTCGTCTCGAGGCGCGACATCGACGCGTACAGCGTGGTCGTCTTGCCGGAGCCGGTCGGGCCGGTCACGAGCACGATGCCGTGCGGGCGGCCGATCAGCTTGTCGAACTGGACGAGCGTGTCGCGCGCCATGCCGAGCGTTTCGAGATTCAGGCGTTGCGCGTCCTTTTCCAGGAGACGCAGCACCGCGCGCTCGCCGTGGCCGGTCGGCAGCGTGGACACGCGCACATCGACCGGACGGCCGCCGACACGCAACGTGATGCGCCCGTCCTGCGGCAAACGTTTTTCGGCGATATCGAGCTGCGCCATGATCTTGATACGCGAGATCAGCGCGCCGTGCAGCGCCTTCTTCGGCCGCACGACGTCGCGCAGCGTGCCGTCGACGCGAAAGCGCACGACCGACGCGTTCTCGAACGGCTCGATGTGAATATCCGATGCCTGTTCGCGCGCCGCCTGCGTGAGCAGCGCGTTGATCATGCGGATGATCGGCGCGTCGTCTTCCGATTCCAGCAAGTCTTCGACTTCCGGAATGTCCTGCATCAGGCGCGACAGATCGACTTCGCCTTCCACTTCGCCGACGACCTGCGCGGCGCTGCCGTCGTTGCGCGCGTAGGCCGAGTTGATTGCCGCGGCGAGCTCGTCGGCGGGCTTGCGGATGATCGACAGCGCGCCGAAATTACGCGCGACTTCCGCGAGCGCCGCGTCGGTCGTGCGCTCGCTTATCCAGACTTCGATGCTGTCCGCGTGCTGATGCGCGAGCAGAATCTGCCCGCTGCGCGCGAAGCCGTAAGGCACGAGCCGGGCCGCCAGCGGCGACGCCGCGGTGCTCGCGCTCTCGACTGCATCGTTGACCGTGCTCACGGATGGACTCCCGTTGCGGCATTGCCCGGCATGGCGTTGGTCGCGCCATTGGCCGGAATCGCGTTCGTCGCGCCGTTCGACGGCGCCGGATACGTGCTTTGCGGCGGCAGCGTCGATTGCGGCGCGGTCTGCGTCGGTTGCGGCGCGGGGCCGGCATCCGGATTCTGTGGCAGCGTCGTGCTCGGGCCGGGACCGCGCGTCGTATCGCTCCAGTCCAGCAGATTTTGGGCCGGCGGTCCACCGCCTTCGGAAGGACCGAGCGGTTTCGGCGGCATGACCGGCACGTTCTGATCCTTGATGATGCGGTTATCCGTCGTCGAGCCGTATTGCTGCTGACGCAGATAGTCGTAACGCGTGTTGGCGATCTGCGTGGCCGTCGCCTGGTCGCGCACGATCACCGGACGCAGGAACACCATCAGGTTGGTCTTCGTGCGCGTCTTGCCTTCGCTGCGGAACAGGCTGCCGATGAACGGAATGTCGCCGAGCAGCGGAATCTTGCTGTTGTTGTTGTTGTACTGATCCTGCATCAAACCGCCGAGCACGACGATTTCGCCGTCGTCCGCGAGAATCGTCGACTGCACCGAGCGCGTGTTGATCGTCACGCCGCCCGGATCGTTCTTCGTCGTGGAATCGACGCTCGAATCTTCCTGATAGATCTGCATCTTGAGCACGCCGCCGTCGGTGATCTGCGGCTTGACGTGCAGGGTCACGCCGACGTCGCGGCGGTCGAACGTGTTGAACGCCGTGACCGACGTGGCGGCGTTGGCGGTCGGCGTCGCGTACGAACCCGTCACGACCGGCACGTTCTGGCCGACGACGATCTTCGCTTCCTCGTTGTCGAGCGTGATGAGGTTAGGCGTCGAGAGGATGTTCGCATCCGCCGATGTCGACAGCGCCTGCAAGAGTCCGCCGAGACCGAAGAGATTGCCGAAGCGGTGCAAAAGGCCGATGTTCAAGCCTTGCGCGAGCAGGCCGGACGTCGACGTGAGGGACGACGGATTCTGCGCGATCGCGTTGCCCTGCAAGGTCAGATCGACGATGTTCGTATTGCCGGCGCCGAAGCTCGAGCTGCCGTAGAGCGCGTTGTTGCCGCTGTTGGAAAGCAGCGCGCCCTGCCACTGAATGCCGAGATTCGAACCGCTCGTCGCGGAAAGTTCGACAATCAGCGCTTCGATGTACACCTGCGCGCGGCGCGCGTCGAGCTGGTCGATCACGGTGCGCAGGTTCCGATAAACCGGATCCGCCGCGGTGATGATCAGCGAATTCGTCGCGGCATCGGCCTGGATCATGCCGCCGCCCTGGTCGTTGCCGGAATCGTTGTCCTTGTTCGACGAGAAACTCGAGTCCTTGTTGCCGGTGCCGCCCGACATCGGATTGCTGCCGCTGCCCGAAGTGCCGCTGAGTCCGCCCGGCAGCGGCGGCGTGCCGGACGTTCCGGTGGACATCGACGAATTGCCGAGACCGCCGCCGCTCTGACCGAACGTGTTCGAGCTGGTGTTCGACGTGTTGTCCGAGCTGTTGTTGCCCTTGCCGAGCATGCCTCGCAGCGTCTTGGCGAGACGCGTCGCGTCGGCGTTGCGCAGCGCCACGACGTGCATGTTGCCGGGCTGGGTCGTGGGCGCGTCGAGCTTCTGCGCCAGTTGCTTCGCCGCGGCGAGGCGCGAGCTGCTCGATGCGCGGAACATCAGCGAGTTGGTGCGGGCATCGGGCGTGACGGTGACTTTCAGCGTCGCGTCCGTGCTGCCGATCGCGCCGGGATCGAGCAGCTTGTTCATCTGCTCGGCGACGTCGATCGCATTCGCGTTCTTCAGCGTGACGATGTCGACGGAGCGGCCCGCCGCCGTATCGACGCCCGCGATGATGCCCGCGATGCGGCGCACGTTGTCCGCGTAATCGGTGACGACGAGCGTGTTGTTCGCCGGATACGCCGCGATCGTGTTGTTCGGCGAGATCAGCGGACGCAGCACCGGCAGAAGGTTGTTCGCCGATTCGTTGTGCAACTGAAAGACCTGCGTGATCACCTGATCGCCGCGCGCCGCCGGCGCATTGCCGACATACGTGGGCACGCCCTGCAGCTTGGCGTCGGCTTCGGGCACGACCTTCAGGACGCCGTGATCCTGCACGAGCGCGAAGCCCTGCATGCGCAGCGACGACTGGAGCGTCTTCAGCGCTTGGTCCTCGGGAACCGAATTCTCCGAAACCAGATTGAGTTGCCCCTTGACGCGGGGATCGACGATGATCGTTTTGCCGGTAGCGGCGCCGATCGCTTTCGCGACCTGGTCGATATCCGCGTTGACGAAATTCAACGTCACCTGCGCGTGCGCGGCTTGGGCGACGATAAGTCCCGCCGCCAGCATTGCCGTCGCCAGACGACGCAGTGCCATAGGTTGTCTTCTCATGGGTTTGATGTCAGAGCCGGGTCTTCGGAGCCGGCTGAGGCAGCCCCGCTCGTCAGCCGAGAGCGCCGCCAACCGCGGTGTGGAACGGGCGGGCCCGACCCCTCGCGGTTATTTTAAAAAATATGACGATAGCAGCTTTGTGTAACGGAATTGTGCCAATTCGTTCCGGATCACGTTGCCCTAGGCTGCCACGTGCGATACAAAATCCAGCGCTCTCAAGCTTTCGAATAACTTGCCGATAGACCGTATCTGAACGATTCCGAGACTCGGCCGATGTACGCGGGAGCCGAATTGTACAACGTCCAGAAGTCTTATTATTCAGACATTTAGAACAAGTCCGATCAATAGGCCGGTGCGCCTCGCGCGCATGCGGGTTTCGGAGCGCGAAACGGGCGTATGTCTGATAGCCAACTTTTGGGCGGATTCGTCAGCCGGTATGATACGGTCGGTTCCGCATTCCGGGCGGTTACAGAAAGGGTGGGTTTTCCCCATGCACGCCCGGCCGCGGACGTTGATTTGTTGGCGTTGGCGCCAAGGCGCCGCAACGGCGGCATGACGTTCCGCGTGTGCGGATGGAGCAGAAGGAAGATGAAGAGAATATTGCGATCACTGGCGATATGCGGGCCGCTCATGGCGGCCGCGGCCGCGCACGCAGACTGCTTCGACGAAGCGGCGAAGTATCAGAAGGTCAATCCACTCATCCTGCGCGCGATCGCGTGGCAGGAATCGCACAACAAGCCCGACGCCATCAACAAGAACGCCAATGGTTCGACCGATTACGGGCTGATGCAGATCAACTCGATCCATCTCAACACGCTCGCCCAGTACGGCATCTCGAGCGGCACGCTGATGGAGCCGTGCAAGAGCGTCTATGTGGCCGCGTGGCATCTGCGTCAGAAGATGAACAAGTATGGCAATTCGTGGCAGGCGGTCGGTGCTTACCATTCCGAAACACCTGCGCTGCGCGACAAGTACTCGGCGCAGATCATCGAGATCCTGCGTCGCTGGAAGCTGCTTCAGGCTACGCGCTGACCTTCGCCCGCGCTTTTCCGCATGTGCGCCGCGCACGGCGTGCATTTGATGCAAAATCCCCTATTCGATCGCCCGCGCCGCCCGACCGGCAGCGCGGGTTCGCGCTCGTGCGCTCCGTTCCCTGTCACGCTCCATTGCGATGAATCAGATGCCATTGCCCATTACCGTGCTATCGGGATTCACCGGCGCGGGTAAGACCACGCTCGTCGATGCCTTGCTCGCGAACGCCGCAGGCGTGCGCATCGGCGCCGTGACGTGCAGCAAAGCCGCTTCCGGCGCCGATCGCGAAACCACCGAACTGCCCAACGGCTGCCTGCTTCTGACACTCGGCAGCCGGTCGATGCAAGCGCTCGAAAGCGCGATCAGCTGGATCGCGGAGCAGCAGCGCTTCGATGCGATCGTCGTCGAAACGCCGGGCATCGCCGAGCCGATGACCATCGCCGAGCATCTCGCGTTCGGCGACGACGACGATGCGACGCTCGCGGGCCACGCGCATCTCGACACATTCGTCACCGTGATCGATGCCGCGAGTTTCCTGCGCGATTACGCGTCCGCGGATTCGCTCGCCGAGCGCGGTCTGTCGCCGGAAGGCCATGACGACGAAGACGATCGGACGGTCGTCGAGACGCTCATCGAACAGATCGAATTCTGCGATGTCATCGTCATCAACAAGATCGATCTCGCCAGCGCGGATGAAATCGAAAAGGTCGCGCGCATCCTGCATGGTCTCAATCCGCGCGCGCTCCAGGTCCGGGCGCAATCGGGCGACGTTCCCATCGGCGACGTGCTGAACACCGGCCGTTTCGATTTCGATGCGACCGCGAGCGCGCCCGGCTGGCTCGCGATCCTGAACGGCGAACATCCGTCGGCCGACGAACCCGATGCGTTCGGCGTCGGCCATTTCGTGTATCGCGCGCGCCGGCCGTTTCATCCCGAGCGTCTGTGGAATCTGTTGCATCAGGAATGGCCCGACGTGCTGCGCGCGAAGGGCTTCTTCTGGCTCGCGACGCGAAGCGATGTAGGCGGCTCGCTGTCGCAAGCGGGCGGAACGGTCCGGCATGGACCGGCGGGACTATGGTGGGCCGCGCAGGATCGCAGCGAATGGCCGACTGACGATCCCGAGCTCGAAGCCGAAATCGTCGCGGAATGGTATGGCGATCCGGATGACAACAGCATCGGCGATCGCCGGCAGGAGCTGGTACTGATCGGATTGAATCTCGATCCTGCCGTCTGGCAAGACCGCTTCGACGCATGTCTGCTCACCGACGACGAATGGGCGCGCGGTCCCGACGCCTGGCGAAGCTTCGCCGATCCGTTCCCCGCGTGGGAAGTCGAGGACCACGATCATGAGCGCGACCACGACCACGGTCCCGACTGCGATTGCGACGATCATCGGCATTGATGCCGGACGAAAAAAAACCCGCCGAAGGGCGGGTCACGTACATCTGGCTACTTCGAGTAGCCGCACAATCGGCAAGATGCTTACCGCTTGTTCACTGCGTCCTTGAATGCCTTGCCAGCCGTAAACTTGACCGTCTTCGCGGCCGGAATCTTGATGGACTCGCCGGTCTTCGGATTGCGGCCGGTGCGCGCTGCGCGCTTTCCCGAGCCGAAGCTGCCGAAGCCGATCAACTGCACTGCGTCACCTTTCGAGACAGCCTTCTTGATCACTTCGAGCAACGTGTCCAGCGTTTCGCCGGTTTGAGCCTTGCTGGCGCCGGTCTGCGCGGCTACGGCGTCGATCAGTTCCTGTTTGTTCATTAAGGTTCCTTTATCAGTTTAGGTTGACACGAACAGCGCGAACGCGCCGATTATACGTGCGCAAACCGTGCAGTCGAGTAGGGACGGCCTTCTGGCGTGCCTCCCCGACGATTCGGCGTTCTTGCGCGGCATCTCACCGGCATTGCTTCACTTCGTCGCCTTCGCGCCGCCTCTATACGCGGCGCTTGGTATGATAGCGCAGCGCAAACCCAATCAGGATAAGGGTTTCAAAGATTTACCCTTATATTTTTGAGGCTCCCGGCCGCTTTTTTCGGCGTAGAACACCAGGGCGCGAACCATGCTACGCGAGCTGATCATCGAATACGGCCTGCCGTTGGTTTTTGCCAACGTTCTGCTCGAGTGCCTCGGCTTGCCGCTCCCAGCCTTGCCCACATTGGTTTTGACGGGAGCGATCGCGGTCTCCGCGAGCTTCGCTTCGGCGTCGGGTTCGGGGCTTGCAACGAGCTTTCCATCGGCGGTGTGGGAGGCGCTCGCGGCCATCGTGGCCACGGCCAGCATCGCGGCGCTCATCGGCGATGCGCTCTGGTTCTGGCTCGGGCGCCGCTACGGCAGCCGCGTGCTCGCCTTCATGTGCAAGCTTTCGATCTCGCGCGATACCTGCGTGAACCGCAGCCTCGACTTCTTCGGCCGCTTCGGCGTACGCATTCTCGCGGTCTCGAAGTTCATTCCCGGCTTGTCGACGTTGGCTATTCCCGTCGCGGGCGCGACCGGTATCGGCATCGGCAGCTTCCTTCTCTATGACGCGCTCGGCGCGCTCTTGTGGTCCGGCATCGGCGTCGCGTTCGGCGCGATGTTCGCCGATCTCGTCGATAGCGTGCTCGCCTGGCTCGACCTGTTCGGACGCGGCGTGATCGCGATCGCGGTCATCGCGCTCGCGCTTTATCTCGCCGTGCGCTGGTGGCAGCGCGTGTCGCTGTTGCGCAGGCTGCGCATGGCGCGCATCGATATAGCAATGCTCCGCACGCTGCTAGAAGGCGAGCCGCCGCCGCTCGTCATCGACGTGCGCCGACGCGAACGTCGCGCGATGGATCCGTTCGCGATTCCCGGCGCGCTGCTCTTGCACGACGACGCCGCATCGCAACTCGCCGGCATATCGCGCGATCGCAAGCTCGTGACCTACTGCGA
>Ga0182736_1003150_pt1 | contig 11416 bp, 11 predicted proteins | sample eDN5th30CKraftBY_FD_128882 | JGI IMG/M metagenome (GOLD analysis project Ga0182736, IMG submission 128882) | Enriched backyard soil microbial communities from Emeryville, California, USA - eDNA 5th pass 30_C Kraft BY (version 2) (version 2) | ecosystem: Environmental > Terrestrial > Soil >...
CGGCCCTCGGTCGGGTGCATCGCGACGGGGATGCCGCGGCCGTTGTCGACGACGCTCACGCCACCGTCGGCGCGCAGCGTGACCTCGATGTGGTCGCAGTAGCCGGCGAGGGCTTCGTCGACGGAGTTGTCGACGACCTCGTAGACGAGGTGGTGCAGGCCGCGCTCGCCGGTCGAGCCGATGTACATGCCGGGCCGCTTGCGGACGGCCTCGAGGCCCTCGAGGACGGTGATGGCGCTGGCGTCGTAACCGCCGTTGATGTCAGGCTTCGGGCTGCTCTGCTCTGCCACGGGCGGTGGTACTCCTCAAAGAGATCGCACGCCGTCGAGCGCGCCGCCGGACCGGTGGGAGGGCGGATCACTCCATGACGCTGGACTTCCGGGCACCAGGGCGCCAGGAATGACCTTGTCAGTCTACCTGGCGGAACCGCCTAGACCCCCCTGTTGAGGCTCCTTGTGGACAGGGTGTTCACATCATCCGAACGTGTCCCGCTCGCCGCGCCCCTTCACGCGCTTGGGACCCCTGCCGAACCCCGGCCCGCCGGGGCCGAGGACGACGATCTCCGCGACCGCCCCCTCGCCGAGCTCCTCCGCGAAGTTGCGCAGCATGGCCGGCACGCTCCACGTCAGGTTCGTCGCCCACGCGGTCGACGACGCGCGCATCGTGAGCACACCACGCTCGAACGACACGTAGGTCGCGTGCTCGGCCACCTGCTCACCGAGGATCTGCGCCCACCGGGCCTGCATCGTCCCGCCGGTCACGCCCGCGGCCCAGCCGAACTGGCCGACGACGGCACCGAGCGTCGCGGACAACGTCAGCGGGTCACGCCCGCCGGCCGACGACCCGCTGAGCTGCGTCTCGAGCGGTCGGCGCCCGCGGGCAGGATCACCGGGCCGGATCCCTCGCTTCTTGGCGGCCTCGCGCGCCCGGCTCAGTGCGGCGGCGGCCACCTGGCGTTCCGGCACGAGGTCGACGACGGACCGCAGCGGCGCGCCCGGTGCGGGTCGCTCGGGGAGGAGCCCGTCAGAGGACACGGGCCACCTCGCCGCCCATCACGTCCACCCGTGCTCCGCTCAGCGGCTCGGGCACGTCGTCGGGCACGGCCGCGGTGATCAGCACCTGGCGGGCCGGTGCCACGAGCGCGGCGAGCCGCTCCCGGCGACGGACGTCCAGCTCGGCGAAGACGTCGTCGAGGACGAGCACGGGCTCGCCGTCCGGCCCCCAGTCCGCGGCGTCGCCGCCGTCGGTGAGCACGGCGTAGCTCGCCAGCCGCAGTGCGAGCGCGAACGACCAGGACTCGCCGTGGCTCGCGTACCCCTTCGCCGGCAGGCCGCCGAGCGTCAGCACGAGGTCGTCGCGGTGCGGCCCGACGAGGCAGACGCCCCGGTCCAGCTCCTTGCCGCGGAGCCGACCCATCGCCTCGAGCAGCTGCGCCTCGACGAGCTCGACCGAGTCCGCCGCGGATCCCTCGACGTCGAGCGCCGCGTCCAGCGACGCCTTGTAGGTCACCACCGCGGCGCCCTGTCCTGCGCTGACCTGCTCGTACGCGCTCGCGACGTGCGGTGCGATGGTCTCGACGAGCCTCCTCCGCTCCACCACCAGGCGTGCACCGACCTGTGCCAGCTTCGCGTCCCACACGTCCAGCGTCCGTAGGTCCGCACCGCCCCCGCGCCGCGCAGCACCTGCCGACTTGAGCAGCGCCGACCGCTGCCGCAGCACCCGGTCGTAGTCCTGCACGACCGAGGCGATCCGGGGGGTGAGCTGCACGAGCAGGTCGTCGAGGAACCGCCGACGCCCGTCCGGATCGCCCTTCACGAGCGCCAGGTCCTCGGGCGCGAACAGCACGGTACGCAGGATGCCGAGCACGTCGCGGGCCCGCACCGGGTTGCCGCCGTTCACGCGCGCCCGGTTGGCCTTCCCCGGCGTGACCTCGATCTCGACGAGCGTGGCGCGGGGGTTGCCCGCCTCGAGCTCACGGACCACACGTGCCCGGACGACCGCCCGACTCGTTCCCGCGCGCACCATGGCCGCGTCGCTGGGGACCCGGTGGCTGCCGAGCGTCGCGACATAGCCGATCGCCTCGACCAGGTTCGTCTTGCCCTGCCCGTTGGGGCCGACCAACGCCGTGATCCCGGGATCGAGCGCGAGATCGACCTGCGCGTAGGAGCGGAAGTCGGTGAGGTTGAGGTGCGCGACGTACATCGAGGGGTCAGGCGGGACCGGCCGGCTTGACCGCGTGGCCACCGAACTGCTGGCGCAGCGCGGCGACGGCCTTCATCGCCGGGGACTCGCCCTGACGGCTGGCGAAGCGGGCGAACAGCGCGGCCGAGATGACCGGTGCGGGGACGGCGAGGTCGATCGCCTCGTCGACCGTCCAGCGACCCTCGCCCGAGTCCTCGACCCAGTCGTCGATCGCCGCCAGGCCCGGGTCCTGCTCCAGCGCGGCGACCAGCAGCTCGAGGAGCCACGACCGCACGACCGTGCCGTTGGTCCAAGCTCGCATCGTGCCGTGCACGTCCGTGACCAGGTCCTTCGCCGCGAGCAGCTCGTAGCCCTCGGCGTACGCCTGCATGAGTCCGTACTCGATGCCGTTGTGCACCATCTTGGCGAAGTGGCCGGCGCCGACGGCGCCCGCGTGCACGAACCCGTTCTCGCGCGGACCCTCGGGCCGCAGCGCGTCGAACACCGGCAGGACCTTCGCGACGAGGTCGGCATCGCCACCGACCATGAGGCCGTAGCCGTTCTTGAGGCCCCACACCCCGCCGGACACCCCGGCGTCGAGGAAGCCGATGCCCTTGGCCGCGAGCAGGTCCGCGTGGGGCTGGTCGTCCTGGTAGTACGAGTTGCCGCCGTCGATCACCACGTCGCCGGCCGTGAGCAGGCCGGCGAGCTCGTGGATGACGTCGTCCGTGATCTCACCCGACGGGACCATGACCCACACGACCCGCTCACCCGCAGGAAGCTTGTCGACCAGGTCGGCCAGGCTCGTCGAGTCGCTGACGTCCTGGTTGCGGTCGTACCCGGTGACCTCGATGCCGGCCGCGCGGATGCGCTCGCGCATGTTGGCACCCATCTTGCCCAGCCCGACCAGACCGATGTGCATCCCGTTGCCTCTTCCGTTCGTCGATGTGCAGGACTCACTGTGCCCCTCGACGAGGCGGTGCGCACCTGCGTCGTTGGGTCAGCTGGCGAAGCGGATCGGCACCAGCAGGTACCGGTAGTTCTTCTCGTCGTCGCCCTCGAGCGAGCCCTGGCCCGTGAACTCCACCGGCTTGTTCGGGTGCGTGAACGACAGCCGGACGAACGGGGTGTCGAGCGCACCGAGGCCGTCGAGCAGGAACTGCGGGTTGAACGCGACCGAGATCTCCTCGCCGACGAGCGTCGACTCGAGCGCCTCGGACGCCTGCGCGTCGTCGCCCTGGCCGGCGTCGAGCACGACCTGACCGTCGCTGAACGACAGTCGGATCGGGGTGTTGCGCTCCGCCACGAGCGCGACACGCTTCGCAGCGTCGGCGAGCTGCTGGGTGCCGACGACGGCGTGGATCGGGGTCTCGTCGGGGAAGAGACGACGCACGGCGGGGTAGTCGCCGTCCACGAGCAGGCTCGTGGTGTGCCGGCCCGCGGCCTCGAACCCGATGAGGTCCACGCCACCGCCGGTGGAGAGCGCGACCGTCACGTCGCCGGCCCCTCCGAGCGACTTGGCGGCGTCGGACAGGGTGCGGGCACGCACGAGCGCCACCGTCGAGATGTCCGGGCTGGCGGGCTTCCACGTCAGCTCGCGCAGAGCGAGGCGGTAGCGGTCCGTCGCGAGGAGCGTGATCTTCTCGCCCTCGATCTCGACCCGCACGCCCGTGAGCAGCGGCAACGTGTCGTCACGGCTCGCGGCGACGGAGACCTGCGCCACCGCGTGCGTGAGCTCCTCGCCGTCGACCGTGCCGCTGACCGGCGGCATCGCGGGAAGGTTCGGGTAGTCCTCGACGGGCATCGTCAGGAGCGTGAAGCGGCTCGCACCGCACGTGACGACGACCTTGGTGCCCTCGAGCACGACGTCGACAGGCTTGGCGGGCAACGCGCGTGAGATCTCGGCGAGCAGCCTGCCCGACACCAGGACCGTTCCGGGCTCGCTCACGTCCGCGGGGATCTGCGAACGGGCGGACACCTCGTAGTCGAAGCTCGAGAGCTGGATGGACCCGCTCGCGTCTGCCTCGATCCGTACGCCGGCCAGCACCGGCACCGGCGGACGTGTCGGCAGGCTGCGAGCCGTCCACGTGACGGCGTCTGCGAGAACGTCACGTTCGACCCGGAACCTCATCGACTCACCTCTCGTCATGCACCTGTGTCGTGCAGCTGGTCGGCACCGTTCGTCGGCGTCGACCCGTTGTCATGTGCCGCCGGCACGCGCCACGTCGGAATGACATGGATGTGGGCCAGGCGGCGTCAAGCGAACACTACGCGAGTGGTCAGACACCCGGTACAGCCGACGGGACGAATCTGGGCGTGGTCCAGGGCAGTCGTGTCGTTCGAGCCCGCCGGTCGTATCGGCGGTGTGTGGATCCAGCCCAGCAGAGAAGTGTCGTCGTCGTCATCGGTCGTGTGGAAACTGTGGATCGCGGCTCCCTGCGCTGGTCAACGCTGATTTTGCGTGTGGACTGATGGTGGGGGTGAAAGCGCGGGATCGGTGGATGGCGGTGGATGGTCGGCCGCCCGTCGTCAGCCGTCCACCATCGCGACCCCAGGTGTCCACACGTTCCGAGTTGTCATCCACCGTCGTCCACAGGGCTGTGCACAGGTGTGAACATTCGTCCCATGCTTCTTTCAGGTTGGGGATGAATGTTCCGCCCAGGGGATGTGAGCGCCGACATCGTCCTGCTCTCGCGCGGGTGATTTGTCCGGAATTGAGCAGACGTGCAGGCCAGGGACCCGCCTGCGGCGACGTTCGACCGAACGGGTGACAACTTTCACACATCCCCAGGTGGTGACCTGGGGATGTGGAAAACCCTGGGGAAAACCCGTCAGCCTCGGCTCTGCTGCTTGATGCGGTTGGTCAGCTCGGTGACCTGGTTGTAGATCGAGCGCCGCTCCGCCATGAGCTCGCGGATCTTGCGGTTCGCATGCATCACGGTCGTGTGGTCACGACCGCCGAAGGCCTGGCCGATCTTCGGCAGCGACAGGTCCGTCAGCTCGCGGCACAGGTACATCGCGATCTGACGCGCGGTGACGAGGACGCGCGATCGGCTCGAGCCACACAGGTCGTCGATCGAGAGGCCGAAGTACGCCGCGGTCTGCCCGATGATCTGCGTCGCGGTGATCTCCGCGGTCTCGTCGTCGGTGATGAGGTCCTTGAGCACGATCTCGGCCAGCGACAGGTCGACCTGCTGCCGGTTCAGGTTCGCGAACGCGGTCACCCGGATGAGCGCGCCCTCGAGCTCGCGGATGTTGGTCGAGATCTTGGAGGCGATGTACTCGAGGACGTCCGGCGGTGCCTCGAGTCGCTCGCTCGCGGCCTTCTTGCGGAGGATCGCGATGCGGGTCTCGAGGTCCGGCGGCTGGACGTCGGTGATCAGGCCCCACTCGAAGCGCGACCGCATCCGGTCCTCGAAGCCGTTGAGCTGCTTGGGCGGCAGGTCGGAGGTGATCACGACCTGCTTGTTGGCGTTGTGCAGGGTGTTGAAGGTGTGGAAGAACTCCTCCATCGTCTGTTCCTTGCCCTGCAGGAACTGGATGTCGTCGATGAGGAGCACGTCGACCTCGCGGTAGCGGCGCTGGAACGCGCCGGCCTTGCCCTCGGAGATCGAGTTGATGAAGTCGTTGGTGAACTCCTCGGAGTTCACGTAGCGCACCCGCACGCTCGGGTAGAGGTTCTGCGCGTAGTGCCCGATGGCGTGCAGCAGGTGGGTCTTGCCCAGCCCGGAGTCGCCGTAGATGAACAGCGGGTTGTAGGCCTTGGCGGGTGCCTCGGCCACGGCGACCGCGGCCGCGTGGGCGAACCGGTTGGACGAGCCGATGACGAAGGTCTCGAACAGGTACTTGGGGTTCAGCCGGGCCGGCTCGGCCTGCTGGCGTCGGCCGCCCCCCGTGCTGGCCCGGTCTCCGACGGCCGGGAGTCGCGGAGCTTCGTAGCTCTCCTCGACGTCCGGCTCGGCCGGCGCGGGCTGGGCGACGCGCAGCGTGGGCGGTGCATCCTCGGCGAGGTCGGGGTCCACGGTGATCGCGAAGCGGGCCTCGCGGTCGAGCGCGGCACTCAACGCCTCGCTGACCTCACCCCGCACACGCGACTCGAGGTAGTCCTTGGTCAGGTCGTTGCCGACGGCAAGCAGCAGGGTGCCGTCGAGCAGGCCGAGAGGCTTGGCCAGCCGGACGAACGCCAGCTGCCGAGGCGTGATGTCGGGGCTGGCCTCCAGCGTCGTCACGACATGGCCCCAGACCCGGGTCAGCTCTTCGTCCTGCGGCACGTCCTACCTCGGGTTGTCTTGTTCGCGTGGAGCGACGAGTCTCGCACGCATCACGTTGTCCACATAGTTGTCCACACCTGTGAGCGGAGCGGGCAGAGGCTGCGTGGGCGACGAGCATGCGGGCGAGTGCCTGGTCTGCGTGCACTGCTCGACACGCGTCACCGATCGCTGATCCACAGCTGTGGGCAGCGGGCGGCGTGGGACGATGCTAGTGGTGGCCCCGGATGCACGGGAGGGGCTGAGCGGGTGAGGTCGGGCACCACCCGGCGTGTCGTTGAGCCCGGATGTGAGGCACGTCCCGTACCGTGCGGCGGCTCGGCATTTGACCGCCTCTGGCCGTCGGCGTACCGTGGGCAAGCCTTCCGATGGCTCCTTCCGGCGCGCCCAGACGCCAACATGTACTCGTACGTGCTCGTGGAGTGGTCGAACTCGGCAGTCAGACCTGGTCGCGCGCACACGTGCGACATCCCGATGGAGCAGTAGGAGACACCTCGTGAGCAAGCGCACGTTCCAGCCGAACAACCGGCGCCGCGCCAAGACGCACGGCTTCCGTCTGCGCATGCGCACCCGCGCTGGTCGCTCGATCCTCGCCGCGCGTCGCCGTAAGGGCCGCGCGGAGCTCTCGGCCTGACACTAGCGTCGGTGCTGCCCGCTGCGCACCGCATGCGCCGTGCTGCCGATTTCGAGCAGGCGGTGCGGCGTGGTGCGCGCGGCGGACGCGACACTGTTGTGGTGCACATGGCGCAACGGACCGACCCCGGGCCTGGCCCGGTGGTCGGTTTCGTCGTGTCCAAGGGCGTCGGGAACGCGGTGACGCGCAACCTCGTCAAGCGGCGTCTGCGCGCCCTGGTGCACGCACGGCTGTCGTCCGTGCCGACCTCGTCGTCGATCGTCGTTCGCGCACTTCCGGCGGCGGCCACGTCGTCGTTCGGATCGCTCGAGGCGGACCTCGACGGCGCGCTCGCGACGGCGCAGCGCCGCATGTCGCGGGCGGCGGGGTAGCGGTATGGCACGCGCCGTGCACGTCGTCCTGCGCCTGCCGGCGCTCCTGCTCCTGCTCCTGCTGCGCGGCTACCAGCGATTCATCTCGCCGATGCGGCCTCCCACGTGCCGGTTCTACCCGTCGTGCTCGCAGTACGCCGTGATCGCCGTGCGGCGTCACGGCGCCGCGTACGGCACCTGGCTCGCTGCTCGCCGGCTGCTGCGGTGCCATCCCTGGAACCCCGGGGGCATCGACGACGTTCCACCAGCGCGCGACCGACACCGCGCGCATCACCACTCTGCTTCTGTGGCTCAGCCCACGCACTGACACCCGACTGAGGAGCTTTGCTCATGGGCTGGTTCGATAGCCTGCTTCACCCGATCATGGTCGTCGTCGCCTGGATCATGGTCATGTGGCACAAGGTCTGGACCGGCATCGGTCTCGACCCTGACGGTGGTGCGGCGTGGACCCTGTCGATCGTCGGCCTCGTGATCGTCATCCGCATCCTGCTGATCCCGCTGTTCTTCAAGCAGATCAAGGCGTCGCGCGGGATGCAGCTGCTGGCGCCCGAGATGAAGGCGATCCAGAAGAAGTACAAGGGCAAGACCGACCCCGCGTCCCGCGAGGCGATGAGCCGCGAGACGATGGCGCTGTACCGGAAGCACGGGACGAACCCGTTCGCGTCCTGCCTGCCGATCCTGCTGCAGTCGCCGATCTTCTTCGCCCTGTTCCGGGTGCTGAACTCGCTCCCCGCCATCGCTGACGGCACCTATCGGGGGGACCAGGACCACATCGGTCCGATGACTCAGCAGCTGGCCAGCTCGGCGGAGAACGCGTCGATCTTCGGGGCCCCGCTCTCGGGCACGTTCATGAAGGCTGACGGGAACGTCAACATCCAGATCGTCAGCGCGGTGCTGATCATCGCGATGTCCGCGACCACGTTCCTCACGCAGCGTCAGCTGACGATGAAGAACATGCCGCCGTCGGCCCTCGAGGGCCCGATGGCTCAGCAGCAGAAGGTGCTGCTGTACGTCCTCCCACTGATCTTCGCGTTCTCGGGCGTCAACTTCCCGATCGGTGTCCTGATCTACTGGACCACCACGAACCTGTGGTCGATGGGGCAGCAGTTCTACACGATCAGACGTATGCCGGCGCCCGGGTCCGCGGCCGAGAAGGCCGCGCTGGAGCGCAAGGCACGCAAGGCCGCCCATCGTGGTGGAGGCGCTGCGCTCGAGGAGAGTGCCCCGACCGTCGTCATCGAGGAGAAGCCTCGCGGGCAGCGCGTGCAGCCCAAGCGCAAGGACCGCGCCAAGGCCCGCCCGCTCGCCGAGCCCACCGCACCTGCCGTCGCACCCGAGCCGCCTGCGGAGCCTGCACCGCCGGCAGCCGGGAGCAGCACGGGGAAGTCCAAGCCGAAGCCGAAGAAGTAGAGCGCCTCGCCGCTCATTGATCGGAGACACCATGACCACACCCCTGCCTGACGCTCCCGTCGAGCCCACGACCTCGCGCCTCGAAGAAGAGGGCGAGATCGCCGCGGACTACCTCGAGGAGCTGCTCGACATCGCCGACCTGGACGGCGACATCGACATCGACATCGACCACGGGCGCGCTGCGCTCGAGATCGTCTCCGAGGACCCAGCCGACACGTCCCTGCGCCGGCTCGCCGGCCGTGACGGTGAAGTGGTCGACGCCCTCCAAGAGCTGACCCGCCTGGCGGTGCAGACCAAGACGGGCGAGCGCAGCCGGCTCATGCTCGACGTCGCCGGCTACCGCGCGGGCCGTCGTGCCGAGCTCGTCACCGTGGCGGAGGAGGCGATCGCCCGCGTTCGCGAGACGGGTGAGGCCGTTGCGCTGGGCGCGATGAACCCGTTCGAGCGGAAGGTCGTGCACGACACCGTCGCCACCGCCGGCCTCACGAGCGACTCCGAGGGCGTGGAGCCGAACCGCCACGTGGTGATCCGCGCGTCCTGACAGAGGTTTCGGGAGCGGGGCAGTGGGCTGCGGCCCGCTGCCCCGCGCTTTTCATGTCACCGTCGTTCGTGGCGCGATTCACGCTCGTGGTGCGTGCGATCTTGTTCGCAGCGTGGCCTGCTCGTCGTCAGGTGGTGACGCGGTCACGCTGAGGAGTGACGGCCGGTTTCACGTGAAACAGGAACCGTGACCGGGGCATGGAGGTCAGGGTGCCGTCTCCCTTCGTTCCGTTGCCGGAGCATGTTTCACGTGAAACGGGGGTGACTGGTGGAGCGAAGGCACACACACTGCGCGCACGTCGTTGGCGTTCACGATCCGCTCCCGGGCAGGGCGTGGCGCATCGTGGTGTCGCTGTGTGTGTGCGGCTCGCTTCAGGTCGCACGGGTGGCGTGTCAGATCGCATGGTGCGGAACTGCTAGCGTCCGTCCGGATGCACGGAGCCACAGGTGTCGGTCAGTGGCAGGGGGCTTGACCCGTGGAGTGGCGTGGGCCTTGCCCGGTCGGCATTCGCTCGCGCGGCATCTATGCGCGGTATCCATGGGCTGAAGTTGCCTCGGTTCTGCTTCCGACGGAGCTGACGCGAGGGCCGGGTTTCACGTGAAACATGTCGCCCGGACGCGGAAGCGGACTCCGGCGGGTGCTCGGACGCGGAGACAGACTGCGGCGGGTGCGCAGACTCGGCGATAGGGGTGTGGGTGCACACGTTGACCGTCAGGCCCATCTGGGTGCCACGATCTGTCAGGCGCATGGACTCGAGTAGGCGTGTCGGAGTCGTGCTTGGCAGATCGGTGGGTCGCTGACCTGCGGGCCGCGTGGCGCCGCCCGGCGACCCGCACGGGTCCGACGGCCTGCGCGACTCGCCCGCGTCCGTAGGCAAAGCGATCGCCGTCGATGGGTTTGCCGACGATGGCCAGTCGTTCGTGCACGGGCGAGTTCGTCGACCTGGTGCGGAAGGTCGCGAACTGATGCAAGGGCCGACGAGGCGAACACTCACGCGCGCGTTCATGGCGCTTGAGGAGTTGTTGCGGGTTGGGCGTCGGGTGGCAGCGGGCGGACTCGGACGGCGGGCGTGTGGGCGGGCGGGCGTGCGGCTGGCGTGTGGACGGGCGGGCATGTGGACGTGCGCGTACATGCCGATTGGCGGCATGCGGCGTGGGCTGTGGATCGCCGTCTCGGCGAGGTTCCGTCGCGATACGGTAGGTCGTCTGTCGAGGCCGAGTCCCCGCGAGCGTGACCGCCTTCGACGCGTCGTTTCACGTGAAACAGGGAGTGTGCTGGTGCCAGAACTGAGCGAGGCTGTGCCCGCCGAAGTCGACCCGCTCGACGGCGACCCGCGGCTTCCCGAGTACTTCGGATCCTCCTGGCCGAAGGTCGACGCGTTCCGGCGGATGTTGGTGAGCGACGGCGTGCTGCGAGGTCTCATCGGTCCCCGCGAGGTCGTGCGGCTGTGGGACAGGCATCTCCTGAACTCGGCTGCGGTGGTGCAGTACCTGCCGACCTCCGGCCGGGTCATCGATCTAGGGAGCGGGGCCGGGCTCCCCGGAGTCGTGGTCGCTGCGATGCTCCCGGAAGTCGAGGTCGTCCTGCTCGAGCCGATGGAGCGGCGGACGGACTGGCTGCACGAGGTCGCGGAGCGTCTGGAGCTCTCGAATGTCGTCGTTCGTCGTGGTCGTGCGCAGGAGGTTCACGGTGAGCTCATCGCTGACGCGGTGACGTCCCGTGCCGTGGCATCCATGGACAAGCTCTATGGATGGGCTCTTCCGCTCCTTGGACGTGGCGGTGTCTTGCTCGCCCTCAAGGGGGAGAAGGCACAGGCCGAGGTGGATGCGGCCGTCAAGGTCGGCCAGCGGTGGGGTGCAGGGAACGCCGAGGTGCTGATCGCCTCGACGATCGCGGGCGTCGACACGACGCGCGTCGTTCGTGTGGTGCGAGAGGACGCCAGGCGTGTTCGGTAGGAAGAAGCGCGGCGCCGAAGACGCCCGCCTCGGTGAACCCGCATCGACCGACATCC
>Ga0182736_1003152_pt1 | contig 11409 bp, 9 predicted proteins | sample eDN5th30CKraftBY_FD_128882 | JGI IMG/M metagenome (GOLD analysis project Ga0182736, IMG submission 128882) | Enriched backyard soil microbial communities from Emeryville, California, USA - eDNA 5th pass 30_C Kraft BY (version 2) (version 2) | ecosystem: Environmental > Terrestrial > Soil >...
AAGAACAGCGGCGTCCTGGTCTGCATGGTCACGCGCACGGCGTTGGCAGGCGTGCCCCCGACAGAAAAGCGCTGCTGCGGCACGAGCGACGTGTCCGCTTTGTAGACGCCGGTCTCGACAGCCACGAGCGAGTCCGGCGGGAAGTTGTTTTTGGCCACGGTGGCCGCAGCAGCGCGAGGAGCACGGGTGATGTCGCTCGCCGCCACGATGGCAGCGAGATCGGCCGCGCTTTGCGCGCGGCGTTTGTCGGTGAAGATCGCGCCGACATCGACACCGAGCGCGGCGCAGCCTGTCACGACCAGCATGCAGGCCGCCGCCATGATGGCGATGTTGCCGCGCTCGTCGATGATGAAGCGGCGACCAAGGCACCACCCGATCTTTTCCGATCGCGCCATCAATAGCCTCCGCGCGGAATGGCGGCCGAGCGCACGATGACCGGCGGCGGCGCGGGGACGAAGGATGGCAACGAATAAATGAACGTATTCGAAGCGTCGTAGTTGACGGTGACGACGAACACATTGGAATCGGCGCCGGAGGTAGCAGCGTTCACGGAAAGATGCGCGGGCACGATCAGCGGATAGCTCGCCGCATTCTGGGTGACATAGTTTGCGGCGAGCGCCTTGCGTTCAGTTTCGCTCAGCCCCGCGACTGAGGTGCGCGCGGCTTCGGCCGCCAGTTGCTGCACGTCGTGGACCATTGCGAGGTAGGCGCCGAACATCACGATGCCGAACACCAGCAGCATGAACACCGGCAACACCACCGCGAATTCGACGGCGGACGCGCCTGAATGCGCGCGGCAAAAATCAGGGAAGTGGTGAAAGCGCGGTGTCATGCGGGCATGATGCACACACAACTTTTAACAGGTGACAAAAGATATATACTATCTCTGGTAGTACAAATATGCCGTCGCAGATGCGCAGGACAACGGAGGCCAGCGATGCGCGCGCCGTCGTTCCGCTTGCAATGCCGACCTGATAGGGTCCGCGCCATCTGCCTGCCGCAGGAAGGAAATCTATCTTGAATATTCAGCAGTCCCGCTCCGTTTTGTCGCCGAACGACCTCGCCGCCTATTGGATGCCGTTTACCGCCAACCGCGCCTTCAAGCAGGCGCCGCGCATGCTTACCGGCGCAAAGGACATGCACTACTTCACCAGCGACGGGCGCCAGATCATCGACGCCGCCTCCGGCATGTGGTGCTCGAACGCGGGCCATTGCCGCGAACCAATCACGCAAGCGATCGCCAAGCAGGCGGCGACGATGGACTACGCGCCGCCGTTCCAGTTCGGGCATCTGCAGGCGTTCGAGCTTGCCAATCGCGTCGCGGCGCTTGGCCCGGAGGGGCTCGACCATGTGTTCTTCTGTAATTCGGGATCGGAAGCGGTCGACACCGCGCTGAAGATCGCGCTCGCCTATCATGCGACACGCGGCGAGGCGTCCCGCACGCGGCTGATCGGGCGCGAGCGCGGCTATCACGGCGTCGGCTTTGGCGGCATCTCGGTCGGCGGCATGGTCAATAACCGCCGCCTGTTCGGTGCGCTGCTGAACGGCACCGACCATTTGCCTACCATCTATGAGCGGGAGCATCAGGCCTTCACCAAGGGCGAGCCGGAATGGGGCGCGCACCTCGCCGACGAGCTCGAACGCATCGTCGGAATTCACGGCAAGGACACCGTCGCCGCTGTGATTGTCGAGCCGATGGCGGGCTCGACCGGCGTGCTGGTCACGCCGAAGGGCTACCTCCAGCGGCTTCGCGCGATCTGCGACAAGTACAACATCCTCTTGATCTTCGACGAGGTCATTACCGGCTTCGGCCGTCTCGGCTATGCCTTCGCCGCCGAGCGCTACGGCGTGGTGCCGGACATGATCACCTTCGCCAAGGGCATCACCAACGGCGCGGTGCCGATGGGCGGCGTGCTGATCCGCAACGACATCCACGACGCCTTCATGAAGGGGCCGGAGCACATCGTCGAACTGTTCCACGGCTACACCTACTCAGCACATCCGCTCGCCTGCGCCGCGGGTCTCGCGACGCTCGACATCTACCGTGACGAAGGATTGTTCGAGCGCGCCCGCAAGCTGGAGCCGCTGTTCGCCGACGCCGTGATGGAACTGCGCAAGGAACCGAACGTCATCGACATCCGTACCGTCGGCCTGACCGCGGGCATCGACCTCGCGCCCAAGGACGGCCAGGTCGGCCTGCGCGGCCTCACGGCGCTCGCCAACGGCTTCAGCGAGCATGACGTGATGATCCGCGTGGCGGGCGATACGATCGCCCTGACGCCACCCTTGATCGTGAGCGAGGCTCAGATCGGCGAGATCATGGACAAGGTCGCCGCCGTCATCCGCTCGGTCGCCTGAGCCAGCACCCATCCCTTCCCCGGCGCCTTGATAGCCAAGGCGCTGGGCGGCTTTTTTGCTCCCCGACCATGCACCCGGCGGTGGAGAAACACCGACGGAACTTCCCGGCGTATCAATCTTGATGCTAGAATCACCCGTGCCGGGGGGATAACTGCTGCATGGTTCGCGTATCGACGATTTTCATCGCCATTTGTATGGTGCTGATCGCGGCTTCGCTCGGCCTGATTCTGTATGTGATGACCGGCCTGAGCATGCGCGAGTCCGCCCTCGTCGCGCTCGCCACTCTGACCTGCCTCATTCTCTACAACGCCATCTCGATGCGCATCCGCGGCCGCGCCGACGTCAACGGCCAGATCGCAGATCTGTCGCGCGGCACCGCCGATCTCGCGCGGCAGGTCACCGAATACGGCCGGCGCATGACGCTGATCGAAACCAGGCTCGCCAACGCGGACCACGCCGCGCAGGATCGCGCCCGCTCGGTGATGAGCGAGATCAGCGAGCTTGGCCTCATGATCAAGAACCTCGCCGGATCTGTTGCGACCCATGACGAATTGCTGACTTCAGCGACAAGCCTCTCGGCCGCGCATCACCCTTCCCAGTCTCAAGTGGCGAGTGCACCTCAGGTTACGCCCATCGAGCCGCCCCGTGTGATCGAACAGCCCGCTCCGGCATCCGCCTCGCTGCAGGCCGCCGCGGAGGCGATCTCAAATCTTCCGGACGTGATCGCCGCCATCAGGAGCGCGGCGGAAGCCAACCGCATCGACCTCTATCTGCAGCCGATCGTGTCGCTGCCCCAGCGCAAGGTGCGGTTCTATGAGGCCGTCTCACGCCTGCGCGACGAGAAGGACCACGTGTTCACCGCGGGCCAGTTTATCGACATCGCGGAATCGAGCGGCCTGATCGGTCAGATTGATTACACAGTACTGTTCCGCTGCGTTCAGGTACTGCGCCGTCTGCAGGTGCGGACCAAGGACGTCGGCATGTTCTGCAACATCTCCGGCGCCACGCTCGCGAACCCGGATATTTTCGGCGAGTGCATCGCCTTCCTCGAAGCCAATCGCGCGCTCGCACCCTCGCTGGTGCTGGAATTCAAACAAAGCGCATTCCGCAACTTCGGCCCCATCGAGATCGAGCATCTTGCGGCGCTGAAGCGGCTCGGCTTCCAGTTCTCGATCGACAACATCACCGACTTCAGGATCGATGGCCGCGAACTCGCCGACCGCGGCGTGCGGTATCTCAAGGTGCCGGCCCCGCTCCTGCTCGACCAGCAGGACGCCGCGTCGTCCGACATCCATGCCGCTGATCTGTCGAGCCTGCTCACGCGCTTCGGCGTCGATCTGATCGCGGAGAAGATCGAGGGCGAGCGCTCCGTGCTGGATCTGCTCGACTACAATGTGCGGTTCGGCCAGGGCTTTCTGTTCTCTGCGCCGCGTCCGCTGCGTCCCGAAGCCGCAGTGCCGACCCCGGTCGCCGCGAGCAGCCAGCCGAAAGGGTCCGCTCCCCCGCCTGCCGAGCAGGTCGCGATGCCAGCCCGCACGGCCGCCGAGACGCGCCTCTCGGGCACTGCCGCACTCGCGCGGCGGATCGCGCAAAGCTAGTGCCCCGAATTCGAAGTTCGCCTCGATCTGCAGCAAGTTTCGTGGCTAACTTCTGAACCACCACACTGGTGCGGCCTTTCCTTCTTCGCCGCATCGTGGCAGGGGTTGATCGTGAGCGCTGTTCCCGCGCCTGATCCTTTCCCGGATTCTCCTGATGACCCTGCCACGCTTCGCCCCGCATCTGCGCGACCTCGTTCACGACACCGACGTTCTCATCAGCGACATCTGGGGCGTGGTCCATAACGGCGTGGTGGCGTTTCCCGAAGCCTGCGAAGCCCTGCAGACATTCCGCAGGCAAGGCGGCACCGTGGTGATGCTGACGAATTCGCCGCGCCCGACACCTGCCGTACAGGAGCAATTGCGCGAACTACGCGTGCCGGACGATTGCTATGACGACATCGTCACCTCCGGCGACCTCTCCCGCCACTACATCGCGACACGTCCCGGCGAGCCGCTCTATCAGATCGGGCCTGATCGCGACGGGCCTGTCTTTCATGGTCTCGACATCGATTTCGCGCCGCTGGAGCGCGCGGATTACATCGTCTGCACCGGGCTGTTCGACGACGAGACCGAGACGCCGGAAGATTATCGCAAGACATTGCTCGCGGCCCTGGATCGCAAGCTGCCGATGATCTGCGCCAACCCCGACATCATCGTCGAACGCGGCCACAAGATGATCTATTGCGCAGGCGCCGTCGCCGAACTGTATCGCGAACTCGGCGGCGAAGTGACGTTCTACGGCAAGCCGCACCGCCCCGCCTATCAACGTGCGTTCGAACTCGCCACCGCACGGCGCGGCTTGGTCGTACCACGCGAGCGCATGCTGGCGATCGGAGATTCAGTGCGCACCGATTTGGCTGGCGCCAACAATTTCGGCATCGACTGCGTGTTCGTCACGCGCGGGATTCATTCGGCCGAATTCGCAAGCCTTGAGGAAATCGACGCCACCACGTCGAAACAATTATTCGGCGATACCAAACCGCCCTTCGTTCTGATGCGGGACTTGCGCTGGTAAGCGCTGGAGCAACTGCCAAAAGCAAAATGCCCGGCGCGAGCCGGGCATTTCAGAAACGAATTCGCCGTTCGATCGATGCTTAGGCGTTGCTGTCGGGGAACACCGCGTCGATCTTGGTCTTGAGCGTCGCCGCATTGAACGGCTTGACGATATAGTTGTTCACGCCGGCCTTCTTCGCCGCGATCACGTTCTCGGTCTTGGATTCGGCGGTGATCATGATGAAAGGCGTCGTCGCGAGATTGGGATCGCCACGCACTTCCTTGAGCAGGTCATAGCCCGTCATCGGCTCCATGTTCCAGTCGGAAATCACGAGCCCGTATTTCTTGCCGCGCATCTTGGCGAGCGCGGCCGAGCCGTCGCTGGCGTCGTCGATGTTCTCGAAACCGAGTTGCTTCAACAGATTGCGGATAATGCGGATCATGGTGTTGTAGTCATCTACCACCAACACCGGCATCGATAAGTCCATAGCCATCGCTCAGCTTCCCCTGAACGCCCCACACATGGGCGCGCTTCGTCTATATTCTATAGTGGCGCGATCCGGACCTTTCAGCCCCAGCTCAGCCTCAGGGGGAAATTGCTAGCATCCCGGCTTAAACAGCCAGTTAATCCGTTTCATCGCCTTGACTTCATCCCCGCCAGCCGGTCACTTCCAGCATCCTGTTTGCACTTGGCGTTATGATAAAAAATCCGTTTCAAATCATCCGCGACGCCACTCCGTCCGCCGAGATCCCGCGCGGCGCGGTCATCGCGCTCGGCAATTTCGACGGCGTTCACCTGGGACACCGGACCGTCATCGCAGCCGCCGAGAAAATGGCGAAAAGCGCCGGGAAAAAAGCTTTCGCGCTGAGCTTCGAGCCGCACCCGCGCAGCTTCTTCACGCCGACTGCCGCACATTTCCGTCTCACCAATGAGCAAGCCAAGCTGCGCCTGCTCGCAGGCACCGGGCTCGACGGCGCAGTGGTGCTCGATTTCAACGCCGCCCGCGCCGCGACCACCGCACTGGATTTCATTAACCAAGAACTCGTCGAGCGGCTTGGCGTGTCCGGAATCTCCGTCGGCGACGACTTCCATTTCGGCAAGGACCGCGGCGGCTCGCCTGCGACTTTAGCCGAACAGGGCGAGCGCCTCGGCATCAAGGTTCACATTCAATCGCATGTCGATTTGTCCGGCCTGCCAATTTCATCCAGCGCCATCCGCGCCGCGCTCGCCGAAGGCCGCATCCGCGATGCCACCGCCATGCTCGGCGGGCCGTGGTTTGTCAGCGGTACGGTAATCCACGGCGAGAAGCGTGGACGCGACCTCGGTTATCCCACCGCCAACATCCGGCTCGATCCGCATGTCGATCTCAAACACGGCATATACGCCGTGCGCGTCGGGCTCGGCGGCGGCAGCGATCCGCAGCGCTTCAACGGGGTCGCCAGTTATGGCCGGCGGCCGACCTTCGACAACGGGCCGCCGCTGCTCGAAGTCTTCCTGTTCGATTTCAACGCCGACCTCTATGGCCAGACGCTCGACGTCGCCTTTATCGAATATCTCCGCGACGAGCTGAAATTCGACAGCGTACCGGCGCTGATCCAGCAGATGGACGACGACAGCCTGCGCGCGCGCGCCGTGCTGGAAGCCGCCCCCGGAGCATTTCCGACCCTCGGCGCAATCGGCTGAACGAGAAGCCGTCTTTCCCGTTCAACCCGGTCCACATGGGACAAAAACATCGGCCTGATGAGGGTATTTACCGTTTTGGACCGTTTCCCCACGGCCAGAAAATGCTATTCACCCCGCCATGACCGAGAAGCCCAAATCCGACGCCCCCGATTATTCCAAGACCCTTTACCTGCCGCAGACGGATTTCCCGATGCGCGCGGGCCTGCCGCAGCGCGAGCCGGACTTTTTGGCGCGCTGGAACGAGATCGGCCTGTACGAGCGGCTGCGCGAGCAGTCCACGGGTCGCCCGAAATTCGTACTGCACGACGGCCCGCCCTACGCCAACGGCAACATCCATATCGGCCACGCGCTCAACAAGATCCTCAAGGATCTCGTGACCAAGAGCCAGCAGATGCTCGGCTTCGATTCCAATTACGTTCCGGGCTGGGACTGCCACGGCCTGCCGATCGAATGGAAGATCGAGGAAGGCTATCGCGCCAAGGGCAAGAACAAGGATGCAGTGCCGATCAACGAATTCCGCAAGGAGTGCCGGGTCTTCGCGCAGAAATGGGTCGACATCCAGCGCGAGGAATTCAAACGCCTCGGTGTGATCGGCGACTGGGCACACCCCTACACCACCATGAACTTCGCGGCCGAAGCGCAGATCGCGCGCGAGATCATGAAGTTCGCCGCCAACGGCCTCCTGTATCGCGGCTCCAAGCCGGTGATGTGGAGCGTGGTCGAGAAGACCGCGCTCGCCGAGGCCGAAGTTGAGTACGAGGACCACATTTCCGATACGGTATGGGTGAAGTTTCCGGTGAAGGCCGCGTTCGGCCGTCTCGCCAATGCGTCCGTCGTGATCTGGACCACGACGCCATGGACGCTGCCCGGCAACCGCGCGATCTCGTTCTCCTCGAAGATCGCCTACGGCCTCTACAAGGTCACCGATGCGCCCGCCGACAATTGGGCGAAGACCGGCGATCTGTTGATCCTGGCCGACAAGCTCGCGCCGGACGTCTTCAAGCAGGCGCGCGTCACGTCGTTCGAGCGCGTGTCCGACATCGACAGCGGCATTCTCGACGCGCTCGAATGCAGCCATCCGCTGAAAGGTCTGGACGGTGGCTACGAATTCACCGTGCCGCTGCTCGATGGCGATCACGTCACCGACGACACCGGCACCGGTTTCGTCCACACCGCGCCGGGCCATGGCCGCGAGGACTTCGACATCTGGATGGCGAATGCGCGCGAGCTGGAAGCACGCGGCATCTCGTCGACGATCCCCTATACGGTCGATGCCGACGGCGCGCTGACCGCGCAAGCTCCCGGCTTCACCAGCAAGCGCGTGCTTACCGACAAGGGTGAGAGGGGTGACGCCAACGACGCCGTCATCAAGGCTCTGACCGAGCGCGGCGCGCTGTTGGCGCGCGGCCGCCTTAAGCATCAATATCCGCATTCCTGGCGCTCGAAGAAGCCGGTGATCTATCGCAACACGCCGCAATGGTTCATTGCGATGGACAAAGACATCCTCAACAGCGGCAAAGCGAAGCCCGGTGACACGCTGCGCCACCGCGCGTTGCAGGCTATCCAGGTCACGCAATGGGTGCCCGAACAGGGCCAGAACCGCATCACCGGCATGATCGCGGGCCGCCCCGACTGGGTGGTGTCGCGCCAGCGCGCCTGGGGCGTGCCGATCACCGTATTCGTGCGCGAAAAGGGCGACGGCTCGGTCGAGATTCTCCGCGACGAGACCGTCGATCTGCGGATCGCGGAAGCCTTCATGAATGAGGGCGCCGACGCCTGGTACGCCGACGGCGCACGCGAACGCTTTCTCGGCTCGCACGCCAACGAAGCCTGGAAGAAGGTCGACGACATTCTCGACGTCTGGTTCGATTCCGGTTCGACGCACGCCTTCGTGCTGGAGGACGCGCAGCAGTTTCCTGGCCTCGCCGGGATTAAACGCAAGGTCGATGGCGGCAACGATACCGTGATGTATCTCGAGGGAAGCGACCAGCATCGTGGCTGGTTTCATTCCTCGCTGCTGGAAAGCTGCGGCACACGCGGCCGCGCGCCCTACGACATCGTTCTCACCCACGGCTTCACGCTCGATGAGCATGGCCGCAAGATGTCGAAGTCGCTCGGCAACACCACCGCGCCACAGGACGTCATCAAGCAATCCGGCGCGGACATCCTGCGCCTGTGGGTGGCGCAGTCAGATTATTCCGACGATCTGCGGATCGGGCCTGAAATCCTCAAGGGCACGATCGAAACCTATCGCAAGCTGCGCAACACCATCCGCTGGATGCTAGGCAGCCTCGCTCACTTCCACGACGAGGACCGCATCAGGGTCGACGACATGCCCGAGCTCGAACGGCTGATGCTGCATCGGCTGAGCGAGATCGATGCCATCGTGCGCAAAGCTTATGCCGAGTTCGACTACAAGACGGTGATCGCCGCATTGTCGCATTTCATGAACACCGAACTGTCGGCGTTCTATTTCGACATCCGCAAGGACACGCTGTATTGCGACCCGCCATCATCGGTCGCACGCAAGGCCTCTCTCACGGTGATCGACTATCTGTTCCGCAGCATCGTGACTTGGTTCGCGCCAATTCTATCGTTCACCGCCGAGGAAGCGTGGCTGTCGCGTTATCCCGACGACGCCTCCGTACATCTGGAGTCGTTCCAGAAGGTGCTCGCCGCATGGCGGGACAATGCGCTGGCAGAGAAATGGGACACGATCCGCGACGTGCGCCGCGTCGTCACCGGCGCGCTGGAAGTTGAGCGCTCAGCCAAGCGCATCGGCTCTTCGCTGGAAGCTTCGCCACTGGTCTACGTCTCGGACATGGCGCTGCTCGGCACCCTCGCCGATATCGATCTGGCGGAAATCTGCATTACCTCGAATGCGATGGTGACAAACGAGACGCCGCCCGCCGGTGCATTCACGCTCAGTGACGTGCCGGGTGTTGCTGTCGTGGTTGAGAAGGCCGCCGGCAAAAAATGTGCGCGCTCGTGGAAGATTCTCCCGACCGTCGGCGACGATTCCGAATATCCGGATGTCACGCCGCGCGATGCGCAGGCGCTGCGCGAATGGAAGGCACTGGGAAGGACGGCCTAGCCGATGTCTCCCCTGCTGCGCTCCGGGCTGATTGCCGCCGCTGGCGCCCTGATCGCCGATCAGGCCTCCAAGCTGTGGCTGCTGTATGTCTTCGACATCGGCCGCCGCGGCATGGTGCAGGTCACGCCGTTCTTTGATCTCGTGCTCGCCTGGAACACAGGCATCAGCTACGGCTGGCTGCAGGACATGGGCACGACGGGCCAGACACTGCTGCTGGCCGGAAAGGCGCTGGCCGTCGTCCTGCTTGCGGTGTGGATGGCACGCTCGCAAACCCGTCTCGCGGTGATCGCGCTCGGTCTTATCATCGGCGGCGCGATCGGCAACGCCATCGACCGCATCGTCTACGGAGCGGTGGTGGATTTCGCCCTGTTCCACATCGCCATCGCGGGAAAAACCTATAGCTGGTATGTGTTTAACCTTGCCGACGCGGCGATTGTTGCCGGTGTCGCTGCCCTGCTATATGACTCCCTCTCCGCGCCAACCGCCGCAAAAACGCCCCGATAAACGGCGATATACGGTCCGGCTGATGGCGCTTAAGTGACTGTGCTGTCGCCATATTTCCTGTCGAAAGCTGGACGGATCACGATGATTTCCCTGCGCCCCGATGACACCCTCACCGCCAAGGCCGCGCTGATGCGCCTGTTCAAGGTTGCCGGAATGGCCTGTGCCCTGACGCTCGTTGTCGCTTCCAACGTGGCTCGCGCCGAGGATGACGGAGAGCAGCAGCCGGAAATGAGCTTCGAGCACAAGATGATCGACGGCCTCCTGCGCGGCCTCGGCGGCCAGACTATGGAAGATAACAACAAGGGTATCGAGTATCGCGAGCGCTCGCCGCTGGTGATCCCTTCCAAACTCGATCTGCCACCGCCTGCCTCGAAATCCGCGCCTGCGGTCGCGAACTGGCCGAAAGATCCGGACGTTCAGGCCCGCAAGGAAGCGATCGAAGCCAGCAAAAGAGCAACCCCGGACTGGGACGACTCCAAGCGCCCTCTGATGCCGAGTGAACTCGCCAAGAAGCCGTCATCCAAGAGAAGCTCGACGGCCCTTAACGACGATCGACCCGGCATGGACAACTCCAATTACAACCTGCTGAGCCCGTCGCAGCTCGGCTTCAAGAACAGCATGATGTCGGACCTGTTCGGCGGCGGGAAGAACGAGAGCGTCAAGTTCGTGAAGGAGCCTGAGCGGAGCGAACTGAGCCAGCCGCCAGCCGGCTATCAGACGCCTTCGCCAAGCTACGCCTACGGCTCGGGTCCGATGGAGAGCAAGACCAAGAGAGACTACAATCCGCTCTTCGATAAATAGTCCGTGCAGGCGCTCCGGCTCGCACATTGATTTGTCGTAAGCTTGCATCGCGCGCCATGATCCCGCCATCCGGACGGCCCACTCAGGGCTGTTCTTCGTATTCTTTCGGAGTCGATATCGGATCATGCGCGATCTCAAAATCATTTCCCGACGTGATGCACTGCGCGGCATCGCACTGACCGCCACCGCGTTGACCGCACCGTGGCCCGCTTTCGCGGATACGGCGCCGACCTCGAACCAGCCCTCGACCTTCACCATCGCCAACGGCCTTCAGGTTGTGGTCATTCCCGACCATCGGACGCCGACCGTCACCCAGATGATCTGGTACAAGGTTGGCTCGGCCGACGAGACGCCGGGCAAATCGGGGCTCGCGCATT
>Ga0182736_1003153_pt1 | contig 11408 bp, 12 predicted proteins | sample eDN5th30CKraftBY_FD_128882 | JGI IMG/M metagenome (GOLD analysis project Ga0182736, IMG submission 128882) | Enriched backyard soil microbial communities from Emeryville, California, USA - eDNA 5th pass 30_C Kraft BY (version 2) (version 2) | ecosystem: Environmental > Terrestrial > Soil >...
AAGCTGAACGCGGGGCAAACAAGAGGGTCGCTTCCGCAGTTGCATGCGTTGCTGCTTGCGAAGACGCTACTTAAATGCATGCTTCAGCAATAGTAGTCACCTGCCGATATCGAGACATGGACACCCGTGACACCAACATCCTTGGCGCTTTTCAACTCCGAATGATCGACGCCGATATTTCCCATATACGGCTCGCTATCGAAGCGGTATTACAGGAGCCCAATTCAGCGCTCCCGCTTCTCTATTGGCGCAGGCGGCTCGAGCAACTTTTGCGTTGCCGCCATCTTATGCATCACCAGTTCTCCGCAGTAACCGACTTGCTCAACAGACTCGCGAAGATCGAAGACGACTCAACCAACCTCGCGCTTCCGCCCGAACCCCTCAACGAGCGATCTTCCCAATATTCGAGCGTTCGTTAGGTTAGCGTTGTTAAGAGGCGGAACGGGGCCGCGCCGAGCGTCGAGAGGCAAGGTAAGAGGGCGAAAGAAGCTTCGGCAGCAGAATGTTAGGGGACCGCCGGCCGGCAGCGCAACGGCCTGTTCTAACGGTCTTGTCGAGTGTCCCAGACCCGAAGGATTGCAATAGCAGTGGGATCTTCCCCGTAGGCGGGCAGGACCTCATAGTGAAGCTCGTAGTGTCCCGCGAGGCACACCCACCGATGCACTTCGCGCGCCGGGGGGCCATCGTAGCCGTCGAGTTCTTCCCCGATACGATGGAAATGGTCCTGACCCAAGCGCTCCGCCTCGTCGAGCAGCGCATTGACGACCTTACGCGCGGTGGCCGCGTCGTTGTATTTCTTCACATGCGCAGCGATCGCGCTCAAATCGGACATCGCTTTGCTGGTGGGTAGGACTTTGACGGTCACGCCTTTGGTACCGGCAACTCGTTGTCCGTGCCAAGGCTATTTGCCCACGCACGAGCTTGCTCCATCGAGAGCAGGCGGCCCGTGCTGACATCGTCCAGGCCCTCCTGAATCAGGCGACGCCTCTCTGCCTCACGCGCAAGGAACTGGACCAGCGCCTTCTTGATAATCCACTGCCGAGGCCGTTCAAGAAGCTCCGATAATGCGTCTACTTCGTGAGCAAGTTCGACGGGCACTTGTGCCGTCAACGTTCTAGTTTCAATGGTCATCCTGGACCTCACGACATATCCCAATAAAATTTATTGTAAAACAATAGGCTAGACCAGTGCACGTTGATGCGCATTGCGAGTGACCTGCGTCTATATGCCCGAACCAGTTTCACCGGTGAAACTCGGCTTTACTGTCCTGCAGGCGAAGTAGCCGTCGCTGCTCCATATAAAATACTCTACTTCGCGCTTAGGTTAGAATCTCTCGCACGTAACGGCGAAAATAGTCGTATTTTTCACCGCGCCGATCCGCCTAGGGTGCCTGACGCGTGTGGGAGAGAGCCACAAAAAGAGGTGTAGCGCGCAGGCTCATTCGGCGTGTCGCTGCTGTAGGCACCAAGAGATCCACCACTATTACGCCCGGGTACTACCACGTGGTAGTCGCGCAAATGCTCGCTTTCTGAAAACGGGTACACACCAAACAACGACAATTAGGGGCGCACCCTTATTAGTTTCACGGGAAACGCACCTCGAGGAGGACTTAGTTAGCTAATTACAGAGTCATGCGATAATACTATTTATGTCAAATAAGGTTGCGATTTACGCACTTCGTGAGCGTCCCGCCGATTGCAGCGGGCCGTTCTCCATCGCGAACGATTTCAGATTCAGCACCGCGCCTTCCGCGACGAGCCGCGTCGCGCCGAGGACGAGACGCTTCGGCCCGTAGCTGACTGGCAGCGGCGATTCGAGATTCAGCGACGACGTGCCCTTGTTCGACAGCTTCGTGATCGCGCCGTCCCAGTGCGGGCCGTCGGGCGCGTTCGTGAACTTGCCGTTCGCGCCGAGCGCGAGATTCACGGGCTCGCCGCGCACCTTGCCGGTCGCCGTCACGTCGAGCGTGTGATGCGCGCGCGTGCCGTTCAGATTCGCGTCCAGATTCGCGATGTCGATGTCTTCCGTGCTCGCATCACGCGCCTTCAGCGTGAAGACGAGCGCGCCGTTCGCGCCGTCGCAGATATCGGCGCGGCCTTCCGCGTGACCGAGTCGATTCGCGCCGAACACGAGGCCATCGGCCTGATAGTTCGCCGCGATGTTAGGATGCGCGATCGAGCCGGTCAGATCGCCGTCCGCCTTCGCCGTGCCCGCGATGCCGAAGCCGAGTCGTTCGAGCGCGGGCGCGTCGACCTTGAAGCACAGCCGGTCGCCGGGCGCGCCAAAGTTGCCGCTCCGATCGACGTTGTTGCCCGCAGCGCCGCCTTGCTCGGCAACAGCCGCATGCCCGCGACCCGCACCGTGCCCTCGCCCGTCAGCGGCAAATTGTCGTACATGCTGTCGGTGATCTTAAAGGTCGCCCTGGTCGTGAGCGCCGGCGCGAGCTGGCCGGTCGCGGCGAGCGTGCCCTTCCCGCGCGCCTCGATCACGCGCGCGGGCGCGGTGGGCTTCTTCGTGGCGCCCTTTTTCACAGGCGCGGGCTTCGGCGGGATCGACTGCTGCTGCAGCAAAAGCCGATTGAAGTCGACGTTCTTCGCCTTCAGGTCGTAGCTCGAATTGGCGTCCTTTTTCACCACGCCGGTCAGTTCGACGCGGCCCTTGCCGACATCGAGCTTCACGCTGTCGAGCGACGTAGCGTCTGGTTCGGATCGAGCTTGACTTTGGCCGGCGCGCGGATGGTCGCTTTCGGGTCGTTAAGGTCGGCGGTGATGGTTTGCGCGTCGCCCGCGAGCACGACGCCGATCGGCCCCGCGAAATCGGTCGTGCGCAGCGTCGGCTCCATTGTGTTCACGTCGAGCTTCGCGCCTTGAGGTCGAACCCCGGCAGCTCCGGTTTCCTGCTCGGCTCGGTCGACGGCGCAAAGCGCGCATCGACCGTCCCGACGTGCCGATAGTCGATCGTGAAGCAACCGCGCCTCGCACATAAGCGCCCAGCAGCCCGTATCCACCGCGATATCCGTGCCCTTGCCGTCCTTCCAGCGCACGTCCCGCGGTTGCAGGCCGGTCGCGATCGCGCCGCCGTCGACCTTGCCGGTAAGACAGATGAAAGCGTTCAGGGAAGGTTTCCCTCCGAGCGGTCCAAAGCCAACACATCGCGCCGAGCGGATTAACCGCCGCGCTTGCTAATAACGACCACTGCGATCGACGTATAGCAGAGAAGGCTATGGACCCGGCTCGACTTCATGAAGGACGAGCGTGTGTCCAAAAGCCGATCGATACGCACGGGCGCGGAGCTCCCGGCTACGCCTAAAATAGGCGTCCTATTGAACCGGCGCGGTTTCGGAGAAGGACGCAGCGCAATCGACAGCCGTGTGGATCTACTGCGCTCTGACAAGACGGCCGAAAAACGGAGGGTCCTATGGTTATTTACCACTTGGGAGCGGCATTCGAGCCGTCTGTCACCCGTAAGGGCGCGGCATTCGTCGCAAGAGCATCGATTCTGGAAGAGGACGGCCAATCGACGTCGCTCGGCGAACTCGGGGTGTTCGCTAACGAGGAGAGCGCCCTCAAGTTCGCGGTCTGGTACGCTGCAGCTTTCATCGAAGGTCAGGACCTCCCAGTCCCGCCCCTTCGCTCGACATCGACGGCAGATTTCGGCTGATCGGTCGAACTGCAATTGTCGTCTCCGGATTGGCACTCCGCCATATTGCGGGCTTGGCGCTCTAGCCGCAGGTCATGCGTCGCAACCCGCAATAGGCATGCTGCGCCTGCCCACGCCACGGAGGACGAAGTTGGCACTTTTGCACTGTTGCTCAAGACTCGGGTTTCAAGGCCGCTTGTCAAGAGTCAACAGCCGCGCGATCGAACATGCTCCCGGCGACGCCCTATGACTGCAATCGTCGGCCGATGATGACGTCTGAAACGCTGTCTGGCATGTCGCACCATACAATCACGCCCAATCGACGCGCTCGCCGATGCCTCAGTAAGGTGGCCACGGTTAAAAATACGGTTGCGCAATGAGATGCGTCGATCACGAGCGAGTGAACAACATGAAGAAACTGATAATCGTCTTGCTCTGTGCCACGTTGGCAGGATGTTTCACTCCGGAAAACCGTGTACATCCGGCCGTGAAGGGGGATCTCGAGGGGCAGCGACAGCAACCGTCTACCAACGGCGCGCACCCGTGAGGGCAACTTCAGTGCGAACAGAGTTGTTCGCACGCCCAGATCGTAGGCCAATAACTGTCTTCTTCACGGTCTCGGGGCCGGAGGCGACAGCATGCTCACCCTTTCTTGGGCTCAGGGCTGGCGTTGTTTTTCACTGTTAAGCATCCGCGGACCATTCTCACATACAAGGGATCTGCGCGGCGCCGCTCGAAGTATTCGACAAGCGTCTTGCCTCCCATTTCGCGTACACGCGCGCCAATCAAAATTCCGCTGAAAAGTGTTTGGGCACGCAGTCGAACCGCGCCACCGCTTCGACGACGAGAAAGCGCGCGCGTGGCGCTGTTCCATCGCGATGCAATGCAGCTCGCCACTGTCGAAGCACTATTGTCAGAATGTCCCATAAACCGCGGTGACATCGAAAAGACGCTGTCTTGGTGCGTGCACGCGAGCAAGCCGATACATAGGCAAATCACCCCTGCGACTCCTCGTGGCGTCATCTTTCTCCTCTCGGAATTCGCGCGTCCGCGCCCTGCATTTCGGCGATAGCCGCCTGACCTTGAACCAAGCCAGAGCTTCGGCTTAATGCTTGCATTGAGCGGAGGCGGACGGACAAACCTCCGAGGGCGAACGCATCGCCCGGCGCAAAGCCGCTAGTCGTATGAATGACTCTCTAGTCAGGGGAAACATCCCAGCGCTTGACCCAATAGTTCACTTGCTCCGTGGGAACGCGGAGGAGAACAGCGGACGGGTCTGCCACACCGTCGTCGGCGACCACGCACGCCCGTGTTCCGTCGCGCAGCATCTTTACTTGCCCCGCACGCACCAAGTCTGCGATGCGCGAGGCCCTGACAGGATGGGTAGCGGAGAACACGTCATAACTGATCGCGGCGGGAACGTCGCCCGCAATCCTGACACTGTATGGTCGATCGCAGGAGGCGGGGTGCGAGCGCCGCATTGCAAACCAGCAGGCTCGCCTGGAGGCAAACTCCTCCGGTGAACATCTTCGGCAAGCGACTGTGTTTTTCAAACATACTCTTATGTCCTTCAAATGTTCTGAAGCGCTTGGGTATCGCCGCGCGCGGTGTGAGATGCCCGATGCGCGATAAGTTCTTGCGCCTATGCGACTGTTGCCTGGGGCTGAGCGTACGCCCGGAGGCGCAGATACTAGGCGGATTTCGCTCGCACTAAGGCAGACCGGGGCCGCAGTTAGACGCACTAACAACTCTCACAAAGTGTCATCCCGCTGGTTCTTGCCAATCGCTGGTGATCGGAGAACTGAAGCTCCAGCCGACTGCGCGTCATTCGTATCCGGAGAGACGACCAAGACTCGCATCGTGCTTTCAGCGATGTCCACAAATGCAGGTCCGGCGACCGCGCCCCCAAAATGGGATCCCCGAAGCGGCCGGTCTATCGAAACCGCTATGACAACACGGGGAGCCTTTGCGGGAATAATTCCCACGAAGGACGCCCTATACTGGCTATGGTCATAGCCTTTTGACGTCCACGTATACGCTGTTCCCGTCTTTCCGGCGACGCTGTATCCGGGTACAACGGCCTGTGGCGCAGTGCCCTCCTTGCTAACCACGCTCTGCATCATCGTACGCATTTCGCGGGCGACTTGCTGCGAAATCACTTGCCGTCCGGCCGGAGGGCCGCTCTGCTCGTTGAGTTGGCGGATAGTCGCCGGTAGGAGGCGCCCGTCATTCGCAAAGCTCGTGTAAGCCTGTGCGAGCTGAAGCAACGACGCAGAGAGCCCGTAGCCGTACGACATGGTAGCCTGCTCAATGCGTCGCCAGCGTTGGTAGGGCCGCATGTGTCCAGATGCAGCGCCCGGAACACCCGAATGAGGTCTACGTCCGAGCCCAAGCGCCTGAAAATTTTTGTACATGTCGCGCGCCGGCATGAGCAGCGCGATCTTGGTCGTTCCCACGTTGCTCGACTTCTGGACGACACCGGTCGTTGTCAACGTGCCGAAATCCTTGTCGTCGTGAATTACCCTGCCGTCAAGACGCAAGCGTCCGCCATCGGTCGAGACGACAGTGTCTGGTGTAATGAGATTTTGTTGCAGTGCCAGGGCAATTGTGAGCGGCTTCATCACAGAACCTGGCTCGAAGACGTCAGTCACCGCTCGATTTCGCATCGCCATGCCGCCGCGCGCGGCGCGCTCGTTTGGATCGTAGCTTGGCCAATTAGCCAGCGCGAGTATCTCGCCGGTGTGCGCATCTAGTACGACCGCGGAGCCCGAGCGAGCGTCGGTGCGCTGAACAGCCCCCTTGAGCGCCTTAAAAGCTGCATACTGAATGGGCCGACTTATAGAAACCGTGAGGTCAGCGCCGTTGCGTGGCAAACTCAATGCGAGCGAATCGATTACCTGCCCGCGCGCGTTGCGCAACACGCGGCGCCGCCCGTCTTCGCCCCGTAGGGTTTTTTCGGCGACTCGCTCCATGCCTTCCTGACCGCTGCCGTCGAGGCCAGTGAAGCCTGTAACCTGCGCCGCGATCTCGCCTTCTGGGTAGGATCGTCGGAAGTCCTCCTGGGCAAACAGCCCCGGCATGTTAAGGCGGAGCACGCGTTCCGCGAGATCGACGGGCACTTGGCGCTTCAGATACGCGAACCCCCGCTTGGCCGCGTAAATGCGCGAGATGTCCGCAGGATTAACATCCAATAGACGCCCAAGTGTGTCGGCTTGTTGCGGCGAAATGTGCGCGTTGTCGTCCGACGCATCAATACAAAGTGACCGAACGGGGATGCTTGCGGCGAGCGGACGGCCGTCACGATCGAGTATGCGGCCACGCGAAGCTTGCAGCGGCCATTCACGCACTTGGCGGATCGCTCCTTGCGCACGATAGAACTCATCGTCGACGCCCTGAAACCAAAAAGCGCGAACCGTAAGGACGACGAACGCGACGGCAAAAGCACCGCCGACAGCATGAGAACGCCAGTTATGCCGGTGCGGAGTCGCGATCCATGATTGCGACAAGCTGATGTATCTGGGAACTCGTCTCATAGAAGTAATTATGCAGGAACTGACCCACCCATCGCATCTTCGTCAACAAGACTCATCAACTTTTGCGCATGTGCTGCGCACCTTGGCAGCCGACCGTTCATCGTGGAAGCCGCCTGAGCTAATACTTCTTGTTGAGCGAGGCTGGTGGACCACGCCATGGTCCGCCTCGCAATTTTCTTCGATGCGAACGGTCGTGAAAGACCTGGCTGAGGCACACAGGCGTCGCGGTACAACTCAATTTTCCCTTCTTCGCCAAGTGAGTATGGGCGACGTAAGGTGCAAACACTACCCGTTCCCGCCTATTAGGCAGGCTACATACGTGGCCACTACCACATAGTGTATAGCACAGTGTGCTATATTCAGACCAGTACTTGGGGTGTCGTGGTTACCGCGAACTGCGACGCTGCTCTCATGGTAAGCGACGTCGTACACAGCACTTTGAGCGACCTTCCTAAGCAAAAGCGCGGTCTCTCGACGGAGCTCTACGCTACTAAGAATTGCCGCGCCATCCCGATTTCTTGAAGCGCGAGGCCAATCTCTGTAAGTAAAAAAGGTGCGAACGATATGAGTCAACTCAAGGGATAACCCTGAAAGATGAGCCTCGCTCACCTCTCAAAAGTAGCGGATGGGACTGCGGAGTTGACATGACGGACAACTAGAAAGCCGGCGAAACGTTACAGGACGGAGACCTTATGATTACACGAGTCATCGCTCGGGCTGCGCGCGCCATACTTCTTTCTGTGCGGGCTCCCTCTGACGCGCCTATGGCTCACGAAACGCTTTCACGTTTTGCCGCGCCTGCAATGACAAGTATCGAAGCGGCGCATCGGAACTACCTGGCCACATTGCAGCGGTGCCTGGATACCTTAGAACGCAGCGTCATAGCGTTCGATCAGCAGCATCCGGTGTTCCGAACGCTCCGTCGGGAGAGAGTTCAGCTTCTTCGAGTACCGGCAAGACTGCATGCCCTTGATAAGCGTGCCCGTACTTTCCCTTCGCTGTCTTCCTTGGCGGATGCTATCGAGACGTACTATTCGCTTGCGTACGGCCTTCCCGTTGGGTCTTCACAAGAAGGACCGCGGGAAGTAGCAAAGCTGGCCTACATTCTTCTCGAAATTGCAAACGCACGGCCGACACAATACGACGGAATTGAAATGGCTCGACGCACGCTTCGCAACTTTCGCGATGCTCTTCAAATGCAATACGCGGCAGTTGAACAAGAATATCGCGTCTTGCAATTTCAACTGCTGGCGTCCGCGCATCGCCATCGCTTCTGAGGCTCAAATTTGCATTGGTTGAGTAAATCGATGTTGGGACGACTGCGCAGCGCCCGCGCGGTGAGTGTTGCACGTCCCGACGCCGCGATGGGTGCCCCGCCCACCACAGCGGCGCCTTGCGGCGCAATCTGGGGCAGGCGGAGAAACAACCTTGGATTTTAGTTCGAGGTTGTTGCCGGATGAGAAGACGCTCGCAGGCATCGAGGCTACGCCGCCGATGCCATTGGTCTGAAACTTCGTTTTCACAGGATCGCTAGACTTGAGCGCAGCGACAGTCTACCCGTGGAGCTCGGCGTTGCGACGATAGTACAGGCCATCGCCGCGGCGGCGACCGTGCGCACGATCTGTCGCTCGCAGGCTGCCTTCCGACCGGACGGGCATGGCGACTGCTGCCGAACAGTAGGCTTACGGCTCAGCGGAGCGCGGACCGTGACAGCGGAAAAGAATTCTGGCGGGTCAACAGCCCGTTCCTAGCAGTGAAATGGCGCCGACCATCCCGCTGAAAATGAGGCGCTTGCCGAGACTGCACGTCGCCGCAACGCAAGCGGCGACGTGACGTCGGTGCTCGAAGCTCTGCTGGAACAGCGATCTCGGACGCTGACTGAAGTCTCGAAGGCATTTGGACAGGAAGAAGGCTCAGCGTGCTCTCGCGTCGGCAAGTAGAGCGCCGACGCGCAACCAGGCGAGTTCCATGAATACATCATCGTCACCGCCGTACGCGCGGCCGCATGCACAGTCGCCCTTGCCAAAGTGGATTACTGTCGCTTTTCTGGCGCTTTCCAGCCTCTATTTGGTCATCGGCGGTGGCTGGCTGATGACCATCGGCGGCTCGCCTTATTACGTGATCGCGGGCATCGCGATGCTGATCGTCGCAGCGCTCGTCTGGCGCGCCTCGGCGTGGGCGCTCTGGCTCCACGCCCTGCTCTTGCTCGGCACCTTGATATGGGCGGTGGGGGAGTCAGGCTTCGATTTCTGGGCGCTTGCGCCACGTCTCGATGTGCTGGTGATCGTCGGCATCTGGATGGTGCTGCCGTTCATGTTGCGCGTCTTTGTCGCGCCGCGCGGCCCGGGCGCAGCGGCGCTCGGTGTGGCACTCGTGCTGTCGGGCGTCGCGATGGCCTATGCGTTCTTCAACGATCCTCAGGAGATCGATCGTACCGTGAACGCGGCGGCGTCATCGCCTGCGAAGACGCCGGCCCTGCGTGACGGCGACTGGCTCGCATACGGCAACTCGCAGGCGGGTACGCGTTACTCGCCTCTTACGCAGATCGATCAGGGCAACGTCGGCAAGCTGCGCGAAGCGTGGCGCTTTCGCACCGGCGACATGAAAGGGCCGAACGATCCGCTGGAAATCACTGATGAGGTTACCCCACTAGCCGTGGGCGGCATCCTATATTTCTGCACGCCGCATCAGCAGGCTATCGCGCTGGATGGGGCGAACGGCAAGCAGAAATGGCGCTTCGATCCGCAGCTGCGGCCCGACCCCAGCTTCCAGCACGTGACCTGTCGAGGCGTGTCGTACTATGAGACGCCCGCCGCGGCGCAGGCGCGCGCCGCAGGCAATACATCGAATCTGCCGTCGTGCGCGCGGCGCATCATCCTGCCGGTCAACGATGGCCGTCTTTTCGAACTCGATGCCACTACTGGGCAGCGCTGCGTCAACTTCGCGGCGAACGGCATGCTTGATCTCCAGCATCTGCAACCCGTCAAAACACCGGGGCAGTACGAGCCTACCTCGCCGCCCATCGTCACTTCGAAGGTGCTCGTGGTCGCGGGCGCGGTCACCGACAACCTCAGCAATCATGAACCGTCAGGCGTTGTACGCGGCTTTGACGTGAATTCTGGCAAGTTGCTAAGGGGGTTCGATCCGGGCGCGGCCGACCCCAACGCCATTCCCGCCGATCCGCAGAGCTACACACCCAACTCGCCGAACTCGTGGGCGCCTGCCGCTTACGACGCGAAGCTGGATCTCGTCTACCTGCCGATGGGCGTGAAAACTCCAGATATCTGGGGAGGCGATCGCACGCCGAACCTGGAGCGTTACGCGAGCGGTCTGCTCGCCCTTAATGCCTCGACGGGCAAGATGGCCTGGTTCTATCAGACGGTGCACCACGATCTGTGGGACATGGACCTGCCGGCGCAGCCGACCATTGTGGATGTTAAAGATCAGCGCGGCAACATTGTCCCGGCGATCTATGCGCCCGCTAAGACCGGAAATATCTTCGTGCTCGACCGGCGCAGCGGAAAGCCAATCGTGCCTGCGCCCGAGCAGCCCGTGCCGCAGGGCGCGGCCCGCGGCGATCACGTTTCGCCGACCCAGCCATTCTCGCAACTTACACTCAGGCCGCGGCAGAACTTGGCCGGCGCCGATATGTGGGGTGCGACGATGTATGATCAGCTAATGTGTCGCGTAATCTTTCACAAGCTGCGATATGAAGGCCCGTTCACGCCGCCATCCGAGCAAGGCACGCTCGTCTTTCCTGGGAATCTCGGCATGTTCGAATGGGGTGGGCTCGCCGTCGATACTAACCGGCGCCTGGCGATCGCTAATCCGATCGCACTACCGTTTGTCTCAAAGCTCGTTCCGCGCGGCCCTGGCAATCCCATCGAGCCGCCGCAAGCGGGGCACGCCGGCACCGGCACCGAGGTGGGCATTCAACCGCAATACGGTGTTCCGTATGGCGTGGAGCTGAACCCGTTCCTCTCGCCTTTGCGTCTGCCTTGTAAGCAACCCGCCTGGGGCTATATCACCGCTCTCGATCTCGACACTAACAAGGTGATCTGGAAGAAGCGCATCGGCACTACACGGGACTCGTCTCCAATTCCTATTCCGTTCAAGATGGGCATGCCCATGCTCGGCGGACCGATGACAACGGCGGGACATGTCTTCTTTATCGCCGCCACCGCCGACGACTATTTGCGCGCATTCAGCACAGACAACGGCGCGAAGCTGTGGGAA
>Ga0182736_1003155_pt1 | contig 11398 bp, 8 predicted proteins | sample eDN5th30CKraftBY_FD_128882 | JGI IMG/M metagenome (GOLD analysis project Ga0182736, IMG submission 128882) | Enriched backyard soil microbial communities from Emeryville, California, USA - eDNA 5th pass 30_C Kraft BY (version 2) (version 2) | ecosystem: Environmental > Terrestrial > Soil >...
CGCCGATCCGTTTGCGCCGCCGATGTTGCGCGTGGGCGGCAAGTTCTTCGCGCACGCCGATCAGCTGTCGGTGCCGCGCGCCTACCGCTACGCCCGCGCGATGGCGCGCTGGTCGCCGACGGCCAGCGTGGACGTCACCGACTCGGGCAGTGGCGCGCTGGAACTGCTGCGCGCGCTGGGAATCGACGACGCGCGCGAGCTGAACGTGGACCGGCTCTGGGCCGAACGGCGCAGCCGCGGCGACGAGCGGTGGGCCGAGATCCCGGTGGGGGCCAAACCCAATGGCGAGTTGCAGAACGTGGTGCTGCGCGCCAAGGACTTCGGCGGCTTCGGCTTCCACTCGGTGGTCATCGGCACCAGCGGGTCGGGCAAGTCGGAGTTCTTCCTGTCGCTGGTGTACGGCATCGCGCTGACGCACTCGCCGGAGACCTTCAACGTCATCTTCGTGGACATGAAGTTCGAGTCCGCCGCCCAGGACATCCTCGGCATCCCGCACGTGTCGGCGGCGCTGTCGAACCTGGGCAAGGACGATCGGCACCTCGCCGAGCGGATGCGCCGGGCGATCGACGGCGAGATCGCCCGGCGCTACCGGCTCTTCAACTCCGTCGGCGCGCGTGACGCCAACGACTATGAGGAGATCCGGCTCGCCGGACGCGACCTGGAACCGGTCCCGATCCTGCTGGTGGTGATCGACGAGTACCTGGAGTTGTTCCAGAACCACGGCAAGTGGATCGACCTGATCATCCACATCGGCCAGGAAGGCCGCGGCGCCAACGTCTTCTTCATGCTCGGCGGTCAGCGCCTGGACCTGTCGTCGTTGCAGAAAGTCAAGTCCAACATTGCCTTCCGGGTCGCGCTGCGCGCCGAGTCCGGGGACGACAGCCGTGAGGTGATCGGCTCGGACGCCGCCTACCACCTGCCGTCGAAGGAGAACGGTTTCGGGCTGCTCAAAGTCGGCCCGCGGGATCTGGAGCCCTTCCGCTGCTTCTACCTGTCAGCGCCGTTCATCGTGCCCAAGCGCAAGACGTCGACGGCCAAGACGCTCGACATGACGCTGACGAAGCCGCGCCTCTACACCTGGCAGTACCAGCCGCTGGACGAGGCGGACGCCCAAGCGCTGCAAGATATGTCGGCCACCGACGCCGAACCCGACGAGTTCCTGTTGCACGCCGACGGATTCAAGAAGAAGAAGATCGTCGACGTGCTGCGCGAGTCGCTGATCGCCGCGGACCGCAAGGCGCCCCACCTGCCGTGGCTGCCTCCGCTGGAGGTCTCCGAGTCCGTCGACTCGCTGGTCACGCTGTATCGGGGCAAGCCCTGGGACGTCGACTACGGGCGCAACCCGGGTCTGGTGTGGCCGCTGGCCATCAAGGACATCCCCGAGGACGCCCAACAGCTGGTGCACTGCGTCGACGTGCTGCGCAGCAACGTCATGGTGGTCGGCGCAAAGAGCCGCGGCAAGACGACGACGCTGATGACGCTGATGTGTTCGGCGGCGCTGATGTACACCCCGGCCCGGCTGACGTTCTTCTGCGTCGGCGGCGCCACCCTCGGCTACGCCGAGACCCTGCCGCATGTGGCCGACATCGTCTCGCCGGCCGACCGCGAAGGCGTGGAACGCAGCGTAGCGACGATGGCCGCGCTGGTCAGCGCCCGCCAGGACACCTTCCGGCGGGACAAGATCGACATCAACGAGTTCCGGGAGCGGCGCTTCGGATCCGGCGGGGAGGCCCTGGGCGGCACCGACCCGGGTGATCCGTACGGGGACGTGTTCCTGGTCATCGACGACTTCTCCGACCTCTACGCCGCCGACACCGTGCTCGGGGACCGGATCATCGCGCTCAGCGGTGTCGGCCCGGAGTACGGCGTGCACCTGATGACCAGCGCGTCGGGCTGGATTCACGGCCAGCGCCAGACGTTGCTGCAGAACTCCGACGTGCGCATCCAGCTGCGGCTGCAGAACCCCGGCGAGAACGAGATGGGCACCGCCTCCCTCGACGCCCGCGACGCGGCCAAGCGCACCGTGAACCGGCCCGGCTTCGGGCTCACCGAATCCCTGCACGAGATGCTCATCGGGCTGCCGGAGCTCAGCGCCGAGGACGGCACCCGGATCGGCACCCGCGACCTGGGCACCCGGGTCGCCGAGGTCGCCGGCGTCACCAAGCACGCCACCCTCAAACGGCTCCCACCGGCGGTGGCGCTCTCGGAGGTGCTGGCCTACGACGTCGCCCAGCGCCCGCCCGCCCAGACCGCCCCGTCGATCGCGTTCATGATCGGTGAGCAGCACGACCTGCTGCCGGTGCCGCTCGAGCTGGCCGAACATCCCGGCATGATGATCCTGGGCCGGGCCCTGTGCGGCAAGAGCGCCACCCTGGCCGCGATCGGCGAGGCCGTGATGGCACGCTTCACCCCCCAACAGGCGCAGATCACGATCATCGACCCCAAGACCGGACCGCTTCGCGACCTGCAGGGCCCGGGCTACGTCAACGCCTACGCCTACGACCAGGACGAGATCGACGAGGTGCTGACCACGCTGGCCCAGCAGGTGCTACTCCCCCGGCTACCCGCCAAGGGCCTCAGCCAGGAGGAACTGCGGGCGCTCAAGCCCTGGGAGGGCCCCCGTCACTTCATCCTGATCGACGACGTTCAGGACCTGCGCCCGGCGCAGATCCACCCCGCCAAGCCGCCGGTGGGCGCCGCGCTGTGGAAATTGATGGAGCGCGGGCGCCAGATCGGCCTGCACGTATTCACCACCCGAAACTCGTCGAACTTCGGCCAACTGGAGATGGATCCGTGGGTGAAGACCCAGCGCAGCGCCAAGGTGCCGACGCTGTTCATGGACAACGACCCGCAGAACAAGGTCAGCCGAACGGTGCGCGCCCAGGCCCTGCCCGCCGGCCGCGGCCTGCTGGTCACCGACGACTCCGGAGTAGAAGGTGTACTGGTCGGCGTGCCGTCGTCGATGATCCACAATTTCGAGCAGCAATAACCGGTATTTACTTAGTGAAGTGACGCCGACCCGAAATCGGTTTACCATCTACTCCGACCTGCCAACGTCGGCATAGCAGCGATGAGGCATCGGGAGGAAACATGTTCTCTGTAGAACCGGAGGCGGTGCTGGCGTCCTCGGGCGTCGAAGCGGGAATCACCGCGGAAACCGCGGCGGCCGCCTCCTCGGCCACCCCGGCACTGCTCGGTGTGCTGCCCATGGGCAATGACCCCGACTCGATCGCCTTCCAGGCCGCGCTGCTGGCGTCCGGCACCGAATACCTGGGCATCGTCGCCGAGCACTCCGCGCAGCGCGGGCTGTTCTCCGGTGCGCAGGCGACCGCGGCCGGGGTCTACAGCGCCACCGAGGCGTTACGGGCAGCCACCGCCGCACTCGGCGGCTAGCCGATGGCCGACCCGGGATGGGCCGCCCGCCCACCGGAGGTCAATGACACGTTGATCAAGTCCGGCATGGGCGTAGCGACCATGCTGGCCAACGGCGCGGCATGGACGGCGCTGGGCGCGGCCCACCACGCGTCGGGGATCGCCTCCGCGGTCAACACCGCGCTGACCTCGGTCGGCTGGATCGGCGCCGGGTCGGCCGGCTCGGCGCTCAACGCCACCCTGCTCAACGTGGCCCTGCACGGGCTGGCGGGCTGGGTGGATATGAAAGCGCCGATCGTCGCGGCGGCGGTCGAGGCCTACCAGTTGGCCTACGGAAGCATGCGCACCGCTCAGGAGTGCGAGGAGAACCGGATCGAGACCGAGTTCGACAACAGCATCAACTGGGCGGTGCTCGGAGCGCTGACGCCGCGGATCGCCTCCCTGGAGTTCGAGTACTTCGGGCTGTTCTGGCCCAACAACGCGGCGGTGGGGGCCTCGTACGGCGCGACGCTGACCGCGCTTACGTCCAGCCTGACCGTTCCCGCCCCGGTGGCCGGGATGGGGGCCTCACCCGCTGCCCCGGCCGCGGCCGCCAGCGCCGTCGGCGAAGCGGCCTCCCAAACCGCGGCCGGCGGTGCCATGCGCGCGGCCTACACCGGAACCCAGGCGGCGAGCAACACCGCCGGGCAGGGCGCCTCCGCCGCCCAGGGCATGGGCAGTCAGATGAGTTCGATGCTGGGCCCGGTCCAGCAGATCGGCTCGTCGCTCATGCAGGCGCCGCAGATGCTGACCCAGGTGCCGCAGACCATGATGGGCCCGATGCAGTCGATGATGGGCATGTTCATGAACCCGAGCATGCTCGGCGGCGCGCTCAATTCCGCTGGCGCCGGCGGGGTTCCCGCCACCGCGATGCTGGCCAACGCGACGGCGACACCCGGCGCCGGCGTGGGGGGCGGCGGCTTCGGCGGTGCAGGCGCACCGGTGTCGGCGTTCACCCGGCCGGTCAGCGCGTTCGAGTCCGCCGGCGGACGACCGGTGGGGTTGCGGGCCAGTGGCGCGCTGGGTTCCGTCGAGTCCCAACGGGTCACCACAGCCAGTGCCGGCGGGATGGGCGGAATGCCGATCGGGCACGCCGCAGGGGCCGCTGGAAAAGGTCAGGGCGGGCGTTCCTCCGACCGGGCCAACACGGTGCGAGTGGTCGATGACCGGGTGTGAGCTGGGCATTCGTCGTCCACAGGGTGAATCGACACATTCCAGAGAAGCCCATACACTACCGCAAGGCACATCCCGCCGAACCCGGGGGGTCGCTCAACAACCAAGGAGGAAACGATGGCAGCCATTGTCGTCACGCCGGAACTGATGCGGAACACCGCGTCGAAGTTGGCGCAGCACATCGAACACGCTCAGGCGATCGCCAATCAGTACCTCGCCGACCACGAGAACATCCTGGGCGCCGGCACCTGGGACGGCGCGGGCTCCAAGGCATCGTATGCCACCGCCGCCCAGATCCACGAAGACATGCAGAAGGTCCTCATCGGCGGCACCCGCCTGACCGAGGGCCTCAACCAGGCCGCTGCCCTGATGGAATCCCACGAGTCCCACTCCGAGCACGCCTTCCACTCGCTGTTCGGCGGACAGTCCGCCTAAGCCTCCTTGACCCCCGTACTCGAAAGGACAACGATCCCCATGGCTGACGGCATCACCTATAACCCCGGTCCGGTATCCGACCAAGCCCACAGCGTGATCAGCAGCGCCGGCACCCTCGACCAGATCCACTCCGACGCCCACCAGCTCACCCAGATGCTGACCGAATACTTCGCCGGCCACGGCGCCACCGGTTTCTTCGAGGCGCAGGCGCAGATGCTCTCCGGTCTGCAGGGCCTGATCGAGACCATCGGCCAGCACGGTTCGACCATCGGCTCCGTGCTGGAAGGGGCCATGCAGACCGACCAGACGATCAACAGCCTTTTCTGACCACCGCCGCGGGCGCCGGGATCGCGGTGCCCATCGCGGGGTGACCACGTAACGATGACGAAGTGGGGTGTCGGCGCGACAGGCGCAGATACCCCATTTCGCGTTCGAGGCTGACTACGCACGGGTGAGGCGGCAGTGACATGTTGACGACGACCCTTGACGGGCTGTGGGTTCTGCAGGCTGTGACCGGGATCGAGACGCTCTGCCCCGAGCTGGGCCTGCGGCCGCTGCTGCCGCGGGTGGACACCGCCGAGCGGGCACGGCAGCATCCGATCGCCGAGGAACTGACCGAGATCGGTGCACTCGACGGCCAGGGCGAGGCGGACCCGATGATCCGCGAATGGCTGACGGTGATCATGCGCCGCGACGTCGCCCTGCTGCTGCAACTGAATTTCCCCGGACGGCCCTACGGCGACCCGCAACACATGACGCGGGTCTCGATCAACCGGTTCGCCTCCTGGTGGGTGGTCCTGGAGCGCCACGACCAGGAGGTGCGGTTGTATCCGGCCGGCACCGCGGGCGATCAGGCGGCGGCCGGGGATCTGGTCGTCGGTCAGATCGAGCGGCTCTGCGGCGTCACCGACGCCGCCCCGCTGCGTCCGGTCACCCTCGACACCCAGGAGTTACTCGACCGGGTGCGCGACCACGACGGCCTGCGCAAGTACCTGGCGGATCAACGGCTCGATATCGACCAGCAGCAGACGCTGCTGATGGCCGCTGACCCGGAGGTGTCCGGGCAGGCCAACATCGTCGCGCTGCAGCCCGGGGCCGGGCCCGAGGAGCTGGCCCGAATGGCCATCGGCGACACCGCCGTGCTGATCTCTGACACCCCGGCCGGGCGGGTCTGTGTGGAGAACATCGACAACGGGGGCCGGCGCTATCAGATCGTGTCCCCGGGGTCCCGGGCTGATGTCGCCAATGCGATCCTGCGGCTTATCCAGCGGCTGCCGGCCGGTGCGGACTGGCATTCACACCGGCGGGTTGTGTAACCGTGAATTTGCCTGAACACCATTCTCAAATATTACTGTCGGTCGTAAGAATCATTGCAAACGAGGTATCCGTAATCGTGTTAACATCACGCACGTGACGAGCCCATGGAATAGCCCCAATATGCCTGACGAAGGCGCATCCGGGCGCCGGGATCCCGGAACCGGCCACCGCTACCGGGATTCCGTATCGGACTCCATGCGCATTTCCGACCTGGCGACGCCACGCAAGATTCCGCCCGGCTCGGGCTGGCGCAAACTGGTGTATGTGGCCTCAGCAAAGGTGATCAATCCGGGGGAATCCCCGCGCGAACGGCATTACCGAGACCTGCGCAATAGAATTCGGCGCCACATCCGCCGCCAGTACGTGATCACCCTGGTGTCGGGAAAAGGCGGGACCGGCGTGACGACCATGGCCGCCTCCATCGGCAGTGTCTTCCGCGAATGCCGTCCCGAGAATGTGATCGCCATTGACGCCGTCCCGGGCTTCGGGACCCTGTCGGATCGCATCGACGAGCACCCGCCCGGTGACTACTCGGCCGTTCTGAGCGACACCGATGTGCAGGGATATTCCGATATCCGCGAACACCTTGGGCAAAATGCGGTCGGCTTGGACGTGCTGGCCGGCAACCGCACCTCCGATCAGCTTCGCCCGCTCGTCCCGGCCATGTTCAGCGGGGTGCTGTCGCGGCTGCGCCGAACTCACAACGTCATCATCGTCGACACCGCGGCCGACCTGGAACACCCGGTGATGAAGCCGGTGCTGGAGAACACCGACACGCTGGTCTTCGTCGCCGGGATCACCGCCGACCGTTCCCGGCCGGTGCTGCGTGCGGTCGACTATCTGGCCGCTCAGGGCTACCACGAGCTGGTGTCGCGAGCGACGGTGATCCTGAACCACTCCTCCCCCATCGAGGACAGCGCCGCCGTCGCCTATTTGACCGAGCGGTTCAGCAAAACCGGTGCCACGGTGGAAGTCATGCCTTATGACGCCCATCTGGCTAAGGGCGGCATAATCGATGTCCACCATGAGGTCAAGAAAAAGACACGGCTGCGGCTATTCGAAATAACTGCCGGTTTGGCCGACAAATTCGTGCCGGACACTGAAAGGTAGTCGCGGTGACCACCCCGACACCGGCTAAAGTCGCGTTCCCGGCCCGCTGCGCAGTCAGCCTCGCCTACGATAAACACCTCGTGTCACAGGTCTTCCCGGCCGGAATTCCGGTCGAGGAATTCTTCGAGGGAATGGTCGAGCTCCTCGACGAGGATTTGAAGCATCACGGCTTCGACGGCGTCGCACTCCCGCCGGGAGGCTACGAACTGCATAAAGTCAACGGGGTCCGCTTGGATATCACTCGCAGCCTCGATGACCTCGGCGTGCAAGATGGCGACACGCTGGTTCTGGTGCCGGTGGTCGGCGGTGACTCGTTCGAGCCGCAATACGAGTCGCTGTCGAGTGCGCTGGCCGCGACGGCCCGCCGGCTCGGCACGCAACCGGAGATTCAGTGCTCCGAATGCGGACACAAGGTCGACGAGCAGACCGTCACCCGGTTGCTCAATGTGAAGGTCGACCGGATGTTCGCGCCGGTCACGGCGGTGACGGCGGCACACACCGCGATCGGGCTGCTGGCGATGGCGGTCGTCGTGCTCTTCGCGCTGGCGGTGCGGGCCCGCACCTTCAGCGACAGCTGGCCCCCGGCCGTGGTGCTGGCCGGCCTCGGCGGCCTGCTGACGCTGGGCGCCGCGGTGGTCCGCCGGAGCTGGCCCGCGCGGGCCGACCTGTTCAGCGGATTCGGCTGGCTGGCGGTGATCGCGCTGTCCGGCGCGGCGCTGTGCGCGGCCCCCGGGCGGCTGGGCGCGCCCCACCTGTTGATCGGCGTGACGGTCCTGGCGATGGGCGCGATCGCGCTCAGCGTCCTGCTGCGTTCGCAGACCGCGGTGGCCACCGCGGTCGTCACCGCAAGCGGGATCGGCGGGGCGGTGGCGGCAGCGCGGATGTGGCATCCGGTGTCGCCGCAGGTCATCGGTATCTGCGTGCTGCTCGGCCTGCTGATGCTGGTGCGCCTGGCGCCCACGATCGCGCTGTGGGTGGCGCGGGTCCGGCCGCCGTATTTCGGCTCGATCACCGGGCGGGATCTGTTCGCCCGCCGCGCCAACATGCCGATCGACACCGTCTCGCCGGTCGCCCCCGAGGACGAGGACGACGAAGACGACCTGGTCGACATCACGGCGCGGGGAGCGGCGATCGCGGCGTCGGCGCGACTGATCAATGCGGTGCAGGTCGGTATGTGTGTGGCGATCGCGGCGACATTGCCGATCGCGGTGTGGATGGTGCTGGCACCGGGTTCGACCCACCAGCGCGCCGCGGTGGCCCTGTGCGGGCTGGCCGCCGGACTGTTCATCACCCAGGGCCGCGGATTCGCCGGCCGGGTCCAGGCGATCGCCCTGGTAGGCGGCGCGTGTGCCGCGGTGCTCGTCGGGATCACCAAGTACGCCCTGGCGGCTCCCGGTTACACCGCCGGCGGTTTCCTGTGGCCGGCGGCGGCGGTGGCGGTGTTCGCCGCACTCGGCCTGGCCGCGGGTCTGCTGGTGCCCGAGACGAAGTTCGTCCCGTGGATTCGGCTGGCGGTCGAATGGCTGGAGGTGTTGGCGTTCATCGTGGTGGGGGTGCTCGGAGCCTGGCTGGGAGGACTGTTCGTGTGGGTGCGCAACTGAGCCGGCTGCGCACCCGGCTTGTCGCGCTGACCGCCGTGGTGCTGCTGGCCGGCCTCGCCGACGTCCCCCCGATGGCCCGCGCGATCGAACCGCCGTCGGTGGATCCCGCCATGGCGCCGCCCGACGGCCCGCCCGGCCCGGATCAGCCGATGCGCCGCTCGAATTCCTGCAGCGTGCCGATCACGGTCAGCAACCCCGACGTCGCGCAGCTTGCACCCGGGTTCGACATGCTGGGCATCGCCGCCGCGTGGCAGTACTCCACCGGCAACGGTGTGCCGGTGGCGGTCATCGACACCGGGGTCACACCGAATCCACGGCTGCCGGCGATCGCCGGCGGCGACTACATCATGGGCGGCGCCGAAGGCCTGGGCGGACTGCAGGACTGCGACGCCCACGGCACGATCGCCGCGTCGATCATCGCCGCGGCCCCGCAGGGTGTGCTGCCGATGCCCCGCCCGATGCCCGAGGTTCCCGCCTTCCCACCGCCGGCCGGCCCGCCGCCCAGCATCGGCGAGCCGCCGCCGCCCGCGGACCTTCCCGGGCCGCCGGCGCCTCCCCCGGCACCGGCGCCGGTGACCATCACCCAGACCGTGCCACCGCCGCCTCCACCTCCGCCGCCCCCGGACGAGGGCGCCATGGCGCCGGCCTCCGGCCCGCCGGATCCGCAGACCGAGGACGAACCCGCGGTCCCGCCGCCCCCGCCGGGCGCTCCGGACGGTGTCGTCGGCGTCGCCCCGCACGCGAGGATCATCGCGATCCGCCAGTCCTCGCGGGCCTTCGAGCCGGTCAACCCGCAACGGTTCGGCTACGACGATGAGCGGGTCAAGGCCGGCACGCTGGCCACGCTGGCCCGAGCCGTCGTCCACGCGGCCGACATGGGCGCCAAGGTGATCAACATCTCGGTGACCTCGTGCGTTTCGGTGGCGGCCGCGCTCGACCAGCGGGCCCTGGGGGCGGCGCTGTGGTACGCCTCAACCGTCAAGGACGCGGTGATCGTCACGGCCGCCGGCAACGTCGGCGAGGCCGGCTGCGCCAACAACCCGATGTTCGACCCGCTCAACCCCGGCGATCCCCGGGACTGGAACCAGGTCAAGGTGATCTCGAGCCCGTCGTGGTTCTCCGACTACGTGCTGTCCGTCGGCGGCGTGGACGCCACGGGGGCGCCGATCGACAAGAGCATGTCCGGGCCGTGGGTGGGAGTGGCCGCGCCGGCCACCCATGTCATGGGGCTGTCCCCGCAGGGTGGCGGACCGGTCAACGCCTATCCCCCGGTCCGGGTGGGCGAGAAGAACATGCCGTTCTGGGGGACCAGCTTCTCCGCGGCTTACGTCAGCGGGGTCGCCGCCCTGGTGCGGGCCAAATATCCTCAGCTCACCGCGCACCAGGTCATCAACCGGATCGTGCAGACCGCACACAACCCGCCCGCCGGGGTGGACAACCGGGTGGGTTACGGGCTGATCGACCCGGTGGCGGCGCTGACGTTCAACGTGCCGCCGGGCGAACCGGTGGCACCGGGATCGCAGAGCCGTGTCATCACCCCGGCGGCACCCCCGCCACCGCCGGATCATCGCGCCCGCACCGTTGCCCTCGGATTCCTCGGCGCGATCGCCGCCGCGGTGCTGGCCGCCGCCGTCACCGCCCGGATCCGAAGGGCCCTCAAGTGAGTCAGGACCGGGTCCGGCTGACCGGGTTCAGCGCCTCGAGCAATCGGCGGTTGCTGTGCGCCACGGCGGTCGCGCTGTGTGGGATGGCGGGGTGGGCGTTCGGCGGCCTGATCGGTGTCGCGGTCGCCGTGCCGCTCGCGGTGCTGCTGGTGCTGGTGCCGTGGTGGGGCCAACCGGCCTGGTCCTGGGCGCTGCTGCGGCTTCGGCGACGGACGGCGACGGGCTGGGCCGAGCCGATCACGGTGGCCAACAACCGCGCCGGGGGCGGGGTCCGCATCCAGGACGGCGTGGCGGTAGTAGCCGTTCACCTGCTGGGCCGGGCGCACACCGCCACCGTCGCCACCGGGTCGGTGAACGTGGAGACCGACAATGTCATCGACGTCGCCGCCCTGCTGCCGATGCTGCGGCACGCGCTCGGGTTGGTGCTGGAGTCGATGAGCGTGATCAGCATCGGCGCACGCCGCGCCACCACCGGCGACTATCCGCGGGTCTATGACACCGAGATCGGCACACCGCCCTACGCCGGCCAACGCGATACCTGGCTGCTGCTGCGGTTGCGGGTCATCGACAACACCGCCGCGCTGCGGTGGCGCACCACCCTGGGTGCCACCGCGGTCGCCGTCGCCCAGCGGATCGCCGGCCTGTTGCGTTGCGAGGGACTGCGCGCACGGGTCGCCACCGCCAGCG
>Ga0182736_1003156_pt1 | contig 11395 bp, 9 predicted proteins | sample eDN5th30CKraftBY_FD_128882 | JGI IMG/M metagenome (GOLD analysis project Ga0182736, IMG submission 128882) | Enriched backyard soil microbial communities from Emeryville, California, USA - eDNA 5th pass 30_C Kraft BY (version 2) (version 2) | ecosystem: Environmental > Terrestrial > Soil >...
CCGTCTGCAGGGCGTGAAGATCAACGACAAGCACATCGAAGTGATTGTTCGTCAGATGCTGCGCCGTGTGAACATCGTCGATGCGGGCGATACCGAGTTCATCCCGGGCGAGCAGGTCGAGCGTTCCGAGCTCTTGAACGAGAACGACCGCGTCGTCGCCGAGAACAAGCGTCCCGCCTCGTACGACAACGTTCTGCTGGGCATTACCAAGGCATCGCTGTCGACCGACTCGTTCATCTCGGCCGCTTCGTTCCAGGAAACCACGCGTGTCCTGACCGAAGCCGCCATCATGGGCAAGCGCGACGACCTGCGTGGCCTGAAGGAAAACGTCATCGTCGGCCGCCTGATCCCGGCCGGTACCGGCCTGGCGTACCACATTGCCCGCAAGGACAAGGAAGCCCTGGAAGCTGCCGAGCGCGAAGCCGCGCGGCAACTGGCCAATCCGTTCGAGGATGCGCCGGTTACCGTCGATGCCGACACGCCTCAGCCCGATGCCAGCCAGGAAGGCCCCGCCGAATAAGCGCACTTTCCATGCTGGCGGATGCCGGCCGGTCGCAAGATCGGCCGGCATCCAAGCAAAACGGCCGCTGATCGATCAGCGGCCGTTTTGCTTGGGCGGGTTGCCGGTTTCCGGCGGGCTGCCCGGCGGGTCAGCGCGCCGCGCGCGCCTGCGCTTCCTTGAAGACCGGACCCCATTGCGGGTGGCCGGCTTCGTTGGGGGCCAACGTAAAACTTGAATCCAATTGCAAAATACGGACGAACGTGTCTTCGCACAACTGCGCGTAGTTGCGCACGCAGTAGCTGAAGGCTTGCAGCTTGTAAGCCTCGATCCGTAGCGACTTCGGAGCGGTGGCGATATCGCCGGACGTCGCGACGGTGCGGATGACGCTACCGTATTGGCCGGCCGTATATTGCTGCCGGACTTGTGCAAGCGTGTCCTGCGCAGCCTGCGAAGGCGGGCCTTCGAAGCCGGAGCCCATACCGGCGCAGCCGCCAAGCAGTACAAGAAGGCAAAGCAAAGAGGGCAAGAAAGCGCGAGTCTTCATGAACGATTGAGCCTGTGCCTGTGGAAGGGAAAGTCACATCCTGTTCCTGGCGTAGCCATTGTGAAATGGAGCCGGGCAGGATGCTCGGATAATATCCGTTGTATGAATTAATAGCGCATGCTGCGGTGCGATAAATATGCGTTTTACTGCTAGTTCGCGTTATAAAACGTAACTCCAGTAAACTCCGCGCCATGCTTGCGCCAGAATCGAACGCCGTCACGTCATACGGCGAATGATTACGCGCCCATTACCCGTTTCGGTCATGTTTTCTTCCGCCGGCTTTTCTTCGCCGCGCGGGCCCTTTGCGGGCGCCGCGCCGCTTGCCCACCGTCCGCTGAGCGCCATTGCGGCCACCACCGCGGGCGGCGTACCCCAGGCCCGCATCCAGCGCATCATCGCCGAGCTCATTCCGGTGCTCGACGATCTGCACCGGGACGGACGCATCTGCGGCGATATCTCGGTTCACTCGGTGGGCATGGACGAGGCCGGCCGTGCCCACTTGATGTCGCTGACCGGCCCGGTTCGCGGCACCGACGTGCGGGTGCTTACGCCGGGCTACGCCCCGTTCGAGCTGTATACCGAGACGCCGGAATGGCCCCGCGGGCCATGGACCGATATTTATGCGCTGAGCGCGGTGGCTTATTCGCTGGTAACCGGCCAGCGGCCGCCCGCCGCGCCCGAGCGCCGCGTGTCGGAAACCTACCGGCCCCTGGCCACGATGGACCTGGACAGGTACGACCCGGACTTCCTGGCCGCGATCGACGCCGGCCTGGCCATCGCCCCCGCCGACCGGCCACAGACCATGCAGGCGTATGCCGAATCGCTGGCGCTGCCCGTGTCGCCGCAAACGGCCGAACCGGAACCCGTGGCAGCCCTGGCCGCAGCGCCGTCCGTGGCGGCCGACCCGCCCGGCACGTCGCGCCGCGGCACCTTCCGTTCGCTGGTGCATGCCGTCCTGCTGGGCATTGCCACGCTGGGCGTTTCCGCATACTGGTGGGGCCGGTTGACCGGCACGCCCGAGGGGGTGATCACCCACTCGGAGCCGGCCGTCGCGCCAACGGCCGTGGCATCCAGCCCGTCGCCGGCGCCGTCATCGCTGCCGCCGTCCGCGACGCCCGCGCCGGCCGAGCCGGCACCCGTTCTTCCGCCGGAAACGTCCCGGCCAGAAGCGGCCCAGGCGGAATCACAGGCGGCACCGCCCGAGGCCGAGGGTGCCGAGGCAGAATCCGCGTCTGCCGGCGAGGCCGGCCAGACGGCCGATTCCGAGGCGCCACCACCGGTTCCGGTACGGGTCAGCATCAATGTGCGGCCCTGGGGCGAGATCGTGGTCAATGGCGTGTCGCGCGGCGTCACGCCGCCGCTGAAGACATTGCGGCTGCCGCCCGGCAAGTACGCCGTGACCATACGCAATACCGCTCAGCCGCCGTACCGCACCACGCTCGAAGTGAAGCCGGGCAAGCCGGCGATGATCTCGCACACTTTCCGCTGAAGGCCGCGGCGGGTCAGTCTTCGTAGGCGTCGTCGTCCAGCAGCATCGGCAGGCTCAGCATGAATGTCGAGCCCCGGCCCGGGCTGCTGTCCACTGAAACCTGGCCGCCGTGGCGCTGCGCCACCGTGTGCACGAATGCCAGGCCCAGGCCCGCACCGCCGGTGCTGGAACGATGCGCCTCGCTGGTACGGAAAAAGGGCTGGAACAGTCGCGGTTGGTCCTCCGGTGCGATGCCGGGGCCGGCATCCGCGATCCGGATAGTCCAGGCGCCGGCGTCGCCCTGGATGCTCAGCTGGATCGTGCTGTCGTCGGGGCTGTACTTGATGGCGTTGTCCACCAGGTTGCCGATCGCGCGCATGACCAGCGCCTGGTCGCCGTAGGCCCAGGCCACCGCCATCGGCGCATGCACCTCCAGCGTCATGCCGCGAGCCTGTGCCGATGCCCAGAAGTCGTCGGCCGCCTCGCGCAACAAATCGGCCAGGTTCAACCGGTCGTGCGCGATGCTCATCGACTCGGCGCGGGTCAGTTCGATGAAGTCGTCCACCAGCCGCAGCGTGCGATTGGCCAGGTGCGCGATACGCGACAGCGCTTCGGCCGGTGGGGTATCGGCCTGCTCGGCCTGGTTCAGCGCCACCAGGGCCAGTATCGAATTCTGCGGCGCCCGCATGTCGTGCGAGATGAAGCGCAGCGTTTCCTCGCGCTGGCGCTCGGCCTGGCGCATGGCGGTGATGTCGCTCAGCGTTACCACCGTGCCGGCATAAACGCCCTGTGCCGTGCGGATGGGCGCGCATCGCAGCAGCAAGTCCTGCCCGGCTCGGTCGCGGATTTCGACGCTGACGCGGCGCGCCGGGTCGTGTTCGTCCCGGCCGTCGAGCGCCAGGCCTTGCAGCGCCAGGCGCACGGCCTGCTGCGTGGCCTGGTCGGCAAACGCCTGGGCCAGGGCCGGCGCCAGGGTCTGGCCGATGCGCGGCGGGCGAATGCCCAGGTGCAGGAAATACCTGACGGCGGGCCGGTTGCGGAATTGCAGCCGGCCTACCTGGTCGATGACCAGCGTCGCGTCGGGCATGCCGTCCAGCCCGTCGGCCAGGAAGCGGCGCAGGTTGCGCACGCGGCTCAGCGTGCGGTCCAGCTCGTCCACGTGTTGGTCCAGCGAAGGGCCGATACGCCCGGTCTGCGGCCCCGCTTCGTCCAGCACGGGCGGGTACTCGACCCGCAGGCGCTTCATTTCGCCGTCCATGTAGCGCAGTGCTGCCTCCTGGCTGCGCCAGCTCCATAACGGGTAGCACAGCGCCACGCCCAGCAGGGCCGCCGCCGGGGGAATCCAGGTATGCGCCCAGGCCAGCGCGGCGATGGCAACCGCCAGTATCAGGGCCAGCAGCGCGGCGCTGTACAGCATCGCCTGGCGCGGCGACAGGCGCGGCAGCGCCAGGCATAGCAGCAGCACCGGCAGGGCGCTTGCCAGGGCGGTCTGCCACGCCTGGGCAGACTGCAATATCACGCCTTCGCGTGCGGACTGCACCAGGTTCGCCATGATCTCGACGCCGGAGATGCCGCTGGCGCGGTGCGATACCGGTGCGGGAAAGACATCGCCCAGGCCGGTCGCCCAGGCCCCGACCAGCACGTACTTGCCCAGCACGGCGCTGGGCGGCAGCTCGCCGCGCAGCACCGACAAGTACGACACCGTATGGAAATGCCCGGGCGGCCCGGCATACGGGATCAGCGTCGTGTCGGTGGGGGTCTCGCGCTGCAGGAAATCGCGTACTCGCTCGGATTCGCCGCCGGCCTGCAGCACCGCCAACGAGAAATGGTTCCAGGGCATGCCGCCCACGGTGCGCGTCCAGGTGGCGCGGCGCACCACGCCGTCGTCGTCCAGGCCGATATTGATATAGCCCAGGCCGGCAGCCACGCGCGTCAGCGACGCAACCGGCAGGTCGGCGCGCGTGGGCATCTCCAGGTTGTTCAAGACTACGGGCAGCACGACGCGACCGTGCCGCCGGATGGCTTCGGCCAGGATCCGGTCGTTCTCGGCACGGTGCGCGTCCGCCTCGGCAAACACGATGTCCAGCCCGACCGCGCGGGCGCCGCGCAGCCGCTCCAGCAAGGCCGCGTGCACGGCGCGCGACCATGGCCAGCGCCCCAGCACCTCGATGGACGCGTCGTCGATCGTGACGATCAGGATGTCGTCCGGCGCCGGCCTGCCCGCCAGCGAAACGGCGCGGTCATACAGCGTCTGGTCGATGCGGCCCAAGCCGTTGATCGAGCCCAGCAGGGCGGTGATGGCCGCCAGGATGAACGTCAGCAGCAGACGCGAATGCGGGCCATAGCGGCGGGCATCTGCCATGTCGGGTGTCCGCCTGGCCGGCCGCTCAGTAGTCGGTCAGGACGACGACGCTGCCGTCAGCCAGGGTGACGGGTAGGCCCGACTGCGTCATCAGCGCATTGGCGCCTTCGAACGTCAGGCGGGCATCGCGGCCGCCCAGCCCGCTGGCATCGATGGCGCGCACGGCAACATAGTAGGTGCCCACGCCGGGGGCCGAGAAGCGGATATCGCTGGTGTCGAACCGTTGGGACGAGGTCAGTTCCAGGCCTTGCTCGTCGCGCGACACCTGCACCTGGTAGGCCACCGCGCCCGGCAACGGCGATACGGTGGCCGTCCATTGCCCCGAGCCGGCGCGCTGCGGCGTGCCGAGTTGCGGGGCCGGCAGCAGCGGCCGGACGCCGTCCAGCACGCCGTTGGCGTTGATGGCCGCGCCGTAGCCGGTGGCAACCGCCACGGGGCGCCCAGGGGCATTGCCGCGCGCGTGCGGCTGCAGCCGCACGCTGCCTTCCAGCACTTCGCTGCGCGCGCCCTGGTCGCCGGCCTGGACCCGGAAACGGGTGCCGCGCACCCCGGTGACGGCCACCGGAGTGCGCACTTCGAAGCGTCCCACGCCCTGGCCTTCGGGGGCCACATGCGAGTCCACCACGCCGCTCTGCACGCGGAAAATCGAGTCGGTCAACGCGCTGCCGTCGAACTGCCGCAGGCGTTCCAGGTGGGTGGACCCTTGCTGGGGCAAGGTCACCTTGGTGCCGTCGGCCAGCAGCAGCGTCACGAAGCCATTGGTCGCGGTAGTGATGGTGGCGCCCTCGGCCACGGGCATGCCCGCGCGCACCGGGGCGCCGTTCATTTGCGCGCCGCCGCTCACGTGCGCCACGACTGTTTGCGCAGGCACTTCCGGGATCATGGAAAACGGGATGCGAAGTTCCGACCCGATCACCAGGCGATAGGCATCGTCGACGCTGTTGTGCGCCTGCAGCCTCGCCCAGTTGGCTTCATTGTGCGTGTACAGCGTGGCCAGGCCGATCAGCGTATCGCCTTGCCGGATGCGGTAGATGAAATCGTCGCCCAGGGCCCCTGCCGGCTGGGCTGATACAAGCGGGCTGGCCACTACAGCGCACAAAAACAGGGATATGCGCATCGAACGCCAGGTCATCGAGAAGTCTCCAATGCAATAAAACCTACGGATTATCTGGTGGCGGTATGGGGGGCGCGTTGTTGTCATTCACCAGTTCAAGGCGGTAGCCCAGGGCATACGAAGAAGCCAGCCGCATGCCGTTTTCCGGTCGCAGCCGCAGCTTCTGGCGGATGTTCGACAGATGGGTATCCAGGGTGCGCGACGTGGCCGGGATCTCGCGGTTCCAGACACTTTCGGCCAATACGTCGCGGGAAAGCAGCCGGCCCAGGTTGCGAAAGAACAGCTGGGCCAGCTCGAATTCCTTGGGCGCCAGCAAAATGGCTTCGCCATGCAGCGCAATCGTGCGGCCGGCCGGATCGATGTTGTACGGGCCCACCGCAAAAGGCACTTGGTCGGGCAGCGTCGATTGGCTGCGTCGCAGCAGCGCCGCCACGCGCGCCAGCAGTTCGGCCGGCCGCAGCGGCTTGACGATGTAGTCGTCCGCGCCGGATTGCAGGCCCTGCACCAGGTCGGCCTCTTGGCTGCGGCCCGTCACGAAAATCACCGGAAGCAGCATGCCCTGGGTGGCGCGAATATGCTGCAGCACTTGCCGGCCGTCCATCTCGGGCACTTGCCAGTCCAGCAAGATCAGGTCGAAAGACTGGGTACGCAATGCCGCCAGCAGGTCCTGGCTGCGCTGGTAGCTGTGACACGTATAGCCTGCCGATTCCAGGATCTGCTGAATATGCTGGGCCTGATCCCGGTCGTCTTCCAGCGAGGCAATCTGCATGGTGAGTTTCTTTGTGAAAAACGCGCGTTTTGCACTCAATATGTCAGAGCCGCGCGGTATATATCAGGCCAATTTTCTCTGCGATGATAACCCGCTGTTGCGAATTCTTGAATCCTGCAACAATGTGAATGTCAAGCAATGCAAAATTGACAAATATTGACTACGTCCTGGCGCAATACCCCGCCACACTGTCTCACGTACGTCGCCGGCAAAGCCCTGTTATTTCGGGTGTTCTGCCGGATTGCGAGGCAGGACAGGACATAGTCATGAAGCAATTGAAAGTACTCCTCATGGTATCCGACGCAACAATCCGCGGGCATTCCGTCTCGGCAATGTTGCAGGCCGGCATCGCCGCGCATGGATGCGCCACGCCGCTCGAACTGTTCAACGAGCTGGGCAGCGATGATTACGATGCCGTCGTGCTGGATATCGGCGATCTTGGCGAGATCGGTTACGCGCTGCTGTCGCGGCTGCGCGCCTCGCCGGTGCTGGGCATCGTGGTGATCGGTTCCGGCTCGACGGTGGAAAGCCGCTTGCGTTGCCTGCAAAGCGGCGCCGACGTGTGCCTGCCCGATCCCGTGGACGACCGGGAACTGGCCTGTGTACTGCTGGCCCTGGCGCGCCGGCTGCCCGGCCGGGCGCCGGTCGGCCCCGAGACTGCCGAGCCGGCATTCGACCAGCCCGGGCGCTGGGAACTGCGCGACCAGAGCTGGACCCTGGTCTCGCCGTCCGGCGTGGCGATCTCGCTGTCGGCCAACGAGCGCCAGATCGTGCGGACGCTGCTGGACGTCGCCGGCCGCGCGGTCGGCCGCGGCGAACTGAACCAGCAGCTGGACGCCGGCGGTGCCGGCGCGGGCCGCAGCAGCGGGTCGCGCAGCATCGACGTCATCGTCAGCCGCCTGCGGCGCAAGGCCGAGCTGGCGGGCGTCATCCTGCCCATCCGTACCGTCTACGGCAACGGCTACCTGTTTGCCGACCAATAACCCCCGAACACCCTGAAAGCCCCTGAGCCAGGCCCCCTGGGGGGGGGGGTGGCCCTGGGGGCTTTGACATGCCCGGGCTTCTGGGTTATGCTGACGGGCTTACTGCTTTATTTGCGCATAAAGAAGGCCAGCCGGAAGGGGTGTCGAACCGCGGGCTTGCCGGTCTTTGTGCGTTTTTGTCTGCAAGACCCGCTCTTTTACGTAAGGAACGTTTGAGGCGGTTTTGCGTGAACTGCCTCTCGCTGGTGCAGCGGCCTTCTGATAAGGCAATTCACCAGGGACACGAGTACATAAAGTACTTACCAGTGGTACGTAAAAGGGATTTCAAAGGTCATGCCTACCATTAGCCAGCTCGTGCGCAAGCCGCGCGAAGTCAGCATCATCAAGAGCAAGAGCCCCGCGCTCGAAAACTGCCCGCAACGCCGCGGCGTGTGCACCCGCGTGTACACCACCACCCCCAAGAAGCCGAACTCCGCCCTGCGTAAGGTTGCGAAGGTGCGCCTCACCAACGGCTACGAAGTCATTTCGTACATCGGCGGTGAAGGCCACAACCTGCAAGAGCACTCGGTGGTGCTGGTGCGCGGCGGCCGTGTAAAGGACTTGCCGGGTGTGCGTTACCACATCGTGCGCGGCTCGCTCGACCTGCAAGGCGTGAAGGATCGCAAGCAGGCTCGCTCGAAGTACGGCGCCAAGCGCCCGAAGAAGGCCTGATACGCCTTATCCGTCGTAGTTTTTGGCAGTACCCCCGGGTTGCGCGCAAGCGCCACCAGGACAGTGCAACCGCGCCACCCCTCGCCGGGACGGTGCGCGGCACGTAAGGGGCCGTCCCATTGGGCGGCCATGGCCGTGTCACCAGACACGGTTCAACTGAACAGACACAAGGAAGCAACATGCCCCGTCGTCGCGAAGTACCCAAGCGCGAGATCCTGCCCGATCCCAAGTTCGGCAGCGTCGAGCTCGCCAAGTTCATGAACGTCGTCATGCTGGACGGCAAGAAGGCCGTCGCCGAGCGCATCGTCTATGGTGCCCTCGAGCAAGTGCAGACCAAGACCGGCAAAGAGCCGATCGAAGTCTTCAGCCTGGCGATCAACAACATCAAGCCGATCGTCGAAGTGAAAAGCCGCCGCGTGGGCGGTGCCAACTACCAAGTGCCGGTTGAAGTGCGCCCCGTGCGCCGCCTGGCCCTGGCAATGCGTTGGCTGCGCGAAGCCGCGAAGAAGCGCGGCGAAAAGTCGATGGATCTGCGCTTGGCTGGCGAACTGATCGACGCCTCGGAAGGCCGCGGCGCCGCGATGAAGAAACGCGAAGACACGCACAAGATGGCCGAGGCCAACAAGGCCTTCAGCCATTTCCGCTGGTAATTTAAGGATTAACCCACCATGGCCCGCAAAACCCCGATCGAGCGCTATCGCAACATTGGTATCTCTGCGCACATCGATGCAGGGAAAACCACCACGACCGAACGCATCCTGTTCTATACCGGCGTCAACCACAAAATTGGCGAAGTGCATGATGGCGCAGCCACCATGGACTGGATGGAACAAGAGCAAGAGCGCGGCATCACCATCACGTCGGCCGCCACGACGGCGTTTTGGCGCGGCATGGCGGGCAACTATCCCGAACACCGCATCAACATCATCGACACCCCGGGCCACGTGGACTTCACCATCGAGGTGGAACGCTCCATGCGCGTGCTCGACGGCGCGTGCATGGTGTACTGCGCGGTGGGTGGCGTGCAGCCGCAATCCGAAACCGTGTGGCGCCAAGCCAACAAGTACGGCGTGCCCCGTCTGGCCTTCGTCAACAAGATGGACCGCACCGGCGCCAACTTCTTCAAGGTCTACGAGCAGCTGAAGACGCGCCTGCGCGCCAACCCCGTGCCCATCGTGATCCCGATCGGTGCCGAAGACACCTTCAAGGGCGTCATCGACCTGGTCAAGATGAAAGCCATCATCTGGGACGAAGCCAGCCAGGGCACCAAGTTCGACTACGCCGACATCCCGGCCGAACTCGAAGGCGCTGCCAACGAATGGCGTGAAAAGCTGGTCGAAGCGGCTGCCGAGTCCACCGAGGAACTGATGAACAAGTACCTCGAGACCGGCGCGCTGGACGAAGCCGAGATCAACGTCGCGATCCGCCAGCGCACCATCGCCGGCGAGATCCAGCCGATGCTGTGCGGCACCGCCTTCAAGAACAAGGGCGTGCAGCGCATGCTCGACGCCGTCATCGACTACCTGCCTTCGCCGATCGACATTCCGCCGGTCGATGGCCAGGACGACGATGGCAATGCCGTGTCGCGCAAGGCCGACGACGGCGAAAAGCTGTCGGCGCTGGCGTTCAAGCTGATGAGCGACCCCTTCGTGGGCCAGCTCACGTTCGTGCGCGTGTATTCGGGCGTGCTGAAGTCGGGCGACACCGTCTACAACCCCATCAAGGGCAAGAAGGAACGCGTCGGCCGTCTGCTGCAGATGCACGCCAACAACCGCGAAGAAATCAAGGAAGTTCTGGCGGGCGACATCGCCGCCGTGGTGGGCCTGAAAGACGTCACCACCGGCGAAACGCTGTGCGATGTGGATTCGCACATCCTGCTCGAACGCATGGAATTCCCCGAGCCCGTGATTTCGCAGGCCGTCGAGCCCAAGTCGAAGGCCGACCAGGAAAAAATGGGCCTGGCGCTGTCGCGCCTGGCGCAGGAAGACCCGTCGTTCCGCGTGCGCAGCGATGAAGAATCCGGCCAGACCATCATTTCCGGCATGGGCGAGCTGCACCTGGAAATTCTGGTCGACCGCATGAAGCGCGAATTCGGCGTGGAAGCCAACGTCGGCAAGCCCCAGGTGGCCTACCGCGAAACCATCCGCAAGACCTGCGACGAAATCGAAGGCAAGTTCGTCAAGCAGTCGGGCGGTCGCGGCCAGTACGGCCACGTGGTGCTCAAGCTCGAACCGCTTCCCCCGGGCGGCGGCTACGAATTCGTGGATGCCATCAAGGGCGGCGTGGTGCCGCGCGAGTACATCCCCGCGGTCGACAAGGGCATCCAGGAAACCCTGCCCGCAGGTATCCTGGCAGGCTATCCGGTCGTGGACGTCAAGGCGACGCTGTTCTTTGGTTCGTACCACGACGTCGACTCGAACGAAAACGCGTTCAAGATGGCCGCCTCGATGGCCTTCAAGGACGGCATGCGCAAGGCCAGCCCGGTGCTGCTCGAGCCCATGATGGCTGTTGAAGTCGAAACGCCCGAAGACTACGCTGGTACCGTGATGGGCGACCTGTCCTCGCGGCGCGGCATGGTGCAGGGCATGGAAGACATGGTCGGCGGCGGCAAGACCATCAAGGCCGAGGTTCCCCTGGCCGAGATGTTCGGTTACGCCACCAACCTGCGCTCGCTGACGCAAGGTCGTGCCACGTACACGATGGAATTCAAGCATTACTCCGAGGCCCCCAAGAACGTCGCTGACGAAGTCATCGCCGCTCGGGCCAAGTAAATAACCGTCGCCGCGTCTCCGTGATCCGGGGGCGCGGCAAATCATCCCAGTTTCCTTGAAAGTCAAAGGATAGAGATCATGGCAAAAGGCAAGTTTGAACGTACCAAGCCGCACGTGAACGTGGGTACGATTGGTCACGTTGACCACGGCAAAACGACGTTGACGGCGGCG
>Ga0182736_1003157_pt1 | contig 11393 bp, 10 predicted proteins | sample eDN5th30CKraftBY_FD_128882 | JGI IMG/M metagenome (GOLD analysis project Ga0182736, IMG submission 128882) | Enriched backyard soil microbial communities from Emeryville, California, USA - eDNA 5th pass 30_C Kraft BY (version 2) (version 2) | ecosystem: Environmental > Terrestrial > Soil >...
CGTCGCCCGCTTCCGCCAGGGGTTCACGGGCGGCCCGGCAACCTGTGGGCTCTGACGCCACGCCCCCCGGCACGGATGCCGGGGGGCGTTCGACCGTCAGAACAGGACGCGGGCCAGTGCGCGACGCGCCGCGGAGACCCGTGCGTCGTCGGCCGGGTACAGCTCGAAGAGCCCGACCAGGTGCTCACGCACCCGGTCGCGGTCCTCACCGAAGGAGCGCCCGGCCGTCTTCACCAGCCGGTCGAACGCCGCCTCGACCCGGTCGGCCGCGACCTCGGCGTCCGCCGCGGCCAGCTGCGCGTCGACGTCGTCGGGCGCCGCGTCGGCCCGCTCGATCGAGGACGGGTCGGCCGCCTCGGCGCGGGCCAGGAAGCGCACCTGGGCCAGCGCCGCAGCTGCCTGCTCGTTGGCGGGCTCGACGTTGAGGATCGCGAGGTAGGCGGCCTCGGCGGCCGGGTAGTCGCCCGCCTCGAGTGCCTCCTCCGCGGCCGTGAACCGCGGGTCCTCGGGCTCCTCCTCGACGACCTCGCCGTCGCCCTCCTGCCCGGCCCGCTCCTCCGCCTGGCGGATGCCGGGCATCTGCGGCCGGAGAGCCTCGAGCAGCGCCGTGATCCACTGGCTGACCTGCGGCTCGGGCAAGGCGCCGTTGAAGCCGTCGATCGGCTGGCCGCCCGCGAGGGCGATGACCATGGGAATCGACTGGACACCGAAGGCCTGCGCGATCCGCGGGTTCGCGTCGACGTCGACCTTCGCGAGGATCCAGGCTCCCTTGCCCTTCGCCGCGAGCCGCTCGAGAACCGGCGAGAGCTGCTTGCAGGGCTGACACCACGAGGCCCACAGATCGACGACGACCGGCACCTGCGTGGACCGGTCGAGCACCTCGGTCTGGAACGTCTGCTCCGTGACGTCGACGACCCAGGCGCCACCACCACCGGCGCCCCCCTGGGTGTCGGCACCCGTGGAGGCAGCCGAGGCCTGGGCCCGGGCGGCCGCTTCGGAGCGTGCCTTCAGAACGGACAGATCGACGGCGCCGGCCATCGCCGACGACATCGCCGCCGACTGGGCCACCTGACGGGGATCGGGACGTGACACGCCTTTCATCCTGGCACGTCCATACCGACGCGGGGGCGCCCGCCCCGGCTCCCGACCTGCGCGGCCGCCACCGCCGGCCCGGCGCGACCTCATCCGCGGGCCCGCGGCCCGTCCACCACACCGCCTCGGCACCACCCGACCGGCCGGCACGTCGGCCAGCGCACGGCTCGCGCACCGGCCGACGGAGCAACACTGCGCCGCGACGCTCGTTGAGCAGACGGGGAGTGCCGACAGTGACGACGTCGCGACGCCGCGTCGTCGTCAGCCGGCGCCGCCACCCGTGGCCGACAACGACCGGAGGATCAGCATGAGCGAGAGCAACGTCGCCGACCGTCTGCTCAGCGAGGCCCGGAAGCGGACCGCGCAGCAGGAGCGGACCGCTGCGGGCCGCGGGAAGCTCGTCCTGGTCGTCGGCATCATCGCCTTCGTCGCGAGCCCGATCTCGCTCGCGGGCTACGTGCTGGGCGTCATCACGATCGGCCTCGGCATCGCGACCATCCGCAAGCCCGAGCACGCGAAGAACGCGAAGATCGCTCTCGCGCTCGGCGTGGCCGCCATCCTCGTGGCGACGTTCTTCTTCACCCTGCGCATCTCCATGCACTGACGCCGGCTGCACCGAGTCCGGCCGCACCGAGTCCGGCAGCACCGAGACCGGCAGCACCGAGACCGGCAGCACCGAGGCCGGCTGCGGACACTCCGGGGCCGGGTGCACCGGTCCGGGATGCGACCGTGGCCGGGAGCGCGCCGTGCCCCGGCGCGTCAGGTCCCGTCGCCGGCCGCTCCGCCGAGCGCCTGCTCGATCCGGTCGACCTTCGCCGTCAGCTGGCCGGAGTAGCCGGGACGGATGTCGGCCTTCAGCACGAGGCTCACCCGCGACGACCGCGCCTGCACCGCCTCGACGGCGCGCTTCACCACGTCCATGGCCTCGTCCCAGGTCTCTGCCTCGATCGTCGTGAACATCGAGGTGGTCTCGTGCGGGAGGCCGGACTCCCGGACCACCCGCACCGCCTCCGCCACCACGTCCGCGACGCTGTCCGATCCACCACCGGCCGGGGCCACACTGAATGCGACGAGCATGGCCGCAGCTTGCCGCAGGGGCCCGGCGCGGGCGAGCGCTGCGGCCGCGCCTCACACCCACGAGACGCCCACGGCGCTCGTCCGCCCACCTGGTCGACGCCCCGGCACGCGTGATCGACGCCCTCGCGGGGATCACACTGCTAGCGTCATCCGTCATGGTGGCGCGCGATCGCCTGCCGTTCGACCCGATCGAGCGCGCGGCGGAACTGTGGGAGCAGCGCATCGGTCCGTCGGGGACGATGGCGGCGGTGACCAGCGTCATGCGGGTCCAACAGATCCTCCTCTCGGCGGTCGACGCCGCGCTGCGTCCCCACGGTCTGACCTTCGCCCGGTACGAGGCGCTCGTGCTGCTGTCCTTCGCCAGGCGGCGGAGCCTGCCGATGCGCGTCATGGGTGAGCGCCTGCAGCTGCACCCCACGAGCGTCACCAACATCGTCGACCGGCTGCAGGCCGACGGCCTCGTACGCCGGGTCCCGCACCCGACGGACCGCCGCGCGACTCTCGTCGAGATCACCGAGGACGGCCTGAACCGCCTGGCCGACGCCACGAAGGCGGTCACCGACGACGACTTCGGCCTCCGTGGCCTCGACGCTGACGAGAGCGCCCAGCTCACCCGCCTGCTCGGCCAGGTCCGCCGGGCCGTCGGCGACTTCGACTGACGAGCCCCGACCGCGCTCCTCATCGCCGCCCCCGCCTGGTCCCGTCCGACCGCCGGGCCTGCACCTCGTGCGGTCGGGTGTGCCCGGGACCGAGGCCGGGCCACGCGCGCATCGTGCGGCGCCTCCCCCGTCTGCGCCGAGCGGCGTGGGCCCGACCCGCGCCGTAGCCCGCGACACCGCCCCCGACCGATCCGGCGACAACACACAACGAACACGTCGTCACATCCACGGCAACTCCTCGCCCCCACCAGCACTGCGACCACGACCGAACAGGCTCGTGAACAGCTGTCGACTCAACACTGTTGACACTAGCCCCGAGCACCGACAAGATCGGCGTCGTGGACGTCGAACGGATCGCCGGCACGCTGCGGTCGGAGCGGCTCGCCCGCAGCTGGTCGCTGTCGGACGCGGCGCGCGAGCTGGGAGCGGTCGCCGCCCGGCAGGGCCGGGTCGCGGGGTCGCCCGCCAGCCTGCGCACGCAGCTCTCGCGCTGGGAGAACGGCCGCGTGGCGCCGGACGCCTCGTCGCTCGCCCTGCTCGCCGAGCTGTTCGAACGGCCGGACCTCGCGGCGACGCAGGCCGGGCACGAGGAGGAAGGCTCGGGAGCGGCGCGGCTGCGCTCCGCGGTCGCCCGCGCGGCTGCCGTGGACGACGACGCGGTCGAGGCGCTGCGGGCGCAGCTCGTCGCACACACCGGCCTGGACGGGACGCTGGGGGCCGCCGGGGCGGGCGCCGTCGTCGCGGCACAGCTCGAGCACCTCGCCGACACGGTCGCCCACACGTGTGACCCCGCCCGACGGCGGGTGGTCACCGGTCTGCTGTGCGAGGTCGCCCTGCTGGGCGGCTGGCAGGCCTTCGACCAGGACGCACTCGACGTCGCCCACCGCCGGCACCGCACGGCCCACGACGCGGCCCGCCTCGCGGGCGACGACGTCTCGGCGGGTCAGGCCCTCGCGGGCCAGTCGGCGGCGTTGCTCGCCGCGGGCCTTCCGCAGGAGGCCGAAGCGGTCCTGCGCGACGGCCCCGCCGGCGGTCCGGGAGCGGCCTGGGTCCGGATCGCGCGAGCGCAGCTGCGAGCCGCGACCGGGGATGCGGCCGGCGCAGCGACGCTGTTCGACGCGGCCGCCGACGCGGCGGGCGCCCACCGCCGCGCCGTCACCGACGTCATCTGGCCACCCGTTGCGAGGATCCGCGACGCGACCCTGGCCGCGCACGACGACCGGGCCCTGGACGGCTTGCGCGAGACGGTCGAGGATCCCGACCTGCCCGCGCGCGACCGGGCACGGCTACGTGCGCAGCTCGCGCTCGCCCTGCTCGCCAGGGGGGCCCGCGAGGAGGCCGCGGAGCAGGCCCGGCGGGCCCGGGCACTGGCCGACGGGATCGGGTCGCACCGGGTCGGACGGCTGCTCACGCAGGACACCCGATGACCGGCGCACCGAGGTCGAGCAGCCGTCGTCAGCCGGGCTGCGAGCCCAGCGCCTCGATGAGCCGGTCGGCCGCCGCGTACGGGTCGAGCTCACCCCGCCCGACCTGCTCGGCCAGTCGCGGCAGCATCTCCGATCCGCCGAGGTCGCCGATCCGGTCCTGGATCGTCCGGAGGGCGACGGCCTGGATCTCGGCCTCCGCCCGACGCCGGCGGCGGCGAGCACCCTCGCCGCTGCGTTCCAGCCATTCGGCGTGGGCGTCGATGGCGTCGAGCAGTTCGTCGACGCCCTCGCCCCGCGCGGCGACCGTCCGCACGATGGGCCGGGTCCAGGCCTCCTCGCCGGAGCCACCGTCCCGCGCCGCGAGCGAGGCCATGTACCGCAGGTCGCGGACCGTCTGGGCGGCGCCGTCACGATCGGCCTTGTTCACCACGAGGACGTCGGCGATCTCGAGGATCCCCGCCTTAGCGGCCTGGATGCCGTCGCCCATCCCGGGTGCGAGCAGGACGACGGTCGTGTCCGCCAGCGAGACGACCTCGATCTCGGACTGGCCGACGCCGACGGTCTCGATGAGCACCACGTCGCAACCCGCGGCGTCCAGCGCCCGCAGCGCCTGCGGGGTCGACCAGGCGAGGCCGCCGAGCTTCCCGCGGGTGGCCATCGACCGGATGAACACGCCGTCGTCCGTGGCGTGCTCGCTCATGCGGACGCGGTCGCCGAGCAGCGCACCGCCGGAGAAGGGCGACGACGGATCGACGGCGAGCACGCCGACGCGGCGGTCCTTGGCCCGCAGCGCCGCGACGAGCGCCGACGTCGATGTGGACTTGCCGACGCCGGGGGCGCCCGTCAGCCCGACGATCTGCGCCCGCCCGGTGTACGGGGTCAGCGCCTCGACGACCTCACGCAGCTGTGGCCCGTCGTTCTCGACCATCGAGATCAGCAGGGCGACGGCCCGCGCCTCGCCGCGCCGTGCGCGCGCGACGAGGTCCGCGGGGTCGTGTCGTGGACTCATGGGGCTTGCCGTGAACGCGGCCGCCGGCGGGCCGGAGCGGTCCGGACGGTCAGGAGGCCGCCGGAACGCGCAGGATCAGGGCGTCGCCCTGGCCGCCGCCACCGCACAGCGCCGCGGCACCCACACCGCCTCCACGGCGGCGCAGCTCCAGCGCCAGGTGGAGTGCGATGCGAGCCCCCGACATGCCGATCGGGTGGCCCAGCGCGATCGCTCCGCCGTTGACGTTGACGATGTCCTCGGACACGCCGAGCTTGCGGGTCGAGACGACGCCCACCGCCGCGAACGCCTCGTTGATCTCGATGAGGTCGAGGTCCGTCGGCTCGATGCCCTCCTTGCCGCAGGCCTTCGCAATGGCGTTCGCGGGCTGCTCGTGGAGGCTGGCGTCGGGGCCGGCGACGACACCGTGCGCGCCGATCTCGGCGAGCCAGGCCAGGCCCAGCTCCTCGGCCTTGGCCTTGCTCATCACCACGACGGCGGCGGCACCGTCGGAGATCTGCGACGACGAACCCGCCGTGATCGTCCCGTCGGAGGAGAACGCGGGGCGCAGCTTTCCGAGGCTCTCGACCGTCGTCTCGGCGCGGATGCCCTCGTCCGTGGTGAACGAGACGGGGTCACCCTTGCGCTGCGGGATCTGGACGGGCGCGATCTCCTCGGCGAAGATCCCGTCCATGGTCGCCTTCGCCGCGCGCTGGTGCGACCGCGCGGCGAACTCGTCCTGGTCGGCGCGGGAGAGCTCGTAGCGCGCGTTGTACTTCTCGGTCGACGCGCCCATGGCGACCTGGTCGAACGCGCAGAACAGACCGTCGAGCGACATGTGGTCCTGCATGGTGACGTCGCCGAAGCGGAAGCCCTCGCGCGACTTGGGGAGCAGGTGCGGCGCCTGGGTCATCGACTCCTGGCCGCCGGCGACGACCACGTCGAACTCCCCGGCCCGGATGAGCTGGTCGGCGAGTGCGATGGCATCGATCCCGGAGAGGCAGACCTTGTTGATCGTCAGCGCCGGGACATCCATCGGGATGCCTGCGGCGGCCGCGGCCTGGCGCGCCGGGATCTGCCCGGCACCCGCGGTCAGGACCTGGCCCATGATCACGTAGTCGACGGCGTCCGGGGCGACCCCGGCACGCTCCAGGGCGGCCTTGATCGCGATGCCGCCCAGTTGGGCGCCAGAGAAGCCCTTGAGCGAACCGAGCATGCGCCCCATCGGGGTGCGGGCACCGGCGACGATCACGGATCCGGACACGAAGACCTCCAGCGACAGCGGCGAAGTTTCCCGGGGGACGACGGCCGAGCGACCGGCCACTTGCGCGCCGCCCGGCGCGGACGACCCCCGCCCCCGGCGACCGGACCGGGGCGCGACCAGCAGCCCGGCGACAGAGACTCCGCTCGACAATACCTGCGTCGCACCGAGTCCGTACCTGACGAACAGGAGGATCCGATGAGACCCCCGACACGCGGGGGCGGCGGTTACATTCCCAGGTCATGACAGCAGACAACGCCGGTCTGGGCGCCCTGGTGACCGCGGTCGACCACGTCGGTATCGCCGTCGCGGACCTCGACGAGGCGATCGCCTGGTACCGCGACACGCTGGGCCTGGAGGCCGTCCACGTCGAGACGAACGAGGAGCAGGGCGTCCGCGAGGCGATGCTCGCGGCTCCGGGCGATTCCGGTGCGCAGGTCCAGCTCCTGGCGCCGCTCGACGAGACGTCGACGATCGCGAAGTTCATCGACCGCAACGGTCCCGGCATCCAGCAGTTGGCCTACCGGGTGTCCGACATCGACGCGGCAGGCGCCGCGCTGCGCGCGAAGGGGCTTCGCCTGCTCTACGACGAGCCCCGCAACGGGACCGCGGGATCCCGCGTGAACTTCGTGCATCCCAAGGACGCGGGCGGCGTCCTCGTCGAGCTCGTCGAGCCCGCGGCGGACCTCCACCACTGAGCCTGGCCGGCGGCCGACCGGTTGACGCCGGGACCGTCGATGCCGGCACGCACATTCACGCGGCCCCGTGAGCCTCCCCGGCCGGCCACACCGCCCCGCGACGACCTCCGCCGTCGCGGGGCGCGCTGCACAGCGGTCTCGGGTAGGCCTACGCAACGGTCGACGTGGCGTGGACCACCTCTGAGGGCCGTCTCTGCCCGGCCCGGTTGTCGATTGGCATAGTTAACAGTAGCTTCGGGATATCAAGCGGCGGACGCATGCCGTCCGACGGACACGACTCAGCCAGCGGAGGCAGGCCGTGGAGCAGATTCTCGAGGCGGTTCTCGCCGAGCAGTACGACGCCGTGGGCGCGCTGCCGGTGCCGGACCACTACCGCGCCGTGACCGTCCACAAGGACGAGCAGACGATGTTCGAGGGCATCGCCACCCGCGACAAGGACCCTCGCAAGAGCCTGCACGTCGAGAACGTCGCGACCCCGGAGCTCGGTCCGGGAGAGGCACTCGTCGCCGTCATGGCCAGCGCGATCAACTACAACACGGTCTGGACCTCGATCTTCGAACCGGTTCCGACCTTCGGCTTCCTCGAGCGCTACGGGCGCACCTCGCCGCTGGCCGCCCGGCACGACCTGCCCTACCACGTCGTCGGCTCCGACCTCGCCGGCGTCGTCGTGCGCACGGGCCCGGGGGTGAACGCCTGGAAGCCCGGCGACCGCGTCGTCGCGCACTGTCTGTCGGTCGAGCTGGAGAGCCCCGACGGCCACAGCGACACGATGATGGACCCCGAGCAGCGCATCTGGGGTTTCGAGACCAACTTCGGCGGCCTCGCCGACCTGGCGCTCGTGAAGTCCAACCAGCTCATGCCGATGCCCGACCATCTGAGCTGGGAGGAGGCGGCGAGCCCCGGCCTGGTCAACTCCACGGCCTACCGGCAGCTCGTCTCGCGCAACGGCGCGGACATGAAGCAGGGCGACACCGTCCTGATCTGGGGCGCCTCGGGTGGCCTCGGCTCCTACGCGACGCAGTTCGCGCTCAACGGCGGCGCCACCCCGGTGTGCGTGGTCTCCTCACCGGAGAAGGCGGAGATCTGCCGGCGTATGGGCGCGGAGCTGGTCATCGACCGCAACGCCGAGGGCTACCGGTTCTGGAAGGACGAGCACTCCCAGGACCAGAAGGAGTGGCGTCGCTTCGGGAAGAAGATCCGTGAGCTCACCGGCGGCGACGACCCCGACATCGTGTTCGAGCACCCCGGCCGCGAGACCTTCGGCGCCAGTGTCTACGTCGCACGCAAGGGCGGGACGATCGTCACGTGCGCCTCGACGTCGGGCTATGAGCACCAGTACGACAACCGCTACCTGTGGATGAACCTCAAGCGCATCGTCGGCTCGCACTTCGCGAACTACCGCGAGGCGTGGGAGGCGAACCGGCTGGTCGCGAAGGGCCTCGTGCACCCGACGGTCTCGCGCGTGTACCCGCTCGCCGAGACCGGGCAGGCCGCGCTCGACGTCCATCACAACCTGCACCAGGGCAAGGTCGGGGTGCTGTGCCTCGCGCCCGAGGAGGGCCTGGGCGTCGTGAACCACGAGAAGCGCGCCCAGCACATCGACGCGATCAACCGCTTCCGCGGCATCTGACACGCGGGCGGCGGCTCAGCGGTAGCGGGCCACCGATCGGCCCGGCGGCCCGGGGCACCGCAGCCGGTCGGACGGCCCGACCCCGCCGGCAACCAGCCCGGCAGCCCGACCCCGCCGGCAACCAGCCCGGCAGCTCGAACCAACGGCCCCGCCGACGACCCGGCTACCGCCCCGCCGGCGACCGCCGGCCGTCGGCGTCGCCGCGCTGATGGGCACGGGCGAGGTCGGCCTGCCGGACACCGCTGCGCGCGGATGACGCCGTGGCTCCCCCAGCCGCTCGGCCCGGCGGAACCCACACACCACCAACCAGGTACGGGGCCCGGAACAGCGGCCGACGGCTCGGTTCGGGGCGCTCGGCGCGAGGACCACCTCGAAGGGCTGTCGCCCGGTACGGTGACGCCCATGGTCGGTGCCACGGACTCTCCCCGAACCACCACCGCCGGTTTCCGCATCGCCCGTCGCGGATACGACCAGGCCGAGGTCGACGCGCACCTGCAGCGGGTCGAGGCGGACCTGCGCATGCTCGTCGCCGACCGCGATGCGGCAGCCTCCGGCATCCACGAGATCACCCGCGAGCTCGACGTCGTGCGCTCGGAGAACGAGGCGCTGCGCCTGCAGGTGCGCAAGCTCTCCGGTCCCCCGCAGGACGTCCAGGGCATGAGCGAGCGCCTGCGGTCCATGCTGCGGCTGGCGCAGGACGAGGTCGCCGAGATGCGGGCGCGCGCCGAGGCCGAGATCGCCCAGAGCCGTGCCGACATGGAGCGCGACGCCGGGCGCCTGCTCGCCGACGCCCGCGCCGAGGCCGATCACATCCTGGAGCAGGCACGCGCCGCGCACGCGGCGGCGGAGGCGCACCGGGCCGCGGTCGAGGACGACCTCGCCCGCCGGATCGCCACGGCGGAGGCGGAGCTGCGGGCCGCCGACGAGCAGGCCCGGCAGGAGCGGGAGACGCTGTTCGCGGAGTCGGAAGCCCGGCGCAACCTCGTCGAGGAGGACTTCCGGATCGCCATGAACCAGCGTCGGGCCGAGGCCCTCGCCGCATTGACGGCCGAGCGCACGGCCGCGCAGCAGGAGATCGCGCAGCGCCGGGCTGAGTCCCAGGAGCAGGCGGCGACGACCATCGCCGACGCCCAGCGCCGCGCCAAGGCGATCGTCGCCGACGCCGAGGCGCACCTCGTCGAGCTGGTCGGGCTGCGTGGCCGGATCGCCGAACAGCTCAGCGGTGCCCGCGGCCGGATCGACCAGCTGCTCGCCATGATCGGTCCGCTGGAGGACGAGCAGGCCACCCTCTCCCGCCCCGCCGGCCCCCTGCTCTGACCAGTTCCCCCGGGGCCGGCGGACGGCAGCCCGGCCGGCCCGACGGCACGCCGAGCTCGACGCCGCGGCCCCGACAGCATGCCGACATCCGCGGCCACGGCCCGACCACACGCCGACCTACGCCGCCACGACCCACCCGCACACCGACCTCGACGGCGCCAGGCCACCGGACTCAACAGCGGCGGCCCGACAACACGCAGAACTCAGCTGCGGCGGCCCGAGAACAACACACCGAACTCGACACCCGGCGACCCGGCAACACGCCGAACTCGGCGGCGGCGCACCAGCGCACCGAGCTCAGCGGCGGCGGCCCGGGCGGCGCCGGTCACGAGCGTTCCAGCACGGCAGGTGCCAGTGCCGACGCTCCCCCACCGAGCCGTACTCCCCCGCCGGCCAGGTGACGACGTGCGGCGTCCCGGGCGGCAGGGTCTGGTCGCAACCGGGGCAGCGGTACTCCTTGACCGAGGCCCCACCGGGGATGTGCCGGACGTGCCAGTCCCCGTCGGTACCCGTCTCCGTCCGGCTGAGCAGCGCCGACCCCAGGGGCCGGTGCGGGACGGCCCACTTCGAGGAGGCCGTCGACGCGGCCCGGCGGGGTCGGTTCGCACGCGGCACGCTCCCAGGTTACGGGCGCGCCCCCGGCCGCCGGCCGTGACGGGTGGTCAGCGCCGCGCGTAGTCGCGGAACCCGTGACCGGTCTTGCGGCCCAGGCGCCCGGCCGTCACGAGGTGCTCCAGCAGCGGCGCGGGCGCGAACCCGCTCTGCCGGAACTCCTGGAACAGCGACTTCTCGATGGCGAGCGACACGTCGAGCCCGACGACGTCGAGCAGCTCGAACGGCCCCATCGGCAGCGCGCAGCCCGTCTTCATCGCCGCGTCGATGTCGTCGGCCGTCGCGTAGTGCGCCTCGAGCATCTTGACGGCGTCGTTGAGGTACGGGAACAGCAGCGCGTTGACGATGAACCCGGCGCGGTCGCCGCAGGAGACGGGGACCTTGTCGAGCTTCTCGCAGAGCGCGAGCGCAGTGGCGGTGACGTCGGGCGAGGTGGTGATCGTGGAGACCACCTCGACGAGCTTCATCACCGGTGCGGGGTTGAAGAAGTGGAGGCCGACGACGTCGCCGGGCCGCGTGGTCGCGGCGGCGCACTCGACGACCGGCAGCGACGAGGTCGTCGTCGCGAGGATCACGCCGGGCTTGCAGATCTCGTCGAGCGCGCCGAAGACGGCCCGCTTGACGTCGAGCTCCTC
>Ga0182736_1003159_pt1 | contig 11387 bp, 8 predicted proteins | sample eDN5th30CKraftBY_FD_128882 | JGI IMG/M metagenome (GOLD analysis project Ga0182736, IMG submission 128882) | Enriched backyard soil microbial communities from Emeryville, California, USA - eDNA 5th pass 30_C Kraft BY (version 2) (version 2) | ecosystem: Environmental > Terrestrial > Soil >...
ACGTTCCGCCGAGCATCGTCCGAGTCCGGTGGGCGGCCCGTAAAGGCTTTGCTTAGGTCAGATCATCTGATAAACTTTCCGCCGAACGGGGAGAGATTTTCGAGCGCGCCAAGGACCAGTACATGCTCAACGCGGTAGGCCGTCTGAAACTGCGGGACGTGGTGGCCGGACGGCTCAAGTCCTATATCGTGGACGAGAACCTGAAACCGGGCGACCGCCTGCCGACCGAGGTCGACCTGGCGAAGCGGTTCGGGGTGAGTCGGCTGAGCCTCCGCGAAGCGACGACGTCGCTGGAGTTCCTGGGCATTTTGGAGGCCCGGCCGGGCCGGGGCCTGAGCGTCGGCCAGGTCGACATGGACCGGGTGACGGAGTATCTCGGCTTTCACCCGGCGCTTCAGGAGGTCTCGCCGCACGTTCTGATCGACACCCGGGTCGTGCTGGAGGCCGGGGTGCTCGGGCACGTCGCGCGGAGGATGGAGCAAGACCCCTCGCTCTACGAGGCGCTGAACGACGTCAACCGCCGGCTCGGTCGGGCCAGGGGGCTGCGAGCGGCGATCGAACTCGACCGCGCATTCCACCACGAGTTGATCGCGGCCAGCGGGTTGACGCCCTTGATGGCGTTCGGCGATCTGCTGGCGGTCTTCTTCCGGCGCTTCGGCGAGCATCTGGACGTGGACTCGGCCGTCCGGGGGCATCAAATCATCATCGACGCCTTGAAGGCGGGGGACGTCGAGGAGGCGGACCGCGAGGTGCGGCTCCACATCGAGAACCATCGCAACTTTCTGGAGACGACCCCGTGAACCACTCCTTCCGCGTCGGTCGACCGGGCGTTCTCGCAGGCGGGGCGATCCTCGCGTTGTTTCTGATGGGGGCGTCGGCGAAGGCTGAGGAGCCGGCCTCGTTCGAGTCGCTCGCGAACGAGTACGGCGGCGAGGTTCGTCCTCTGCTCGCGCGGTTCTGCCTCGACTGCCATTCCACGGAGGACCAGGAAGGCGACCTCGACCTGGAGGCGTTCGCGCGGATCGAGGACGTGCGCAAGGCCCCCGGGGCCTGGCGCAAGGTCGCCGAGATGCTCGACTCCGGCGAGATGCCCCCCAAGGAGTCCCCCCAGCCGACGCTCGACGAGCGCGGAGCGATCCGGGACTGGGTCGGACGCTACCTCAAGGCCGAGGCTTACGCCAACGCCGGCGACCCCGGCCCGGTCGTCCTCAGACGGCTCAACAATGCGCAATATGTGTACACTCTTCAAGACCTGACGGGCTTCGACTTCCAGCCGACGCGCGACTTCCCGGCCGACGGCGCGGCGGGCGAGGGGTTCACGAACGCGGGCAACGCCCTGGTGATGTCGCCGTCGCTGCTGGACAAGTACCTGGACGCCGCCAAGCGGGTCGCCGTCCACGCCGTCCTCACGCCCGACGGCCTGCGGTTCTCTCCGGGCGAGACCCGCCGCGACTGGACCGACGAGCTTCTCGCCGCCATCCGCGCCCTCTACGCCGAACACGCCGACGCGGAAGGACGGCTCCCGCTGGAGAAATACCTCGTCGCGGCGATCGAGGATCGCGAGGGGATCGAGAACGGAACGGAGACGGTCGAGGCGTCCGCCGCCCGTCGGGGCCTCAACGCGCGGTATCTCAAGGCGCTCGGCGCGGTGCTGGGAGGAGGCGAGCCGTCCCCGCTGCTCGATCCGATCCGCGAGCGCTGGAAGACCGCCGGGCCGGGCGACGTTCCAGAGGTTCTCGCCGCGATCGACCGCTGGCGGCAGGCGCTGACGAAGTTTCAGTCGGTGGGCCACATGAAGTCCTGGGTCGTGGCCGTCGATCCCATCGTTTCTCAGCAGGACCTGCGGTTCAAGCTGCCAGAGTCGCCCGGATCGTCCGAGGTCGTGGTCTACCTGACGGCCGAGGGCGCCGCCAGGCCGAACGCGGTGGTCTGGCGGAACCTGCGGCTCGCGAAGCCGGGCCGTCCCGAGGTCGCGCTCCGAGACGTCCGCGCGGTCGCCGAGGGGGCGATCGCCCGGCGCGATCTGGTCGTCGGCTCGGTCGCGCGTTGCCTGGAGGCCGCCGACGAAGCCTCGGCGAACGCCGGCGACCTGGACCGCGACGCGATGGCGAGAAAGTACGAGGTCGACCCGGACGTACTCGGGTCGTGGCTGGAGTGCCTGGGGATCGTTCCGGGGTCGACGGTCCGACTCGATCATTTCACCGAGCGCCTGGAGAACGTCGGCGGGTTCGAATTCGTCCGAGGATGGGGATCGAACGAGACGCCGCTGGTGGTCGCCAACGCCTCGGATCGGACGGTCAACATCCCCGGCGAGTTGAAGGGGCGCGGGGTGGCCGTCCATCCGTCCCCGACGCTCCGCGCCGGCGTGGGCTGGCTCTGCGCCTCGGCGGGGGAATACGCGGTCCAGGGCGAGGTCCGGCACGCCCACACGGCCTGCGGCAACGGCGTCGTCTGGAAATTGGAGCTGCGCCGGGGCGCCGCGCGGTTGACGCTGGCCGAGGGAGTCGCGGCGGGACCGACGCCCGCGCAGGCCGGGCCCGCCGGCCCGATCGCGCTGGGCGTCGGCGACATGCTCACGCTGGTCGTCGGCCCTCGCGACGGCAACCACGCCTGCGACCTGACGGCCGTCGACCTGACCGTCACGGCCGCCGGGACGGAAGGGCGCGTGTGGGACCTGGCGCGTGACGTGACGGGCGACGCCTTCGCGGCCAACCCCCACGCCGACGGCTTCGGCGAGGCGGGGGCCTGGCACACCTTCCGGGAACCCGACGACGACGCCCAGGGCCTGACGTTGCCGACCGGGTCGTTGCTCGCCCGCTGGCTGGCGACGCCGGACAAGGCGGAGCGCAAGGCGATCGCCGTCCGGGTTCAGGAACTGCTGGCGACCGGCCCCGCCGGCGCCGAGCCCCCGGACGTCGCGCTCTATCACCACCTCACGTCGCTGGGCGGTCCGATCGTCCCCGCCCGCCCGAGCGACGTTCCGATCCCCGCCGATTCGCGATGGGGCCTCGATCCCGCCTTGTTCGGGCCCGGGGCCGTCGCGGACGAGATCGCGCCGGAGGACCTGGCCGTCCGCAGCCCGGCGGTCGTCGCGCTCCGCCTCCCCTCGGAGTTGGCGGCGGGCGCGGAACTGGTCGGCTCGGCGGTGGTTCGACCGCTGGAGGGGGGCGACGACTTCGTTCAACTCCGCATCACGACCGACGAGCCGACGGCGGTCGTCGGGCTCCGCGCCGACGCCCCGGTCCTGGTCGTCGCTGGAGGGCCCGCCGAGGCCCGGCTCAAGGCCGCGTTCGACGAGTTCCGCCGCTGGTTCCCGCCGGCCCTCTGCTACGAGAAGATCGTCCCCGTCGACGAGGTCGTCACCCTGACCCTCTTCCACCGCGAGGATGAGCCACTGCGCCGGCTGATGCTCGACGACCGCGAGGCCGCCGAGCTTGACCGGCTCTGGGACGAGCTGCACTTCATCAGCCAGGACGCCTTGACGCAGGTCGACGCCTTCACCCAGCTCATGGAGTACGCCACCCAGGACAGCGACCCCCGGCTGTTCGAGCCGTTCCGCGAGCCGATCCACCAGCAGGCCGCCGCTTTTCGTCAGGAACTGATCGACGCCGAGCCCCGGCATCTCGACGCCCTGGTCGAGTTCGCGGCGCGCGCCTACCGTCGTCCGACGACCGATCGGGAGAGGGGAGAGCTTCGCGAGTTGTACGCTCGGCTGCGAGCCGAGGAGATCCCACACGATGAGGCGATCCGCCTGACGCTGGCCCGCATTCTGGTCTCGCCGAATTTCCTCTACCGGCTGGAGAAGGCCCCCCCGGGGCCGGCGTCGGCCCCGGCGTCCGACTGGGAGTTGGCCAACCGTCTGAGCTACTTCCTCCGTTCGTCCGCCCCCGACGCCGAGCTTCGCGAGGCCGCCGCCGCGGGCCGGCTCGGCGATCCCGACGAGCTTGCGGCCCACGCCATGCGCCTGCTCCGGTCGCCCGACGCGCGACGGTTGGCCGAGGAGTTCGCCTGCCAGTGGCTGCACATCTACGATTTCGACGCCCTTGATGAAAAGAGCGAGCGTCACTTCCCGACGTTCGCCGCACTCAAAGGCGCGATGTACGAGGAGGCCATCCTCTTCTTCGCCGACCTGTTCCGCGGCGACGCCTCGGTCCTCTCGATCCTCGACGCCGACCACGCGTTCCTGAACGAAGCCCTGGCCGCGCACTACGAGGTTCCGGGCGTGACCGGCCCCGAATGGCGGCGCGTGGACGGGGTGCGGAAGTACGGCCGAGGCGGGATTCTGGGCCTGGCGGCGACCCTCGCCAAGCAGTCCGGGGCCTCGCGGACCAGCCCGATCCTTCGCGGCAACTGGGTGACGGAAGTCCTGCTCGGCGAGCGCGTCCCCAAGCCCCCGCCGGATGTGCCGCTGCTCCCGGACGAGGAGGACCTCGGCGGCCTGTCGGTCCGCCAGCTCACCGAAAAGCATACGCAGGACATCCGCTGCGCGGGGTGTCACGCGCGAATGGACCCTTATGGGTTCTCGCTGGAAGCCTACGACGCGATCGGCCGGTTCCGGACCAAGGAGGCTTCGGGCCAGCCGATCGACTCTCGCGCGAAGCTGTCCGACGGTTACGAATTCGAGGGCGCGGACGGCCTGCGCGAACTCCTGCTGACGGGCCGTCGCGACGCGGTCGTCCGTCAGTTCTGCAAGAAGCTCCTGGGCTACGCGCTCGGGCGCGGCGTGACGCTCTCCGACGAACCGTTGCTCGACGAGATGAAGAGTCGGCTTGAAGCCGAGGATTTCCGCGTCTCCGTCGCGGTCGACTCGATCGTCCGGAGTCGCCAGTTCCGCGAGATTCGCGGGGCCGAGACGAACGTCGCCGAGGCCCGCTGAGGATCGGCGATCGACCCTTCCCCAATCACGGAAACGGAACCTGAAACCCTTTACGACGCCGAGGTCACCGATGCGGAATTCCGAGCTTTCCCGACGTACGTTTCTGCGAGGCGTGGGCGTCACGATGGCCCTGCCGTGGCTCGAATCGCGCAACGTCTGGGGCGTCGAGTCGGCGACCGTCCGACCCGCGAGCGAGGCCCCGGTGCGCGTGGGCGTTTTGTTCGCCGGCAACGGCTTCCACGGCAAGGAGTGGTGGGCGAAGGGGAAGGGCGCCGACATGGAGCTGGGGCAGGTGCTCGCCCCGCTCCAGGACTTCCGCGAGAAGCTGGTGTTCATCCGGGGGCTTTACAACGAGGAAGCCCTGAAGGGGAACATCCACAGCTCGCAGACCGGCAACCTGCTCTCCGGCGCCCCCCTGGCCTCCGGCGGCGACATCCATTCGGGAACCAGCTTCGATCAACTCCTCGCCCAGAGCCACGCCGGATCCACCAAGGTCTCCAGCCTGGTCCTGGGCTGCGAGCAGCCGAACCCGTCTGTTCATAAGAATTACTCGATGCTTTACAGCTCTCACATCTCGTGGAGCTCCCCCACCAGCCCGACCCCTCTGGAACTGTTCCCCGCGCTGGCGTTCGACCGCCTGTTCAAGGACGAGGTCCGTCGCGGCGATCAGAGCGTCCTCGACGCCGTGATCGACGACGCCCGCGACTTCCGCCGCGACGTCGGCCTGGCCGATCAGCGCAAGCTCGACGAATACCTGGAGTCCGTCCGCGAGGTCGAGCGGCGGATCCAGAGCGCCGGGAAGCGCGGCGAGCTACAGGGGTGGAAGCCCACCCTGGACCAGCCGAACCTCCCGCGCCCGGCCGACGGCGTTCCGCAGGACATCAGCGAGCACATGCGGCTGATGTGCGACATCATGGTCCTGGGCTTCCAGACCGACGCCACCCGCGTCACCACGCTCAAGCTGAACAACGACCACAGCTCGCTGCGGTTCCCCCAGCTCGGCGTGGATTACATGATCCACCACCTGCTCTCGCACGCCGACACCCCGGACTGGCTGAAGGTCAACCAGCTCTTCACCGGCCAACTCGCCTACATCGCCCGCAAGCTCGACGCGATCCAGGAAGGCGAACGCACGGCGCTCGACAACACCATGCTCCTGATGTGCTCCAGCATGCTCTCCGGCGGAACCCACGACGCCACCCAACTCCCCGTCGTTCTGGTCGGCGGCGGCGGCGGCAAACTCCAGGGGGGCCGCGTGCTCGACTACCTGGGCGCCCCCAACCGCAAGATGTGCAGCCTGTTCCTCTCCATGCTCGACAAGGCCGGCCTGCACCTCGACGCCTTCGGCGACTCCACCGAGCCCCTCGCCGAAGTCTGACCCTCCGCCCGGAAGCAAGCCCCCCGGTCCTCGCCGCTCTGTCCTCCACGACGGCGAAGACCGGGGCGGAAGCACTCTTCCGGGCCCTCGGTCTGATAAGCGGCCTTTATGTTCGCTCGGTATGACGGCCCGACGACGCCCGTCGGGCCGTCATCCTCTCATTCTTCAAGAGTCCGCTTAGAACTGGTCGGAAGAGACGACCTCACCGCCCGCTCGCGTCGAGAGGAAGCTGAAAATCTGCGGATTCACCGAGTCCTTGATGAACCGCACCGAGCCGTCGCAGAAGAGGAAGTTGCAGCCCCCGGGGTGGCGGCTCCAGTAGTCGTCGGCGTAGGAGTTCTTCGAGTTGGGCACGTAGATGGTGCCGGTCTTTTCCGAGCCGGTGTGGCTGACGACCATCGTGCTCGCCGTTTCGCACTCCTGGACGGCCCACTTGGGGTTCGTGCAGACCTGGGCCGTCGGGACGACGCCGAGCCAGGTGGCGTCGGCCACGTTCCTGGAGCGTTCGCCCAGCATGAGGGTCATGCTGAGGCCGTCGGTGATGCTGCGGCTCCCGTTGTTGCTGTTCCTGTAGAAGACGCCGTTGTTGCTGGCCGGGAATTCGACCGGCTCGAGCTGGCCCGCCGAGGCGACGTACTGGCCCGCCGAGAGGTCGCTCACCAGGAGCGTCCCCGACTTGTTGCGGAGGGAAATCGGGCCGCTCTCGACGTTGCTCGGGCAGAGGAACACGGAGAGGTTGGCCGTGCGGACCGTGAGCGAACCCGGGTCGGTGATGGGGAGCGAGAAGTTGCTGGCGTTGTAAATCGCCCGCTGCTCCAGGTCGTTTAAGAGCATCGCCCCCCAGCCCCAGCCTGGGCCGGATTCCGGAGCCTCCGGGTTGTTGACGACGGCGGTGATGTAGGCGGGTGGGAAGGTGTCGTGGGTGCTGTGATAGGCGTGCATCGCCAACCCCATCTGGTGCAGGTTGTTCGAGCACTGCATCCGCCTAGCTGCTTCGCGGGCCGATTGGACGGCGGGGAGCAAGAGGGCGATGAGCACGCCGATGATGGCGATGACCACCAGGAGTTCAATCAGCGTAAAGGCACGGACGGGCCGCGAGACATGCGGGGAACGCATGGGAATGCTCCTGTTCGAAAAGCCGAGAAAATGAATGGGAACGACTCGACCGGCGGAGATGCCGGGACGGTTCGGCCCTTCGGCTCAGAACAGGAACGATTGAAGGAGGGCTTGCCGCCGCGAGGCTGGAAGCGGAACCCTTTGAGGCCCTCGGTCGAACGTCGTCGAAGACCAGAGGGACGGGGCGGCCAGCCCGAACGGAGGGAACGGAATGAGGTCGCCGAGCGAGGGAGCAAGCTCGTGCGGTGATGTCGGACCGTCGGCAGGAGCGGTGACGACCGCTCCAACAGCCATCGCCTCGCATACCCCCTCATCCGAACCGCATCGCTCCCCGGCCGTCTCCGCGAGGCAGAGAAGGGGGCAGAGCAGCACGAGTGCCAGACAGGTGAGGGCGGCCAGTCGCGACATACCTCTATCGTACCGGCCTCGGCAATTTTCGACAGGCCGAGTTTGTGCAGGATAACCCCCCTTTATCCTGCCGGACCGAAGCTGTCAGGGTTCGATGGGCCCTCGCGAGGCGTGGCGGATGTAGTGGAGCGTCACGACGTCGTCCTGGACGGAGAAGAGGAGGCGGTAGACGTTTCGACGTTTTCCGTAAAGCATCTGCCTGAAGGCGACGCCGAGGTGTTCGGATTCTTCCTCGGCCACGGGATGCCGCTCGGGCATGGTCGAGAGCCCTTCGATGGCTTCCTGCAAGGCGAGGAACCAGCGTTCGGCCGCATCGGGAGACCGTTCGGCGAGCCAGACGAACGTCTCCAGGGCGTCGGCCCGTGCTCGTGCGGTGACGACGACGCGGTAGCTCATCGAGAATTCTTCGCGTCGAGAATCTGCCGCATCTCGGCGAGGATGTCCTCGGCCGGAGAGACGCGGCCCGCCTTCATGTCTTCGAGCGAGGCCCGCAGGGCGTCCATCCGCTCGACCCGTTCGGCGATTTCGACGAGCTTCTGATAGGAGGCCGCATCTTGCACGACCACCTCGGCCTTGCCGTTGACGGTGAGCACCACCGGTCGGCCCTCGGCCTTCAACCGTTTGATGAACTCAGGCGTGTGCCGCTTGAACTCGGAGAGGGAATCGATGTCGTTGGTGAGGTCGAGCATGAACCGGGCTCCTTGCGCTTAATTTGCATTCAATTTAATGCTACCGCGGTCTTGGCCGAGAAGCCCAGCCGATTCGTGAAGGAGCCCCCCGCCCCGGTCCGATTACCGGACGTCCGACAACCGCAGACGGCGAATCGGGAAGCCGACTTGAGTATCGGCGACGCTGCGGACGTGGGCCCTGGGCGGGGACTTCGTGACGGACTCCAGATCGGTCGTCGACGAGGCTCGACCGCCTTGCGACCGGCTCGGCGCGACCCCTCGGCGGGGCGGAAGCGGCCCGACGAATCCTGCGGCAGCAGCGTCCGATAATGGCGATTATGTTCGAGGGCGGCCGACCGCACCGATCGAGACGGTTTTTGAGCCGACGATACTCGGACGATGGCGACCTGTTCGTTGCCAGCTTGCGCTGCCTCCGCAATCGCATCGCCGATCTCGGAGTCACCGGTGGAGACGTTCTTCGGCCGTCCGCTTCACGTATCATGAGTCGGTCCGTCGCCACACCTGATCTCCGAATCCAATCGACACCCACCTCGGAGCCCCTCCCATGATCCGACCGTCTCGTCCAACCGTCGTCTCGCTCGCGCTGGCCGTCGCCGCAGTCTTGCACTCGGGCGCCGCTCTCGCGGACGAACCGAGGAAGGCCGTCAGCCTGTTCAACGGCAAGGACCTCTCGGGTTGGTACACATTCACCAGCCATGGCGATGCTTCCATCGACCCCTACGCCGACCCCAACGGGATCTATAAGGTCGAGGACGGCGTGATCCACATCTCGGGCGAGAAGTTCGGCTGCCTCACGACCAAGGAGGAGTACAGCGACTATCGGCTCCGCCTGGAGGTGAAATGGGGCGACAAGAAGTGGCCCCCCCGAGACCGCGAAGAGACGCCGCGCGACTCCGGAATCCTGATGCACTGCGTCGGGCCGGATCAGGTCTGGATGAAGTCGATCGAGTGCCAGATCCAGGAGCGCGATTTCGGCGACTTCTTCCTGGTCGGCGGCACGACGATCGAGGTGGACGGCAAGCTGGAGAAGGGCCGCGTGGTCCGGACGAAGGACGTGGAGAAGCCCCACGGCGAATGGAACGTCGTCGAGGTGGTCTGCGACGGCGATTCGATCACCAACATCGTCAACGGCGTGGTGGTCAACACCGGGGTCAAGGCCAGCGTCGCCCGCGGCAAGATCGTCCTGCAATCCGAAGGCGCCGAGGTCTTCTACCGCGATATCACGATCACGCCCCTGAAGGACTAGAAGCGGTCCCGCACATCCGGTTGAGAGCGGCTCGGGCCATCGTCGGATCGTCGAACCCATCGCCGTTCGCCCTGGGTTTTCGAGCAACCTGTCTGGTTCGTCGCCGGTTCAGGCCGGATCGCGCTTCTCCCGGCGATCGCTCTCGCGCCCCGCTACGAACAAACGCTCGGCCTGGTTCGTAGGAAACTTGATCGACTCACCAAAGGGGAGAACAGGGCGCATCCAACGACAAAAAGGGCCGCGCGGCGACGAGTCCGGCCGCGAGGCTCGTAATCTGAAGCCTGTTCCAGAGCGGGCCGGGAGGCTGGGCGCACCCGGCCTCCCGGCCCGCTTCCACCTTGGGTGGCCATGTCCGCGAATGGTTCGCCGGGAGAGGGGGCGTCGTGAACGCACAGGCCCTCTCATTCGATGGTCCTGAGAGGGCGGTGCCCAGGAGTAGTCAGGAGATGAAACGCAACCATCAGATCAAGCAGGCCCCTCCGAAATGGGGGTGGGACGGTTCGGCCGAGCACCTTCCCATTGGGGTTTTCGGCGCGACTCGGCCGGCGAGCCGGACCGTGGGGAAGGCGGGCCCGGCGCTCGCGACGCGGCCCCGCTTCCGGTCCCTTCTCGTGCCGGTCGACGGCACGCCGTTCGGGGAGCACGCTCTGCCGCTCGCCCTGGGGATCGCGCGCCGGGCGGGCGCCGAGGTCCAGGTGGTTCACGTCCATCGTCCGATGCGCTCGAGCTTTCAGACGACCTTTCAGCCCGACCGACTCGATTCCGAGAGCGATCTGGACGTTTTTCTCAGGGAGCGCCAGGAGGCGTACCTGGACGACCTGATCCGACGCCTTCGGCGGGTCGCCGACGTGCCGGTGAGGCCGGTCTTCTTGCAAGGCTGGCAGGTGGTCGACGAACTCTGCGCCGCCGCGAGCGCCGGGACGGACCTCGTCGTGATGGCCACGCATGGTCGGGGACTGCTGGGGCGGCTCTGGTCGGGGAGCGTCGCCGACGCGCTCATGCGACGGCTCTCCGTCCCGCTGCTCCTGGCGCGCGGATACGACGCGCCGGTCGATCTGACCGGCGACCCGGTCCCGCGCCACGTTCTGGTCCCCCTGGACGGTTCGGAACTGGCCGCGACGGTCCTTGAACCGGCGCTCGCGCTGGGCGCTCTGGCGGACGCCGACCACACGCTGCTCCAGGTGGTCCCGACTGAGCCGGGCGGCCCCACTTCCGGGGCGGCCCCGCTCATCCGCCCGCGCCGTGAAGAGGCGTCGGACCACCTCCGGCGCGCGTTGGATCGCTGGGAAGGGCTGAAACCTCGGGTTCGTCGTTGTATCGTATACGAAGAGCGGCCGGGCGCCGCGGCGATCCTCGACCACGCTCGGGCCCATGACGCCGACCTCATCGCGATGGCGACGAGCGGCCGAGGAGGGTTGACGCGGCTGTTGCGGGGCGACGTCACGGACGAGGTGGTCCGAAACGCCGAGGTGCCGGTGCTGGTCTACCGTTCGAATGCGGAGCATCCTGAAGAGAAGCCCTGTGAGGAAGAGAGTCGCGAATCAGGCGCGTCGGCCCGGCGCGACGGGTTCTCGACCTGTTCCTCCCGTGGTTCGGAGCATCCTCAGTAGGACGAGTGCATCAAAAGCCGAGGCCCAGTAAGGTTGGTGGGGTGGAGGGGCGTGAGTCCGGATC
>Ga0182736_1003160_pt1 | contig 11384 bp, 8 predicted proteins | sample eDN5th30CKraftBY_FD_128882 | JGI IMG/M metagenome (GOLD analysis project Ga0182736, IMG submission 128882) | Enriched backyard soil microbial communities from Emeryville, California, USA - eDNA 5th pass 30_C Kraft BY (version 2) (version 2) | ecosystem: Environmental > Terrestrial > Soil >...
TAAGCCTGCTGCGCCGTCATCATCGTGCTGAACTGATCGTTGGTATTGGTCGCGCTGGATTCCAGCTCGCTGCCGAATACCGTTCCCGCGCCGCCCTGTCCCGACGCCTGCAACGTCGCATTTCCGGAAGCGGCGGTGGCCGTGTACAGACCGTTGCTTTGAGCCGCCAACTGATCCGGCGCATCGAACGTCGCGACCGGGATTTCAAAAATCGGGACGGTCTGCCCGTTGGAATAAGTCGCGTTGACGATGCCGTTCTTGCCGATCGAGATCGAGCTCAGCTTGCCAGCCGCCAAACCGTCCGAATTCACGCTCTTGATGCCGATGGTCGGCGTCGATTCACCGGAGTTGTATTGCGTCAATCCATCGGTGCCGTTGATCGTCCCGAGATTCAGCGCGATACTGCTCGACGCCGCGCCATCGTCCCAGCCCGTGATGCTCAACGTCGGCGACGCCGGCGACGTGCTCTGCAACGAACCATCGGCGTTGAACACGACGGTGATCGGACCGCCGCTGGCACTGCCCGTCGGTCCGCCCGAGGGATTGCTCGTCGACACCGGATTGGCAATGGTCGCCGTCCAGGTATTGGCGTCGGTGGTCGATTTCGTCCATGTGATCTGGACCGTATTCGCCGTGCCCAGCGAGTCATAGACGGGAATCGATGTCGTGAACGAAGCGCCACCCGCAGCATCGGATGGCAGGTTCGCAGCGATCGTCGTTTTCGTCGTTGGCGCGACGCTGACCGGCTCGATATTGGTATTGATCGCTTGAAGGGTGGTGCCGACGCTGCCGTCAGCGCTTATCGGATACCCCATCAGATAGCTGCCCTGATTGACGAGGTAGCCTTCATTGTCGGTCGTAAATGCGCCGTTGCGTGTATAGGCGATTTCGCCGTTGGTCGGCGAACTGCTGACGACGAAGAAACCCTGTCCCTGAATCGCGACATCGGTCGCATTCGTCGTCGCCTGCAGCAAGCCCTGTTGGGTCACGTTCTGCCGGCTATAGACATTCACGCCGCCGGACGAATATTCCGTCACGCTGGACGCGCCTGTCACGAGATCCTCGAACATTCCCGTCGTCGTTTTGTATCCGACGGTCGATGCATTCGCGAGATTGTCGCTGACCATCGCCAGCGCCTGACTCTGCGCGCTGAGACTGCTGATCGAAGATGATAACGCACCTGAGAGGCTCATGATGATCTACCTTGTTAGGAGGTAACGCCGACGATGTTGGAGACATCGACGGCGACCCCTCCGACGTCGAGCATGGTCATGCCGCTTGAACTGTCGACGCCGGTCACCGCGCCTGTGAACGTGCTGTAGTTGTAGACAGAGTTTCCGGCGGCATCGGTCGCGGTCACGTTCAGCGTGTATTGGCCGCCATCGCTGAGCTGCGTTCCGTCAGTGGTCGTGCCGTTCCAGGTCACCGAATTCATGCCCTGCGCAGCGGGGCCGGTGCCGGACCAGACTACGTTGCCCGACGAATCCTGAACCGTGAGGGAGATGTTCGCCGCAGGAGCGGTCAGCGAATAACCGAACGACGCAGAACCGTTCTGAAGCGTGGCAACGTTGCCCTTGGCGATGACGTTATGGCCGAGATAATTGACGGAGTTCATCGTCAGCAGGCTGCTGAACGACGTGAGCAACGTTCCGAGATTGCTGTTCAACGTCTCCTGTTGATCGAACGTCGCATACGAACTCATCTGGTTGATGAAGTCCGTCGTGCTGGTGGGATCGAGCGGATCCTGGTTCTGCAATTCGCCGACGAGAAGATTGAGAAAGTCGCTCGACGAAATTCCGTTCGCCGCAGACGACGCCGAGGCGGTCACGTTACTGGTCGCGCTGACCCCGCTGATGCTCATGACAAACCTCGCCTGTGCACGCGCGCGGCTGCGCAGCGTGATGCACTTCATCTCGTCGTGCGTTGAATTCCGTTCCCAGATGAAACGGACGAGCGGGAGAAATCAGGCAGTCTTTTTCATCGCATCATGGCCGGCGATGAATCGTGCACACTTTTTCGTATCGCCGAGAAATGACTGCGGCGCAGCGACATCTTTGAAAGCAGTGAATGATGAGGCAGGCAAATTTTGCCGACCTTCGCGAAGGCGCGCGATTAAATTAACGGTGGCTGCAATGCGGAACTGGCACGCCGGATCTAGTGAAATCCACCGAACCCGTGATGCGAACCCGGCCGGGGGCCAGGATGGCGACGAATCTCCGCCAGCTTATGCCGATCGTCGGGTGTCAATTGCGCGATAGCCTGAACCAGTTCCCTGTCGGCAGCTTCGCGATCGCTGTCATGCTCAACCCGGGATGCCTTCGAAGCTGCAAGATACTTCGCGGCATCGAAAGGATCGCTATTCAGGATATCGACAAGCCGCTGCCGCGACGCCCTGATCCGTCCTTCACGATCCTCGAAATGCCGGCGCATCGCGTCAAATGCGGCTTCCATCTTCGTCGCGCCGTCGGGGCTGAGCGACTGCCGGATGTGCTCATTGAAAAACCGGTCGAACGGTGGCGGTGGCGGCGGCGGACCGAAACCCGGCTGGCGGCCGATGAACCAGCCTGCCATGAAGAGGTTGACTGCGAGGGACAGAAACAATGCGACTGACAACAGGCTCAGTCGCTGTCCATCACCGCCGCTCATTCTCAAACTCCCGCCGAAACCTTAATCGGCGTAATGCGCTGCATCTACAACGTAAGCCACATAGCTCGGCAGATCGAACTGGGTGCCATCGACCTTCTCAGGGCTGCTGAAGAAACCGAACAAAATGCCCACGACAAAACAGACCGGCAGCAGCAAGGCTGGCGACGGCCGCAACGATAGGGGAAAAATATTCGCCAAGCGAGCCCAGACGGGCGGCTTTTCCACGACAGCCGCACGCCGCTGGACGTTCACGGCAGCCGGACGCGTCGCCTGGAGTACGATTCGGTCAGCCAGACCCGCCGGCGCGCGCGCCAATGGCGCCTTGAGGGCATGACGCAGCAACGCTGCCTCATCCCACGCATCGCGCGCTTCGGAGGATGATGCCAGTAACGCCTGCCCCGCAGCACGTTTCGGCGCTGGCCATTGCGAGAAATCATCCCCGAAACGGTCCAGACAATCCTCGAACTCTCTGATGTCCATTACCTGCTCATCCATGGCGCGGTGACTAACCTGCATCGGTCCGTCGACCATAAGCAAGCATTGCGCCATTTTTTCAAGCCGGAAAGACGTATTTTCGGTACGCCTGTGGACCCACTCCAGCCTCTATAAGAAGCTGATATTCATCGACATTTCGGAATATGACGAGAGGATATCACGCGCGGTCGTTCGCCCTGCGCGGGGCGGATTGAGTCTCGGCCACATGTTTCCAGGCATCGCGCAAATTCGTCAGCCCGACGACGATCTTGCCATACCGCCGGGCCGCATCCGGGCGGCCGAACGAATTCAAGGCCGCGAAAATCAACCCGTTATAGGTCTTGTAAAGCCGGTCTCCGAGAGCATTTCCGACAAGATGATGGCTCAATCCCCGCAGGATCGAGACCGCGCGGATGAGATATGCATGCCCCTCCTCGAAACGCCTGGCCTCGCAAGCCTCCACGCTTTTTTGCAGGAACAGGATGGCGCCGTCGAACAGCATGACGACCGCTTTCAACGGCGGCACCGCGACCGCCGTTCCTTGATAAGCCTGGGTGGCACGGTAGGCATGCATGCTTTGTGTCATCAGCTTTTGTTCTCCGAATTCAACAACGCCTGGAGATAATTGAGTGTCGTGGTCGCCTGCTGGATGGCTGCCTGATATTGCGCGTACTGGTTTTGCAATTGGGTCTGATAGGCCGACGCATTCGACTGAATATCGGTCACCTGCTGCTGCATCGTCGTGTCCTGCGATTGCAGGTTGGTCACGAGAGACTGGAGAGAGCCGTTGACCGGGTCCGACGTCGTCGATGCAATATTGCTGATCAACGAAGCCATGCCTTGCGTCGTGTTGACCTGAATGGATTGAGAGGTCGTGCCGGAATAAGCGAGCGCGAGGCCCGCATACGGCGTGCCCGCATTGCCAAGAATGGTGTCGCCGCTGATAGTGAACATCGAACTGTCGCCACCGACCGATGCGGACATCAGATTCCCGGAGCCATCGACCTGAATATCGAGCGTAAAGGACGCTGGCGCGCTCGGGGCGGCCGCGATGCTCGTCAGGTCCCCGGAGGATGTTGTTGCCTGCGACGCCAGAAGCGATTCCACACCCTTCAGATTATTGGTCATGGCGGCTTCGAGCGTACTGGTGTTGAGCTGAAGGTCGTTCGTACTGTTGAAGGACAGTCCGAGATCGTTCAGCGACATCCCATTGACGGTCGTATTCATCGCGTTTTGAAGCTGCGTCATGATGTCGTTCATCGTGACGTCGCCGAACAAAACCGTATCCGACGATGCCGTGCCGTCGGAATTCGTCGCCTGCTGGCTGGTGACATAGTCACGCACCGCGTTGTAATCGGTGACAAACGTCTGCAATGCGGTCTCGATCTGGCTGGTGTCGGTCTCCACATCGATATTCAGGGACGTGTTCGCCGGTGTCGGCTGGATCAGATGGAATGTCACGCCGTCGATGACGTCGCCGATATCATTGCTATTGCGCGTGATGCTGATCCCATCCAGCGTGATGATGGCCGGTTGCGATTGCTGGATCTGGTCTGTGAAGTTTCCCGAGCTGTCCGTCACGCCGAGCTTGTTCATGATGTCGTCGCCCGACGCACTGCTGGTGACGATATCGGCGCCGTCCTGCGTTCCTGTCAGGACCATCTCATACTGACTGGACGACACCTGAATGATCGATGCCTGAACATTCGTCGTTGAAGTTTGTGCGTTGATATTCGCGACAATATCCTGCAACGACATTCCCGCATCGATGGAAATGTTCGCACTCGTGCCTCCTGCGAGGCCGATCGAAAACGTCCCCGCATATCCCAGTGCATCCGTTTTGCTGGAAACGGCTACGCCCGCGACCTTCTCAGCCTGAGCAAGCTGATTGACCTCCAGCGTATAGTTGCCGATGGGAGCGCCGTTGTTCAGCGTCATCGAGACGACCGAACTCGCGCTGACGCTTCCGTTCGAGGTGATATTGGCCGTGCGTGCGCTGAAGATGCTGCTGGAGAGCGATCCGTTATCCACGCTCGCGAGCGGGTCCGATCCGGTCGCCAGCGTGCTCAGAAGCGTCTGCAGCTTCTGATAGGCCGAGACTTTCGCTTCGTTGTTCGTGATCTTGGTTTCGACGGATGTCGCGGCCGCGAGCTTGGCGCTCACCTGTGCCTGGATCAGGGCGTTCCAGTCGATTCCCGATGGATTGGTAGAGGCGCTTGTAGTTGTGGTCGTCGTCGAGACTGTGGGCGTCGTGGTCGAGGTCGCGCCGCTGGAAGTGGAGCTTACCGTCATGTCCCATTATCACCCTTCAAAATAAACGGGCCGGCTTCAGCCGGCCCGTTCTTCAAACGTTAGCCGAGAAGTTTCAGCAGGAACTGCGGCATCTGGTTCGCCGCCGTTTCCGCGGAAACCGCCGCCTGTGTCTTCACTTCCGCCGACGACAGCGTCGCTTCCTCGGAAGCCACGTCGACGTCCATGATCGCTGAGTTCGCCGCCTGCAGATTCTGCGTCTGGGTCGACAGCGAATCCGCGCTGAAGTTGAACCGAGATTCCTGCGCACCGATGTTGGCGCGGGCGGCCGACACGGTGTTGATCGCGGTGTCGAGCGAGGTCAGTGCGGTCGCGGCTCCGGCTTCGGTGCTCACGTCCAGCGACGAGGTGCCGAGCGCCGAAGCGGTCAGGCTCGACAGCGTGATCGTGATGGTATCGTTCGCAGACGAACCGACGAGAACCGAAACGCCCGAAGCGAAGGCGCCAGTGCCATCGAGCAGGCTCTGCCCGCTGTAGCGCGTGCCGGTCGCGATGCTGTCGATTTCGCTCGAGAGCTGCGAGAATTCCGAATTGATGTAGGAGCGGCTGCTGTCGGTCACCGTGCCCGACGCCGACTCGGAGGCCAGCGACTTCATGCGGGCGAGAATATCGGAGATATTCGAAGCACCGCCGTCCGCCGTCTGCAGGATCGAGGTCGCCTGCGAAGCGTTTGTCGCAGCCTGCTGCAGCGTGGTGACGTCGGACGAAATTCTGGTCGAGATCGCAAGACCGGCGGCATCGTCGGATGCCTGAACGATACGCGAGCCGCTCGACAGCTTCGACAGAGCGCTGGATTCGTTAGCCGCGTTCAAGTTCAGGTAGCGCACGGCGCTATCGGCTGCCGTATTCGTTGAAATCACGGGCATTTATTTGCTCCTTGCAAGTGATCGGCAGGTCTGCCGCATCGTGGGATTGAAAACCCGACGTGGGACATCCCCCGTCCACTCGCTTGAACGGGAAGCCTTCATGTGTCCGGGCGCGGTTTTTTCGCGCCACGATTTTTATGGTTACTAGTCGGTAAACGACTGGCGGATGTCGCGCTCGTGGCGGCGGAGGATTGCCTTCAATTGCTGCCGCCCACGCTTGAGCAATGATTCCACCGCGGAGACGGTCGTATTCATCACCTCGGCAATTTCGCTGTTCGACATGTCTTCGTGATAGGAAAAGATCACCGCGATGCGCTGCTGCTCCGGCAGTTGCTGCATCGCCTTTTCCAGCATGCCCGTTACTTCATTGCGCTGCAGATCGGTTGCAGCGTCCGGTCGCACATCGGCGGGTTCGGGAATCGCATCGACATTGTCGGCTTTCGGCTGGCGGCGAATGTCGATGCAGCGGTTGGTGATGACCCGATAAAGCCAGGTCGAAAATTTGGCGCGGCCATGCTGCCAGCGGCCGCGATGGGTCCAGACCTTGAGCAAGGTATCTTGCACGACGTCTTCCGCATCGGCCCGGCTGCCGACGATCCGCAGCGCGATGCCGAAGGCGCGATCGATGTGGCGCTCGACCAGGAGTCGGAAAGCAGCCTCATCATGTTCGGCGAGACGGCGCAGCAGCGGCTCGTCTTCATCATAAACCCTTGGTGCCTGGCTTGGCTCGGCAACCCTGGCTTCAGGCGCAGGCGCCTCCGCAGGAATCAATCCCGAATTGACCGGAGCCCATATATCGAGCGCGTAGGCCATCAAATTCTCCCGCCCCACCGTGCAGAAGAATGAAAGGCCGCACGGTCCTCACATGCTTGAACGACGGAGGTCGCGAGAGCAGGCGCTATTTTTTGTATATTTCTCAAATAGTTATGAGGAAATTTCTGCCTAGCCGACGGCAAAAAATGCCGCCTCATCCCTTGGGAATGAGGCTGCCGGACAGAGCGTCTACGCGTCCGCGGCAGCATCGTTGAGGGCTGCAGCCAAGCGAATCGGACACGCGATTTGATCGTGAAAGAATCAAAATTCCCGCAGGCGTGCAAACAATTAGTGGACGCCAGCATGGGTTTCGGACGCGCGACGATATCGATCGGCCGAGCCGTTTCGTCCTTCCTGCTAGCCATCGTTCGCGCGCCGCCCGAATCATCCTTCTTCGAGCGATTTTGAGAGGAACGTAACGGTTAACAAGAATTAACTGATTTCCGGGGCTCCCTTCCGATCAACTTCGCCTGATTTTCGCCTGAGCCCCGTTTATCTGACAAGATTCTTGGCGGGCGAGTTTGCAATGGAAACCGGGTTGAGAGGCGCGCCGATCGGGGCAAGCGCGCATGCGAGGGCTTATTCCTTCGACATCTTTGATACTTTTCTGCTTCGTGCCTGCACGACACCGGATGGCGTTTATGAACGAGCATTTCAGTTGGCGCTCGGCGACAGGCTGCCGCCCGAAGCCGCGCTCAGCTACGTTCAGCATCGCATCCAGGCCGAGGCCAGAGCACGCGCCGCGGCCCAAGAGACCCGCAAAACAATCGAAGTGGGGATCGAGGACATCTATGCGCTCTTTCCATTCCGGCTGTTCGGCCTCGACCGAATGGCCCTTCAGGATTTAGCCGACGCGGAATTTCAGGCCGAACTGGAGCTTTGCCGCGCAAATCTGGAAGTGAGCAAGCTATATCGAACGGCCCAACAGGACCGACAAAAGGTCGGCTTCATCTCCGACACCTATTGGAGCTCCGAACAGCTCGGGATGCTGCTCAGGCATTGCGCTCCCGGTCTCACCTGGGACTTCCTGTTCGCCTCATGCGAGCACGGGACCGGCAAAAGCGACAAGCTCTTTACACGCTACCTCGCTGGGCAGGGGCTCGATCCGTCTCAAGCGACACATATCGGCGACAATCCGCATGCCGATATCAAAGGCGCGCGGCGTCACGGCATCCGGACTCGATTTTATCCGCAGGCCACCGGATCGATGTTCGCTCAGTTTCAACGCGAAGATGCGGCCTACCAGACTCTCTGCCTGCGGCACCATTCACGCCTCGATGCAGGCACGCGCACGCTTCGCCGCATCGTCGCGGCAAACACGCCCCGGCGATCGCCCGGCTTCACCCTCGGCGTGACGACGCTGGGACCCGTCATGAATGCTTTCGACGCGTTCATAGAACGAAAACTCGCACAATTGCGGCGCGAGGGCTCGACAGTGCAGGTCGCCTTTCTCGGCCGCGACGGCTTTCTTCCCCACCGCATCTGGTCGCAGCCTCAACACCAGGCCGGCTTTTACATCGAAATCAACCGCCGCGTGAGCCTGATCGCGTCCGCAACGACGATCGAACCGCTGGTCGACCTGTTCAAAAAGATCGACAGCACAAAGATCGATGCCGCGACCTTCGAAAAGATCGTGAAAGTGCTGCCCGATCCGGTGTTTCAATTTTTCCTGCGTTACCGCGACGGGATCGCGACAGCCAAGGAACTCGCCGAGGCGCTGCCGACACTGCTCGATCAGCAACAGATCGCCCGGATCGCGGCCGCAACCCGCGCCGCCCTGCTGGGCTATCTACGGCGCCAGATACCGAATTTCGACACCTGCACCGACCTCATGCTGGTCGATCTCGGCTATTCCGGCAGCGTGCAGAAATCGCTCAGGCGCATCTTCGATTATGAAGGCATCAATATCCGCCTGCACGGCACTTATCTGCTCAGCCTCGACGATAGCTATGACGATATCGACCCGGACGACACCGTGAGCGGGTTCATCTCGGACCTGACGGTTTCTCCGCACGTCAAGCGCATGCTCTTGCGCAATGTCGCGCCGCTCGAACAGATTTGCTGTTCGGATGAAGGATCGGTCCGGGATTATCGCAAATCGAAGGTTTATCGCGAGGCCGACCTCAGATCGTCCGAGCAGCTTGCACTGGTCCGGGAAATTCAATCGGGCGCCATGGCCTTCGTTGACGCCGCGCGCGAACACGCGCGGCATTACCGGCTGGAGCCTTTTTCCGACATCACGCCTTCAGCGAATTGGAGCGCCGCGATCCTGGGTCGGTTGCTGCTGTTGCCCAGCGACAGCGAACTGACTTTGCTGGGAAAGTTGCAGCACGACGTCAACCTTGGCACCACAACAATGGCGCCGATGCTGGATTCGAAAACACTGCTGCAGCTCGAAACTGCACGCGGTCTGCCCATCGCCTGCACCGCACCCGCGCCTCCCATGTGGCTGGCCGGCAGCTTCAACGATATTACGCCCGCGATGGGCTACCTTTACGCGCTGTTCGGCGCCAATCGCCTGCCCGGCGATATCTTCGGCGACGTCAAATGCGGCAATATCGGAATCGGACTGTTTGGCAAGGATGGCTCCTCTGCCATGGAGCACGTGGCTGTCTATCGCAACGGCATGGGCGATTTGCGCATTCGCATTCCCCTGACCCGCGCGATGAAGCTCGAAACCATCGCCATTCCCATCGCCCAGATTGCGAGGGAGGGAATCCTGCGCGGCATCTATGCTCAATACGGCAAGAGCGTGCAGCAGGCAGCGGCAAACGCACAACCGGAACAACTGTCCGCGGATCGGATGATCGCCGCCGGTCTCGATCTCTCAGGCAAATATTACCGCGCCGGGAATGAGGACGGTTGCCTGCTCGTCAAGCCGGGCCATCTGAAATCGGACGCAATGATTCTTACGGTCGGAATATCCCCGCTCGACGCAACCCTCTCGCCTCGCGTCGAAGGAAACGACGAATTCGAAGATGCTCTCAAGGCTGACTTGCTCGACCCTTCTCCGGACAACACCACCGCACAATAACGCACCATCTGCCATTTCCGCCGCCCGGATTTCGTCCTTTGTCCGTAGAAGAACAAAGGGCGGCATATGATGATTCAACACAACAGCGAAGCCGTGACAGCTTCGCCATCCAGCATCGCAGACGCATTTCTCTCGAACAACCAAATCCGGATGTCGGCCCGGCATCGGGCGCTTCTCACATGGCTTATCACTCGGTTCGGAACGCCGCTGATCTGGGGGAAACAGCACAGCCTCCCGGCGGAGACCAAGCTTGTCGCCGTGCTCGAGCCTCCGAGCGGGCCAGCCGCCGACATCCTCTATCGCGCGCTTTCTTCCGATTGCGTTGTCTTTATCCCCTACAGCGAGAACCCCGCTTTCGATTTCCTCAAATCGAAGTTGAAAGATTTCGGCACCGTCGGTGCCTCTCCGTCGGACGGCCCGCATGAGCTATGGTGGGGCGGCCTCAAGTGGGGGCAGGCGCTGAAAACCGTGCCCAAGATCCAAAGCCCCGTCGTCGTCTCCTGTTATCCGCGAGATACCGACGCAGCCACCGTGGCAAAACTGAAGCGATCGCTAACCGCGCTTGGACTCGACATGGTGATCGAACCTGTCGAGACGAGGATACCGAACCAACTTCATAGTTCGGAAAAAGCCCGCTTCCTTCAGAAAGTTCACGAACAGTGCACCAGGCCGGTTCTGTGGGTGGACTTTGATTCTTCCTTCGAGGCCCTGCCCTCCCTGCTCGAAAAGGTCGAATACGACTTTGCGGTTCACAAGTGGAATCGCTGGGAAATGTCCCCGCGCATTCTTTGCTTCGGGCCTAGCGAAGCCGCAGGGCATTTGCTCCGCATCTGGCGCGAACTCTCAGTGGCCTATCCGGATGTCTGGGATGGTTATGTTCTCGACCAGGCGTGGAGCTTCGTCTCCTCACAAATTCCGTTGCGGACAGTGTGGCTGCCTCGCTCCTATCACGCGGTATCCGCCAGACACGATCCCAACAACCTGCCGATCGTCGTTCACAACATCGAGCCAACCATCCACGATCTCGGCGCAGACCAAGGCTTTCCGAAAGAATTGCGGGCCGCAAGACGCGCTTCGCGGATCGGCGCATCCGAGGCGCTAATCATCATGAGATCCGAGCAGACCATTCATGGGTCGATATCCGTCATTCTCGCGGGCATACGGTCCGCAAGCGCACAAGCGGTGGCGGAAACCGTCGATGCTGTCGTCGACGCATTCAAGAGCGATCCCGCCGGATTCAA
>Ga0182736_1003161_pt1 | contig 11382 bp, 4 predicted proteins | sample eDN5th30CKraftBY_FD_128882 | JGI IMG/M metagenome (GOLD analysis project Ga0182736, IMG submission 128882) | Enriched backyard soil microbial communities from Emeryville, California, USA - eDNA 5th pass 30_C Kraft BY (version 2) (version 2) | ecosystem: Environmental > Terrestrial > Soil >...
CGAAGAGCTTGCCCGCCGCCTCGTTCTTGGCGTGGTGCTTGGGGGCGCCTCCCTGGCGGATGCGGGCCTCCAGATCCTCGATCGCCTGGTCGGGGCTCGTAGGTGCAGGAACGGTCGATTCGGCGCTCACGGTTCAACCTCCCGGAAGTCGGCCTTTTTCGTCCACGCTTCTTGCGGAGTCAACCACGTTGAGCGGGTGTGGCCGGAGCGCCGCCGCGAAGGACTTTCACGGCGACGCTCGGAGGCGCCGCGGATCAGGGAGCGTCGACCCAGTAGCTGCCGTCGGGCGCTTCCGCGTTGAAGACCATCTCCCCCGCCTTGGACGCCTTCGACTCGTTGGCGAATGCGGCGAGGATCGGCTCGCTCGACTCGGCCGTCTCCCTCCACGTCCAGCCGTCGCGGTTCAGGATCCAGTAGCCGAGCCCGTCCTCGAACGAGAGCGATGCCGCGGTACCGAGGTCGTCCACCTCGCCGGTCTCGAACCAGAAGCGCCGCAGACCGCCGCCATTCGGGGCGTGGAAGAGATAGCGATCGGAACCGAGGGCGGCGTTGGCGTCCACGGCGACCGGCTCCGGCACGGCGGCGAACCTTCCGGAGGCACGGTCGAGGAGGGTCGCCCAACCGACCGTCCCCTCGACATCGTGGAGGTAGAGCTCGAACGTGTTGCCTGGCCACACGAGCGAGACGTTCTCCACCTCGACCTGCATGTTTCCGGCGGCATCCAGCTTCAAGATCGCGGCCTGGCCGACGCGGTTCACCCGGAAATACTGGCGCATTTGGAGCCACATCTCGACCACGGGCGCGTCGTCGATGAACCAGAACGGATCACCCGTCTCCTCGATCCGCACCAGGCCCATATCGGACGTGACCCACGCCGCATTGCCCACCGAGGTAAAGCCGGAGAAGCCGGACGCCACCCGCTCGTGTTCACCGGTCTCGAGGTCGACGAGCACGCCGTCTCCCACCACGTACCGGGACGACTTGCCTATCCGTTTGACGCCGGATCCCGACACGTAGGAGAGCAGGCCGGACGAGCCGTCGTCCGCGCAGTAGTAGGTCGTGAATGACGAAGTCCAAAGGCTCATCTTCGGCGAGACCGCCGATGCGGTGGCATAGGCGGGGATGCCGGAGCACGTGGTCACCTCGGGCGGCCCGCCTGCCGAACCTCGCCGAACGTGGAGGGCGGCTCCGCCGGTGCTCAGGAGTGCCCCGCCGCCGGTTTCGGACCACCACGTGGTGTTCGAGTAGGTGCTGACCGGCCCGAGCGGCACCGAGGTCCCGTTTCGAAGGTCGTAGGCGCTCTCGCAATAGTCGGACGCGCACGAATGGAGACAGATGGCGAGGCCCGCGAACGAATCGATCGAGCAGTCGGTCTCGTCCCCGGCCCCGAGTGCGACGACGGCTCCGGTCGAGAAGTCGACCGCGTACATCTCCCCGTCGGCGCACCGCGCGACCCGCATCGTCGCCGGATAGGTCCCGCCGAATTGCCGTATGAACGTTGCGGACGAACAGGGGATGATCGCCTCCGCCACCATTCCGACCATGCGGGCGTGGTGCTGGCCATCGGTCCCCACCCAGTGGACCCGGTTCTCGTAGACCTCGACGAGATCCGCCGCAGCTTGGCTCCAAACCTCGGTCGTGCGCCGATCGTAGTCGACGTGGACGAGGGTGGACGGCTCCGTGGCGTCCGAGAGGCAGTCGAAGCTGCCGAAATGGTGCTCCACCGTTCGGGCCTGCGTACACACGACTCCCGTGGCCGGATCGTCGGTGGAGACCCAGCGCCATTCGTCCCCAGTGCCCACGGCCGCGATCGCGAACCCGTTGACCAGGATGGAGGTGCGGACACCCTGGAGGAGAGGCGTGCGGACGCCGGTGGGGAGATCGACCCTCGAGAGCGAATAGGTGCCGTCGCTCTGGCCGTCGTGCTCGAAGATCATCTTGGTTCGCGTGCTGTCGAGCGTGTCGTAACCCTTGTCCGGGGAGATCAGACTCGTCGTTCCCGTTCGCAGGTCGGCCCACCGGAACGCCCGACTGCCGCCCGACGAGAATCCGACGAGCGCGACCGTGGAGCGACCGATCTCGGAGTAGATCGTCTCTGACGGCGGCGAGACCCAGCCGGTATCGAAGTTCACCGCGAAGAGGTTGTCCACGCAGCCGGTGGACACGCTAACGAGTCTCCATCCAGCCGTCTGGTCCAACGGCACCGCCGGCCGCAGGTCCCCCGGGCGGCATTGCGTCGACACCACGGCGGGCGCGAGGTCGCCGGCCTTCAGGGCATAGAGGTTGTTGTCGCCACCGCGGAAGAGCGTCAGCGATCGCTCCGAGATCATCCGCTCCGCGGACGCCGTGGAGATCGCCTCCAGCACGCCGGTCTGCAGATCCAGCCGGTGGAACGTCTTCGCTGCGAAGAGCGTCGCCCATCGCTCGGTGGGATCGACGGCGATCACCGAAAGATCGGTCCGTTCCGTCACGAGCCTGGTGGAGCCGCTTGCGGCGTCGAAGAGGAAGAGACCAGGGGTGGACTCGAACCACACGATTGCCTTGCGCGCCTTCGGGAAGGAGACCGCCTGTGAGACCAGGCGCTCGTCGATCTGCACGGACGGGCCGAGGACGAGCTCGGGCGCCGTATTCGGGCCGCCTCGAACGGCGAAGCCGCCGCGGGACACGTCGGAAAACACGCCATCCGTCGCGGTGATCAGGTAGAGCCCGGCGGGAACCTCACCGATCTCCCATCTGCCGTTCGCGCCCGTGGGCGACGCCTCTAGGCGCGTGGTCCGGCTCTCGAGCACCACGCGGATCCCCGTGTGGTCCGCGCCGCCGATCCGGCGGACCGTACCGCCCACCGTCCCCGTGGTCGGCGTCAGCGTCAGCGCGAGATTCAGGCGCGTCGTCGCGCCCGCCTCGATCTGCACCACCGGGATCACCACGGGCTCGTAGTCTTCGAGGCCCGCGCGGACCTCGTAGGTCCCCGCCACGACGTTCTCGATCCAGTACGAGCCGTCGCTCGAGGTCAGGGTCGTGCGCGCGATCCCCTGGATGCGGACCTCGACGCCCTCGAGCGGCAGATCCGTCTCCGCGTCGTACGCGAAGCCCATCAGCGCGCCTGGCGCCGGCAGCGGCTGGAGCTGGCCGGAGACGCGGGCGTCCTCGTTCGCGATCACCGTCACCCGGAGATCGAGGGGCTCGAACCCCTCGTGGCGCGCGTGAATCACGTGATCGCCCGGCTCCACGTCCTCGAAGGCGAACGAGCCATCGTCGGCGGTCATGAGGACGAGGGTCGAGTCGTCGAGCGTGACCAGCGTGCCGTCGTGGGTCGCTGCACCCTTGCGCGTGATCGTGCCCCGGATCGCCGACGGAACCTCCTCGGGCTCCAGTTCGACGGGCGCGAGCTCGGTGGTCCGCGCCGCCACGACCTCCACGTCCTCGAGGTCGCGCGCGGCGAATCCATCGGCTTCGAGATGAAGGGCGTGCGTGCCCGGCGTCAGCCTCTCCAGCCGGAACGATCCGTCGGCCTCCACTTCCACCGGAGCGCCGCCGTCGATCGAAACGGTGACGACGTGCTCGGACGGCGCGCCCACTGCGCGGACCCGTCCGGCGATCGCCCCACGGGTGCACGCCCCGTCGCCGTCCTGAAACGCGTCCTCACAGGATGGGCCCTGGGGCGGAGGCTTCTTCGACTCACTCGAACAAGCGAACAGCAGCGACAACGAGACTGCCAGACACAGGAATCGCATGGACGTACCCCTCTCAAGGTCGAATCGAATGAAACGGCCGACGCACATCGACTGCGTGTTGCGGGTGGCAGGACGGGCGCCGCCTGCCGCGTATTCACCCCCCGCGAAAGCGCCCTACTCCCCCAGATAGACCGGCTTGCGCTTCTCCCGGAACGCAGCCAGTCCCTCCAGCCGATCCTTCGTGCCGATGGTCCTCTCGTAGTGCCGGAACTCCACCTCGAGGGCGTCGTCCAGGGGCAGCTCCAGGCCCTCCTGGATCGCCGCCTTCGCCGCGGCCAGCGCCACCGGCCCGCCCCCGGCGATCTCCTCCGCCAGCGTGACGGCGGCGCCCACCACGTCGTCGCTCTGCGACACGCGGTTCACCACGCCCAGCCGCAAGGCCTCCTCGGCGCCGATCGCCCTGCCGGTGAGGATCAGATCTTTCGCGGCGCCCATCCCCGCGATGCGGGAGAGGCGCTGGGTGCCACCGCCGCCGGGGATGATGGCGAGGCGGGTCTCGGTGAGGGCCATCCGCGCCTGCGGGGACATCAAGCGCAGATCGCACGAAAGGGCGAGCTCGGTGCCGCCGCCGAAGGCAGGGCCGTTGATCGCCGCGAGGAAGACCTTCTGCGATCGCTCGAGGGCCCGGAAGGTGCGGCGCAGGTCCGCGAGAAACTGGCGCACCTCCGCCTCGCTCATGCCGGCGCGCTCCTTGAGATCGGCGCCCGCGCAAAAGGAGTCGCCCGCCCCCGTGATCACCACCGCGCGCAGGGCGCGATTCTCGTCGGCAGCGGCGATCCGCTCCTCGAGCTCCGCCCGCATCGCCCGCGAGATCGCGTTGCGGCGCTGCGCGCCGTCGATGGTCCAGACCTCGACCGTTCCTTCCGCCCGGGACTCGGCGATCCATTCGGCCACGTCTCACCTCCGATGCGGGCGCCCACCTGCGCCGCTCCCCCTCGTCCGCCCGGTTCGTGCCACGGATCGAGGGGCCGGATCCAGCCGCGATTTTCTGCGCGGGCGGGAATCGAAGGACCTGGCGTGCCGTAGAATCCGTGGCACCATGCCCGCCGGTACGGCGCGGCTCGCCGGACGAAGGTTTCGCGAATCGGTGATGGACGAAGGCAATAGACGACGGACGTTCGATTTCCGTCGGAGCACCGAGCGGATCGGCCGCTGGCTCCGCGGACACGGCCTCGAGAGGCTCCCCGGAATCCTCACCGACAACGTGCCGGTGGACCTGCGCCTGGTCGGCCGCACGCTCTTTCACGCGGCGCTCGTGGGCCTGGCCGCCGGCCTGGCAGGGGCCGCGTTCCTCGCCTCGCTGGAATGGGCCCAGCGCGTTCTCCTCGAGGGACTCGCCGGCTACCGCCCCCTGCGCGCCCACGGCGAGCACCTCTTCGGCGGCGGCCCGACGGCGGCGTTCCGCCCGTGGGTCCTGCTCTTCCTCCCCGCCCTCGGCGGCCTCGTCTGCGGCTGGCTCGCCCGGTATGCCCCCGAGATCGGCGGCGGCGGGGGCGCCGCGGCGATCGACGCCTTCCACCGCGGCGAGGGCCGCGTCCGCGGGCGGGTGCTCCTCCTCAAGCCCGTCGCGTCGCTCTTCACCCTGGGTACGGGTGGCGCGGGGGGACGCGAGGGCCCCACCATGCAGCTCGGCGCCGCGCTCGGCGCCTTCGTCGCCAGGCACCTGCACGTGGGCGTGCGGGAGCGGCGCATCCTCCTCGTGGCCGGCATCGCCGCGGGCATCTCCGCGGTCTTCCGCACGCCCCTCGGCGCCGCGCTCCTCGCCGTGGAGATCCTCTACCGCGACGGCTTCGAGTCCGACGCGCTGGTGCCGTCCATCCTCGCGAGCGTCATCGCCTACTCGGTGGTGGTGTCGATCTTCGGCGAGACCACCCTCTTCGCCCACGCCCACGGCTATCCGTTCCAGCCCCGCCACCTGATCTGGTACGGGATCATGGCGATCGGCCTGTCGCTCCTCGCGGTGCTCTTCCTCGCGACGATGCGCGGCACCCGCCGGATCATCGGGAAGATCCCGGGGCCAACATGGCTCCGCCCTGCGTACGGCGGCCTCCTCCTCGGGGCGCTGATCACGCCGGTGCTCGTGTTCCTGGGCAACCACGTGCCCGCGCCGGGACAGGGCTTGGGGATCCTCGGGGGCGGCTACGGCGCCGTGCAGGTCGCCATCACCGGCGCCGACTGGCTCCCCGGCGGGTGGACCGCCGTCGGGCTGCTCGCGGCGATGTCCGTCGCCAAGCTCGTCGCCGCGTCGTTCACCATCGGCTCGGGGGGCAGCGCCGGAGACTTCGCGCCCTCGCTCGCCATCGGCGGCCTCTTCGGCGGCGCCTTCGGCAGGGCCGCGCAGCTCCTGCTCGCCGACCCCACCATCGATCCCGGCGCCTTCGCGCTGGTGGGCATGGGCGTGTTCTACGGGGGCATCGCCCACGTCCCGCTGGCGTCGCTCGTCCTCGTGTGCGAGCTCGCGGGGAACTACGACCTCGTGGTGCCGCTGATGCTCACGCAGGGCATCGCTTTCGTCGCCCTGCGAAAGCGGGCGCTCTACCACGCGCAGCCCGCCACCCTCGGCGACTCCCCCGTCCACCACGAGACCGCGCTCCTCGGCGCGCTTCGACGCGTGCGGGTGCGGGACGTGATGACCCACGCCGACGCCATCTCGAGCTTCGAGCGCCACACGCCGGCGGAGGAGATGCTCCGCCTCCACGGCGACGCCACCAGCCAGGACGTGTTCCCGGTGCGGGAGGGGGAGAACGTCGTGGGAGTCGTCACCGCCGACGCGCTGCGGGTCCTCGCCGGTCAGCCCGACGGCGCGGCGTTCACCCTCGCGGCGGATCTGTCGCAGCCCTTCCTCGGCGTGCACCCGGACGACGATCTGCGCCTCGCGGCGGAGCGCCTCGTTGGACAGAAGGTGCGCGGCCTCCTCGTCCTCGACGAGCGGCACCGGCTGGTGGGCTTTCTCGACGAGACCCGCATCGCCGAGGCCGCCCTGGGTCGAAAGGCGGCGCCTCCCGCGGCGCCAGCGGCGCCGATCGAGACGATCGCCAAGTAGCTATGGCAGCGCGAACCACCAGGTGCCGCGCTCGTCCGGCGTCCCCGGGGTGTAGACGAACCCCCGGTCCCACGGCGCGAACAACGAGGACTCGTCCACTGGGAAGTCGTTGACGAGCAGGGCCGCGTCGCCGTGTTCGATCCAGGTGGACGTGCCGTCGTGGAAGAAGACGTGATCGCCGCTGGAGCCGGCGATCTCTCCTCTGTCGAGGAGCCGCACCGTCCCCGAGCCCGGCTTCCATCGGTACAACCCCGCGGCGCCGTCTACCTCTCCTTCGAAATAGAGAGCGCCATTCCTCGGCCAATGGAGGCGCGAACGGTCCAGGTTCTCGCCGATGCACTCGACCCTGCCCGTCTCCAACGAGACGACGAAGGCCGCGCCGGATCCGTCGGCCTTCCAGGCGACGAACCACGCCAGCTCGTCACCGAGTGGCCCCGAGTCGACCGACGTCGCCTCCGCGACGAGCTCGAGGGTGCCGTCGTCATTCACGAGGCGAATGGCCTCCCAGTCCCAGAACAACGGCACCCGATCGAAGGAGGCTCCGATCCAGGTCGGATCCCCCGTCGGGTCGCACCTGTAGGAACGGGAGGCGGTCGCCCAGATGAGGCCTCCGCCTCTCTCCACCGCTCGGATCCAGCCGGTCTCCGGCAGATCGCAGCGCGAGATCGTCGGCGTCCCCGAGGCCGGGAACGCGACCTGCAGCGCGGTGCTCCCCGATGCGGTCGCTGCCGCATGTCCGCCGCGATCCCAGACCATGCCCCCGCCGATCGCCGCATCCCACTCCGCACCGACGCCGCGCGCGGTGAACGTGCCGGCGCTCAGGTCGAACGCCAGCAGGCACCTCGTGTCTCCGTTGCACGGGGCGTCGTCCAGACACACGAGCCGATCGCCGTCCGGGCTCCAGCTGCACTCGGCGGGAGTCGAGGTGGAGATCGGCGTGATCGTCCCCGACCCCAGGTCGACGGAGCGCAGGCCGTCGTCGCACGCCACCGCGTGCTTCTTGCCGACGCTGCCGAGGAATCGCTCCGGGCCGACGCACGGAACCTCCACGCCGGGCGGCGCCTCGACGTCTGCCACGTGGATCCGGTCCACCTCTCCCGGCTCGCGCCACGAGATCGCGAGCCCGCCGACGAACGTGCCGTCGGCGGCAGGAGGCGGCAGGGTCCATACCCCGCGGTCCGTGGCGACGCGGAACGCACCCGTCGCCCCCTCGATGCACGCCAGCGCCCTGCCGTCGTAGAGCAGGCTCCCGCCCGCGCAGAGCTCCGTCGTCGTCACGCTCGAGCCGTCGTCCGCCATCCAGCGGAGGGAGCCATCCGCCATCTCGATGATCAGGGAAGCGTCGCCAAAGGCGAAGATCCGGTACGCCCCCTGGACAACGTCCTCCACGGCGCCGGTGTCGAAGCGCAGGGAGCGCAGGTCGAAAGCGCCGGTGCCGGGTGCGAAGTGCTCCTCCAGCAGGACACGCCCTCGGACCTCGACGACGGCGAACCGATCCGCCATGGCGATCTCGACGGTGGCGTGTCCCGCCACGTCCAGCCAGAGGAGGCGTCCGTCCGTGGTCCAGCAGACGTAGTGGTCCGGGCCTGGGCCGAACCGGTTGAACAGGTTCGGTCCGTTCCAGACGCCGTGGGGATCGAACGGCATCTCCGTGTCCGGCTCGCCGTCGTCCGTCCGTAGCCTCAACAGGACGAGGCCGTCCTCCGCGAAATCGATCGAGGCAGACGCGACCGGGACTTCGATCTTCGTCGCCACCGCGCCCCACGCGAGCAGCCGATGCAACGCGCCCTCGGCGTCGAAGTAGAACGTCGAGGCGCCGTAGCCTCCGATGAGCCGCGCAGGCCTGGGAGTGACGACCGCGGTCTCGCCATTGGCGAGATCGAGCCTCACGAGCGCAGGCGACGCGTCCTCACCCTCGACGATCAGCGTCGCGAAGGACTCCGAGCGATCGACGGCGATCGGTTCCGCCCGCACGGAGAGGACCTGGCGCTGCGAGAGCGCGTCCCCGTCCCAGAGGTAGGTGCCCGCCCTGCCAGCGAAATACGAGACCAACGCCTTTCGCCCGGAGGGCGCGGTCCAGCCGTCGCCTCTCCGGGCGTCGATCCGTACGCTTCGGTGCAGCCGGGCCTCGGGCGCGGCCCACTCGCCAGGACCCAGCGCAACGCCGGGGATCCGCAGCTCGGGAAACCCCGCCGCGCGGAAGACCAGCGCGTGCACTCCCACCTGTGCCGGCGCGATCCGGTAGGCGCCATCGCCGTCGGTGACCGTCGAGGCGAGGACGGAGTCTCCGTGCACGAGGCGCACCTCGATGTCGCCGTGAAACGACTCGCCCGCCCGCTTGGCGAAACCGACGAGGTCTCCGGCGTCGGCGGTGGGCTCGAGATCGATCGTCGCCAAGGTGGCGACCAGCCCCGCACCGACCTCCACGCGCACCAGGACCGTCAGGAATCCGGGCGCTGCGACCACGAGATCGTAGGCCCCTGCCTCGACCGACTCGATCTCGAACGCGCCGTCCGCGTCCGTTCGGGACTCGAAGTCCGTCCCCGCCAACGCCACCGTCGCGTCCTCGACGGGCGCTCCAGCGGCGGTGACGAGGCCCACCACGCTTCCCGGAGCAGGCAGTGGCTCGAGGGTCGCATCGCCCACCTCCACGACGAACCGATCCACTTCGACGTCTACCGTCCGCGGATCGAACCCGACGTGGCGCGCGGTGATCCGCGCTGCGCCGAAGCGGACGTGGGAGAAGGAGAACGATCCATCGGCGTCGGTGAAGACCGCGATGCCCGTGCCGTCCAGCGACATCGTCGTCCCTGCGTGGTCCGTTCGGCCGCCCAGGAGGACGCGACCGCGGACGACCGATGCGATCGTCGACCGGACCAACGTCATGGTCTCGAGCTCCGTCGCGCTCCCGCTGCGCACCGTCGCCCGCGTGGTCGCCGCGACGTACCCGTCGGCCTCGAGCGAGAGGAGGTAGACGCCGGGCGGCACCTTCTCCAGCGAGAAGGCGCCATCTTCGGCCGTGACGGTCGATCGATCCGTCCCGACGATCGCCACACGGACGCCCGTGTGGGTCGGCGACGCTTCCAGGAGCGCGTGGCCCTCGATCGCGCCCACCGCGCAGCGCCCCGCCGCGTCGCCGAAGCGTTCGCAGGTCTCCGGAGGGGAGACCTCCGTCGGCGAGCAGCCGGCCGCCAGCAGGAGCACGAGCGCCGCGAACTCCGTGCACTTCGCCGATCCCACGTGCACCCCCTACGTCAAGGCAACGTGAACCACCATGTGCCGGAAGCGTCGCTCCGGAGATGGAAGACGAAGCCCCGCGCCCAGGGCCGCTCGAGGTCGGACTGCTCGACCGGTTCGTCGTGCACGAGGAGCGCCTCGTCGCCGTCCACCACCCAGGTGTTGGTATGGTCGAAGAGGAAGACGTGGTCCGACGCGAACCCCGCCATCGCTCGATCCACCAGCGGCACCGGAGCCGGGTCTCGTACAGAAAATCGATAGAAGCCCTCGACGTCGCCGACGACGCCGCCGAAGTACAGGGCTTCGTCCATCTGCACGTGCAGCTGCGTGGGGTCCACGCCCGTGGCGATGGGGGTCAGCGATCCGTCCGCCAGGGAGTAGACGAAGAGGGAGCCCTCTCCGTCGGTCCCCCATGCGATGAACCACATCAGCCAAGGATCGAGCCAGCTCGCGTCGATCCCCTGGGCGTCCACCACGTGCCCGAGGGTCCCGTCTGCGCCCAACCGGAACACGCCGGTGGCGTCTCGCAGCAGCGGCACGTACTCGAATGAAGCGAGCGCCATGACGTCGGTGGCCACCGAAGTGATCGAGCCGTCGACGGACAGGCGGCGGAGCCCCGCGTCGTCGACGAGGAAGACGTCGCCGCTGGGGGAGATCCACCAGTCACCCCACCCCGAGACTGCGACCCAGGCGCCGCGGGACGGGTTCACGACGTACGCACCGGACACCATCACCCACCCGGAGTCGCCCAGCCGCCCGTACCAGCCGAGCGGAGCCGAGCCCACGTGCGCCGGGTTCCCCGCGTCGTCGCAGACGTAGAGATCGTACCACGTCGTCCAGAGGAGGCTTCCGTCGCCCTCCTGCGTCAGGACCCAGCCGGCCTCCGGGAGATCGCAGCGCGCGAGCTGGGGAGCCCCCGTGTCCGGAAAGACCACCTGGAGTGCGTGGCCGTCGACGTAGGCCGAGGCGGCGAGGCCGGAATCGATCCAGTTGGCGCCGGCGATCGGATCCACCCAGGACGCATCGACGCCCACCGACGATGCGAGCCCGCGCCGCAGGTCGAACGCGCGCGCGCAGTGGTCCTGCGCGCCGCACGCCTCCTCGAACAGGCACACCAGGGTCGCGCCGCCCGGGCCGACGCTGCACGACACCGGAGGCCCGGCGGACAGGGTCGTCACCGTCTCGGACTCGAGGTCGACGAAGCGCAGGCCGTCGTCACACGCCACCGCCACGCGCGTCGGTTCGCCGGAAAGGAACGAGCGGTCGCCGTCGCAAGAGAGCGGCACGTCGTGAAGGGTCTCCAGGCTCGCCAAGTGGATCACGCCCGCACCTGCCGGCTCCGTCCACTCGACGAAACCGTCGCCGAGC